>Ga0308166_1004736_pt1 | contig 10716 bp, 9 predicted proteins | sample PhyCR2_2_FD_202137 | JGI IMG/M metagenome (GOLD analysis project Ga0308166, IMG submission 202137) | Phyllosphere microbial communities from UC Gill Tract Community Farm, Albany, California, United States - DLSLCC.R2 | ecosystem: Host-associated > Plants > Phyllosphere > Unclassified | place... | reverse complement strand
GTCGTCACGCTGAAGCCGGAAGCGCTGCAGCGCGTGGTGGAAGAGGGCGTCAAGCAGAACATCTCGACCCTCGGCAAGCGCATCAACGAACTGGGCGTGACCGAACCCGTGATCCAGCAGCAGGGCCGCGACCGCATCGTCGTCCAGCTGCCGGGCGTGCAGGACGTCGCCCACGCCAAGGACATCATCGGCCGCACCGCCACGCTGGAATTCCGCATGGTCGACGATTCGATCACGCCGGGCACGGAGACCAGCGCCGCGATTCCGCTGAACTCGGAACTGTTCACGCAGGGTCCGGGCGCGCCGGCCGTCGTGTCGAAGGACGTGTTCCTGACCGGCGACTACATCGCCAGCGCCACCGCCAGCTTCGACCAGAACCAGCAGCCGTCCGTCAGCCTCGACCTGAACGGCGACGGCGGCGCGCGCATGCGCCAGGCGACCCGCGAACGCGTCGGCAAGCGCATGGCCGTGCTGCTGAAGGAAAAGGGCAAGTACACCGTGCTGTCGAACGCGACGATCCAGAGCGAACTGGGTTCGCGCTTCCAGATCACCGGCATGCAGACCCCGCAGAAAGCGGCCGAGCTGGCGCTGTTGCTGCGCTCCGGCGCGCTGTCGGCCCCGATGGAATTCGTCGAGGAACGCGTCGTCGGCCCGCAGCTGGGCGCGGAAAACATCGCCAAGGGCCTGCATTCGACGCTGTGGGGCTTCGTGGCGATCGCGATCTTCATGGTCATCTACTACCAGCTGTTCGGCTTCTTCAGCGTCGTGGCACTGGCCTGCAACCTGCTGTTCCTGCTGGCCATCCTGTCGATGCTGCAGGCCACGCTGACCCTGCCGGGTATCGCGGCAATCGCGCTGGCGCTCGGTATGGCGATCGACGCCAACGTGCTGATCAACGAGCGTATCCGCGAGGAGCTGCGTGCGGGGAATACGCCGCAGGCGGCCATCTCGGCCGGCTTCAGCCACGCGTGGGCGACCATCCTCGACTCCAACGTGACGACCCTCATCGTCGGCCTGGCGCTGCTGGTGTTCGGTTCGGGCGCGGTGCGCGGCTTCGCCGTCGTGCACTGCCTGGGCATCCTGACGTCGATGTTCTCGGCCGTGTTCCTGTCGCGCGGCGTCGTGAACCTGTGGTACGGCCGCAAGAAGAAGCTCGGCAAGATTGCCATCGGTACCGTCTGGAACAACGGTACCGTGGGCGCGGGTGCCGGCGCCAAGCCGGCCGTGAAGAAATAAGGAGCGGGTTAGAACATGGAATTTTTCAAGATTCGACGGGACATCCCGTTCATGCGCCACGCGTTGATCTTCAACGTGATCTCGGCGCTGACTTTCGTCGCGGCGGTGTTCTTCCTGATGACGCGCGGCCTGCACTTCTCGGTCGAGTTCACGGGCGGCTCCACGATGGAGCTGCGCTACGCGCACGCGGCCGACCAGGAGAAAATCCGCCACAGCCTGGAAAAGCTGGGCTACGAGCAGCCTGAAGTGACGAGCTTCGGCACCGCCAGCGACGTCCTGCTGCGCCTGCCGGTGCGCAAGGGCACGACCGGCGTGGCCGCGTCGTCGACCGTGTTCAACGCGCTGTGCGCGGCCGAGAGCGGCACGCCGAAGCAGGTCCAGCAGACGACCGACAAGGGCGAGAACATCACCCGCACGAGCTGCGTCAACGCGGCCGGCGCGGAAGTCGTCAGCCTGCAGCGCGTCGATTCCGTCGGCGCGCAGGTCGGCGACGAACTGGCGCAGAACGGCCTGAACGCGCTGATCATGGTGGTCGTCGGCGTGATGATCTACCTGGCCGTGCGCTTCGAGTGGAAGTTCGCGGTGGCGGCGATCATCGCCAACCTGCACGACGTCGTGATCATCCTCGGCTTCTTCGCGTTCTTCCAGTGGGAGTTCTCGCTGACCGTGCTGGCCGCCGTGCTGGCGGTGCTGGGCTATTCCGTGAACGAGTCGGTCGTGATCTTCGACCGGATCCGCGAGACGTTCCGCAAGGAGCGCAAGCTGTCCGTCACCGAAGTCATCGACCACGCCATCACGAGCACGATCTCGCGCACGATCATCACCCACGGCTGTACGGAGATGATGGTGCTGTCGATGCTGTTCTTCGGCGGCCAGACGCTGCATTACTTCGCGATCGCGCTGACCATCGGCATCCTGTTCGGTATTTACTCGTCCGTGTTCGTGGCGGCCGCCATCGCCATGTGGCTGGGCGTGAAGCGCGAAGACCTGATCAAGCCGGTCAAGCCGAAAGACGAGACGGACGGCGCCGTCGTGTAAACGATCCGCCCCGGTCCACGAAGCCGCCCGGCCCAAGGCCGCGGCGGCTTTTTTTTATGAATCGAAAAGATGTTTATTTGTGTGAAGCAGCGCACAGAGTGCAAGGGGGGCAAACCATAAGATGGAACTGTCTCTTTCAGGACATCCCTAGTTTTGGACTTCACCCGCTCCCGCAAGGAGCGGGTTTTTTTTTGAGCGTCCGCCGATTCAGGCGGCCGGCGGCAGCGGCAGGCCCTCGGCCCGTACCAGCCGCTCCAGTGCCGCCTCCAGGATCACGCGCGCCTGGCCGGCGGCGTGGCCGAGGTCCTGGTGCAGCTGCGCATCCGCCGCGTTGCGCGAGGCGCATTGCACGCTGTAGCGCTCGAAACTGCCCACCATCAGCAGCAGCTCCGCCATGTGGCGCGGACACTCGCACGCCAGCTTGCTGCTCGCGGCCGTGATGTTGGCCAGCATCTCCTCGTCGAAGCGCGGCCCGGCCGGCATGGCGTCGGCCAGGCGCGGCGCCAGGTGCTGGCCTTCGAGCGCCTGGCGGCACAGCGGCACCAGCTCGCCCATCTCGGACGGTACGCGCGCCACGAGCCAGCCCTGCGCCCGCAGCGCACGGATCGTGGCGCTGGAGCTGAACCGGTACAGCACGACAACGGCCGGCGCGCGCAGGGTGGTGGCTGCCGATTCGATCATCGGGATCGCGCGTTCGTCCAGCTCGGCCAGTTCCACCAGCAGCACGTCGGCCTTGAGGCCCGGCCGGATGCAGTCGGCCGGCTCGAAGCGCGAACAACTGGCCAGCACGTTCAGCAGCAGCGTGTCGTGCCGGCTGGCGGCGATCCGACGCGCGAGCCCGAGGCCAACCACGACGATGCCGATCGGCCGGATCGGCGCGCCGTCGCGCGGCACATGGCCGCCGCCCAGCGCGCGCAATTCTTCCATCGACAGGTGCGCCAGCTGGCCGATCGGGTGGCCCTGGTCGACCAGCTGCTTCAGCAGGCCGAGGCGTTGCACCTGCGCCGCCGTGTACAGGCGCTGGCCGTGCGGTGAGCGGCGCGTGTCCGATAAATCGTAGCGGCGTTCCCACACACGCAGGGTTTCCACCGACAGCCCGGCGAGACGGGCCGCGGCGCCGCTGCGGTAAGTGATGTCGGCAGAAGGCGGGGCATTGTCGTGCTCGTTCATGTTGAACCGTGTTTGAACCGTAAAATGTAGATTATATCGGTTCGTGCGCGTTGGCGTGTGCGGTATGCTGGTCGTGCTGTTTTTCAGATGGCGTGCGGTCCACGCTATTCTCTGGCTGGGCGACTGCGCTGATGTTGCCCTTGGCGCCACCGTTGGTGGCGTCTTTTTTGGGCCGTGTCCGCGCTGTCCGGCTGACACGGCCTTTTTGTGCGCGGCTGTCCCGCGTCGCTCGGCAATTCACGATTAAATCAAATCATTTAACAAATGTGAGTCAACGCACAGAGCGAATCACGTGCGGCACATAAGATGGACTCGTCTCTTTCAGGACATCCCTAGTTTTGGACTTGGCCCGCTCTCGTAGCGGGCGTTTTTTTGGGCTGTGTTCGCGTTAATTATGTGAACCTCCACCGCGCACTTAGCCAAGCTGAACAGCAGCGCACAGCAAATAGGCGGGCGTCGTCAGGCAACGCGCGTCGAGCACGCGCTGCCATCCTGAATAGTTGGCAAGATACCGGCTCGCCACACCACGAAAGCGCGTGAGCCAGCTTTTGAATCGGTTGTGCCAGGCATTGACGTTCTGGATATGGATGGCGCCGCGCGACCGCATGCTCGCCCGGACATTTACGGACTCGTGCGTGATGCCCGCATCCGCGCAAAAGCGCCGGTACGACGCGGCCGCATCGCTGATCAATAGAACGTCCGCTGGCAAGACAGGACGCAGACACCGCGCCAATTGCGCAGCCGTCACCTGACCGCGGCCGGTGTGGAAATCGAGTGTTTGCCCCGTGCGGTCGCGTGCGACGAGCAGACAGTCGTGTTCGCGATTGATGCCGCGTCGACGGGCGACGCCCCCGCGTTGGCGAGCTGGACGGTCGAGCCGGCGCGATCCCTTTTGCGATTCCAGTCGGTAGGTCTCATCCGCCTCGACGATCGTGGACAATTGACGCGGACGGTCACGCGCGGCGCCCGGCACGAACCGATGGCGCCAGCGAAAACTCGTCGTCCGGTGTACGCCCGCAAGGGTTGCCGCCTGCCGCACCGTGCGCGAGTCGAGCACGCATTGCAGATAGGCCAGCCAGTGTTCCTTCTTGCGCAGTCGCGCCAGTGGCGTACCCGTCAACGCGTTGTAGCTGCGCCGGCAGCCGAGGCAGCGAAAGCGCTGCAGTCCGCTGGCTTGGCCGCAACGATGCGACCTGGGGCAATGGCAATGCGGACACGGTCGTCCACGCGCGGCCTGCTCGATGAGGGCGATGCACTCGCCCGGATGGGCGATGCCTGCGATCCATTCCCGCAATCGGGCCAGTTCGGCTGTCGACAGCGACACCGCCGTCAGCGTGGCGAACAACGTGTCGAACGTCAGGCTGCGCATCGTCACTCCTCATGAGTTACCTCGACAATGCGTATGACCGTCGCAAACGGAATCGGTTCACCTAACGATCGCGAACACAGCCACGAAAAAAGACCCCGGGAGCAGTGACGCTCGCGGGGTTGAGGAGGGAGACATTGCAGGATGCGCGGCCCGGCGGCCGCGCGAGGGGACGATCAGAAGCCGTAGTTCAGTCCGACCGTGTAGACGTCGGCCTTGGCGCCGAAGTCCTTGTCCTTGCCGTAGCGTTCGTACTCGGCGTTCAGCGACACGTTCTGGTTCAGGGCGTACGCGACGCCGACGCCGCCGTACAGGCCCGTGTCGTAGCGGTTGACGCGGCTGCCCAGCGAATCGCTGTACTTGCGCTCGTTGTACGACACGCCCAGCTTGCCGTAGCCGGAGAAGCGTTCGCCCAGCGGGACGGTGTATTTGCCGGCGACGTAGGTACCGGAACCCTTGACGTTGCCGATGCCGCTGTCTTCCTTGGCGAAGTTGGTGTAACCGGCTTCCACGCCCCAGTTGTTGCCGAGCTCATAGCCGCCGTAGACCTTGGCGTTGGTCTTGTAGTCGTCGGTCGTCTTGTTGTTGGCCGTGGCGGCGCCGATGCCGACGTAGGCGTGCGGTGCAGTATTGGCGACGGTCTGGGCTTGGGCGACGCCGGCGACGGCGGTGGTGGCGAGCAGGGCGAGCAGCAGTTTCTTCATGATTCACTCCTTGGTGTCTGGGCTCGCGATTCATCGTGAATCGCAATGTAATCAAGATAGCACCGCGTTTCCCTAAGAGAAGTTCGTAATCGGTAAGGAATGTAACAAGATGAAAGTAAATGACCGAAAAGTCATATATGTACGCGAACGTACCGACGGCGCGTTTGCGGCCGGTGCGTTCACACGATGAAAGGAATCAGGCCAGAGCGGCCGTGAGGCTGTTCACTTCGTCCGCCGATTCCTGCAGGATGGCGGACAGGGTGCCTTCGCCGACGGCGAAATCGATGGTGGCGCCCACCTGCAGGCCGGCCACGCCAGGATAGCGTTCCAGCAGCGGCGAGGCGACGGGGGACAGGTCGTTGGCGAGCAGCAGCGTGTCGCCCAGGGTTTCCGGCGGCAGCGCGCGCATGCCGTTCCACAGCGCTTCGATGGCGCCCATCACCGGCGCGGGTACGCCCAGCTTGAGCAGGACGCCGCGGCCGATGGCCGTCTCGCCGTGCTCGATCCATTCGTCGGCGCCGCCTTCCAGCAGGCCCGGGAACTCGGCGGCGCGCGACAGCAGGTAAAAGCCGCCCACCTCGTGCACGATGCCCGCGAACATGGCCGTTTCCGGATCGACGAACGATACGCGCCGCGCGATCACCTGCGACAGCGCGGCCACGTGGGTCGAATGCAGCCACAGCTGGTCGGCCTTGGCGCGCAACCCGGGATCGCGGATCTCGCCGGCGAGCTGGCGCACGATCACGGCCGCGGCCAGCGCGCCCAGCGTGCGAAAGCCCACGCGCTGCACGGCGGCCTTGACGTTGGTGACGTCGTTGCCGAAGCGGTTGTAGGCGGCTGAATTGGCGATGGCGACGGTGCGCGCGGCCAGCAGCGGTTCGGTCTGCACGAGGCGCGCGGCGTCGTCGAGGTGACAGTCGGGCTCGCCCAGCGCACGCTGCAGTTTCAGCGTGGCATGGACGTGCGTGGGGAAATGAAGATCACCGCGCCCGGCCTGCGCGGCGATGGTTTTGAGGGCGTCGATTCTATCCATGGGGAAAAATTATACCCTCAGGCAAGTGTCAGGGTTCGCTGAAAATGGCGTCGCAGCCTTCCTTCGGCTCTTCCGTATCCTGCAGCTCGTCCACGAGGCCGAGGTCGAACAATTCCTCGACCGCGTTCATGAAGCTGTTCAGGGTGGCGGCACCGATCAGGCGGTAGATCTCGCCGGCGTCGTTGCGCACGCCGATCACCATCGGCTCATCGCGGACCTCGGCCGGCGTGGCGACATCCAGCAGCAAATTGCCGATGATGTGTTTGTCGAAATGCGGAGGCTTCTTGCCTTCGAGCAGAGTCGTGTTCATGTCATCCTTCGTCGGCGGGGCAGTGCCCCGCACGGTGTTCGCCAGGCGCCGTTGCCGCCAGGGCCGGCGCATCGAGCCGGTTGCGCAGGCGGCGCAGCGCATGGTCCAGTTGTTCGAAATCGCCGTCGCCATAATCGGCGAACAGCTGCTTGCCGTGCGCGACCACGGCCGGAAACACGGCGCCGAACAGCGCGTCGCCGGCCGCCGTCAGGCGCACGCGGAACGAGCGCCTGTCATCGCAATTGCGCACGCGTTCGACGAGCCCCTTCTGTTCCAGCCGGTCGATCACGCCGGTCAGCGTCCCCTTCGTGATCAGGGTTCGCTCGCCCAGCTCCTTGTAGGTCATGCCGGGCGTGTTGCCGAGGGTGGCGATGATGTCGAATTGCGGATGCGTCAGGCCATGCCGACGCACCGGCTCGGCGACGAAGCGTTCGAAGCCTTGCAGGCATTCGGCCAGCAGGCGCACACTCTTCAGATATCGTTCACCCATGGAACGATTATAGCCGCCCGGACGCAATGTCCCCAGTTGCGGGGTTTCGCTTTTTATGGCCGAGCCCGCTACCATGGCAATCCTGCCAGACTTTCTTGAACATGTCATGACCCAGCACCTGCGCGGCATCCTCGCCCTCGTCGCCGTCGTCCTCGTATGGGGCACGACGTTTCCCGCGATGAAGGAACTGACGGCGTATTTTTCGCCCGTCTGGATCATCCTGACACGTTTTGCCATCGCCACGGTGCTGCTATGTCCGTTTTTGTGGCGTGCGCGCCGCAGCGACCTGGTGCTGGGCGGCACGCTCGGCCTGCTGCTGTTCTTCTGCTACCTGTTCCAGGTCGAGGGCCTGGCCCTGACGACATCCAACCGCAACGCCTTCATCTGCGGCCTGAACGTGCTCGTCGTGCCGCTGCTGGGCTTGCTTGGTGGACGGCTGCCGGAGCGCCGCATCGTCGTCGCGCTGGTGCTGGCCGTGGCCGGTCTCGTCTGCCTGTGCTGGGATGGCGGCGGGGGCTGGGCCCGCGGCGACACGCTCGCGCTGCTGGCCGCGCTCACGTTTGGCGTCTACATCAAGGTCATGGAAATCTATACGCGCCGCGCGGTGCGGCTGATGAGCGTGACGGCCGCGCAGATCGGCACCGTCGCCGTGTGCGCCGCGCTGTGGCTGCTCATGCGCGAGGTGCCGCGCGGCGGCATTGCGGTGGCGGAAGATGCCGCCAACTACTGGACCTACATCGGCCACGGCCTCGCGCGGTACGCGCCGAATTTCGCCTATCTCGGCGTGCTGTGCACGGCGGCGATCATCTCGATGCAGGCGTGGGGCCAGGCACGCACGAGCGCCAACGAGGCGGCCGTCATCTATGCGTTCGAGCCCGGCGGTGCCGCGTTCTTCGCGTACTTCTGGCTGGGCGAGGCGATGGGCGGGCGGGGCTGGTTCGGCGCGGCATTGTTGATCTCCGGTATGATTGTCAGTCAATGGAATGCTGAAAGCCGGCCCGCCGGTGTCCTTGCCCCCGATTGATGAGTCCTGTCCGTTCCGATGCAGCACGATGAATTGTCCCGCCTGGCGCAGGAGGCGCCGCTGCGCGTGCTGCTCGTGCATGCGGGCGAGCCGGATGCGCTGACGTGGTCCGGCCTCGTGCAGCCGCTGCGGCTGGCGGCCAAGGTGCTGGGACCGGAGCGGCTGCATGTCGACGTGCGCACCCCGGATAAATTCACGGCCGACCAGCGCCACTGGCACCTCGTGCTGCTCGTCGCCGACGAGGCCGAAGCGGGCCTGCACCCCGCCAATCTGCGCACCGTCGTCGCGCGCTGCCGCGCGGCGCCGTGCTGGGGCGGTGTCGGTGCCGGCGTGCTGTGGCTGGCGGAAGCGGGTGCGCTGAACGGCGCGCGCGCGGCGCTGCCGTGGTCGCTGTATCCGGACGTCGACATGCGCGCCGACCAGGCCCTCCTGAGCCCGCACCTGTACGAGATCGACGGCGCGCGCCTGACGTGCTGCGGCGGCGCGGCCAGCATCGATTTCGCGCTGACGCTCGTCGACCTGCTGTTCGGCGCGACCGTGCAAGCACAGGTCAAGGAAATCCTGTGCGTGGACCGCGTGCGCGGCCCGGACGAGCGCCAGCGCGTGGCGCTGCAGGCCCGCTTCGGCGTGCTGCAGCCCAAGCTGACGGAAGCCGTCACGCTGATGGAAGCGAACATCGAGGAACCGCTGTCCACCGACGATATCGCCCAACTGGCGGGCGTATCGCGCCGGCAGCTGGAGCGATTGTTCAAGCAATACCTGGGCAGCCTGCCGTCGCGCTACTACCTCGAACTGCGCCTGCAGCGCGCGCGCCAGCTGCTGCGCGACACCAACCACTCGATCGTGCAGGTCGGCCTGATGTGCGGCTTCTCGTCGGGTTCCCATTTCTCCACCGCATTCGGCGCGCTGTTCGGCAACACGCCGCGCGAAGAACGGCAGCGCAAACTGAGCCAGTAAATTCGGGGTTAAATTCGGGGTCAGAGCACATTTAATTTCAATTTATTTCTGAAATCGCCGCGGATGAACGGCGTAGCGCGAGCATGCCCGCAACTTGCGCGAAGTTTCAAAAATAATGTGCTCTGACCCCGAATTTGGGCAATTGTTGCTCGTCCAAAAATGAAAATGCCTGTCGCAGTTTGGAAAGAACGGCAAGGTTTGGCTTCTCTATAATGAGTCGCTCGGCGCGGCTGCTGGAGTCCGCGCAACCTTTTATTTGGATGAGGAAAACGTCATGAATGCTAAGCTCGAATCGGGTGTCACCACGCGGCCTGTCACACGCCAGACTTTCGACGAGGTGCTCGTCCCGACCTACGCCCCGGCCGCGATGGTGCCGGTGCGCGCTGCGGGCCTGGACGTGTGGGACCAGGAAGGCAAGCATTACCTCGACTTCACCTCCGGCATCGCCGTCTCCAGCCTGGGCCACTGCAACCCGGTGCTGGTCGATGCGATGACCCGCCAGATCAACACGCTGTGGCACCTCGGTAACGGCTACACGAACGAGCCGGTGCTGCGTCTCGCGTCCGCGCTGATCGACGCCACGTTCGCCGAGCGCGCATTCTTCTGCAACTCCGGCGCCGAAGCCAACGAAGCGGCCCTGAAGCTGGCCCGCAAGTACGCGCACGAGAAGTTCGGCGCGCACAAGTCGCGCATCGTGTCGTGCTACGCGTCGTTCCACGGCCGCACCCTGTTCACCGTATCGGTCGGCGGCCAGTCCAAATACACCGAAGGTTTCGAGCCGCTGCCGCCGGAAATCAACCACATCAACTACAACGACATCGAGTCCGCGCGCGCCGCGATCGGCGACGACGTGGCGGCCGTGATCGTCGAGCCGATCCAGGGCGAAGGCGGCGTGATCCCGGGCGACGTCGACTTCCTGAAGACGCTGCGCGAACTGTGCGACAAGACCGGCGCCCTGCTGGTGTTCGACGAAGTGCAGTCGGGCGTGGGCCGCACCGGCGCGCTGTACGACTACATGAACGTGGGCGTGACTCCGGACATCCTGACCTCGGCCAAGGCGCTGGGCAACGGCTACCCGATCGGCGCGATGCTGACCACGAACGCCATCGCCCAGCACTTCAACGTCGGCTCGCACGGCACCACGTACGGCGGCAACCCGCTGGCGACGACCGTCGCGCTGAACGTGATCGAACAGATCAACCAGCCGGCATTCCTGGCGCGCGTGCGCGAAGCCAGCGCCAAGATCTTCGCCAACCTGGACAAGCTGGCCGCCGACTACCCGCAGCTGTTCGCCAAGCCGCGCGGCAAGGGCCTCCTGATCGGCCTGCCGATGGCCGCCGAGGCCAAGGGCCGTTCGAAGGACTACACCAAGACCGCGGAAAAGCTGG
>Ga0308166_1004735_pt1 | contig 10722 bp, 12 predicted proteins | sample PhyCR2_2_FD_202137 | JGI IMG/M metagenome (GOLD analysis project Ga0308166, IMG submission 202137) | Phyllosphere microbial communities from UC Gill Tract Community Farm, Albany, California, United States - DLSLCC.R2 | ecosystem: Host-associated > Plants > Phyllosphere > Unclassified | place... | reverse complement strand
CGAGGGCACATTAGACGCGACCGGCGACATCAGCACGGCCGGAAAAGTGATTGATGCGGGCGGCAATACGGCCAACCACAAACACTGACAGACCCATTATCCACAACCCGCCGCGTGCGGGTTTCTTCGTTTTTGGAGGGTTCATTTATGAGTAAGAACAGGGGCGATAACTTGCCTACAGTCATCGAGCCACCGCCCTCGGGTGTGTTGGCCGCTGACGGTGGGGTCGTATTCCACGATCAGGTCTACACCTCGCGCACGTTAATCCTGCCCGACGGGCGTGCGGCCAGCGTCGCCAAAGGCCGTATCACTGCCCGCGACGACACGTTGCTCGGCTTTCTTTCCCAGCACAGCGAATTCAAACAAACGGAGTAGCCCCGATGATCGGAATGGATCGCCGCACCGGAAAACCGCTGTCCGGGCTCGATCATCTCCGGCAGTCCATTGGGGACATTCTCGCCACGCCCGTGGGCAGTCGGCGGATGCGGCCAGAGTACGGCAGCCTATTAAGGCGCTTTGTTGACCTGCCGGTGAACGAAGGCTGGAAAAGCGCGGTACAGGCCGAAGTCGCCCGCTCACTGCAGCGATGGGAGCCGCGGCTAAAACTGGAACAGGTGCAGGTCGTCGCCGTCGTTGGCGGTCGTATCGACTTCAAGCTGACCGGCGAATACCTGGGCGAACGGCAACTGTTGGAGGTGTCGGCATGAGTACGGTGGATTTATCGGCACTGCCGGCGCCGCAGGTGCTGGAGTCGCTGGACTATGAGGCGCTGTATGACGAAGCGCTCGCGGCGTTTCGCGAGTACATGGGCGACAACTGGTCGGCGGCGCTGGAGAGCGATCCGGTGGTCAAGCTGCTGGAGCTGTTTGCCTACGGCAAGATGCAAAACCGGGCACGGGTCAACGATGCAGCCAAGGCGTTGTTGCTGGCCTATGCCGAAAAGGAGGATCTCGACCAGTTGGCGGCCAACGTCAAGTTGCAGCGGCTGGTGATTCAGCCGGCCAACCTGCTGGCCGTGCCGCCCGTAGAGGAAGTCAGGGAATCTGACGATGCCCTGCGCGAGCGGATCCAGCTGGTCTATGAGGGACTGACCACCGCCGGCCCACGTAACAGCTACATCTTCCACGCTCGCAACGCCTCGGCGCTGGTGGCCGACGCCACGGCAGAAAGCCCGGCCCCTGCGCAGGTGGTCGTGACGGTGCTCAGTCTGATTGGCAGTGGCCGGGCTGATCAGGCACTGCTTGATCAGGTGCGCAGCAAGCTCAGCGACGACGACATCCGCCCGGTGGGCGACCGTCTCACGGTACAGAGCGCCGAGATCCTGGAGTACCGAATTGATGCGGTGCTGCACATGATCGGCGCCGGCCCGGAAAACGAAGCGATCCGGGCTGAAGCTGAGAAGCGCCTAGCCGCCTGGGTCAACCCCCGTAAACGGCTGGCCCTGGAAGTCGCCCGTTCTGGTGTTGATGCCCAGTTGCATATCAGCGGTGTCGGCCGGGTCGAGCTGAAAAACTGGGCCGACCTGAAACCGAGCAAGTCCCAGGCCGCGTACTGCACTGGCTACACCGTGGTGCTTGGAGGCTGAGATGAGCGGTTTGTTACCCCTGAGCAGCACACAGCTGGAGCGCGCCATTGAGGCCGCGATGGCTGAAAAAACCGAGATCCCGTTGCGCGCCTTGTACAACCCGGACACCTGCCCGGCGCACTTGCTGCCTTGGTTGGCCTGGACCTGGTCCGTCGACCGCTGGGACACCCGCTGGACCGAAGCGGTCAAGCGCTCAGCCATTCGTTCGGCGTTCTATGTGCATGCCCACAAGGGCACCATCGGCGCCCTGCGGCGGGTGGTTGAGCCGCTGGGCTACCTGATCGAGGTGCTGGAGTGGTGGGAGATGAAGCCCAAAGGCATCCCCGGCACTTTTGCCTTGAAGGTCGGCGTGCTGGATACCGGTATCACCGAAGAGGCCTATCTGGAGCTGGAGCGGCTTATTGATGATGCCAAACCGGTCAGCCGTCACATGACGGGCCTAGCGATCAGTTTGGAAACCCAAGGCTCCATAAATATAGGTGTTGCCGTTTACGAAGGCGACGTAATCGACGTCTACCCCCCTGTGCAGCGTGACATTGAAGTCACCGGCTACATCAGTGTGGCCGGACGCGAACACAGTATTGACACTCTGGACGTGTACCCATGATTGATCAGAACTCGCAATTCATGGCGATCCTCACCAATGTGGGAGCCGCCAAACTGGCAAATGCCAATGCCCTGGGGCTTCCTTGGAAGCTCACAGCCATGGCGGTAGGGGATGCCAATGGTATCGATCCGGTGCCCAATGCTACGCAAACCAAGCTGATCAATGAATGCCGCAGGGCGCCGTTGAATCAACTTACCCTCGATCCGGTAAACCCAGCCGTCATCATTGCCGAACAAGTCATCCCTGCAGATGTTGGTGGCTGGTGGATTCGGGAGATCGGGTTGTATGACGAAGATGGTGACCTTGTAGCCGTCTCCAACTGCGCGCCTAGTTTCAAGCCGGTGCTCTCGCAGGGCTCGGGGCGAACGCAGATTGTGCGGATGAACTTCATTGTTTCCAGTATCACCAATGTGGTGTTGAAGATCGATCCGGCCATTGTGCTGGCAACGCGGGAGTATGTGGATCGTTCGATTGATGCGGTGCTGCCGGCGAACAAGGCACCCGGTTCTTACCGTCAGGTCACGATCAATGCACGGGGCATTGTGGTGTCGGGTAGCAATCCAACCACACTCGCTGGCTACGGTATTACCGACGCACTCCCTAACCCCAACCCGTTGCTGGGTGGAAGCCTTGATCTTCATGGCGGCCCCTACGCTTTTGTGACCTCCGTTAGTGAGTCCTCTGTCTGCCAAAACTGCTACTACTCCGGTAATGCCTGGTTACGCCATGACGTTAACAAACCGGCAATTTGTGTCACCTTGGACGGGGGGCAGCTCTATGTTCGAAGGGTAGGTGCTGGCCCAAACCCAATCAGTTGGCAAACAATGTCCCCCGTCTGGGACGCGAGTAATGCGAAATTTTCGAGCTTGTTGGAGCGGCCGACCACACTGGCCGGCTACAGCATTAGCGATGCATTCACCAGAGCTGAAACCAACGCGAACATTGAGGCCGCCATTGCTCGGTTGATCGGCGCTGCGCCTGGTGCTGTCGATACGATTGAAGAGCTTGCCCGCGCCCTAAACAACAATCCCAACTTCGCGACTGACGTTATCAACGGTCTGGCGACGAAGGCGGACAAAGCAACTACCTTGCAAGGCTATGGCATCACCGATGCACTTAAAAATGTCAATCCGCTGCCTGGTGGCAGTATTGACATACACGGGAGTGCTTATGGGTTTCTATCTGCGCAAAGCGAAGCATCTCTCTGCCAGAACTGCTATTGGAACGGCAGCGTCTGGATGCGACATAACACTTCTGCGCCGGCGGTTAGCATAACGACCGACTCGGGGCGAGTGACTGTTCGAAAGGCCGCAGCAGGTGCCAATCCCATTGTTTGGCAAACGACGTCAACGGTTTGGGACTCTAGCAATGCAAGATTTTCTAATCTACTGGATCTGCCTGCTACGTTGGTTGGTTATGGTATTGGCGACGCCTTTACCAAAACAGAGATCTCCAACTTCCTTTCGGGCAAAGCTAACAACGCCGATTCCTTGCAGGGCTATGGGATCAAAGATGCTTTGCGAAACGTCAATCCACTGGCGGGCGGTAGTATCGACCTACATGCAACAGCTTATGGCTTTTTGTCCGCTCAAGAAGAAGCGTCTATCTGCCAGAACTGTTACTGGAATGGTGGTGCCTGGGTGCGCCATGACACTGCAAGGGCCGCATCCACTCTGACGGTCAGTCACGGTCAAGTCACGATCAGGAGGGCCGGTGCTGGGGCCAATCCTATTGCCTGGGTAACAGATTCGCCCGTATGGCATAACGCAGCGGTGACCACCAGCCTTTCAAGTAGTCTGGGTATTCTGGCCTTGCCGAATGGGTGGATGCAGCAAGTGTTCGAGGTGACAGAAAGCGCTTCTGAAACCGATTATCGCTACTACCCGCTGGAGTTTCCAAACGGTGTTTTTGGAGTGTTTCCTGTGCTGCTCAGTAGCACGCTTGGCTCCGGATGGGCAACGAACGCCGGGATTGTGACCGGCAGTTGGGACAAGCAGAAGTTCGTATTAAACGGCGGCGGCACCTTCAACGATGCGGGCCGCTTCCGTGTATTGGCTTTGGGGTGGTGATCATGTCTCAGGTGTATTTCAGTCCGTCCACAACTACTTTTTTTCGCACCGATACGCATGGTGTTCCCGGAACTGAAAGCTGCAAGATGCCTTCTGACATTGTGGAGGTCTCGCAGGATGTTTTCGAAGCAATGACAGAGGCGCGCTCAAATGGCATGCGCTTGATTGCTGATAGTGATGGTCAACCTATCGCCATTGAGCGCCTTGCACCTACGACTGCAGAGATGGCTGAGAATGAGCGGTTATGGAGAGACGGTGAGATTGTCACCAGTGAATGGATAGTGGCCCGCCATCGTGACGAAGTGGATATGGACCAGGAAACCATGATCACACCTGAGCAGTTTTCCGAGCTGCTGAGATACAGGCAGGCATTAAGGGATTGGCCGACAGTAGAAGGTTTTCCTAATGTCGATCTACGCCCGAATCCACCGGGCTGGCTTGCGGATCAAACCGAGTAAGAGCGGCACGTACTTACGTTAACCAGCAATTTTTTGTTTAACCCTCTAAGCCTCGCATATGCGGGGCTTTGTCGTTTCTGGAGATCGCACAATGAGTGCAGCAGGATTCTTCCACGGCGTCACCGTCACCAATGTCGACACCGGATCGCGACCGATTGCGGTGCCGTCTTCGTCCATCATCGGCCTTTGCGACACCTTCACCCCAGGCGCCCCGGCGCTGGCGAAGCCCAACCAATTGGTGCTGCTCACCCGCGAGTCCGAAGCGGTCGCCGCCTTCGGACCGGACTCGGCCATCACCCAAGCGGCTAAAGCCGTGTTTGCTCGGGCCAAGGCCGTCATCGTCGCAGTCGGCGTAGCGTTGACCGAGGACCCGGCCCAGCAGACCTCGGCCATCATCGGCGGCGTCCTGGCAAACGGCGAGCGTACCGGTCTGCAGGCGCTGCTCGATGGCAAGAGCAAGTTCAACTCGCAACCGCGCCTGCTGATCGCACCGGGTCATTCTGCGACACAAGCGGTCGCCACTGCCATGGATGCCCTGGCCGGAAAACTACGGGCCTTAGCCATTATTGACGGCCCTAACACCACCGACGAAGCGGCCATTGCCTTCGTTGAAAACTTCGGCAGCAAGCGTGTGTATGTGGTGGATCCGGGCGTACAGGTCTGGAGCACGGTCGCTAATGCCACCGTCGACAGTCCTGCGTCTGCCTGGACCGCCGGCTTGTTCGCGTGGACCGATTCGGAATACGGCTTCTGGGCCTCGCCGTCGAACAAAGAGTTTGTCGGCATCACCGGGACCAAGCGTCCGGTCGAGTTTCTCGACGGTGACGAAACCTGTCGGGCCAACCTGCTCAACAACGCGAACATCACCACCATCATCCGCGATGACGGTTTTCGTTTGTGGGGCAACCGCACCTGCTCCAGTGATCCGAAATGGGCATTTGTCACCCGCGTTCGTACCATGGATATCGTCATGGACGCGATCCTGTACGGCCACAAATGGGCAGTCGACCGCTCGATCACCAAGACCTACGTCGGCGACGTCACCGCCGGGCTGCAGAACTTCATGCGCGACCTGAAGAACCAGGGAGCGATTATCAACTTCGAGGTGTTCGCCGATCCAGAGCTGAACACGGCCAGCCAGCTGGAGCAGGGCAAGGTGTACTGGAACATCCGCTTCACCGACGTACCACCAGCAGAAAACCCCAATTTCCGGGTCGAGGTCACCAACCAATGGCTGACCGAAGTCCTCGACACCAACGGCTAAGGAGATCCCGCAATGTCTATGGTTCCGCAAACGCTGTACCTGATGAACATGTTTGTCGATGGCATCAATTTCTCCGGCGACGTACCCACGCTGTCTCTGCCCAAGCTCAAGATCAAGACCGATGAGTATCGCGGTGGCGGTATGGATGCCGGCATCGATATGGATCAGGGCATGGAAAAAATGGAGGCATCCTTCAGCACCAAGGGTGTCCGACGTGAAGCCATGAAGTTTTTTGGCCTTGCCGATCAGACTGCGTTCAACGCGGTTTTCCGGGGTTCTTTCAAGGTGCAGAGGGGCGCCACGACGTCGGTGGTTGCAACCTTGCGAGGCATGCTTACTGAGCTGGATCCGGGTGAATGGAAACCGGGCGACCCTTCCGAGTTCAAGTACGCCTTGAGCGTCAGCTACTACAAGCTCGAAGTAGGCGGCCGCTTGATGTACGAGATCGACCCGCTGGGTTGTGTTCGCGTCATCAACGGTGTCGATCAACTCGCCAGTGTCCGTCGTGACCTGGGCATGTAAGGAGTAACTTTCACATGACAGACCTCAAAAAATTGCCGTCCTGGCTAGTTGTCACCCCCGATAGCGCAACAGTCACCTTGTCCCGGCCCAGCGAGATCAACAGTGTTGTGGTCGACCGATTGACGCTGCGCTCACCTACCGTGCGCGAGGTGCGAGCGGCCAACGCCACTGCAGGCGGCGATGACGAAGCGCGCGAAATGCATCTGTTTGCCTCTCTGTCCGAGTCCGGTATCAAGGATCTGGAGGGGCTCAAGCTGACGGACTACCAGCGGCTGCAAGCCGCCTACTTTCGCCTGGTGCAGGACGACGGGATTTAACCCGGCCCTGCAAAAGCAGGTCGCGAAGCGCTTGGCGACGCAGTATTCGTTTGCCGCCAATGAAATCGAGACCATGCCCTTTTCCACGATGATCTGGTGGCTCATGGACTGAGCCCTGCATCCCAGCCTGGAGTGCTCTTATGGCAAACAACCTGGCGCTCGGCCTGGTCATCGGCGGCGCCGTCAGTTCCACGGTCGGCGCCGCCTTCAAGGATGTCGAAGGCCGCATCAAGAAACTCAGCGAGCAAGGCACCAAGGCCCGCGTGCTGCAGAGCACCATCGGCGACACGGTGCGCCTGCGGGACGAATGGAAAAAAGCCCATGACACGGGTAAGGCCTCGGCCGATGGCCTGCTGCAAAAACTCGAATCCAACCTCAAGGCCCTGAAGGAACAGGGCATCGAGGTCGGCAAACTGCGCAAGGAATATCAAGCCCTCGGGCAGATAGCGCGGGGCGCGGAACTCAAGGCGCTGGGCCACACGCAGATCCAGCAGGGCAAGGAGGGCATGAAAAGTTCCCTCGGCCAGGCAGCGGCACTTACCGCTACGTTAGCGATTCCGACCAAGGTCTCCGGCGACTACCAAGCGCAGATCCGCCAGATGTCGTTGTGGGCACACACCGCTGGTACCGGCGACGAGGCCGACCTGGCGGCCAGCATCAGCAAGGTCGCGGCAGACAAGGGCATGAGCCAGCAACTGCTCGCACGGTCGGTTGGGGCGCTGATCGAAAAGGGCGTGGAGTGGGATGTTGCCACCAGCTACGCCGGGCAGATCGCCGACTTGATCGACGGCCAGGGCATGGAGCCCGAAACCATCGCCACCCTGATCAACTCGTTCAAGGAGGCCGGGGTCAAGCAGGCCGACATGGGCGCCATGCTGGGCCAGGTGGCGGCGGCCGGTGATATCGGTGCATTCGGTCCCAAGGACATGGCCAAGTACCTGCCGGCCATGCTCGGCAACATCAAACGTCTGGGCATGGAAGGCCCGGAGGCGGTGCGCTTCCTTGGTGCCAGCCTGCAGTCGCAGTTTTCGCAAACTCAGGATTCGGCGGCGGCGGCCACCAACATGAACAACCTGCTTAACGCGGTAATCAGCAGCACCAGCCAGGAACGGTTCGCTAAGGAAGGCTATGACCTGACCAGCTCGATCCTTGCCGCGACCAAAAGCGGCAAGGCGGCCAACCCGGTCGACGCCTTTATCATGCTCAGTGAGCAACTGATCAAGAAACAGGACCCGGCCAAGGCCAAGAAAATCGAGGCGCTCAAGGCCAAGATCAAAGCCTCGGCGGATGGCAGTGCCGAGGAAGAGCAAGCCATGATTGCGCTGACTGAGGCGGCGGGGCTGGCGAACATTGTCAGCGATCAGAGCGCCAGTGCTGGCTTGCTCGCGCAGATCAAATACGGCGACAAGATCAAGGCTGATATGGCGACCATCAAGGAGACCGATGGCAAGGCCAAGATCGAGGCGGACGCGGCCAAGGCGCGGGAGACGTCGAATCGCAAGTGGTCGGCGGCGACGGCAGGTATTGAGTCGTCGATGACCCGGATCGGGGACGCGGTGCGGCCGTTGACGGATCTGGCGGCGGATGGGCTGGCGAAGTTGGCTTACGGGTTGGGTGAACTGGCCGGGAAGTTTCCGACAGTGATCAGTGGGGCGACGGTGTTGGCTGCAGGTGTTATCGGTTTGGGCGCTGCGATCAACGCGATCAAGATCGGTAAGGGCTTGCTCAACGTCGGGCGTGGCTCGCTGATGGGCAACCCGAACGTGATCCAGCGGGTGTTTGTCACCAACCCGTCAAGCGCAGGCGGTGGGGGAATTGACGGACGTGAAGGTGAGCGCGGTCGAGGGAAGGGTAAGCGCGGCCGGGGTGGCCGAATCCCCAGTGCAGGACCGGCTTCAGCCATCGGAGCAGCAGCGAGTCGCTTTGACCCCAAGGTCATGATGGGCAAAGGGCTGGGCTTCGCCAAAGGCGCCGCGCCCTTTGCGTTGATCGAGGCAGGGCTGATTGCCGCCGATACTTACCAGAACGCTGAAACCCGCGACGAAAAGGCCGAAGGCTACGGCAATGCTGCTGGCACCTTGGCCGGCACGCTTGCCGGTGCAGCCGCGGGAGCCGCGATTGGTTCGGTGGTGCCGGTGATCGGTACTGTGGTTGGCGGTCTGATTGGCGGTTTTCTGGGGAGTTGGGGTGGTGGTGAGTTGGGTAGTGCTGTGGGTAAAGCGGCGTTCGGCGGCCCGGATGAGCCTTTGGCTCTGCCGGCGCAACCGTCACCGTTGCGCCTGCCACCGCCCAGTGCTGTGCCCATGCCATGTCTCGGCCAGATGGCGCCCTCGTTGTCGTCCGGCCCGTTGATGCTCAAGGCGCCCTCTGCACCTGGCCCTGCGCTGGGGGATGTCTCGCGCTCGTTGGCAGTCGCACCGGTTGCTGCCGCCGCACCTGCAGTACTCAGTGCTGCTGCGGTCGCGAAAACGGACCCACCGCGTATCGATCAGCAGTGGACGTTTTCCCCATCCACACAGGTGACCGTGCAGGGTGATGTCAAAGATCCGCGCCAACTGGCCCAGGAACTGATGCCGCATATGCGGCAGATGTTTGATGACTTCAGTCGGGAGCAAACCCGGCGAAACCTATTCGATGCCCCTCACGTTTAAGGAGCCGCCATGGCCTACATGGAACAACTGCAGTCAGGCTTCAAATCCCTGGTCCAGGCCGGGGAGGCGGGCCGGCGCAGCATCGACGACATGATCGGGCCGGTGAACGGTGCGATCAGCGAAATCACTGGCGCCGCTGAAGAGCTTGCCAGTCTTCCCGGCGTGCCACCGGGTGTTGGTGAGAAGCTGCAGCGAGTCATGCGCGGAATCGGCGCCGCGCAGTCGAAGGTCGGCACCGTCCTCGCCACCTATAACAAGGGCACGCGAACGATGTCGGGCCTGGATGAGCGTATGGAAACCCTCAAGGAGCAGGCGTACAAGGCCGGGACGGCGATCAACCAGATCGCCGGTAAGGTTGACCCCCGTCTGGCGAACATCATACCTACCAGCGCCTTGGCGCCTAACGCTACACCCATGGCGGAAGCGGTCAAACCGTTTCCGCATTTGCTGATCCTGCAACCGCTGCAAACCAATGCCCAGCCGTTCTACTTCAACCTGGACACGGCAGCCTTCGACGAACTGCGCCGGCAGACAGAGTTTAGATGGGCCTCGCAAGAGCGCCTAAGTCGCCGGCCAGCGCAGCAGGGCGTAGGCATGGGAGAGGAAAAGTTGAGCCTCAAGGGTGCGATCTTTCCCACCTTCAAGGGCGGTCTCAAACAACTGGATACCCTGCGCTCCATCGGGGCCAAGCTGCTGCCGCTCAACTTGACCACTGGCTATGGTTTCGTGCTGGGCACCTGGTGCTTGCGCAGCCTGGAGGAAGAGCAGGGCGCGTTGCTGGCCGGTGGGATCCCGCGTAAGCAAACCTTTAGTCTGGAGTTCACGCGCTATGGCGACGATATGCAGAACGTCTGATGGCGACCTGCTGGATACCCTGTGTTTCCAGCAGTACGGGCACCTGAACGGCACGGTCGAGGCGGTGCTGGCGGCGAATCGGTTGTTGGCGGATGAGCGTCAGCCGTTTCGGGCTGGCCTGTTAATCAGCTTTCCTGACGTTGCAGAGCCAATGGCCGAGCAGGTGCAGTTGTGGGATTGAACAACGAGGCACGAGCATGAAACCCACCTTTCGGATTGTTGCTGATGGGTCCGATATCACCGCATTGATCAATGACCGCCTGCTGCTGTTGCGCACCCTGGATAAACCCGGCATGGAGTCGGACGAGTTCGAGCTGCGCATCGACGACCGTGACGGCGCCGTCACATTGCCCAAGCGCGGCGCTGGTATCGAGATCTACCTCGGATACGGTAG
>Ga0308166_1004731_pt1 | contig 10727 bp, 9 predicted proteins | sample PhyCR2_2_FD_202137 | JGI IMG/M metagenome (GOLD analysis project Ga0308166, IMG submission 202137) | Phyllosphere microbial communities from UC Gill Tract Community Farm, Albany, California, United States - DLSLCC.R2 | ecosystem: Host-associated > Plants > Phyllosphere > Unclassified | place... | reverse complement strand
TGGTCGACGGCAGCCAGCATCGCGCCCACGTTGCGCCGTCCTTCCTGGAATTCGCCGGCGACGCCGCTCCAGCGCACCTGGCCGTGTTCGTCCGGCGCCTGCGGTTCGCCCAGCCACGCCGACAGGCTTTGCATCACCTCGATGGATTGTCCCGCCGCGACCGCGAGCAGGTGGAAGCGCAGGTAGTCGGCGATGTCGCGCTTCAGGTGGTTCATGATCTCTCTCGCCTGCGCATCCTTGCCGAACAGCCGGCCCGCGGCCTGCGTCAGGTGGTTCAGCGATTCCTCGACCTGGCGCGTGCGCAGGGCGTCGCGCACGTCGCGGTAACGCTTGCCGTTGCGCTGCATGTTCGCCAGGTCGCGCTGCGCGAGCCGCGCCTTCACCTGCTCCAGCAGCGACAGCACGAATTCGAGGCCGCCCTGCTTGCGGTCGTCCAGCAGCATGTACAGCCGGCCGCGCACGTTCAGGCGCAGTTGCGCGAGCAGCTCGCCCGTATGCCGCTTGATGCGGTCCTCGCTCGTCTCGGCCGTGGCGCCGGCCTCGCGGATGGCGTCGCGCTCCAGGTTCGGCAGCAGCTCGACGACCTTCTCGCGCCACAGTTTCAGGTCGTACGAGGCCATGATGCGGTCCATCTCCAGCTGCACCTTGCTCTCGACGCGCTCCAGCAGCGAGCGCTGGTCCTTGTCCAGCAGGAGCATGTCGGTCAGCGCATATTCCGGGAACGGCGTGACGTCGACGGTGCCCTTTTTAAAATCGGGGAATTCCGCGAACGGGTGCTCGGCCATGCCCATCTGCTCGCGCATGAAGGCGTCGCGTTCCTGGTCCGTCGCGCGCCGCGCGGCGGTGCCGTCCGCCGCGACGAGGCCGAAGAACGCCTTCACCATCAGCGCCGCCAGTTCGTAGGCGCGGATGTCTTCGCGCAGGCTTTGCTGCGTGTCCAGCACGGACTGGCCGAACGCGGAATAGACCTTCGAGTACGACAGGCGCATGTCGCCGAACCGCTGCTCCGGCACGCGCGGGTTGTACGGCCCGAGCTTGTGCTGCTGCTGGTTGACGGCGACGGAACGCTTGCGGTTGGCGAAATCGGCCGACGCGAAGTCCTCGAACAGCGTGTCGGCCACCATCTGGTACACGTCCTTCACGTCCTGCGTCGCCTTGTTCGCGAGGTTCGCGGTGTCGACGAAATACACGTCGTCGAACGGCGTGCCGCGGCCGACGATGCTGTCCGGTTCCATCCACTGCACGCGCGCGTTCATGTCGCGCATGCCCGTCTCCAGCTCCATCAGCGTGGCGTACGCGTTCGCCTCCGTGCGCTCCTTGTTCGCCTTCGCGTAGCCGGACGGCAGGAACATCACGAGGTCGACCTGGCTGTCCGACACTTCCTGGCGCGCGACGGCCTTGGCGATCCAGCCAAGGTCGATGGCGCTGCCGGCACCCGTGCCGCCCGCGTTCGACGCGATGACGACGATACGGAATTTCGACGTGTCGACCTGCAGGCCGAGACGCTGGTAATTCTCCTTGCGCTCGATGCCGGCGTTACTGCTCAGGAAATTCAGCGCGCCCTTGATGCGGCCGCGCAGCTTCGGATATTTGTCGAACAGGTACAAGCGCGCCAGCGCGCGGATCTGGCCCGCGCCCTTGGACGGGTCGATGCCCAGCGAGCGCAGTTTCTTCGGGCGCAGCGGCATCCAGTTTTCGATCAGCGGGAAGCGCGCGAGGCTGTCGTCCGACTCGTGGTACTGCGGCAGGTCGAGCGGTTCGACGAGGCGTTCTTCGTCGGACAGCTTGACCAGCTCGAACCACGGGTCGGTGCGCTGCGACTTGCCCTCGTCGATGACGGCATTCGCATCGAGGTCGAAATGGAGGAAGCGCGCGACGGGAAAGTCGGCGATGGATTCGACGCGGGTCGGATGCCGGCGGTTCCACACGGCCGCGAGGATGCGGCGGCGGATGCGCATCATGACTTCCATGCCGGTGCCGCCGGCGCCGATGAACAGCGTCGGACGCAGGTCGACTTTGAGCTCGGCTTTGCCGGAGAGCGATGCGGGATCGGGAAAATCTGCCATGGTGTTCTCTTTGAAAGGTCAGCGGCGGCCGACGAAGAAGGCCGCGACCAGCGTGACGACGCCGACGACGACCAGCGGTCCGGTGATGGCGGGCGTCAGGTATTTGCTCGCGTTGACGATCGCCAGCACGACGGCGGCCGACAGGAAGCCCATGCCGACGAACAGCAGCCAGCCCGCGCTGCCCGCGGACGACGGCGCCACGCGCTTGACGACGAGGTGGTGCACGTAGGCGTTGCGCACGAAGAAGTAAATCACCAGCAGCACGACGAACGCGACGGCGCCGATCGCCATGTCGCGCCCGGCCGTGTCGCGCAGCGGCGCCGCGCTCGTGTTGGTGGCGCCGCCCGGCGCGATCTCGACGGGCTGCGTGGCCGTGTCGGGCGTCGTCTTCGGCAGGCTGTCCTGCGGCGTGGTGGCCGTCTGGCCCGGCAGCTTGAAGCCTGGATCGGTGCCGGCGGTGTCGGGGGCGGGCTTGGTCTGGTCGTTCTGCATGGTGGGTTCCCGTGGGTTCATCGGCCGAGCCGCACCTGCGCGCCTTCGCGCAGGTCCAGCAACTGGTGGCCGAACAAGGTCGTCTTCAGGCGGGCCACTTCATTGCCCGCCTTGTCGTAGATCGGTTGCGTGGCGCCGGCCCGCGTGTGCACGGTGCGAAGTTCGTCTTCCACGACGAGCTGCACCTTGCGCGGCCGGCCGTACGCATACGCGGCGCCCGCGCCGGCCGCCAGCAGCGCGAGGCCGCCGGCCAGCAGGGCGACGAGCGGCCCCGAGCCGTAATGGACATGCACCTCGACGGGCAGCACGGCCGTCGAGGACTGGATGTCGGCCGGCGGCGTGAAGATGTCCGGCAGCGGGTCGCCCGGGAACAGCGCCGCCATGCGCTCGCGGAACGCCTGCGACAGTTCCAGCCGCTGGCCCTGCAGATGCAGTTCGATACGGCCCGGCAGCACATACGCGGAGCCGGCCGATTTCAGCGCCGCCATCGACCATTTGCCGGGCAGCTGCGCGACGGGCAGCGCTACCTGCGATGCGAGCGGCTCGGCGCGGCCCGGCGCCAGCCGCGTGACGGTATTCGTCTTCAACGCGATCGGGCGATTCTCGCCGCCGAGCATCGAGCGCGCGGAGATCGTCGCGCCCGCGATCGTGTACGGATACATCGTGTTCTGCAGCTGCCACTGGATCGTCGCGCTGGGCGTGCGCGCGTCGGGCGCCACGTCCGCGCGCAGGCGGCCCGCCGCATCCATCGAGAACTCGACGCCGGGCGCGTCCTCGACCTTGCGCGGCACGAGGCGCACCGTATCGCGGTCGAGCGGTTTCAGGCGCGCGGGCGGTTCCGTGATCACGCGCTGGACGCGGCCCGCGGCCATCAGCGCGTCGAGGGCGCGCGCGCCTTCCGGCCCGACCGCGAACACATACACCATCAGGCCGTTCGCGTGGTAGTGCTGGCCCTGCACGGGCATCCGCAGCGGGAACGCGAGCGCCTTCGTGATCGCGGCGCCCTTGTGGATCAGCGCATAGAACTCGCGGTTGCGCTCGCTTGTTGCCTGGTCGTTGTTCGGGCTATTGCGGTTGTTCGTCACGAGCCAGACGAGGCCCGCCTTCCCGCCCAGGACCTTGGTGATGGTCGTCTCAACGGCCTCGCCCAGGTCGGTGTCGGCGAGCGCCGTGCCGCCGGGTTTGCGGGCGGTTTCCAGCCCCGCCAGCGCGGCCCGCACGTGCGCGGGCGTGTCTTTCGTCACCTGCTCGGACAGCAGCGCGCGCGGCGACGGCGCGCCGGGCAGCGACTGGTTGAATGCGGCCAGCACGAGTGCGTCCCCCGGCCGCGCGACATTGCCGGCGAGCGCCGCCACCAGCGGCTTGAACTGCGATGTCGGGTCCGAATAAAACGGCTCCATCCAGCCGGAGTTCTGCACCAGAATAACCTGAGCCACTTGCGGCACGGCCCAGGCGGGGGCGATGCCGCACAACGCGAGGAGCAGGACGAACAGGCGGGCGGCCGTCACGTCGGCGCTTCCAGATTCCAGCCGCGGATCCGGTTCCAGTCTGGGTGGTGCAGCCACAGGCGGTTGGCGTAGACGAAGGGCACGCATTCGAGCGGCCGCGCGAGGCGCGCCACTTCGTCCAGGATCACGTTGCGCCGGCCGATCCACTCCACCGTGGTGCGGGCGATCACGCGGTTGGCCAGCGCTTCTTCGGCGCGGCCGGTGTATTTGTGGAAGCGCAGCACGAGCCCGCTGGGCTGGCTGCGGTTGTTGTTGAAGCTGCGCAGCAGCGGCAGGACGAGGGAATCGTCCTCGTGCTGGTCTTCGACGTGCTCGCCGGACCACGGTTCGTCGACGACGGGATGGCCGCGCCGGAACAGCAAATTGGCGAAGCCGAGGCGCGCGCCGTCGATCGGTTCACGCTGGGGACGCGCTTGTACTCGTTCTGCCCCGAGTTCGAGGAACGAATACGACTGGCCGTCATGTCCGATCAGCCACATGCGACCGTCGCGGCTCAGGGTGGGCCCGCCGAGGTCGAGGCTGGGCAGCCACGTGTCCGGCCACGCGAGCCAGCGCGGCGCCTCGCCGGGACGCCACGCGAGCTGACCCTCGCCGTGCAGCCAGAACAGCTGGCCGTCGTAGCCGATGGGCCGCGTCCAGCCGGACAGCGGCAGCGCGCCGCAATCGAATTGCGGCCCCGGCGACAGGTCGGCGCCGAGCGCGCACAGGCCCAGCGTGCCGCCCAGATTGCGCACGAGGACGCCCAGCTGGCGCCGCATCAGGCCGGGCGCCGCGACGACCGGCGCGGCCAGCACGGCCTCCGTGCGGCAGGTCTCGCTGACGGGATTGATGGCGAGGCGGTACAGGCCGCGCGCCGTGGGCACGAGCGCCACGTCGCCGCGGCGCGCGGGCACCTGCAGATGGGACGTGGGCAGCCAGCCGTAGTCGGATGCGCCGAACGCGAGATCGGCCGCGCCCTCTTCCGGCAGCAGCACGTGCCAGACTTCCGCCAGCGGATCCCAGTACTGCAGCACGCCCCGCCCGGGCGCCAGCGCGAGCAGGCGCTGTTCGGGAAAGCCGAAGGTGGCGGCTGCGAACACGCAATGGGCGTTCGGCGGCGGCGGCATGGCGGCGTCGAAGCGGCCGACGTCCGGCGCGGGAGGCCGCTCTTCGAGGCTGTCGCCCAGTGCCAGCGACGTCACGGGCAGGCCATGCGGCACGTGCCGGGGCAGCAGCGCATCTGCATACGGCCCCCACCAGTCGGGATGGCGTCCGGGCGCGATGCCGAGGCGTTCGAGCGGGCGGCCGCACGAGGGACAGAACGCGAACCCCTCGGGATAGATGGCGGCGTGGTCGCAGGATTGCGGCAGCGAGGCGCCGAGCAGGTGCGCGCAGTCGGCCAGGCGGCCGCGCGCGGCGGCCTGCCAGTCGATCCGGCCCAGCCCGTCGCTGGACACGAGCTCGAACTGCCCGCTGCGTTCATCCTCCAGCCAGACACTGGCCGGCGTTTCCCATCGGTATGCCATGCGCTCCACCGTCGATTCGTCAAAATCGATCGCGGCCCGCTCAAACTCGGGGCCGTTATCGTTTTGGAATCATAGCGCCGGGATCAAGCCGACGGCGCCCTGTTCACGGAGTAGCGCGTGGCTGTGCTTCAGGGATCAAATAGCGGCGCGGGAAATGGAACTTTCGGCAGCATCGAGTGCCGCCCGGTTCACGTGGCGAATCTTCCAGGTGCCGTTGTCCAGCACCATCGTCAGCACCACTTCATGTTTCGCGTCGCCGTCGCCGTCGAGGGTGACGAGGACGTCGGCGCTGCGCGCCTGGCGGCGCAGGGTGACGGCCTGCACGCGCCCCCGCAACCATGCGCCGTGGATGCGCGGCGATTGCAGGAAGTAGTCGCCCGCTGCCGCCTTTTGCTCCTGCAGGCGTTTCACCAGCTGGTCGACGAGCGGCTTCGCGACGTAGGCATTCAGACGGTCGTAGCGGTCGCTCAGGGGATCCTGGTCGGCGTCGAGCGTCTGCAGGTACCAGCCATAGAATTCCGCGGCCACGGTCTCCGGTGCGCGCAACGCCGCCGCACGCGCCGAGAGACAAACCAGCAGCACGCCAACCAGAATGAGCTTTAGGAAATTTCCTTTACGAATCAACATGATGGGCTCCTGACAGCCAGACTGTGCAACAATCCAGCTGGACAGGTCGTGACCTGCCGCAAGGGTGCGGAGGCCGTATAATGCCGGGTTGTCTTCCCCCTCCAGCCACGCCATGACGCCCACCGACGCCCTGCCCGCCGCCGCCATCGACTCCGCCACCGCGCACCTGCGCGACGTGCTCGCGATCGCGCTCGAACACACGCCCGAGCGGCGCGCGCTGGTCGTCTTCGACACCCGCACGCCTCTGGCCCGCGGCCTCGTCGCCGCGTACCGCGCGAACCTGCCGGAGGCCACGTTCATCGACTTCGACACGGTGCCCCCCGACGAGGTGCTCGCGACGTTCCGCACGCTGGCGCCGCAGGATCTCGTCGTGCTCGTGCAGTCGACGAACTTCCGCCTGGACGGCTTCCGCCTGCGCGTGGAATTGTTCAAGCTGGGCCTGAAGGTGATCGAGCACGTGCACCTGTCGCGCATGCCGGGCGCGCAGGGCGAGCACTACATCGAGGCGCTGGCCTACGATCCCGCCTACTTCCGCGGCGTGGGCCATGCGCTGAAGGCGCGCATCGACCGCGCCCGCCGCGCCGAGGTGCATGGCGGCGGCGAGGTCCTCACGTTCGACTCGCCGCTGGAAAGCGCGAAGCTGAACGTGGGCGACTACAGCGCGATGAGCAATGTGGGCGGCCAGTTCCCGATCGGCGAAGTGTTCACGGAAGCGCGCGACCTGGAAGCCGTCAGCGGGCGCGCGCAAGTCCACGTGTTCGGCGACACGTCTTACCTCGTCAACCGGCCCGAGTCACCGATCACGCTCGTCATCGAGAAGGGCCGCGTGGTCGGCACGGAGAACGTCACGCCGGCGTTCCAGGAAGTCCTCGACATCATCCGCCGCGACGAGGGCGAAGTCTGGGTGCGCGAACTCGGCTTCGGCATGAACCGCGCCTTCACGCGCGAGCGCCGCGTGGACGACATCGGCACGTACGAGCGCATGTGCGGCATCCATCTGTCGCTGGGCGCCAAGCACGGTGTGTACGCGAAACCCGGGTTCAAGCGCAAGGATGCGCGTTACCACATCGACGTGTTCGTCGTGACGGATGCGGTGTACCTGGACGACGAACGCGTGTATGCGGACGGTGCGTGGACGGTGGCCGCCTGATCTACAATGGCATGGTTTTGTTGATGGACCATGCCATGCTCACTCCCGAACAACGCGACCGATTCCAGCGCGACGGCTACATCGTCATCCCGAATTTCAAATCAGCCGACGAGATCGCGCGCCTGCGTGCACGCGCCGGCGAGATCGTCGACGCATTCGACCCTGCCGAATCGCGCGCCATCTTCACGACGCGCGACCAGGCGAGAGCCAGCGACGCCTGGTTCCTCGGCTCGGACAACACGGTCCGCTGCTTCTTCGAAGAGGAAGCCTTCGGCCCGGACGGCCAGCTGAAGCAGGCCAAGGCCCTGTCGATCAACAAGATCGGCCACGCCATGCACGACCTCGACCCCGTGTTCAAAGCGTTCACGCACGATGCGAAGCTGGCCGCCGCCGCGCGCGACCTGGGCCTGGAACAGCCGCAGATCTGGCAGTCGATGTACATCTTCAAGCAGCCGGGCATCGGCGGCGAAGTGCGCTGGCACCAGGACGCGACGTTCTTCGATTCCACGCCGATCAGCGTGACGACGTTCTGGTTCGCGCTGGAAGACGCGACCATCGAGAACGGCTGCCTGTGGGTCGAACCGGGCGGCCACCGCGGCCCGCTGCGCGAGCGTTTTCTCCGCGACGGCGATGCCGTCACGATGGAAAAACTGGACAGCACGCCGTGGCCGGACGACAGCACGGCCGTGCCGCTGGAGGCCAAGGCGGGGGACCTCGTCTGCTTCCATGGGCTGTTGCCGCACTACAGCGCGCCGAACCGTTCCAGCGTGTCGCGGCATGCGTTCACCTTGCACGTGACGGATGCGCGGACCGCGTATTCGCCGCGCAACTGGATCCAGCGGGATGCGGATTTTCCGGTACGTGGCTTCGACTGATATACTCTTCCAGTATCTTTTAATGCACTTTTAAAGCGCAAGCCGGGCATGGACTGTCATATCGAGATTTTTCACGAAGGCGAGTGGCTGGAAGCGGCGCAGGCAAGCTTCTCCGATGTGGTGCGTAATGGCTTCCGGACGAACGATTGTGTATTCGAATACGATCTGCTCTATGCCCTCGGCGATGCACCGCCGCCTGTGTCGCTTGTGATTCCGGTGGATGCGGATCGTCACGTTCGCAAAACCTGGCCCACTTTCCTGTACGACCTCGTACCGCAAGGTAATGGACGCAGATTCCTGCTCGACCATCTCAAACTTCCCGACGCCCAGGCGTCCGATCTGCCGTTACTGTGCGCCGGTGCATTCAACCCGATCGGGCGCTTGCGCATCCGGGAAGCCGTCCACTACTACGAACAGCATGTCGAGCGACATGACCTCGCCGCTGACGGCTTCACGCTTGACGGGTTGCTGGCGCGCTCGCCCGACTTTCATGAAATGATGATGGTGCACGGCATGCTGGCCGCGGGTGGCACGGGTGTCCAGGGTGTTGCCCCCAAATACTTGTTGACCCGGGCGTACGACGGCAACTGGTATCCCGACGCGGCCCTGCCCGATGATCAGGCCCAACGCCACTACATCATCAAGCGCCCACGCGGTCCCTCGGACGCCGATCGCAAGGTCCTGCGCAATGAAGCCCGCTACATGGAAGTCGCGCGACGCTTCGGCATTCGAAGCTTCGACTTGCCTGTCCTGCACGGCGACATGCTGTTCATCCCACGCTTCGACCGCCGCGCTCAGGATGGGCGGGTGCTGCGGTTCCATCAGGAGAGCGTCGCCTCGATCGCGGGCCTGGCCGGCTTCGGCACCCAGGCCGACCAGTTCGGGTTGGTGAATGCGATTCGAAGCGTGGTCGATGAGCCGCTTGCAGAGACCATCGAGTTCATCCGGCGCGACGTGCTCAACCTGGCAATGCGCAACACGGACAATCATGCACGCAATACGGCCGTCCAGACCGTCGACGGTGTCACGCGCATGACGCCCCTGTTCGATTTCGCGCCGATGTACCTGGACCCCGAGGGCATCACCCGGTCGGCGCGCTGGTACCATCCGGAGAGTCGTAAAGAGCTGCGGAACTGGCAGGACATCCTGGCGCAGTTGGCCTTGACCGGGCCGGAACGTGCGGAGATCGTCGAGGCCCTGGTACGGTTCGGTGAACAATTGGCGACCCTGTCCGATTGCATGCGCGACGTGGGCGTCGATAATGACATCGTCGATTTCGTCGCGCCCAGCATCGAAGCGCAACGCACCCAACTTCTGGCACTGAGATAGTCATGAGCAAAAGAAAACCGTTGGACAAGGCAGAGGCCCGCGAGCGGCGCAACCGGATGCTGGAGTCGGCGGCCGCGGCCAATCTTTCGCTCACCGAAGGGGTGCGCGAAATGCGCGCGATCGCCGGCATGACGCAGGAAGAATTCGCGCGTCATCGCGGGGTCAGCGCACGCGTCATCAAGGCGATCGAGCTTGGCCAGGCAAACCCCACTGTCGCGACTATGAATCGCATTGGACAGTTCTTTGGCCTGGAGGTGGCGTTCGTTCCGATCCGACGCGCCGCGCGGGATGTGGATCTGGAGCGCCCCCTCCCTGACGACAGGGCTACGCAGACCGGCGCCATCGACGTTGCAGAGGGACTTCGCGTACTCGTCGAAACGAGAAAGGAACTTGCTGCCCAGATGCGCGAACTCAATGAGATGGTGCACGATCTTGGCGCTCAGTTAGGCGCTTTCAGTGGACAACACAATGCGTCGGAAGGCGTGGCCGGCCCATCCATTTTGCCGTCCAAAGTGCAACACCGCGTACGCAAGGCGGCGGCCACGCGCAAGGCGGATACCGATTTGAAAAAGAAATCCCGCCCGGCATGATTTCCTGTCGGGCGCCGAGGCGTCGGGCGAACCTCAAGCAGGTACCGCTGCCGGATGGCGAAGCGGGCATGCGGCGGCAGGCGCGGCAATCGGCCCGCCGACATGTCGCAGACATGCCAGTATCCCGCAAAAGCCAGCGATTTTGACTCCATGCAATGGATGTCGGAAATTAGCAATCTCGACCATGCCACCGCATCCGCGCTCCTGACAAAAACTGTCAACGTCTTCTCATAACATTGTCGCCTCGTTATCCAAGGAGATCAGCATGCACATCATCATCGGAGGCACCGGCCACGTCGGCTCGGCCACGGCCCGCGCGCTGCTGCGCCGGGGCGAACCCGTCACGGTCGTCACGCGCAATGCCGGCCATGCGGCCGGGCTGCGCGATGCCGGCGCGAAAGTCGCCGTCGCGGACGTGCGCGACGTGCCCGCGCTGCGCGCCATCCTGCGTACGGGCACCACCGCGCTGCTGCTGAATCCGCCGGCCGCGCCGTTCACCGATACGGACGCCGTCGAGCGGGCGAATGCCGCCGCCATCGTCGACGCGGTAACGGGATCCGGCCTGCGCAAGGCCGTCGCCGTCTC
>Ga0308166_1004728_pt1 | contig 10730 bp, 8 predicted proteins | sample PhyCR2_2_FD_202137 | JGI IMG/M metagenome (GOLD analysis project Ga0308166, IMG submission 202137) | Phyllosphere microbial communities from UC Gill Tract Community Farm, Albany, California, United States - DLSLCC.R2 | ecosystem: Host-associated > Plants > Phyllosphere > Unclassified | place... | reverse complement strand
GACGATGTACCGCGCCGGCTTCTACCGGGGCGGGCCGATCATGATGAGCGCGATCGCCGGCGTCGACCAGGCGCTGTGGGACATCAAGGGCAAGGTGCTGGGGCAGCCCGTGTACGAACTGCTGGGTGGGCGCGTGCGCGACCGCATGAAGACGTACAGCTGGGTCGGCGGCGACCGGCCGGCCGAGCTGATCGCCGGCATCGAACTGCTGCGGGAGGCGGGCTTCGACACGTTCAAGATGAACGGCACCGAGGAGCTGGGCCTCGTCGACAGCGCGCGCAAGGTCGATCTCGCCGTCGCCCGCGTGGCCGAGGTGCGCGCGCGGTTCGGGTTCGACATCGAGTTCGGCGTCGATTTCCACGGCCGGGTGTCCGCGCCGATGGCGAAGGTGCTGCTGCGCGAACTGGAACCGTACCGCCCCCTGTTCGTCGAGGAACCCGTGCTGGCCGAGCAGGACGAGTACTACCGCACCCTGGCCGACGCCACGTCGATCCCGCTGGCGGCGGGCGAGCGCATGTACTCGCGCTTCGATTTCAAGCGCGTGTTCGCGCGCGGCGGCCTGGCCATCGTCCAGCCGGACCTGTCGCACGCGGGCGGCATCACGGAGTGCGTCAAGATCGCCGCGATGGCCGAGGCGCACGACGTGGCGCTCGCGCCGCATTGCCCGCTCGGTCCGGTGGCGCTGGCGTCCTGCCTGCAGGTCGACTTCGTGGCGCACAACGCCGTGCTGCAGGAGCAGAGCATGGGCATCCATTACAACCAGGGCGCCGAGCTGCTTGACTACGTGAAGAACAAGGAGGACTTCCGCCTGGAGGCCGGCTGGATCCGCCCGCTGCCGAAGCCCGGCCTGGGCGTCGAGATCGACGAGGCGCGCGTGATCGAGGCGAGCCGCGGCGCGCCCGACTGGCGCAATCCGGTCTGGCGCCACGCGGACGGCAGCGTGGCGGAATGGTAGCGCCCGACAGCGCGGTTTGACCGTGGACGGATCGGCAACTATCATTAGGGAAACTTTTCCGGCCCCCGCCGTTCCGCCATGTCCGATCCCCGTTCCGATCCGCGCTCCGACCGCTTCGTCCGCGCCTACCTGAAAACGCGCCACCTCGTGCTGCTCGTCGAGCTGGGGCGGCACGGCTCCATCATGCAGGCGGCGCAGGCGGCGAACCTGACGCAGCCGGCGGCCTCGAAGCTGCTGGGCGAACTGGAGCACGCGCTCGGCGTCACCCTGTTCGACCGGCTGCCGCGCGGGGTCGAGCCCACGTGGTACGGCAAGGTGCTGATCCGCCGCGCCGGCGCGGCGCTGGCCGAGATGGACGCGGCGTACCAGGAAGTGACCGAACTGATGTCCGGCCTGCGCGGCCGCGTGGCGCTCGGCGCCATCCTGACGCCATCGACGACGCTCGTGCCGGCCGCCGTCACCCTGCTCAAGGCGCGGCATGCGCGGCTGAACGTGTCGATCGACGTCGGCAGCAGCAAGCAACTCGTCGAGCGCCTGCGCGCGGGCGACCTGGACATCGTCATCGGCCGCGTCGTCGACGGCGGCATCGCCGACGAATTCCACTTCGAGCCGATCACCGACGAGCCGCATTGCCTGATCGTGCGCGCCGGCCATCCGCTGCTGGGCGTGCGCGGCCTCGAACTGGCCGACCTCGCGCGCCAGACCTGGATCGTGCCGCCGGCGGGCAGCATGGTGCGCGAGCGCATCGCGTCGCTGTTCCTCACGCAGGGCCTGGAACAGCCGGCGGAGACGGTGTCCACGGCCGAGCTTTCCGTCGCCACCACGCTGCTGCTCGGCAGCGACATGGTCGCGCCGATGTCGACGGAACTCGTCAAGCCCTACCTCGACAGCGGTCTGCTGGCCGTGCTGCCGTACGAACTGAATCTGCGGATGGACGTGTACGGGATCGTCACGCGCCGGCACCACCAGCTGTCGCCGGCCGCCGAGGCGATGCTCGACGCGCTGCGCGAGACGGCGTTGCGGCCGCGCCCGACGGCGCGCGTCACCCATATCAAATCCGCATAGCAGGGCACGCGCGCACGATAGGACACGGCGCCGCGCAGCGGTTAGGATGGCGCCATGGTCAACCACGCACTGACACCGTCCCCGCGTCTCGTCGGCATCGACTGGGGCACGAGCAACCGCCGCGCCTACCTCGTCGACGCGGCCGGTCACGGCCTGTCCATGCACGCGGACGGCGAAGGCATGCTGGCCGCGCGGCCCGACTTTGCCGGCTCGCTGGCCCGCCTGCTGGCGTGCATGGACGTCGGCGCGGACGTCCCGGTCGTCGCCGCCGGCATGATCGGCAGCGCGCAGGGCTGGCGCGAGGTGCCGTATCTCGACATTGCCGTGCCGCTCGATGCCTTGCCCGACCACCTGGTGCGCGTGGACGATCCGCGTGCCGGCCGTCCCGTCTGGATCGTGCCCGGGTACGTGCAGCGCGGGCGCGAGGTCGACGTGATGCGCGGCGAAGAAACGCAGCTGCTCGGCGCGCTGGCGCTGGGCCGGCGCGACGGCTGGTTCGTCCTGCCCGGCACCCACAGCAAATGGGTGCGGCTGGAGGACGGCGTCATCCGCCGCATCGCCACGTTCATGACGGGCGAACTGTTCGCTACACTGTCCGCGCACGGCACGCTGGCGCCGCTGATGGCGCGGCAGGGCGCCGACGACGATGACGACGACGATGATGCCGCGTTCGCCGACGGACTGGAGGCCGCCCGGCATGGCGCGCCGCTGTCGCACGCGCTGTTCGGCGCGCGGGCCCGGGTCGTGAGCGGCGCGATGCCGGCGGCAGACACGCGCGCCTGGGTCAGCGGCCTCCTGATCGGCACCGAATTCGCCGCGGCGCGCGCGTGGACCGGCGACTCCGGCACGCTCGTCTGCATCGGCGCCGCCGCGCTGCGCGACCGTTACGCACGCGCCGCCGCGCGCTTCGGGGTCGGCATCGACGCGCTCGATCCCGACCAGGTCTTCCGCGCCGCGCTGGCGCGCTTCATCGACAGGATGCCCGCATGACGCTTCCGCTCCCCACGCTGCCCCGGCTGCCCCTTGTCGCCATCCTGCGCGGACTCGATCCGCAGGCCGCGCCCGCCGTGGGCCGCGCCCTGTTCGACGCCGGCTGGCGCGTGCTCGAAGTGCCGCTGAACCGTCCGGGCGCGCTCGACGCGATCCGGATCCTCGCCGACATGGCGCCGCCGGATGCGATCGTCGGCGGCGGCACGATGCTGACGGTCGACCACGTCGACGCCGTCGCCGCGGCCGGCGGACGGCTGTTTGTCGCGCCGAACTGCAACCCGGCCGTCATCGCGCACGCGCGCGCCGTCGGCATGCTGTGCGCGCCGGGCGTCGCCACGCCGACCGAAGCCTTCGCCGCGCTCGACGCCGGCGCGCACGCGCTGAAACTGTTCCCGGCGGAGTCGATCGGCCCGGCCGGCCTGAAGGCGATGGCTTCCGTGCTGCCGGGCGGGACGCCGCTGTGGCCCGTGGGCGGCGTCACGCCCGAACAGATTCCCGCGTGGCGCGCGGCCGGCGCGACCGGCGCCGGCATCGGCAGCCAGCTGTTCGCGCCCGGCGTGACACCCGAGGTGCTGGCCGCGCGCGCGGCGGCATTCGCGGCGGCGTGGCGCGATTGAAGGGAAGCGGGCGTTTCGAAGGGAACTGGGCGGCGATCGTCTTGCAATCGCAGTGGCCGCACGTATAATCGCCGCGTTTGGTGCCCGCGCGCGGTTCACGCGCGCAGTTAAACGGGAAACGCATGGACGTGCCGGCGCCGCCGGCCACCAGGGCGTGCTGCCCCCGCAACGGTAAGCAAGCGTCGTCGCCGACGACAGGCTGTCCCCTACGCCACTGTGCCACGCGCATGGGAAGGCGGGACGGTCCGACTTGCCAGCCCGGATACCGGCCAGACAAGTGGCGCGCGCCGCAACGCGTGCGCCGTCCGGTCGCGTCCACGGGGAGGTGGAGGCGATGGCCGACATCCACCATCGACATGAACAACAGCTCCATCCTCGCGCTGGCGGGGAGCGCCTGCGCGTCCGCGTTCGCGTTCGCGCAACCTGATCCCGCCGCCGCCGCGGCGTCCATCCCCGCCGTCGTGCGCGTGCTGGGCCACTACGACAACGGCGTCGGCACGTCCGACGCCGCCAGCGAAGGCACCGTCACCGCATCCCTCATCGCCAACCGGCCCGCGCTGCGGCCGGGCGAGATCCTCGAGTTCGTGCCCGGGGTGATCGTCACGCAGCACAGCGGCGACGGCAAGGCCAACCAGTACTTCCTGCGCGGCTTCAACCTCGACCACGGCACCGATTTCGCGACGTTCGTCGACGGCATGCCCGTCAACATGCGCACGCACGCGCACGGCCAGGGCTACACGGACCTGAACTTCCTGATCCCGGAACTGGTCGGCAAGGTCCACTACCGCAAGGGGCCGTACTACGCGGACGAGGGCGACTTCGCGTCAGCCGGCAGTGCGCACATGGGCCTCGTCGACCGGCTGGACGACGGCTTTGCCGCCGTGACGGTCGGCGCGCATGCGTACGCGCGCACGCTCGTCGCAGGTTCTACGGCGGCCGCTGGCGGTGACCTGTTGTACGCGCTGGAACTGGCGCACAACGACGGTCCGTGGCGGGCGCCGGAAGCGTTCCACAAGTCGTCCGCGCTGCTGCGCTACAGCCGCGCGGCGGGCGCCGATCGCTTCAGCCTCACGGCGATGGCATACAAGGGCGCCTGGCGCGCGACGAGCCAGGTGCCGCTGCGCGCGGTGGCGGACGGCCGCATCGACCGCTACGGTGCCGTCGACCCGGACGACGGCGGGCATACGGGCCGCTACAGCCTGTCGGCCGCATGGCGCCGGCGCACGGCGGACACGCAGTGGGAGGCGCATGCCTATGCCGTCCGTTCCGACCTGGCGCTGTACAACGACGTCACGTACTTCCTCGACGATCCCGTGAACGGCGACCAGTTCCTGCAGACGGAGCGGCGCAAGCTGGCGGGGTTCGACGTCGCGTTCACGCGCTTCTGCGAGCTGGCCGGCCGGCGCATGGCCAATGCCTTCGGCGTGCAGGCGCGCTTCGACCGCATCGCGCCGCTCGGCCTGGCCGCCACGGCGCGCCGGCAGATCCTGGCGCCGATCGCAACGTCGCGCGTGTCCGAGGGCAGCGCCGCCCTGTGGTACCAGAACACGCTGCAGTGGACGCCGTGGCTGCGTTCGATCGCCGGCGTGCGCTACGACCGCTACCGCTTCGACGTCGGCAGTTCCATCCCGGAGAATGCCGGCGCCGCGGCCGACCACATCGCGTCGCCCAAGCTGGCGCTCGTGTTCGGGCCATGGCATGGCGCGGAATTCTTTGCCAACTACGGCGCGGGCTTCCACAGCAACGATGCGCGCGGCACGACGGCCCACGTGGCGCCGCGCGAACGCACGCCGGTCGAGCCGGTGACGCCGCTGGTGCGCACGCGCGGCGCGGAACTGGGCGTGCGCCTCGACGTCGTGCCCGGCCTGCAAAGCTCGGCCGCGCTATGGACGATGCGTTCCGATTCCGAACTGGTCTTCTCCGGCGACGCCGGCGACACGGCGCCGAGCCGCGCCAGCCGGCGTGCCGGCATCGAGTGGAACAATCACTACGTCGCGGGGCGCCACCTGCTGCTGGATCTCGACCTGGCCGTCTCGCGCGCGCGCTACACGCAGTTCGATCCGGCCGGCGACGACGTGCCGGGCGCCGTCGAGAAGGTGGCGTCGTTCGGCGCGGCACTGAACGACGTCGGGCGCTGGTCCGGGGCGTTCCAGCTGCGCTGGTTCGGCCCGCGCCCGCTCGTGGAGGACGACAGCGTGCGCTCGTCCGCGACGGCGATCGCCTACCTGCGCGCCGGCTACCGCATCGACCGCCGCTGGCAGGTGACGGCCGACGTGTTCAATCTGTTCAACCGCCAGGCGAGCGATGTCGACTATTACTATGCGTCGCGCCTGCCCGGCGAGCCGGCGGGCGGCGTGGACGACATTCACTTCCACCCGGTCGAGCCGCGCACGCTGCGGCTGACGGTGCGCGCCGTGTTCTGACGGCCGCGCGCGCTGCTAGAATGGCGCCATGAGCCGATCCGACACATCCGTGCATCAGAGGTTCTGGCGCGACGCCGCCTTGCCGTTCATCGAGGCGCGCCGCGTCGCGGACGGCCGCCGGCTGCACTACGGGCGCCACTGGCACGAGACGCATTCGATCGGCGTCATCACGGGCGGGCGCAGCACGTACGTCAACGGCGCGCACGAGGAAATCGTGGAGGCGGGCGCCGTCGTCGTGATCAATCCCGGCGCCGTCCACGGCTGCAATCCGGTGGACGACGCGCCGTGGTCGTACGTGATGTTCTACGTCGATCCTGCGTGGCTCGGGAGGGTGCAGGCGCGGCTGCGCGGCGACGCCGACACGGCGTTCCGCCCGTACGACGTGCCGGCGCTGCGCGCGCCGGACCTCGTCGACGCGGGCGTACGCCTGTTCGCCGTGCTGGCGGATGCCGGCCGGGATGCCGGCACGCGCACGGCGGCCGCCGCCGACTTCGTCGCGCGGCTGCACGGCGCACTGTCCCCGGCCGCGCCCGCGGGCGACAGCGCGGCCGCGCGGGTGGAGCAGGTCGCCCGGTACATCGACGCCCACTTCGCCGACCCGCTGCCGCTGCGCGAACTGTGCGACGCGGCGCACCTGTCCGGTTCCTACCTGATCCGCGCCTTCAAGAAGCGCTACGGCGTCGCGCCGCACGAATACCAGACCAACCGCCGCATCCAGTATGCGCGGGCCCGGCTGCGCGCCGGCGCGCCCATCGCCCAGGTGGCGCTCGATACCGGCTTCGCCGACCAGGCCCATTTCCAGCGCGTGTTCAAGCGCATGACGGCGGCAACGCCGGGCCAGTACCGCGACTGAGCGGCGGGCCGTCAGCCGGCTGCCAGGTAGGCGACGCTCAGCACCAGCATGCCGGCCATGGCGCGGTTGAAGACGCGCATACGGCGCGGCGCGCGCAACCATCCCTGCAGGCGGCTGCCGGCCCAGGCCCAGGCGGCGATCGACGGCCAGCACACGACAAAATAGATTGCCGTGAACAGCCAGACGCTGGCCGCGTCCCCGTCCGCCGCGTACGTGCCCATGCCGGCCAGCGCGGCCAGCCATGCCTTCGGGCTCAGCCACTGCAGCGCGGCGCCCTGCAGCAGCGACGGCCGCGGCGGCGCCGTCCCCGCGTCCAGTTCGCCGGGGTCAAGCGCCAGTTTCCACGCCATGGTCAGCAGGAACGCGACGCCGGCCCAGCGCACGGCGTGGGTCACCTGCGGCCAGCGCGCGACGACTTCATGCAGGCCGAGTCCCGTCAGCGCGAGCAGCGGGCAGTAGCCGGCCGTCGCGCCCGTGACGTGGGCGAGGCTGCCGGACAACCCGTGGCGGGCGCCGCTGCCGAGCGCGACGATGTTGACGGGGCCGGGGGTGATGGAGGTGGCGAGGGCGAAAGCGGCCATCGAGGCGAGAAGGCTCATCTGCGTTTCCTGTAGCGTGACGATGCGGCAGACGATACCGGCCGGTCGCGGCTGGGTATTGAAGAAAATTACCCTCGAATTCTTGAGATGCGTCAAAGCTTCCGTTCGAGTGCGGGCTGAGTTCAAGATTAAGATCAAGTTCTTTGGGCGCTATCCACACCCCCGCGGGAGCCGTCATGGTCGATGTGATCGTTGCCGAACCAAATCCGCTGCTGCGCGCCAGCCTGCATGCGGTGTTCGCCGGGTGGCTCGACGTCAGCATCGTGGCCGAGATCGGTGACGCAGCCGGCCTGGTCGCGGCGCTGCCATCCGTCCCGTGCGACGTGGTCCTGGCCGGGCTGGGGCTCTTGCGCGAGGTCGGCGCGGATCCCCTGCGCGCGTGGCGGCGCCAGCGTGGCGGCGGCCTGCTCGTGCACAGCTACGAATGGGACCTCGGCTTCGCCCGGGAGGCGGCGCGGTTCGACGCGGCCGGCTATTTTTCGCACGAATGCTCGCCGCAGGACTTGCACGCGGCCGTGCTGGCCGTGGCCGCGGGCCGGCCGTTCATCACCGGCAGCCTGGGCGCCGAACTGGCGGACGCGGCCTGCTTTCGCGCCGTGCGGCTCGATGCCGCCGGCTTGAGCGCCCGCGAGGAGCGTATCTACAAGATGCTCGTGCTCGGCCTGCGCCCGGCGCAGATCGCGGCCCAGATGGGGATCCGCGTACGCGACGTCGTCGCCAGCAAGCGGCGCATCCTGGGCCGGGTGGACGTGCCGGACGCGGGCACGCTCGTGCGGCACGCGATCGCGCAGGCGTGCCGCGCATGGCCGCATGCGGCGCCGGACGACGGCGACCGCCTCGCGCAAGGCAACGTTCAGCGCCCAGCGCGCGGCGTGTAGACGGGCTGCGGCGTTTCCCCTTTCTCCGCCATGGCAAGGGCTGCCCGCAGTTGCGCGCGCGCGTCCTCGTCCTGTGCGGACGCCACGAGGGTGCGCAGGATCGCGACATGCGCCGTCTGCAGTGCCTGCGCCGCGGGCACGGCGACGTCCGGTCTCACCCCGACGTGCTCCCAGTTCGTCTTCGTGACGGTGTTGGTCACGCGTGCGGTCGGTATGAAGATCACCATGCCGTGACCGGCGCTGAACGGGCTCACGGGATTGGCGGCGCCGGCGGTCGTTTCGCCGACCAGCGTCCCGCGTTTCTGCGTCTGGAAATCGTAGGCGCAGTCTTCCCCGGCGGACGCCGTGCGCGCCGAGATCAGCACGTACACCGGCTTGTCGTAACGGCGCGCGACCGTCGGATCGGTCCAGACCTGCTGCGTCGTGTTCTCCGGCCGGTTATAGATGTCGAGCAGGTGACGCTGCACGCCGAGGGGGAAGAAATGGCTCATCAGGTAGGCCACGCTCTCCGGCGACCCGCCGCCGTTGCGGCGCAGGTCGAGGATCAGCGCATCCGTGCCCGCCATGAGCGACATCGCGGCCGTGTAGGCCGGGCCGGCGAACGTCGGAAGCCGGAAGCTGCGCACGTCGATGTAGCCCACGTTGCCGGGCAGGCGTTCGAGCTTCTCGATGCCGAAGCCCGCACGTTCGATCCTGGCGCGCGCCTCGTCCATCTCGGCCTGGGTCGGGACATACTCCCCGGTGCTGTCGTCCTCGCGGAACCGCTCGTCGAGCCTGACGTCGAAGTGCAGGTCGCCGCTCAACGTGCGCAGGTCCTTTGCCAGGGCGGCGCCGAACGCCTGCATGTCCGTGGCCGCGGAATAGCCGCCTTGCGCGTTCTTCCTGGCGATCGCGCCGGCGACCCGTTCGGCCACCGCGGGGTCGATGTAGTTCGCCTTCATCTTCGTTGTCACGGTCTGGACGACGGCGCTGCGTTCGGCCGCGCCCAGCGCGCCGCCCGGCGCCGCGCAGGCGGGTAGCGACAGCATGGTGGCGAATACGATCCCTGCGACGAATTGCGGTGTGTGCTGCATGCCTGCCTCCGAGTTGACGAATGCCCGACATGATAGGAGGGCCGGGGACCCGCGGCAAGCCCGCTGCGCCCGGCCGTGCCCCGGACGCGGTCGACCCGGGGCGCGGGCCGCCGGACGTGCTGCCGGCGGCCCAGGGCCCGGCCGGATCAGCGCCCGATCGTCACCCGGTACACCGGCACCACCTTGACGCCCTTGACCTCGGCCAGCTGCGGCTTGCCGCCGAAGTCCGGGCGGTGTTCGCGCGGCAGGTAGATGGGCGCGTCGGCGCGCAGCGGCAGCACGGTGAGCGTCAGCGGCCCCTGGCGCTGCGCCGGCAGGTTGGCCAGGTCGTACTGCCAGCGCTGGCCGTTGTAGTACCAGTCGTCGACCATGCGCGTGCCGTCGAACAGGCGCGCCACGTCGCCCGTGAAGTCGATGTCCAGCAACAGGCTGTCCACGTCCTTCGAGACGGCCGGCTTGCCGGCGACGTCCACCGTCCATGCGCCCGAGGCGCCGAACGCTTCCGGGTCCGGCGCGATCGCCGCATTGGCGTTGCCGCCGATGCGCACCGGCCGTGCCGCCTGCGCCACGCGCAACGGTTTGACGGTGACCCCGACGTCGCGCGCCGGCAGGTCGGCGGCCAGCACCTGGAACAGGCCGTCGCGGGCGTCCGTCTTCAACGCGGCGCTTGCGGCCGGCTTGCCCGCCAGCGGCGGATAGACGGCCGCCGCCACGTGCGGCTGTCCGGCGCTGCGCAGCACGAGCCGGCCGCCGTCGAAGTACGCCTGCGCGTCGCTGAGCACGAGGCGGCGCTGGCCGGCGAACGTGCCGATCGCCGCGCGGCGCGCCTGCGCCTGGGTCAGTACGAGCACCTTCTGCGCCGCCTTGCCGGCGCACCCCAGCGTGAACTCCGCGTCGAGGCCCGGCGTGATGCCGTCGACGACGACCGTGTCCGCCGCGGCGTCCACGTGCGCGCGCGCCGCCCGCACGCAGTCGCGCGCGCCGGTGCCGAACGCGAATTCGACGGGAATGCCGTCCTGCGCCGCGAACACCCAGGTGCCGTCGTCCAGCTTCGCCAGCGGCTGCGCCGTCGCGTACGTCAGGCGCTGGCCGTCCATGTCGAAGTTGACGGGCCAGGCGAAATAGGCGCCGGCCGGCACGTCGACCGGCTTGCGCGGCAGCGTCACCGTCCCGCCGGGCAGCTTGACGGCGAAGCGCAGCTGCTGGCGCGCCGGCGTCGGGTACTGGCGCACGTGGCCGTCGTAGAACAGGAAGGCGGCGTCGCCGTTGCTGCGCAC
>Ga0308166_1004727_pt1 | contig 10733 bp, 7 predicted proteins | sample PhyCR2_2_FD_202137 | JGI IMG/M metagenome (GOLD analysis project Ga0308166, IMG submission 202137) | Phyllosphere microbial communities from UC Gill Tract Community Farm, Albany, California, United States - DLSLCC.R2 | ecosystem: Host-associated > Plants > Phyllosphere > Unclassified | place... | reverse complement strand
AGAAAGAGGTGGCCAAGAAACTTAAATTCCTGGGTGCGCTTGACCGGTTAGCCAAAAAGAACGACTTTTCTGCTCGCGACGTTATAAACCTGTTAAAGCCTGGGTATTTTGACCAGCCACGTGAACAAGGCGCCAATACGGAAATAAAAGAGCTTCACGACAGGCTAGTGGAGGCCAGTGTGCAAGAAGAAGAGAAATAGAAAAGGATCAGCCAAGTTTCTACTCAACTAAAGACGCATTTAGTTGAGCTATATATCACTGCCCCCCCCCCAAAAAAACTTAACGGGAGAGTATCGAGTGACAATCAGCATCCGCAACTTTAGATTCAGTGCGGGATAATGTTACGGCACATCTGACGGGGGGGCATTACAACTGCGTAGCGAGCATCGCGGCAGCACGTTTTTTTTCACAATGAAAGGTTAAAGAAAACCAGAGGTGTAGACCCTGAACGGGCAATAGCACGGACTGTAAGTCCTGTAAGGCTCTAGGTCTGTCCCCTGAAATGAATGATCTAGAACCTGAAGGACGGGAATACTTTGGTAGCACACAAGACTATATGTTGCCGTAACAACGTTTTGTTTCCGCATTGCAATAACACCTAAAACACTTCCAAGCTAGCAACTCTGCCTCTCATCGGAAAATGAGCTGAGGTGGACTGCTTGTGGTTACATTAAACTGTAGCTTGGAATCCGATAAAAAGGCTTCACATTCCGGTATCGGTTTGATATTCCAGCGTTACCGTCTAAGCATAGCGAGACTTACAAGTCTGAGCGCGCCCGAAATCAGCGACTCGGGGAAAAGAGAAATGAATGTATGCTCATGGCAACCTAGACAAATTCTTTTTTTTGTTCTACCGAAAAGTCTTATTCAAAGATGGTCTTTTCTGAGAAGCAAGATCAGAGTCATAGCAGATACCGACTAATAAACCGGGTTACTTCCAGTTTAGGGTACGAATTTACTTCGGCGTTCTTGATGATGGATGAGAGCTGGAGAATGCAGTTTGTAGGGAAAGCTGCTTTTGAAACGGCAACGCAGCTTCAAATCTCTCGGGCGACCACGCTAATCTTGTAATACTTTGTTACGTGTAATGTATATTATGTTAAATGATGTATGTGAGTGGCCTTGACTCTTAGCCAACTGCAGCACCTCTTGAAGTCATCGCCTAACCGATGCCGTTCGCTCGCAGCTTCAACAACCAATGTCGCTCGGTGGTCCATCCGAGGAAAACCCGAGCCCCTTCACTTCCTTGGCGAGCCTCCGTCAAAGGAGCTCCAGAAGCTGCAATTCGCAGTCCCGTAATCGCCGGCAGAAACCTTTCACGAAACGCACCAGGCTGTTTCGCGAAATGAGCTTCGATACTCGCGACTGCGTATTGCCTTTCTTCCTCACCGAGCATCGCTAGATAAAACACCATCTGCCGCCAGGCATAGGCCGTATTCTTAATCATCACCATGCTGCTGTGATAAAGGCGCAATTTCATCTGTTGGCGTACGCATATCCATTTGAAGCATTCCTCAGCCATTGAAGCCAAGCGATCCTGCAACAGCGCTTTCAGCCCGAGCTCACTAAATAACAGCGAAAGGTTTTGCGTCGTCAGGATCTGTTGTTGCTCGATGATCTTCCCGTTAGTCGCGGGTCGCCATGTCCCCGGGCCCTCATCAGCCCGCTGGGAGCACAATCTGGCCAATGCGTCACGGGAACTAGCGTCAGGCCTGGCAAACCTTTTGCGCCTGGATTTCGGCTGATCGGGAAGGCTCACCAGTTGGTCTGCGTCGATGTCGTAGTAATTGGCGTATAGCGAGCCACCTATCAACGATGCCGCCTGCCTGGCAGCTTTTGTGTACTTGTTGGAGAAAGCGCCCATGAAAATGTCCGAGGCGACTTCTTCAACAAAAGGCAGATCCAGCTTGGCCATCGCAGCAAGCGCAGCAAATTCCTGAATGAGTTTGTTGGGCAGGATCGCTTGAGGAAAAGCGCAAAGAGTCATTGCTGCGGATTGGATCAGGAAGTGTTTCGCTGCCTCAGCGACCACCTCGTCCGTTTCTCGCTGGTCTTCAACAGCCGCCACCCACGGCAAGTCCTTCATTTTGACCTGGGTTTGCAGATCCAATAGCAACAATGATCGGCGTTGTCGAAAGGCGCGATAGGTTGCGACAGACAGCATCCGCAGCGACGTATCGCGAAATCCTGCGCTGCAGAGCTCAGCCGTTATCGCTGGCAGCAGACGCGCCACGGTATCGCCAGATGTAATCAATCCCTTCTCGATCAACTCAGCAATTGTGCCCTTTCGACACCGCTCGACGCGTCGACGAATATCAGGAGGAATGCCGATACCTGTTAACAGCGAATATGCGGTCGCTTCTTCGCAGGTAACGGGTTGCAACAGAGATGAAAAGTCGGAAACTCCGTCCGAACCGGGATACCTGCTCAGACGTGCGGCAACCGCTTTAGCAAATAGATGGTGCCCGGGTGAGGACACGTGACTGCATTGAGACTCTCTGTGCATTTGATGAGATTCGGATTCGGGATGACCATGCTTGCTTACGAAATCGTCGACGATCCTGCGAATTCGTCCGACTTGCCGTCCCGTAAGCGACGCCGCATCGCTAGCGCAACTCCCCAGCAGTGCAAACAACTCCCCTACTCGATCCCTTGAGCTTTCAGCTTCACCTGAAGCGCTGGGGCAAGAAGCATCGAACTGCCGCTTCAGAATTTTCGCCTGCTCGAACCAGCCCTCGGGGTACCGGCGACAAGGCCAATCATCCTGATACGTTACAAGGAACAGCGACACCGCCGAATCGTAAAGCGGTAAACGAGTTTCCACGACATGCTTCTGCACTGCCACGCGCGCCTGTGCCGGGCGATTTGAAAGCACGGCTCTGACATCCCCAACAGTAAAAACCTGCACTTGAGCTGTTGAAAGCGGCAAACCGTCAGAAGCCATCGGAAAGAATCGCAGCTGTTGAAAGAAAGGCGCTATCGCTTCAACCAGGTCCCATGCGGTCTCTTGACGTTGCTGCCCCAGCAACCAGGCCACCGTCAGCAGTGCAGCTTCTTCGGGCACCTCGATTCGATAATCCCCGCTCGCCAGTTTAGTTTGCAGTACCTCAATCCCCTCCTCCGTAAGGTGCCAAGTGTTGAGATCAAGTCGCTCGAAGCCAGGACGGATACCTGGAATCGAAGCAGCCAGCTGTCGCTCGTACTCGGTCAGTGCACCGCCGGCCATGAACTGCCCAGTGGCGAAACCTCCCGTGACGACTTCCAGCGTGATCCACTCAGGCACATCCGCGAATGGAGTTCGTGAGCCATACGACGCGGATCCCTGCAATATGTGCTCGATTACATTGCGCCAGCGCTCGATGCGCTTGCTCGTCCGTCCGTTATTATCGAGGCCCGATGCAGCGAGTGCCCGAGACAGTTGAAAGGCTGCACAGCCGGCACCTATGCCGGCATTTGCATTCGATTTCCTATCGTTCTTGGGCATGAGTCCGTCCGTGCCTGCGATGTTGTGGGTCCGGGGGCTGGATTCGAACCAGCGCCCACCCGGTTAACAGCCGAGTGTTCTACCGCTGAACTACCCCGGAACAGAGCGCGGATTGTCCACCAGCGCTGGACGATTGTGAAGATCGAAAACATTGACGCTTGTGAACCTGAACGGTCTCACCGGCGTCGCGAACCAATACGCCTGGAGCCCGACGACTTTATTTCGGGTTGCGGGATTGTCAGCGAGTTTAGCGCTACTGTGCGCAATCGATTACTTCGCCGTTCCAATAGCAATTGTACGGGCTGGAGCGGCCGCGATTGGTACCGCAGTCAGAATACGTTTGATCTCGACCCCCAGCGCCTCCCCTTCTGATTCAGCTCCGATTTGCCAAGCTCCAACCCCATAGTCCGCATGATAGGTCGGGCTGGCAAGCAGCGTTACGTTGTCTGCCCGAGGGATCAGCAGCAACGAAACGTCAGGCTTGATGCCCTTCCACCGGAGACTATCGGTCGTGCCCAAGGCCGCAAGCTCAGCTTCCTACTCCCGGTTCCCAGGCAGTGAGATCGCTTCGTGACCTCCGCCGACGAGTTGCTTTGATCAATCGCCGCCCGACGTTGCCAACGGCGCCAACGATGAAAACTTTACTCATGATCACCTCTCCATTTGACGATGACAAAGCCCCGACCCGGGCGTTGACTCAACCGGGATCGGTGGACGCTTAACCTTCGAACTGGTGATAAACCTGGGCGATGACCTTCCAGGTGCCGTCGATTTTGATCAGGGTCAGGTAGTCGTTGTAGTCGGCACCGATCGCATCATTTTCCATATCGACACGCACCACGGCTGTCGTGATGTGATCGCCAGAATGTCGAGGCGAGTCGTAATTTCTGGGGCGCTGCCGTTCTTCAGAACGAAATCAAACAGATTCTCGATCGGGCCGCCAAGCAGTTCACCATTGATGAAACCGTGTACTCGGAAGTTGGTACCGCCTTGATGTACTTTGACATGGTTCTCTCCTTTCATTGGGCGACGTAAAACACACGTCGCCAAACGCGCTCAAATGCTCAAGTGGTCGGATGTGTGTGGTAAATCTTGCTGACGATCGTCCACTTGCCTTCTGCCTTCAGCAGATTGAAGAAGTCGGTGAATCGATATCCCGATACATTGTCAGTATCAACGCGCGCACTGGCGGCAGTGCCTACGATGTCGATGCGAACGATCGCGGCTTTGGCTTCGGGAGATGGGCGGAAAGAGTTGTCGATGACGTCGTACAGATTCTGGATCGCGCCGCCGACGAGCTTGTCGCCGTCGACGCCAAACATGGTTGCTTGCTCATTGAACGCGGGCTTCATCACAGTGCTGTCAGCCTTGGCACCACCTTCGTTGTACTGACTCAGAACAGCAACGATCGCGTTGTATTCCTGGACGTAAGTTGGATTGCTCATGATGTACTCCTGGTTGCATGTTGCGGTGACCGTTTTGGTCACTCGGGCACGGGAAACTCAAACGACAATTACCAATCCTGGCGAGTCGGCGAGATGATCAAATCGTTGACGGTGACATTTTCCGGTTGGTTGAGCGCGTATATCACTGCGCGGGCAATATCGTCCGGCGCAATGGCAATCCGGTTCAGCTCTTGGGCAGCCTTACGCCCTTCAGGATCACTGACCTTGTCCGCCCAGCCGGTATTTATCACGCCTGGGCTGACGGTGTTGACGCGGATGCCATGCTGCACACCCAACTCCTTTCGCATGGATTCGGTCATGGCCTGGACGAAAAACTTGGTTGCGCTGTAAACACCCGCCGCCGGGCCGACCTGGTGACCTGCAACGGAGTCCATGTTGAGAATCTGCCCGGTTTTCTGTTCGAGCATGAATGGCAATACAGCAGCAATAGTGTTGAGGTAGCCCTTGATGTTCACATCAATCATCTTTTCCCAATCCTGCACGGCCAGATCGACCCAGTTGGAAAAGAGCATCAGGCCGGCATTGTTGACAAGTATGTCCACCGCACCATAGGTATCTTGTGCAAACTTCGCGAGCGCTTTGGTTTGATCCAGATGGGTAACGTCTGTGGTGAAAGCGACCACGTCGCTCCCGGCCTCACGCAGCTCGGCAACAAACGCTTCCAACCCGCTCTGATCGAGTGCCGCTGCCACGACGCGAGCGCCATGCGCGGCCAACGCGCGGGTGGTGGCAGCACCAATGCCGGAAGACGCGCCAGTGACAATGGCAACTTTGTTTTGCAGATAAGTCATATTTGAGTACCTCTTGTGCGGCGAAATTTTTTCGCGACGAAGCGTCCCCGTGCCGAACTGACGCAAAGGGAATCTCCAATTAATTTGAGTTGGCCGTTGGCCAATCGATGTAGCCCTTGGCGCCTCCGCCGTAATAAGTCTCGCGCGGCGCTATGGTCAGCTCGAGACCCCGACGCAGGCGCTCTACCAAATCGGGGTTGGCAATGAACAATCGACCAAACGCCACGGCATCAATCCGCCCTTGCGCCCTGCGCTCCCGCGCCATTTCCAGGTCATAGTTGTTGTTGCCAATGTACGGCCCTTCGAACTGCGCACTCAGCGCGTCCAGATCCACCCCTTCAGGAACGGTACGAGAGGTGGCTGTCGCGCCTTCGACGAAATGCAGATAGGCCAAGTTGAATCTGTTCAACTGCTGAATGAGGTGACCGTAGGTCGCCATGACGTTGCTGTCTGGAGGCGTGTTACCTGCATCAGGAGTTACTGGTGAAAGGCGGATGCCGACCCGGTCACTGCCCCAAATTGCGACCACGGCTTCGGTGACTTCAAGTGTCAGTCGTGTCCGATTTTCGATAGAGCCGCCGTACTGGTCAGTCCGCTGGTTGGTGGAATCACGCAGGAATTGGTCGAGCAGATAGCTGTTGGCAGAATGGACTTCCACACCGTCGAAACCGGCTCGCTTGGCATTTTCTGCCGCATGCCTGTACTGCTCGATGATCCCCGGGATCTCTGAAGTCTCAAGCGCCCGAGGCGTGGACACTTCGACCATGCCATTGTTGGTATAGGTCGTACCTTCGGCCTTGATTGCTGAGGGCGCGACCGGCGCTTCGCCGTTTGGCTGCAACTCAACGCTGGAGAAGCGACCTACGTGCCATAACTGGCTGACGATTTTCCCGCCGGCCGCATGCACTGCGTTAGTGACTTTTTTCCAGCCTGCCACCTGCTCCTCCGACCAGATACCGGGCGTCATGGCATAGCCACGCCCCTGAGCAGAAATGTTCGTGGCCTCGGCGATGATCAGGCCCGCGCTGGCCCGCTGGGCGTAATAAGTGGCATGCATTTCGTTCGGCACGCCGTCCTCGGCCATTCGACTGCGAGTCACCGGCGCCATGACAATTCGGTTAGCCAGTTGCATCGCCCCCATCGTAATGGGGGAAAACAGGTCTGTGTCTGCGGCAATATCAGTCATAAAAACTCCAAATGAATAGACCGGTCGTCTAGTTAAAGGCTTAAAAAAAACCGCCCCTATGCCAGCAGGCGCTTGCTTGTGATCAGTCCGGTCGGCTAGTGACCTTGCTCAGCATCGGATGAACGACTAGACGCTAGACGCTGGCTGAGCCCGCGCAGGTTCCAGTTGCACCCTTTCCCACTTCGCAATCACCAGCGGTGCGATGGCATTACCCAGCACATTCAGCGTAGTGGTGCCGCTGTCGATGATCCTGAAAATGCCGGCAATCAACGCCACGCCTTCCAGTGGCAATCCGGCAGACGCCAATGTCGCGGACAAAATGATGATGGCAAAACCCGGCACCCCTGCCGCGCCCTTCGAAGTCAGCACCATCGTTACCACTAACAGAATCTGCTGCGATAACGTCAGATCGATGCCATAGAGTTGCGCCACGAAGATCGTCGCCACACCGAGAAAAATCGATGCGCCATCCAGGTTGAACGCATAACCCAGCGGCACCACAAAACTGACGATCCGACGCGGTACACCGTAGTTCTCCAATCGCGTCATCAACTGCGGCATGACGGCGGCTGACGCGGCACTCGAAAACGCCAGAATCAGCTCATTGCGAAAGTACCGGATCAACTTGAAAATGTTTTCTCCAATCAAATAGCAAATGCCGCCGAGTATCACCAACGCGAAAACTATCAGCGCCAAATACACCACCCCTATTAGCTTGAGCAACGGCAACAATGAGGCGAAACCAAACGTCGCCACGGTCGCGCCGATCATTCCAAACACACCGATCGGTGCGTAGGCCATGACGATGGAAACGACCTTGAACATCGCATCGGAAAGGCTCTGAATCATCGCAATGAAAGGTGCGCTTTTGTCTTCGGGTAGAGCATTCAATGCCAGGCCCAGCAACACTGCAAAAAACAGTACTGACAGCAACTTCGCTTCTGACATAGCGACCAGCACATTGTCAGGGACGATGTTCTGCAAGATGACTAATGCGCCTTTGGACGGCTCCAGAGTGATCGATGCGGTACCGTGCGAAATACCGGAAATGTCGGTACCCGTACCCGGCTCGAAGACGTTCGCGAAACATAAGCCTATGACAATGGCCAAGGCCGTAATTGCAAAAAAGTAGCCCAGCGATTTTATCCCCATGCGGCCAAACGATTTGTTATCGCCACCGCCTGCGATGCCCAGAATCATGCAACAGAACACAATCGGTACAACCACCATCTTCATCATCTTGATGAAGATATCTCCGAGCGGTTTGAGGATCTCCGAACTCACCCATGTCTGATAATGCGGATGCGTATTGAAGTACCAACCGACAAGCACGCCAAGCAACAGCCCGGCAACGATTTGCCACACCAAGGGAATACGTTTCATGTCTAGCCTTTTTGTTGGAGTGAAAGGTCTGCGTCTATTCGCAGTTGCTAGAGTCATGAGCTTCCAGCTCATTTGAGATCAAATGGCACAACGCCGTTGTGCCATGGCTGTTGTTACTTGGCGAAGAGCTGGCTCATATCCTTGAAAGCCTTGAACTCAAGAGCGTTGCCGCACGGATCAAACAAAAACATGGTGGCTTGCTCGCCCACTTGGCCTTTGAAACGAATGTACGGCTCAATCACGAATTCAGTACCAAACGACTTCAGACGTTCGGCCAGTGCTTCCCACTGTTCCCAACCTAAAATGATGCCGAAGTGCGGAACTGGAACATCGTGTCCGTCAACTGGATTGCTATGCACGCTTTCCTGCGAAGCGGTTTTTGGATGTTCGTGAATCACCAGTTGGTGACCATAAAAATCGAAATCTACCCACTGCGTGCTGGAGCGCCCTTCTTCAAGACCAAAAACCTCACCGTAAAAGGTGCGAGCTGCAGCCAGGTCGTAAACAGGGATTGCGAGGTGGAATGGCGAGAGGCTCATCAGTACTCCAAATATTTTTTGTTGGTTGGCGAACATTTCCACCGTCATTGACTCTCTGGATTAAGCCGTTTGCCGGGGATGGGAAACATCGTAGGACGGGAAGCCAAACATAAAAAACAATATATATTTCTTAGAAACACAATTAATATTTGTGAATGATCAAAGAACTGAAGACACTCATTGCTGTGGCGCGGGAAGGCACATTCGCCGCTGCTGGCAACAAGATCGGCCTGACTCAGGCCGCTGTGAGCGCGCAAATCCAGCGTCTGGAAGCCGAGCTCGGGTTCGAAATTTTCGACAGGAAAGGACGCTCTGCCCATCTCAACAAAATGGGCCACCAGATACTTCTGCAGGCGCAGGAGCTGCTGAGACTTTATGACAATCTGGGCTCTACAACGCCAGGCGAGCCTCCCAGCGTGCTGGTCAACGTTGGTGCGATCGCGTCCGTGCAGCGCTCCTATTTGCCCGATGCGCTTGCGAAGTTTCACAAACAGTGTCCGCAGTGCCGCACACGTGTCATCCCAGGCCTTTCAATGGAGATGGTGAACCTCGTCGACGCCGGCGAGATCGACATGGCCGTCATCATTCGCCCGCCCTTCTCCCTCCAAAGTGACCTGCGCTGGACGACATTGGCGCTAGAGCCCTACCGACTGATCGTGCCACGTGACCTAGAGGGAGAAGACTGGTCGGAACTGCTATCCAGCCAGCCATTCATTCGCTATGACCGATCATCCTTCGGCGGCAGGCAGGTCGATCGTTTCCTGCGGCAGATGCATTTCACCTTGCAGGAAGTTTGCGAACTGGATGAACTGGAGGCCATCATCAAGCTGGTTGAAAAAGGTGTAGGCATAGCGCTGGTGCCACAGACGGAATTCCAACAGGAATGGCCCGCAGGCGTACGAGCGATCGATTTGGGACAACACACCTTTCACCGGGATATCGGGCTGGTGCATAGGTCTCGACAGAGTTTTACGGAGCCTGTGCGAATTTTGGCTCAGCTTATTAGTGATCAGGTAACAGCAATCTCCAAATAAGAGCCTCAAAAAAAGGCCCTACAGGGCCCTTTTTTACTCAATCACCAAATCACTTGCTCAGCCAAGATTCAACTGTCGAAGCGCCGCGCTTTGTTTTCCATTCCTATCGCTTTAGCCACGCCAGTATTGGGCACATTTTTCACGTCGCGACTTTCAAAAATGGGTGCCTATCAGCGCTCTCTTCTACACGCCGAGCGTGATGAAGATTATTTCAAATCAACGGAACACGAATTCAAAACAAGGCCTACGGCAGAAGAGTTCTGTACAAGTAAATATGATTACTGCCTTAAGAATCAGGAAAAACAGTTGATTGGATTCATAACCCTCAATCATCAAACTGTCGCGGGTGATGTCGTCGAAACTGCGAAATCCGGATCACTTTCGATCCTGCGCACCAGCGCAAATTCGCAGCATCATTGATCTTTCGCCCCGCACCCAGTAAAAAACTGTCTTCCCTTTCCGCCCTTGCAAGGAGCTGCGGATGCTTGAGCTCACCACGCAACGCCTGGACCTGCGCACGATGGTCGAATCCGACTGGCCGCTGTTCCTCAGGCTGCATTCCGAGCCGCAAACCATGCAGTATGTGTTCGGTGAAATCGCCGAGGACCAGGTGCGCAAAGGCTTCGAGCATCGGCTTCCGGCCTGGGGGCCGCAGTCGGATCACTGGCTGTGTCTGGTGGTGATCGACAGGGCCAGCGGGCAGGAACTGGGTGTGACCGGATTTCGCATCCTGTCGCCGGGGCATGCCGAGGTGGGTTGCCTGCTGTTGCCCGAGCATCAGGGCAAAGGCTTTGGCACCGAGTCGCGGCAGGCGATCATCGACTATGCCGCGGACATCGGCCTGGACTCG
>Ga0308166_1004725_pt1 | contig 10736 bp, 13 predicted proteins | sample PhyCR2_2_FD_202137 | JGI IMG/M metagenome (GOLD analysis project Ga0308166, IMG submission 202137) | Phyllosphere microbial communities from UC Gill Tract Community Farm, Albany, California, United States - DLSLCC.R2 | ecosystem: Host-associated > Plants > Phyllosphere > Unclassified | place... | reverse complement strand
CTGTTTATTGTCGTCGAGGAAGGTGCCGTCTTTATCTACCGCCACCATTTTTACCACGGTCATCATGACTCCTTAACGTTTTGCAGGGGAAAAGGGTTACAGAGAGGATAACCTGGTGGGTGGAGAAAGCGCAGAGAAAGTCAGCAGCGGCGCAGAGACAACAAAACGGCAGCCTGTTATAATTTGACCATAAATCTGAGAGGGGATTGACGATGAGAACAAGCGAAATCAGCGTTGCTAACCGGGTTCGCAGGCTGGCTCAGTCGCACAACGTGACCGCTGAACCAGACGATATCAGCCGCATGGCCGTGGCGATTACGCGCCTTGCCGGTGACGAAGTACAGTTGGACAACATCCAGCAGCTGTTGGTTAATCTCAAAAGAAAAGGCGTGCTGAGCAAGTCTGAAGCCCTGACCATCCAGGGTGAATATCTTCAGGAGAAAAGGCACCTTAACAAAGAATTCTCCGTATGAGCTTTGATCCTTTCGGGGATTTCGATACTGCCGGATATCTTCATATATCCACAAAAACTCAAAACCTTCTTCAAACGATAATGTCACCCCAACGAATTAATAATTAAGTGCCACTCAAATAAGCGGCACCCTTTACTACGCGACTTTCAGGCCACGGCACAGATCTTTTCGGATCGTTAACGGGGAATCGCGTGCTGAGTAAAGCCGCAGGCAGTTCAGCCTGATCGACCTTACCCCGGGCGTTATTCCCCCACCGCCTTTGCCGCCAGCCCCTGGTTACGCATCCGCAACCTCCCGCATAATCTCCAGCCGTTCCATTAACAGCCAGGTGAGACAGTCGCGGGCGGTGGAGTTGGTCAGCTCGGTGATGGCGTACACCAGCGCACGACACTGGTCGAGCAATTCCGGTTCAGTCACGGCGGTGGCGGTAAACATACCGTCCATTTCGGGGGCAGAAAGCACGGCGTAGGAGGTGTCTTCAGTGGTCATGTGGGTGTTCTCACTTTGAAGTAATCCATACCTCACCAACCCACTGCTAAATGGGGTGGTGAGACGTAGCGTGGTTAGCAGACCGGTCAAAGTGGAACCCGGCGAGTGCAAGCACTCCCCCACTACGCCTCACCATTATTCTGGCGTAACGCGTCCCTAGCAGGAATAAAAAAACCGCTGAATTATAGCGGTATATCCCCGCACTTTGAAACAGGCTGCTAAACCCGGCTGCCCATTGTGGGGCAGCGCAGGGATCATAGTGTCAGATGCTGACCCGCGACAAGGATTTATTTGGCTGAATTTTGAGCTTTAGCATTTTTGGTTGGGTGGGAACTCTGACAGAACGAAGTACATTGCAAGCCTCTTTATCCTTGGGTGGAACGATAAAAACACTTATTTTAAACTCGGAGTCAGGAGGTAAATATGTTTTTCTCTGTCGGCGTTGAGACAACCAAAGATGAAAATACCGCGTTTGGCATGATTGTTCCGGCTTTTTCAGCTTAAGATTATGGCTGCTTTTCAGCCGCTGATACACAGGGCGAGATTGCTGAAATGGTGCGGGACGCAGTACTGCTCACTGTGGAAGATATGATATTGAATGGGAAACTTTCAGTGGACCAGATTCAAGATGCAGGATATCTGAGCTATTCACGTGATAAAGAATATGTTGATTATGATTCCTGGTTTGTCATTGACGTGGATTTGTCGCGCTTTGAAGGTAAGCCAGCGGATTAATATCGCTCTACCCGATATGCTGATAAACCGCATTGATATCTGGATAAAGACCGGCAAGGAATATATCGCGATCGTAGCTATTTTTGGCTAAAGCAGCAACGCGGTCGGTTTGTGCCATCTGAACTCATGCTCGCGGTCATGTGCTTTGGAAATGGCTCGATTATGGTGGGGCTTGCTCCTCTGGCGGCCTTTTATGAGGACTAAGCCCTTACTTTCGACGGCAACGCTCTGAGCATTTGCGCACTTCATCCCAGCACTTTTCCCACTTTTTGCGCCATGTAAAAGGGCGCCCGCACACGCTGCAGATTTTCGTAGGGAGTTCTGACTTCTTCATCAACAGCAGCCTCCGGTAGGTGTTATCACATTATTTTAGCCTGATTCAGAACAGCCTGTCAGTGGATGAGGGATCGTGGATTGGCAAACAACCGCCATGCCGTTCTCTCCGGAAAGCAAACTGAACAGCCAAATGCTGGAAATGCCGTGGAGCAATCGTGGTGTGATATTCCGTAGCAGCCAGGCAAGCTACTCTACATGCATGGAGACATTCGGGAGGGATTAAGAATTGCGTAACTTATTGAAAATTATTGGTACGCCCATTCGGGAGGGATTAAGAATTGCGTAACTTATTGAAAATTATTGGTACGCCCTACAGGATTCGAACCTGTGACCTACGGCTTAGAAGATAGTAGGTCTGCATTTAACACACTGTAAATACAGCTAAAATCCATGCTCGCACCATGAATTGTGTCGTTACGTGTCGTTGAGTGTAAATCACTGGCTTCTTGAAGCCTTAACTGGCGACACACCCACGACACATAAAATTCTCATCAAATCACCGGCCCGTTGAAATCATGATGCTGCGTAATCGTCAGCACCACAGTCCCGATCACAATGACTTCGCTCAATGCCTCTCCCTCTATCGCATCACCGTCGGGCGTTATAATCGCTCGACCCATCATTTTGCCTATCGCCACTTCGCCAAATATTTCATAGCAAATCACAGAGCCGCTGCCGGGCGCTAATGACCGGTCAATCACGTACTGCAGGCCGCCGAACTCTACGAGCGACGTTGCTGACGGGTGCGGGATGAACAAGCGATTAAGGCAGATGCTGTCTTCGATATAGTCAGTCGCTGGTGATGGGAAGCCCATTAGAAGCCTCCGTTGTTCGGGTTAAACAGCAGGAACGTCCGGCGCTCCCCTTCTTCCGTAGACACGTCCTTGAACGTGCTCTGGTAGTGCTCAATCCAGCGATTGGCTTCGGCAAGCGACCATTCATAGTTGACCTGCGCTAACGCCGCCACGAAATCCTCTGTGGTCACAGTGCGCCGACCATTGGCCGCTATCTGTATGCTCGCGCGGAACGCTGCCGGGATGTCGTCTCTTCTGCCCATATGCACCTCAATACTGTTTGGATATACAGTATTGTTTGATCGATACGTGCACATGTCCACGAAAAACAACAATACAAGATGTAACAATATGAAACACAATGCGTCCATGGGATTTATACTTTTTTGATCTCAATCCTATGGTGTACAATAAAAAATAAACTGGAGACGTTTTCAATGTTAGAGCTTTTCTATAGCTATGAGGCATGGATTGGTAGCGATGGTGCTATTTTCGATGTAGTTGTAACTTCTGCCCTTATTTGCTCAGTTATTGTGTTTTTTGCAGCTATTTCGTCTAAAAGCAGGCATGATAAATGAAGAATGCAATCCTCTTCCCTTTGAATATTTTACTTGCCTTCGGATTCTGCGTTATAATATCACTTTATTCATTATCTACCTTCTATGAATCCCCAGATAGTTATGCGCTTATTGTGATGTCAATAATGCTTGGCATCTATGCTTTCTTCTCTATATTAATGATTAGAAAGAAAAGATTGAAAATAGATGCTTGTGCAGGACTAGATAGAGCTTATAAGCCTTTTTTAATCACGGCTGTTTTGGGATTTGCAATTGAATTCTCGCTATATGGCGTTCCATTTTTCTTAAGTGGGGGAAGAGATAACTACGCAGGAATTCCGGTCCTGCATGTGGTTTTTTATTCATGCGCAGTAATATCCGTACTGTTTTCTTCTCTTTATTCCAACAAAAAACAATTGGTCGCCTGCATACTAGCTGTGATTGCTATAGGTTTCCTTACCCTTTCTAGGCAGATGATTATGGTGTCTTTTTGCATCTTAATAATATCTTCACTGTCAAGATACAGAATAAATAAAAAGGTTGCCTTTAGGGTTCTTTTGCTTGTGACAGTGCTATTTGGAAGCTTTGGATTTGTTGGTGATATTCGACAGAAGATGTCAGGTGACTACGTTGATAACTACATATTTCTGGTTGGAGGGGCAAACTCTACTGGGGAATCTATAGGTTCTTCTTTATACTGGTTGTGGATTTACATGGCCACACCCGTGTATAACCTAATTCACAATATGAACGATTACAATTTATTCGGAAGCTCTTGCTCACCATCGGACATTATCGGATCTTGTGATGGTTCATATGCCAGTGTTGTTTTAATACCGAATACAATTGCTAAATACATCGGACAGCCTGAGTTTAAAGTGTCGTTACAGATACCCTACCTCAACGCAAGTACAGGATATGCTGCTGCCGCAAGAATAATGGGTGTTACTGGTGTTGTCGCTCAGATATTTATGCAATTCTTCTACTACTTCATTGGCCTCCTTCTTACGCCAAAGAGAATGAGAACTGCGTTTATAGTTTATTTTTCTGCCCTTTCAGTGTTCATGATATTTGATGACCTATACACTCATGGTGAGTTTTTCTTTGGGTTCCTTCTCATAATCCTCGCAAATTTCAAATGGAGAATGCCTTCATCACTTTCAATGAATTTGCGCCCCAGATAAGGGGCGCTTTATTACCAGTTGGTAGATACAAACATGCCGTATAGGAATCTGCGGTAGTTTGTCGCGTAATCTGATGAGTTACTTAGTCCCACCCCAACGACTAAATCCTCACCAATCCCATCGTAACTGTTGGTTGTTTTGGATGAGAACCTGAATGGCGATCCTGCTGTAACCGCCCCGCTATACACAAGGTTTTCTAGATACCCGCCGTCGGGAGTCGTGTAGATGTTTAGCGCAGCAGTGCCAGATAGAGATGGGCCATAGTTTTCAAAAACACCAAACCCTGTTACATAAAGCAGTGCGTTATGACTAGTCACCAGGCGGCTAAAACTACTTCTTAGACCTATTCCAGATATGTCAATTCCTGAAGTGGTGGTGTATATTGGGGTTTCACTTGCCCCAGTCCTAAGCCTTACGGGCCATGCTCCACCTCCAAGCCAAGAATCAGTAGTGTTAGTTGGATCCTTGAATACTGCTTTAGAAACCAATTCATGCAAAGACCTCTGATATACACTTGCAACTCCTCCAAATATCATTGTCTGAGTCTGCATTTTCTGACCAGAACCTGCATTCTGCATAAGCTCTGCAATCATAGCCTGCAACTTAGTATTGTTAGATAAGTTTCCTTGGAAACCACCATCCCATATGAAGCAAGCAAAGTCTCCATTTGCTGCTCGCCCAAACACCTTGGACGCCGCACACGCCTGGTCGGCGTCGAAACAATATGTTCCAGAAATTCCTTCGGTTGGGTTGCTTGAAGGCTCTAAATATGCCTGAACGCAAGGTATAACCTTGGCATTTCCAGTCATCTTTAGAGCTGCACCAAAATCAGTACGTATTTTACCGAGATCCTTATTTACCCTTTCTGATAGCGTCCCTGATGCGTAATACATGCTATAGCTATCGACAAGAAATACATCGTAATTGTAAGACCATGGCTTTGTCCATGTATTAAGCCTCCAAATAAAATCAACTGAAAACAACTTCTTAGTTGTTAATGCCCGCAATGCAGAAATTGCGGACTCTTGTTCAGCAAGACTATGACCCGCGCTCCCAGGTTCGTCTATGACACTATAGCCAACTACATTATTAAACCCATCGGCCGCCGAAACCACTTGTGCTACCGTGCCATTATTATGAGATACGCTATTTTGTGTATTCACAACCACATTCAATCCAGCGGTATTTGCATTTTTTACTAACTGAGGGATTGTACCGTTGACATCAACTGCCCCGTTATTGTCGAAATAGCAGTAATGGAGGATTGTATTAAAACCCATTGACTTGATGCGCAACATCTCACAAAGGTCATATGCGCTCTGGACATATATTCCACGGAAAAATCCGGATTCGCTTGCTTTGGAATATTCTGTTTCAAATGTTGCATTTGGGATTGTTGTGCGGGCTAGCTGTAGCTTTAGCTTCCCTAAAAATGGCTGACCATTTGAATTGATTATCTTGGTTACTTTGTACGTTTTTCCAGAAATTCCAGCAACGACTTTCCCAGTGTTAAAGGCTGCCTGAATAGCATCCGACCAGTCTCCATCAACCACTAATGAAGAGTAATTTTCTATATAGGCAATCGAGTTAACGTTAGACTGAACCGCTGACAGATCAGACTGCTTTGCAGCACCACCAACATAGTTAACACCAGACCCACTGGTTATGTTGGACTGAAACTGGCTTAGAGTATCAAGCTGAGATGCCACGGTCCCCGAAGTATAGCCTACACTCGCAGCACCTGTTGACTGAGAAAGGGTGGCTAAGCTTACTTTGTTGTTTAGCGCCGCCTGAACTGTTGTGGGGTTGTTACCATCGTCTGCTGCACCAACCTGAGCGGCTCCGGTTTTCTGACCTAACTGAGCCAGAACATCGTCTGTAAGTTGAATCCAGTTTGCCAGGGTAGATGCCGGCGAAGATGCAAGGCAGAAAGAATACCCCAGATCTGTGCGCTTACAGATATCTCCCACTTGCGCATCAAGAGCCAACATCGCTGCCTGGCTGTTAGCAACAAACGGCTCGGTAAGCGCGATCGCGGGAATGACTGACACGGGTATCTTCCCAGTGCTGTCCAACACTGCGAATTCTGCTAAAGCCTTTACTTCGAGACTGCCATCGCCCGAGAACAACGGAACTTTTGATGCCCTGTCACTCGCTGAAGGCAACGCAGAAAGTTGTTCTCCTTCTGGCGCCCTTATCGTCCGTCCAATAGCTGAATCTGCAGCGCTTGAAGCTTCTGATGCAGAAATTGCAGCCTGTGATGCTGACTGGCTGGCTGAATTTGACAGCGACTGTACTGTAGCTTCCGCAGAAATCGCCGCCTGTGCAGATGAAGCTGCGGCAGTGGCTGATGCAGCTGCCTGTTGAGCATATTGTGGAGCGTTTTCTAACTCTGTAGCGCTAATTTTAGCCTGTGCCGCAGCCGCCTCTGCAATTGAAGCGTATTTTTGAGCATTTCGGGTGTCGGAAATAGACATTTTTCACCTTAAAATTTTATGAAGTAGGCCATGGCCACGTTTCTTGGGCGCGTCTCGGTTGAGTATGTTCCCACCCCTCCGTCAGGGAATGTGCTGACAAGCCCCTTGCCTGCTCCCGCGTCGTTGTTTGGATCCGAGGAAATAAAAATATTGTCGGGGATGGTTGCCACCGGGTTTACAGATGTTCCTGATGCGGTTTTGATCCAATGCTCATGCTGCTGAACTGCATAACCCTGATAACTACCAATGGAACGCCCAGAATCAACCCCTCGACCAATATCAAGACCTCTCACAAATTCACCGCGAAGCTCTGGTAACTGGAAGGTTGTGCTACCATCTCCCGCGCCATAAGTCGTACCAATTCTTGAAAATAAGCGGCTGTACAAATTGCGACCCACTGCCTGGCCATTGCATAACAGCCATCCTGATGGTGTGCTTGATGCGGCGAAAGGCATCACTGATGCAGTCAAATCGAACCCAGTATTGAACGACTCATCAAACATGTCGGTGCCATCACAAAACAACTTCGTAAATATACCTGGGAACGCCTGAACTCCGATGCCTGACACTGTTTTGCAAGTTAATGAATAATTACCTGTGCAGTTGTTAACAACAGTCCAGGCCTTGACCCATGAAGGGAATACCAGGTTTATGTTTGCGGTGAGTGTGCCGGTAATAAGGATGCGGTCCTTTGAGGCCTGCATGGAACTCATAATGATGCTGGATGGCGCCGCATTAAGCTGAGTAACACCGTAATTATTTAGTGGGACCCATCCTGTTGTAGCCCCGCTGGACGACTCAGGCGGGGTGATGTTAGATTCGTTTAGGTTAAGCCATTGCCCGGTTAGTGCGGAGCTTGGGACAATTGCACCTTTAGGGTAACCACTAACAGCTGTGGCGAAATCGCTGCTAAACGGGTAGGTCATTCCGGCGTTATACCACTGCTGCTGGAGCGTCGTTGAATAAAACACTCCATTGACATCTTTACCCGATGGAGGTATTCCGCCAGCACTGAGCGGCTTCATGGTTATCTCAGGAAAGCCTTTGTCAAACGTGGCAACCCCATTACTGTCTGTCGACGTGGTTGAGTCAGTAGCGATTGCATTGCGCAGGCCGTTTACGCCAAAAGCTTTTGTGATTCTTGACGGAGTGTCAGACGAATTCATTTTATACCTGCTGGACGATGTTTACGGTGACCCCGACAGGGGCAGGAAGTGCGCCGGAACTCTGCACGATCGCAAGCTCTGCGATGGAGAGTGGAAACTCGAAAACGTAGCTCATTGTCATGCTCCCATCGTTCCTGACATAGCAGCGACCACTATCCCCAAACATGAACATTAGGAGCTTGTTCATATTTGGGATCGTGCAGTCTGATATGTTCGCCGCCGCTTTCATCATAATGAGCTTGCGGTACACGTCATTTGTCAGGGTTACGGTCGATGTGAGCAGTGCCCCGGAATAAAACGGTGCCTGGTTAAATGGCTGTGGGTCATCAACGAGAATTGGCTCAGACGATGCCTCACCGAACCCGAAATAAATCTGATTTTCTGTCACCGTCAGCTGCCGGCTGACAACCACGATTTTCCCCCATACATCCAGCCCGTATGTGTCGGCTGTTTCTATGTTCCAGATGACGTCATAGAAATCATCAAGGAAGCCATCTATGCCGATAGCCTCATTAAATGAGTAGATGAGTGATTTCAGGTTCGGGCTGTCGGCATACTGCGTCAGGATTGTATCCGCGACGTTTATCATGCCAGTGTTACCGAAATGTTAGAGGAGTCCAGAGTAGGCACTTCATCAATGCCGAACGATACTGAGGTGCCGTAGATAGTTCCGTTGCGACTCAGCGTGATACTGAAGATATCGACGTTATCAGTGTCGACGGCCTGAACGCCTGAGTAATATCTCCCGGCGTAAATGGTCGAGCCTATCCTTGCCCGAGTTCCGCCGTCCTCGCCATTGAACGCGCTGAGGACGGCGGCCCTAACTCTGGTTTCTATGTCACCCGGCAGGGAATTGTTGTTTGCCAGCTCAACTTTCACGTAAACGCTGACTGAGGCAGGCGTTTGCCATTTAATTACGTACTCAGGGTAAGGCTGTACGTAGTTGACCGTGTCTTGCACCGTGTAAGTGGTATTGCCATTCATATCGGGCCCGGGGTTCAGCTTCTGAAATATCGCGTTAGCAATATCAGACGCAGCCCCGCCGTAAGCGGCGACATAGAGAGAGTGGGGAAGAAGTGTGTAATCCGAGGCGCCCTTCTCTACCGCTGTGCCGCTATTGTTCTGTGTCACATAGGCATCAGTCACACCCGGCACCGAAAGAACGTTGGCATAAATCGCGCCGAGCTGGTTATTGGCATTGCCCGCAACCGACTGGCGGCGGCGATACTCAAAGTTCGCCCTGCTTTCCACGTCATTACCCAGCACGCCAGCTGCGGCATTGTTGATGCCAGACCAGCCGGTGATCGCCCGGTAGATGCTGTTTAGTACGCCGATTGGGCATGCGATGGGGCCTGCCGCCTGATTCTGGAATACAACATCAATACTGCCGTTGGATGGGATAGTGGCTTCAGACAGAGATGCATAGATATATCCGCTGCTGTCGGTAGCAAGACTTCCCGCCGGGATGACCGTACCAACAAGCCCCGTGCAGGTTGCTGTCACCGTTGTGCCGATAGCGGCGATTCGGTCGATAAAGTAAATCTGGCCTATAGCGTCCTGCATGCGACCTTCCGCATAGTCAGGGTTAATCTGATTAACCAGCCACGCCAGCGCATCGTTTTTGTCGCCGATGATTGCCGTGTCGCTCATTGCAATCTGGCCCTGCGGGGTAGTGAGGCTTTTGCTCATCCCTCCACCCATCGCCGTATCCAGATCCGTCAGGCGGCCATTCAGGATATCAATCTCATCCGGCACGGCGATGCCAATCTCTGAAAGGGTGACGGAGGGGACGGCTGTGGTTACTGTTACGTCAGCCATGGATACCTCAGAATTGAATGTTGGATGTAATGTTGTTCGTATCGGTCAGGGTCATAACGCCAGATGCAGCACGGGATACCTTCCCTACCGTCACGGTGCAAAACGCTGACTGGACGTAAGGAAGTTTTTTGGCTTCGGTTGCCATCTTCGTTGCGATCAGCTGAGTGCCGGGCCACTTGCCGAGGATTCTCTCGTAGTACGGAATGCCCAGCCTGGTGTCGTACCAGCACTCACCGAGGAATGTCGAGCAAGCGCATGCGGAATCCTGTGCAACGGCGTAGGGGTTTGAGGTAATGCCGATGTTTCCAGAATCATCGAGTGAGATATCCCACTTTTCGACATTGAGCAGAAGGCTTTTGGTGAGCATGTAAACTCCGGGCAATAAAAAACCCGCCGGAGCGGGTTATTTAAAAATCTTAGTTCCGCCTATTTAGGCGATACTATTTTGCAATGGTACGCCTTGGCGGGGCCTCTTGGCGTGTTATCCGCATCCATTGGAGTAACTGTCATCTCTCCTGAAAATTCACCCCTGTCAAATACTGCGGTGTAATGGGTATGCATCCCACCACTTGCCCCCCATTGTGAATAGACCCGGGTTTCGTAGACACTTTTTTGCCTCATAATAGAGGCCTAATGAAGGAGTGTTTATGTCAGTCAAAACGTTCACCGATGAATTCAAAATTGAAGCCGTAAAACAGGTCACTGAA
>Ga0308166_1004724_pt1 | contig 10738 bp, 5 predicted proteins | sample PhyCR2_2_FD_202137 | JGI IMG/M metagenome (GOLD analysis project Ga0308166, IMG submission 202137) | Phyllosphere microbial communities from UC Gill Tract Community Farm, Albany, California, United States - DLSLCC.R2 | ecosystem: Host-associated > Plants > Phyllosphere > Unclassified | place... | reverse complement strand
TGGTACGAGCGCTGAACAAAATGACGAAAGCAGGTATACCTGAAAGCGTGCGTATTGCCTGAAAACACAACCCGCTACGGGGGAGACTTACCCGAAATCTGATTTATTCAACAAAGCCCGCTGCTGCGGAACCGCTTCCGGAGATCAGCTCAGCTCTAATCAACTCAGCTCAGCGGCGGGGAGCGGCACGGCTGAACACCCAGACAACTGCGTTTCAGCATATCCACGCCGGTCGCAACCATTTTCGGTTAACCCGGCCTCTATAGTTCATACTAAATGCTGTGCATGTCGTCGCGCTGCGACGGGCACACAGCGTGGACGCCCGGCTATCTGGCCGGGCAGCAAACGACATAACGATGCCGATGTGGGCATTGATATTGATAAATTTCGGGATTTCAGGAGATTTCATGTGTTACGTCAGTTGATAAATTGAATAACGGGTAAGCCGGGGTGTTACGTGATTTACCTGCTGATAACCGTGAAAACAACGGTTACTGAATTTTTAAATTTATCTGACAACCCTAGGTTGTTGACTGAATATAAGGGAAAATAATGCCGTTGATATTCGATGAGTTATCTGGCCTCCCGTCATGGGTGCCTGTTGTATTACTCTTCTCTCTCTCGTTTGTATTGGGTTTTCTCGCACGCCTTATCCTCCTCAGGTTTATTCGCTACTGGCAGAGCCGTGACCGAAAGCTCTTCAAATCACTTGAGAAGCACCTTCGTGGATCGATGTTTCTTTTTATTCCCCTACTGCTGATCAATGTAGGGATAAATTACATTAACATTCATCCGGACCTGCTGGTCTTTATCACCAATACAGTAAACGTCTTTATAATATTATCATTCTGTTCAGTGTTAATCCGGTTGACCAACGTAGCGCAGGATATGCTTTATATCCGCTACGACATTAATATTTCGAATAATCTTCGTGCGCGCAAAATTCGCACGCAGATCATTTATGTGAAGAAAGTCGTGATCGTCATACTGGTGTTATTCTGCCTCTCTCTGATTCTGCTCAGTTTCCCTGGCGTCCGGAAATTTGGCACCACTATCCTCGCCGGTGCTGGCGTAGCCGGTATTATCATCGGCTTTGCCCTGCAGAAGTCGCTGGTCAATCTGTTTGCCGGTATTCAGATCGCTTTTACGCAGCCGATCAAAATTGACGATGCGGTGGTGGTAGAAAAAGAATGGGGCTGGATAGAAGAGATCAACCTGACATATGTGGTAGTGCGAATCTGGGATTTGCGCCGGCTGGTGTTGCCGATCACCTATTTTACAGAAAATCCATTCCAGAACTGGACGCGCAATAATGCCCAGATTTTAGGCTCAGTTTTTCTCTACGTTGATTATTCGATGCCTCTGGAGCCGCTGCGACAGCATTTTGATAAGGTGCTGAATGAAACCAAACTCTGGGATCGCGAAACTAAGGTGCTTCAGGTGACCGATACCACCGAGAAAACCATGACCATCAGGATGCTGATGACCGCTCAGAACTCGCCGATAGCCTTTGATTTACGCTGTCACGTGCGGGAAAAGATGATTGAATTTATTCAGCAAAATTACCCGCAGAGTCTGCCTCACGTCAGGGCCTCCCTGACCGATACCGCTCCTGAGAAACGGAGTGAGTTGCAGGCGTTTTAGATAAAAGTGGAAGGTACAGCGAGCTGCTTAAGCGTCAGGGCCGCTGTACTTTTGTTATTCACAAAACTGCCCCACTCTGCTCCTCACGCCAGGTCTGGCCACAGCGGACGTCCACCAGCCTGATTAATATGACCGGCGGCTGTTATGCGGGAGCTTCATCAGCGAACCTGTCAGTGCCTCGCTGGTGATCGACAAAAGCGTGATGACCTGCCCGTCTGTACCCACCAGACACGCACTTTGGCCATGCCGGAATGCTCCGCCTCTTAGCGCAATCTCACCCGGCGGGGTCAGGTGCAGAACCAGCCCGTGGGATAGTGCTCGCAGATAAAGTCGACAAACACCTTAACCTTTGGGCTCTGAAGCCGGCGCGAAGTATGCAGCACCCAAAGTTCTGTCAGGCTTTCCGCCTCCCCCCAGCAGACAAGCTCCCCTTTCTCCAGCTGACTGCTGACAATAGACTGCGGCAGCATAGCCGCTCCGGCACCGGCCATAACGGCATCACGGATCGTCGGCAGGGAAGAAAGGCTCATCACTGGCTGAGGTGCAAAACATCGCTCCCCTTCCCCGACGGTCCAGAGATCGCCGCGGGTATAGGTGGACATGACGATCGCCGGGATCGCTGCCGGATTTTCCGCATCGCCTGATGGCATGGTAAGCCCAGGCGCAGCCACCAGCACTATCCGGTCTCTGGCGAAGCATCTGCCAACCAGCGAACTGTTTTTCTGCGGATTGATGCGGATAGCCACGTCAACGTTCTCATCAACCAGATCGCTTACCCGATTCTCAGAAATGGCTTCAATCCGGACATCCGGGTAACGGAGATGAAATTCAGCCAGAAGCCGCCCCAGCGCCAGTTGCGAAAACAGTAACGGCGCGGCAATACGCAGGCAGCCCGACGGGTTTGCTGAGTGCTGCCGCGCCGCCTCAGCCGCTTCATCAATCTCTCGTAAGGGTCCGGCAGTGCGGGACAGAAGCTGTTCACCCGCCTCGGTGATTTTCAGCCGGTGGCCGCCGCGTTCAATAAGACGGACACCCAATTCCTCTTCAAGCTCTGCCAGCCTGCGCGAAAGCGTCGCTTTTGGCCTGCCGCTGGCGCGACTGGCTGCGCCAATGCCGCCCCAGACGGCAACCAGATGAAAATCTTTTAAGGCATTAATATCCATAGGTGTCTCATTTATGGAACAAACCATCCTGATATTAGCATCTTACCAGGCAAAACGGATCGATGTAGGGTTGATTCACACCAACCCAATATTACGGAGTGACGATCATGACAATTCTTGTTACCGGAGCGACTGGCCGCGTGGGCCGCAATCTTGTTGACCAGCTTATCCGCCGTGGCGCTGATTTTCGGGTCCTGTCCCGCGACCCTGCAAAGGCGGGCTTTGCTGACAACGTGCAGGTGGTTAAGGGGGATTTACTGGATATCGATTCCCTGCGCGCGGCATTCAGCGGCATCCGAACACTTTTTTTACTGAATGCAGTCGTGGCCGATGAATATACCCAGGCGATTATCACACTCAATGTTGCCCGTGAGTGCGGCGTTGAACGGGTGGTTTACCTGTCGGTAATGGGTGCCGATGTTGCGGTCAATGTGCCTGATTTCGCGGTTAAATATGGCGCCGAACGGATGCTGAAAGAGATGAACTTTAGCGCCACCATTTTGCGGCCGACCTATTTCATCGACAATGAGGTGATGATTAAGGATGTCATCATCAATCACGGCGTGTATCCGATGCCGATTGGCAGTATTGGCCTGGCGATGGTGGATACACGGGATATCGCTGAGGTTGCGGCGATTGAACTGATGCGTCGCGACCAGTCCCGCGAGAAGCTGCCGGTTGAAACCATTAACCTTGTCGGCCCTGATACGCTGACGGGTGAAGATGTTGCTGCGATCTGGCGCGATCTGCTGGGCCGTCAGGTCATCTACGGCGGCGACAATCCGGCAGCGTTTGAGGCAAGCATGGCAGAGTTTATGCCTGCGTGGATGGCGTATGAAATGCGTCTGATGGCTGAGCGCTACGTCAGTGAGGGAATGCGCCCTCAGGATGGCGACAGAGAGCGTCTGGTCACGCTGCTTGGGCGTCCGCTGCGTTCCTATCGCGACTTCGTTACCGCTCTCGTCGTCCGGTAAATAGCGCCTTCACTCTGCGGGTGCAGACCTGATGACAGGCTGCCCCGTAGTGTTAAACAGCCTGATAGTCCATCGCCACTCAGCGCCTGTCCGGCATGATGAAAAGCCAGTGTAGCGCTGGAGGCGATTTTTCATCCTTTGCCGACCGGAGCGCGACAACGTGGTGTAACGCCAGCCTCACCCTGTCCAGACGGTTAACGGGCTGGATAGCAGTACATCCTCGCTCAGACCGGCACTCGCGCCTGAAAGCGCCGCTGCGATGGTCATCGATCGGTAAAAAGGGGTTATGATCCGTATCCGGGTTGAGGCGAGCACGCGTCCTGATGATTGACTCACGCAGACATGGCCGCAGGTGCTCATTGTTCACTGAAGTCAGTACAGTCAGCGTTCAGTGCTGCGCTGACTCTCCCCCGCATAGGAACCGGCTGTTTTAGCCGAACGCACAGGGTCGCAACAGCAGATGCGAGCGCCTTAACTATCCTGCCTGCGCGCTTACAGGGCAAAAACGAAGCTGTTGTCGTGGACATTCAGGTTAGTGATCGCCCGGACAGTCTAAGTTGAGCGAAATAACTGCATGATACGGCCTGTTCGCCTCTGTTTCTGGCTTCTCCTGTCCCCCTCTTAATTCACTGTAATCAGTGAACACATTCTCCGCGAATCCGTAACGCAGTTATCCGTACAAACCGGCTGACGATCATGCCTTTATGGGTGTAGCACTATAAAATAACTATCTTTCAATAAGTTAATTATAAAACGACCTCTCCGAACCGGGTTCCCCACCCGGTTTAATCCCATCCTGCTAACTGCACCGCAGGAAAGGTTAAAGCAAAGATATTGCATTAAGGCCGCACTGCCCGTATACCTGATTAAAGCTAATCCTTTGCATTAAGGTATCGATCATGACAGCCATCCAGCCCGCTTTGACACCTCAGTCTGCTGTGCGTCTGACGCTTTTCAGCTTCACTGGCGCGGTACTGATTTCAGCCACCAGCAGTGCCCCGACGCCGCTTTATCCGCTCTACCGCACGCTGTTTCATCTGAGTCCGTCGCTGCTCACCTTGATATTTGGGGTCTACGCTTTCGCGTTACTGGCCGCGCTGCTGACGGTGGGGAAAATTTCTGACTATACCGGCCGCCGGCCACTGATGTTGCTGGCTCTGGCGCTCAATAGCGTGGCGCTGATGATTTTTATCTACGCTGATTCTGCCGCGGTTTTAATCGGCGCCCGGATGGTTCAGGGCTTTGCGACCGGTATCGCTTTACCAACCTTTGGAGCCACCCTGATCGATGCCAATAAACATCGTGGTCCGTTGCTCAACTCAGTCACCGCATTTCTGGGAATGACGCTGGGAACGCTGGCAGGCAGCATCCTGGTCACTTACGCTCCCTTCCCTACCGTCACGCTTTATGCGCTGTTGTTGCTGACGATGCTGGTGATGATGGCGCTGTTACCGCTGATACCCGAAACCATTTCACCGCAGCCGGGCGTGCTGGCTGCACTCCGACCGCAGGTGATGATCCCGCGTCGGGCGCTGGGGCCGTTGTTGAAAGTCGCGCCGGTGAACATTGCGACCTGGATGCTGGGCGGATTCTATCTCTCATTAATGCCGTCGCTGGTGATCAGCGCTACCGGCCTGACTTCACCTTTTGTTGGCGGCAGCGTGGTGACGACCCTGATGCTGAGCGCGACCGCCGCGGTGTTTATCTTCCGGTCGTTAGCACCGGCGCGAGCGCTGTTAATCGGTACGCTGATGCTGATAGCTGGCGTCAGTGTCACGCTGACTGGCGTTGGTTTGCATAGCGTCGCCTTGCTCTATCTCGGTACTGTTATTGCGGGACAGGGATTTGGCTCAATCTTTTCAAATGTGCTGAAGATCATTATGCAACTGGCGGAAAGCCATGAGCGTGCCGGGTTGTTCTCTGCCTTTTTAATCAAAAGCTATCTCGCCTTTGCCGTGCCGGCGATTCTGGCAGGCATCGCCGCGCCACACATTGGTCTGACCCAGACCGTATTTCTTTATGGCATGACGATAGTGATGCTGGCGCTGGTGTCGCTGCTGGCGGTGCGATCCGGTTCATTTGCCAGCACAGCACAATCCTGAGGAGTGGGCTGAATGACGTGCCGTCCGTCGGCACGTCATTCACAAACGGCGATTATCATTTACACTCAACGGGTTGATTCACTGAGCGCTGTCGAGGCGTAACGCCATAAATACCATGCCTGAATCCGGTCCTGATAATGCTTTAGCGCTGTTTTCACCCGCCACGCGGCGCTGGTTTTCCACCGCCTTCGACGCACCTACGCCGGTGCAGCAGTCGGCATGGCAGGCTATTGCCAGCGGTCAGCACTGTCTGGTGATTGCGCCAACCGGCTCAGGGAAAACTCTGGCGGCCTTCCTGACCGCAATCGACTCTCTGTTCCATTTACGCACCGGGCAGCCTGCGCCTGACCGCCAGACCACCACCCGCATTTTGTACATATCGCCGGTAAAAGCGCTGGCGGCCGATGTGCAGCGCAACCTCAATGTCCCGCTGGCCGGCGTGGTTGCCGAACGTCAGCAACGCGGCGAGCCAGAGATAAGGTTGCAGGTCGGGATGCGATCCGGTGACACGCCCAGCGCGGAGCGGGCAAAACTGCTGCGACGGCCACCGGATATTCTGATTACGACCCCGGAATCGCTGTTTTTGATGCTGACCTCAAAAGCCCGCGATACGTTGCAGGGCGTCACCACGGTAATCGTTGATGAAGTGCATGCGGTGGCGGGATCAAAGCGCGGTTCTCAACTGGCGCTCAGCCTTGAGCGGCTTGATGCATTACTGCCGCAGCCCGCTCAGCGCATTGGCCTGTCCGCCACGGTACGCCCGGTCGAACGGGTGGCGGCATTCCTTGGCGGCTGTCAGCCGACTCAGGTGGTGAATCCCGCCGCTGGCCGCACCTTGCATCTCAGCATTGAAGTGCCGGTGACCGACATGACCGATATCGCCAGCGATCCGAAACCTCATAGCGGGACGGGCCAGGCCAGCGGATCTATCTGGCCCCATATTGAAACCCGCATTCTGCAGCTGGTAATGGCGCATCGTGCCACGCTGGTGTTTGCTAACTCACGCGGGCTGGCAGAAAAACTGACCGCGCGACTGAATGAACGCTACGCGGCGGCGCAGTCAGCGGAAAAACAACCGCATCCGGCGCAGCAATATGACTCTTTTGCCGGCGGCAGCCAGAATCGCAGCGACAGCGCGTCCGCGGTTATTGCGCGATCCCACCACGGTTCGGTATCGAAAGAACAGCGCAGCGAAATTGAGTCGGCGCTGAAACAGGGTGAACTGCGCTGTGTGGTGGCGACGTCGAGCCTTGAACTCGGCATTGATATGGGGCCGGTCGATTTGGTGATTCAGGTCGGCGCGCCGTTATCAGTGGCCAGCGCGCTGCAACGGGTTGGCCGGGCCGGACATCAGGTTGGCGGAGCCTCGACCGGTATCCTGTTTCCCCGCACCCGCCGCGATCTGCTTGACGCCGCCGTGACGGTACAGTCGATGCAGAACGGTCAGCTTGACGCCCTTTCGCCGCCGCGTAACCCGCTGGACATTCTGGCGCAGCAGACGCTGGCAGCGGTCTCTATGGATCCGTTGCAGGCGGATGAATGGTTTGAGCGGGTGCGGCGTGCCGATCCGTTCCGCACTCTGTCACGCCGCGTGTTCGACGCTACGCTGGATATGCTGGCCGGCAAGTTTCCGTCGGATGATTTCACTCATCTGCGTCCCCGCCTGGTCTGGGATCGCCAAAGCGGCCTGCTAACGGCGCGGCCCGGCACTCAACATCTGGCCGTCACCAGCGGCGGCACCATTCCCGATCGCGGCATGTTCAGCGTTATTCTGCCGGAGGGCGAAGAGCAGTCAGGTTCGCGCCGGGTCGGCGAGCTGGATGAAGAGATGGTTTACGAATCGCGGGTGAATGACATCATTACCCTCGGCGCAACGTCATGGCGGATCCAGCAGATAACCCACGATCAGGTGGTGGTGGTGCCAGCGCCAGGCCGATCCGCACGTCTGCCGTTCTGGCGCGGCGAAGGTATTGGCCGTGCCGCCGATGCGGGTGCCAGCCTGGCGGTTTTTTTACGCCAGCTTGATAGCGCCGCGCCCGACGAGGCACAACGTTATCTGCGCTCACTCGGGCTGGATGACAATGCGGTCAACAATTTGCTGGCGTTACTGGCGGAACAGCGCGCCGCCACCGGCGTTCTTCCCAGCGATCGCACCCTGGTGATTGAGCGCTGCCGTGATGAAAGCGGTGACTGGCGGGTGATCCTGCATTCCCCCTGGGGGCAACGCATCCATGCGCCCTGGGCGCTGGCGATTGCGGCACGCATTCAGCAGCGCCTCGGCATTGATGCGTCCGTGGTCGCCAGCGACGACGGCATCATTGCCCGCTTTCCCGACAGCGAAGGTCGGGTGCCAGGCGCGGAACTGTTTGTGTTTGATGCCGATAACCTGACGCAGCGCGTTTCTGATACCATCGGCGGATCAGCGCTGTTCGCCGCCCGCTTTCGTGAATGCGCTTCCCGGGCGTTGCTGCTGCCGAGGCGCAATCCGGGTAAACGATCCCCGCTCTGGCAGCAGCGTTTACGGGCTGGTCAGCTGCTGGAAGTGGCTCGCCAGTATCAGGATTTCCCGATCCTGATTGAGACCGCACGCGAGTGTCTGCAGGACGTGTACGACTTGCCCGCCCTGCACCGTCTGATGAATCAGATACAGCAGGGAAGCGTGCAGTTTGTCGAGGTCACGACTGACGTCCCCTCACCGTTCGCGGCGCCGCTGCTGTTTGGCTATATTGCAGAATTTATCTATGCCAGCGATGCGCCGCAGGCAGAGCGCCACGCTTCTTTACTGGCGCTCGACAGTAACCTGCTGGGCGAACTGTTGGGTCAGACCGATAAAGGTGATTTGCTGGCTCCGGCCGTTGTCGGGCAGGTAGAACAGGAGTTACAGCGCCTGGAGCCACGCTATCAGGCCCAGCATGCCGAAGGCATCGTCGATCTGCTACGTGAACTCGGCCCGCTGTCGCAAGCTGAAATTGAGGCGCGTTTCAGCGGCGATCGGCAACAGGCCATGGCGGCATTACGGCAGTTTGCGGCGGCACAGCGGGTAATCCCGGTCACCCTTGCCGGTGAGGTGCGCTGGGCGGTGGTTGAAGATGCCGCCCGTCTGCGTGATGCCCTTGCTACCGTCATTCCTGACAACCTGCCAGCCACCTTTTTACAACCGTTGCCCGATCCGCTGCGCGATTTAATCACCCGTTATGCCCGCACCCACGCCCTGTTCAGCGCGCAGCAACTTGCCGATCGCTATGGTGCAGGCGTCGCGGTGATCAACAGCGCACTGCTGCCTTTACGCGAGCAAGGCAAACTGCTGCACATCGGCAGCGAAAGCGGCCAGACTGGCGGCGTCTGGGTCTCAGCCGACATTTTTAAACGGCTTCGGCTACGTTCACTGCAAACAGCACGCGAGGCGACCCGCCCGGTCCCTCCCGCCGCCTGGGTGACGTTGCTGCTGGAGCGGCACGGTGTACTCAACCCGGCAGCCGTTTTTACCCGTGAACCCTCGCCGGTCGCGCACGCCGTTTACCACGATATCGACGGACTGGCGCGGGTGATTGAGCAACTGGCGGGAGTGGCGCTGCCGGCATCGCTGTGGGAGTCGCAGATCCTGCGTGCCCGCATTCGCCATTACCAACCGGCGATGCTCGATGAGCTGCTCGCCAGCGGCGATGTGATCTGGTGCGGGCATAAGGCGCTGGGTAACAACGATGGTCTGGTCTCGCTGCATCTGAGTGAGTTTGCCGCTGAGACCTTGCCACCCTCCGATTCAGCACAACCGCTGACAGCATTACAGCAGGCGATCCTTGAGGCGCTCAGTCACGGCGGCGCGTGGTTCGCCCACGAGATTATGGCAAAACTCGACGGGCCACAGACGCCGCCGTCCGCAGAGGTTTATGCCGCGCTGTGGCAACTGGTGTGGCAGGGTGCGATCACCACCGACAGCTGGATAGCGTTGCGCGGGCTGCTGGGATCGCCAGGCGCGACACGTTCACGGCCGACGCGTACGCTGCGGACCCGTCACGGCCAGCGCTTCACCCCGTCCGCGCTGCCGGGCCGGGGTCCTGGGGTCAACACCATTGCCGGCCGCTGGTCACGTCTCGCCCGTGGGGAAATTTCGCCGACCCGACAGGCCCTCGCGCTGGCGGAAAATATGCTCGACCGCTATGGCGTCATCACCCGTGGCAGCGCGATTTCAGAACAGATCCCAGGCGGTTTTCCCGCGTTACAGCCGGTATTACGCGGTATGGAGGATGCCGGACGGATTATGCGAGGGCGCTTTATTACCGGCGCTGGCGGGACGCAGTTCGCTGACGCCGTGACCATTGAGCGACTGCGTGAACTGGCACAGCAACCGGCGGAAACCACTGCAGCCGTGGCGCTGGCGGCCATGGACCCGGCGAATCCGTTTGGCGCGACGCTCGGCTGGCCGGTTCATTCGAGCGGAGTACGTCCGGTGCGACGTCTGGGCGCGCGGGTAGTGATTGCCGCTGGCAAGCTGGCTCTGTATCTGCCGCAGGGCGGAAAAGATCTGCTGCTTTTCACCGATGACGATGCGCAGCAGCATGCCGCGATCGCCGCACTGGCGGTGGCGCTGAAACGTGAAAAATCGCTGAGCTTTACGCTGGAAACGGTCAACGGTCAGCCGGTGTCGCAATCACCGTTACTCAGCGTGCTGCGCCATGCTGGCTTTTCCCGGGTGCCGCAGGGATTTAGCTGGTACGGCTGAGGTTGTCCTCGCGAATAAAATCGATGAAAGCCTGTAACGGTGCCGGAATTAAGCGGCGGTCGTGATAATAAAGCCACGGCCCGGAGAAGCTGAGCCACCACGGCTGCAACAACGGTTCCAGTTTGCCGCTCTCAA
>Ga0308166_1004721_pt1 | contig 10742 bp, 8 predicted proteins | sample PhyCR2_2_FD_202137 | JGI IMG/M metagenome (GOLD analysis project Ga0308166, IMG submission 202137) | Phyllosphere microbial communities from UC Gill Tract Community Farm, Albany, California, United States - DLSLCC.R2 | ecosystem: Host-associated > Plants > Phyllosphere > Unclassified | place... | reverse complement strand
CCGAACTTCGGGTCCATCCTGCTGCGCGTGTGCGCCATCGCTTCCTTCAGGGTCATCTTCGCGGCCACGGCTTCCCTGGCGGCGCCCAGCAAGGTCGTGACGAAGTCCTTGGTGTAGTCGATGCCCGCGTTGACTTCCTGCGGCGTGACCAGCGCGGGGCCGCGGCCCGGCACCAGCTTCTCGGCGCCCAGCGCGCGCAGCGCTTCCAGCGTCGCCGGCCATTCTTCCAGCTGGGCGTCGCCCGTGTAGGCGGCGGCGTCGAATTCGACCAGGTCGCCCGAGAAGCAGATCTTCTGCGACGGGATCCAGGCGATCGTGTCGCCCTTCGTGTGGCCCATGCCGATGTGCGCGAGCTTCACTTCCAGCTTGCCCATGAAGATCGTCATCTCTTTCTCGAAGACCATCGTCGGCCACGACAGGCCCGGCACGGACTCGACGCCCGCGAACAGGCGCGGGAAGCGTTCGATTTCCGATTTCATGTCCTGCTCGCCGCGCTCGACGATCAGTTCATAGGTGCCGCGCGATGCGATGATCTGCTCGCCGCCTTCCTGGAAGTAGGCCGACGCGCCCAGCACGCGCACGGCGTGGTAGTGGGTCAGCACGACGTACTTGATCGGCAGGTCGGTGACGCTGCGGATGTGCTTGATGAGGGCCTGGGCCATCACCGGCGTGGCGGTGGTGTCGATCACCATCACGCCGTCGTCGCCGATGATCACGCCCGAATTCGGATCGCCTTCGGCGGTATAGGCATATGCGTTGTCCGACAGCTTGATGAAGCTGGTCTTCTTCTCTTCCAGGTCCGCCTGCGAAGCGAATTTTTTTTCTGCCATGATGCAATCTCCTCGATGATGCCGAGCTTGTTGTCGGTATCCAGACTGTAGGAGTTGCCGTATTATCTGTAAATCGGGTTACATCGATCACAACTATGAATTCTATACATAACGCGGACCTGGACCTCAATTTGCTGCCGGTCTTCGACGCGCTGATCCGCATCGGCAACGTCAGCCGCGCCGCCGAGGAACTGAACATGTCGCAGAGCGCCGTCAGCCATGCGTTGAAGCGCCTGCGCGCCTTTTTCGGCGATCCGCTGTTCCTCAAGACGGGCACCGGCATGCAGCCGACGCCGCGCGCGCTGGAGCTGCGCCAGCCGATCCTGAACGTGATGGGGACGGTGCGGGGCGAGCTGCTCGTCCGCGAGGGCTTCGACGCGGCCGTCGCCCGCAGGACGTTCACGTTGTGCCTGACCGACATGGGCGAGCTGATCTTCCTGCCCCGCCTGATCTCCCGCCTGCGCGAGGCGGCGCCGGGCTGCACCTTGCGCACCCTGCAGCTGCCGATGGACCAGGTGCCGCCGGCCCTCGAAAGCGGCGAAGCGGACCTCGCACTCGGGTCGCTGCATGCGATGCCGGAAGGGCTGTACCAGCAGCAGCTGTTCACGCGTTCCTTCGTCACCATCGTGAACCGGCGCAACCGCGCCATCGGCGACGTGCTGTCGCGCGAGCAGTTCTTCGAGATGGAACACATCGTCGTGTCGATGTCGGGCCGCATCCAGGACGCCTACGACGCCGTCGTCGACGAGCTGGCCGGCCCGCGCCGCATCTACCTCACGACGCCGCACTTCCTCACGGTGCCGATGATCATCGAGCAGAACCCGCAACTCATCGCCACGGTACCGCGCGAACTGGCGACCAAGTTCGCCGGCTACAACAGCATCCGCATGGTCGACACGCCCGTCGCCGTGCCGCCGTTCGCGATCCGCCAGCACTGGCATCCGCGCTTCCAGCACGACGCCGCGAACACCTGGCTGCGGCGGCTCGTCAAGGAGACGTTCGACACGCATCCCGAGTGACGGCGGTCACTCGGCGAAATGTTCCGCGACCAGCGTGCGCAGCCAGCGGTTGCCCTCGTCCTGGTTGTAGCGCCGGTGCCAGAACATGTTCGTCTGCAGCGCCGGCAGCGCGAGCGGCGATGGCACCGCCTCCAGCCGGAATGGCCCCGACGCGCGTTCGGCCAGTTTCTGCGGCACGGTCGCGACGAGATCCGTCGTACTCACGATATACGGCACGGCCGCGAAATGCGGCACGCTGAAGCTGGCCGCCAGGTCGATGCCGGCCTGCGCCAGCGCGTCATTGATCGCGTCGTACGGGCGCTCGATCGACGCCACGACGAGGTGGCGCACGCCGGCCAGGCGCTCCATGGTGAGGGTCTCCCCCGCCAGCGGATGCCCGTGCCGGAACAGGTGCACGCAGGCCTGGCGGAACAGGCGGCGCTGGTACAGCACGGCCGGGGCGTCGTCGAAGGCGCCGATGGCGAGGTCGACGCGGCCCGCTTCCATGTCCGTGCGCAGGTCGACGAGACCGGCGCGCACCGACGCGATGTCGACCTGCGGCGCCTCGCGCGCGCAGGCTTCGATCAGGCGCGGCATGAAATACATCTCACCCACGTCCGTCATCGCCACCGTGAAGCGGCGCCGGCTCGTGGCGGGATCGAATGCCTGCTCCGGACGCAGCGCCTGCTCCATCAGGCCCAGCGCGGCCGCCACCTGTTCCGACATGCGCTCGGCGTACGGCGTCGGCTGCATGCCTTCCGTCGTACGCACGAACAGCTCGTCGCCGACGCTGCGGCGCAGCCGTGCCAGCGCATTGCTGACGGCCGACTGCGTCACTTTCAGCCGGCGCGCCGCGCCCGAGATCTGGCGCTCGCGGAACACCTCATGGAAGACCACCAGCAGGTTCAGGTCGAGTTCGCGCAGCTCCATCCGGGCACTCCATTTACGTTAGAAATAGTCATAATTTTTCTATTTATATCGTAAAATCCGCAGCGCTGCACTACATTGTCCCTGTACGCAACGTCCAACCCAGGAGACAACGTGAGCTCGACCCTTGACCACGCCGGCTATTTGTCCGGCTTCGGCAACGAATTCGCCACCGAAGCACTGCCCGGCGCCCTGCCCGCCCACCAGAATTCCCCGCAGCGGGCGCCGTACGGCCTGTACGCGGAACAGCTGTCCGGCACCGCGTTCACGGCGCCGCGCGCCGCCAACAAGCGCAGCTGGCTGTACCGCATCCGCCCGGCCGCCATGCACCAGCCGTTCAAGCAGATCGACAACGGCCGCATCGCGAGCAGCTTCGACGAGGTCGCGGCGCCGCCAAACCAGTTGCGCTGGGATCCGCTGCCGATGCCGCAGGTGCCCACCGACTTCATCGACGGCTGGGTGACGATGGCCGGCAACGGCTCGCCCGCCGCGCAGAGCGGCTGCGCCATCCACCTGTACGCGGCCAACCGCGACATGGCCGACCGCTACTTCTACAGCGCGGACGGCGAGCTGCTCGTCGTGCCGCAGCAGGGCCGCCTGCATATCGCCACCGAGATGGGCGTGATCGACATCGAGCCGCAGGAGATCGCCGTGATCCCGCGCGGCGTGCGCTTCCAGGTCAGCCTGCCGGACGGCGAGGCGCGCGGCTATATCTGCGAAAACTTCGGCGCATTCCTGCGCCTGCCGGACATGGGGCCGATCGGCTCGAACGGCCTTGCCAACCCACGCGACTTCCTCACGCCGCGCGCCGCCTACGAAGACCGCGAAGGCGACTTCGAACTGGTCGCCAAATTCGGCGGCAACCTGTGGCTTGCTTCGATCGGCCACTCGCCGCTGGACGTCGTCGCCTGGCACGGCAACTATGCGCCGTACAAGTACGACCTGCGCCACTTCAACACCATCGGCTCCATCAGCTACGACCATCCGGACCCGTCCATCTTCCTCGTGCTGCAGGCGCCGTCCGACACGCCTGGTGTCGACACGCTGGACTTCGTGATCTTCCCGCCGCGCTGGCTCGCCGCCGAGGACACGTTCCGCCCACCCTGGTTCCACCGCAACGTCGCGAGCGAATTCATGGGCCTGATCCACGGCCAGTACGACGCCAAGTCGACCGGCTTCCGCCCGGGCGGATCGAGCCTGCACAACTGCATGAGCGGCCACGGACCGGACGAACCGACGTTCACCAAGGCGAGCGACATCGACACGACGGCGCCGCAAAAGGTCGACGACACGATGGCCTTCATGTTCGAGACGCGCGACATGATTCGTCCGACCGCGTACGCGCTGGCCTCGCCCCAGATCCAGCCGGATTACTTCCAGTGCTGGCAAGGCTTCAAGAAACTCTTCAATCCGCACAAGGCATGATCATGCAACTCAACGAAACCCACGATCCCTCGCTCACCAGCTGGGTCGACTCGGCCAATACGCCGGACACCGACTTCCCGATCCAGAACCTGCCGTTCTGCCTGTTCCGTCCGCGCGGCAGCGGCCAGGCGTTCCGCGGCGGCGTCGCGATCGGCGACCGGATCGTCGATCTCGCCGCGCTCGGCGATGCCGTGGACGGTGCCGCCCACGATGCGGCTGTGCTGGGCGCGCGCGACAGCCTGAACGACCTGATGGCGGCGGGCCCGCAAGCCTGGTCGGCGTTGCGCCTCGCACTGTCGCGCCTGTTGCGCAGCGGCGCCACGCCGCGTCCGCACCTGCTGGTGGCGCAAGCCGATGCCGAATACGCTGTCCCGGCGCGCATCGGCGACTACACCGACTTCTACACGTCGATCCACCACGCAACCGCCGTCGGCCGCCTGTTCCGCCCCGATAATCCGCTGCTGCCGAATTACAAATGGGTGCCGATCGGCTACCACGGCCGCGCGTCGACCATCGGCGTCTCGGGCCAGACGTTCGCCCGTCCGCGCGGCCAGACGCGCGGCCCGACCGACGCGGAACCGAGCTTCGGTCCGTGCAAGCGTCTCGACTACGAGCTGGAAGTGGGCATCTTCGTCGGCCGCGGCAATGACGCGGGCGAGCCGATCCCTGCTGGCCAGGCGGAGTCGCACGTGTTCGGCCTGTGCCTGCTGAACGACTGGTCGGCGCGCGACGTGCAGGCCTGGGAATACCAGCCTCTCGGCCCGTTCCTGTCGAAGAACTTCGCGACCACGATCTCGCCCTGGATCGTCACCCTGGAAGCGCTCGCGCCGTACCGCGCCGCGTGGCAGCGCGACGCCGCCGACCCGCAGCCGCTGCCCTACCTCGACTACGACAGCCTGCGCGCGAGCGGCGGCCTGGACATCGAGCTGGAAGTCCTGCTGGAGACGGCAACCATGCGGCGCGAAGGCCAGGCGCCGGCGCGCCTGTCGCAGTCGAACTTCCGCCATTCCTACTGGACGGTCGCCCAGCTGATGGCCCACCACACCGTGAACGGCTGCGCGCTGAACGCGGGCGACCTGCTCGGCTCCGGCACGCAATCCGGTCCGGACAGCGCGGAAGCGGGCTCCCTGCTGGAGCTGACGGTCGGCGGCAAGCAGCCGCTCACGCTGCCCAACGGCGAACAGCGCGTGTTCATCGAGGACGGCGACCGCATCGTGCTGCGCGGCTGGGCCGCCGCGCCCGGCCGGCCCCGCATCGGCTTCGGCGAGGCGTCAGGCACCGTGCTACCGGCGCGTTGAAGAAAGGGCGACATGAAACTTCACACGTACTTCCGCAGCTCGGCCGCGTACCGCGTGCGCATCGCGCTGAACCTCAAGGGGCTACAGGCCGAGATGGCGCCGGTGCACCTCGTGAAGGATGGCGGCGAGCAGTTCAGCGCCGCCTACGACGCCCTCAACCCGTCGCACCTCGTACCGCTGCTGGAAGACGGCGGCATGCGGCTGACGCAGTCGCTCGCGATCATCGAGTATCTGGACGAGACGCATCCGGAACCTCCGCTGCTGCCGCCGGATGCGCGCGGCCGCGCAAGGGTGCGCGCGCTCGCCCAGGCCATCGCGTGCGACATCCACCCGATCAACAACCTGCGCGTGCTGAAGTACCTGAGCGGGGAACTGGGCATCTCGGCCGAGCAGAAAGGCGCGTGGTACCGCCATTGGGTGGCGCTGGGCCTGCAGGCGCTGGAGACGCAAGTGGCGCGCGATCCGGAAACGGGCCGCTTCTGCCACGGCGACACGCCGACCATCGCCGACTGCTGCCTCGTGCCGCAGTTATACAACGCACGCCGCTTCGAATGCGATTTGACGCCCTACCCGACGCTGGTCGCCATCGAGGAACGGTGCGAGGCACTGGCGGCGTTCGCCGATGCCCGGCCGGAGCGGCAGGCCGACGCGCAATAATTCGGCCCGCCACCTCGCCGGACGCGCCCACGCCAGTTTGCGTACGCGTTCGGACGAGGTGGCGGCCGGGAATGTCTTCATGAGCCGGGCATGATCCATCTCCGCCGTGCGCGAGATTGCAGGAAGATCTGCTCGTAATCCAGCGCCGGCTCAGAAAGTGCGCGTCACGGTGAGGACGACCGCGCGCCGCGATACATCCGCAACCGCGGGCATGCCATTCCTGTCCCGCACCCCGGTCGAATAATGCTCGTAGGCGGGCGTCGCCCCGTACGCGCGGCTCCAGGCGACGGCGGCGCTCCACCGCTCGTCCAGCTGCGCGGTGAACCCCGCCCGCACGTCGCGCCAGTTCCAGGCCGCGTTGCCGCTGCCGGCGACGCGGCCATCGCCGGCGTGCAGGTTCAGCGCGACGCCGTGGCCGAGTTCATGGTTGATGCCGGCGTCGACGTAGCCGCTTCCGCGCGCCTGCGTGATGCCGAAGAACGTGGGCGTGACCGTGACGTTGTACTTCACGTAGAACGATTTCCAGGTCAGGCCGGCCGAGAGTTCGCCATAGTCGAAGCGCGTATGCGTGGCCGCGATGCGCGCGCCCGGGTAGAGATAGTAGATGGCGGACACGTTGTAGCCGAGGGCACCCGCCGTCCCCGTGTAGCCGCCGTAGAGGTCGAGTTCGCGCGAGCCGTTCTCGACGAAACGTTCGTCGACGGTCGAGCCCCACGCGCCGACCGACCACCCGTCGGGGCGAACGTAGTCGACGCCGCCCTGCAGGGCCGGACGGCCCCACGACTGGCCGATGCCGCGTCCGACATACTGCGATGCGAATGTCACGTTGGCGCTCAGGGTAGATGGAGGACTGGCGGGATCCCGTGCCGGCGCGGGCTCGCCGGCGCCTTCCGCCGCAAAGGCCGGCGGTGTGAAGACTGCCATCATCAAGGCCGAGGATGACAGCAGCCGTAGTTCGAAATGCATGTGGTACCTGTGTATCGATTTCTGCGGTCCGTCCGACGGACGGTGCCAGGCATCGTAGTACTGGCCGGGCTGTTACCGGTATCGAAATCCGGCAGAACTGGTCGCGCCGGCCTTGCCTCTGCGGCGTGGGCGTAAATCGCCGGCACGAAGCTGTAAAGCCGCGTAAAAGTTTGCAAATCCGGATTCAGGTGACGGCACGACAGTATGGACATTGCCTAGACTCCGCGGATTCATCCAATCGAGGAGACCGATCCAATGACCACGCCGTCCCGTCCACTCGCCGCCTGCGCCGCGGCGCTCGCCGTCCTGCTGGCAGCCTGCAGCGCCGACCAGGGTGCCGACCTGCCCGCCATCACGGGCCAGCCGGCGTCCGCCGTCATCGCCACCGGCAGCAATACGGTGCTGTCGGTGGTGGCCAACGGCATCGATCCGGCGTACCAGTGGTACAAGGACGGCGCGCCGGTCGCCGATGCCACCGCCGCGACCTATACGGCAACCGCGGCCGGCACCTACTACGTCATCGTGACCGACCCGGCCGGCACGATCAGCAGCGCGAACGCCACCGTGACCGTCACCGACGGCCCGGCCGTCGTCACGCAACCGCGCTCGGCCACGATCCTCGCCGGCACCAGCCAGACGCTGGAAGTGGAAGCCACCGGTGCCGGGTTGTCGTACCAGTGGCACAAGGATGGGACGGCGATCGCGGGCGCCACGTCGGCGACGTACGACGCCACCGAAACCGGCACGTACGACGTCGTGGTGACGAACGCCGCCGGCAGCGTGGCGAGCAGTTCGGCGGCCGTCGCCGTCAGCGCCACGCTGGCCGCGCCGGCGATCACCACACAGCCCGCCGCGCAGACCGTCAACTCGGGCACACGCGCCACGTTCACCGTCGGCGCCAGCGGGACCAGCGTCGCGTACCAGTGGTACCGCAACGGCACCGCGATCGCGGGCGCGACCGGCGCGCGCTACACGATCCCGGTCGCGGGCGCGAACGACGCCGGCACCTATACCGTGACGGTGAAAAACACGGCCGGCAGCGTCACCAGCGCCGGCGCGGCGCTCGCCGTCAACGTGCTGGCGGCCGGCACCAACACGGCCGCCGTCGTGAATGCGGCCAACGCCTTCCTGGCCACGCTGTCGACCGACCAGAAGACCGTCGCGACGTCGACCACGGCGCCGACGACCGTCCTGTTCAACTACGCGCTGGAAAACGCGATCCAGTGGACCAACCTGCCCGGCGACCGCCACGGGCTGCGCCTGAACAGCACGGCCTTGTCGGCGGCGCAGCTGGCCGCCGCGAACGCGCTCGTCGCGCAGGCGCTGAGCGCGACCGGGATCGCCATGCTGAACGAACTGCGCGCGGCAGACGACGTGCTCGCGCATGCCCAGACCAGCGGTACGGGCACAGGCCCCGGCGCCCCGCCCACCGGCACGGATCCGGCTGCAGGCGGGATGCCGCCGACCGGCGCGGACATGGGAACGCCGCCCACCGGCGGCGCCGGCGGGATGGCCGGCGGCTACGGCAGCGACCAGTATTCGGTCGCCTTCATCGGCACGCCGTCGAAGACGTCGCCGTGGATGCTGCAACTGGCGGGCCACCACCTCGCGTACAACATCACGTACAACACGGGCAAGGCAAGCGCCACGCCCAACTTCCTCGGCGTCGAACCGCCCAACTGGACGGTCGACGCGAACGGCGCCGTGACCGTGACGGCGGCGGCGGCGGCGTCTCCCGGTACCCGGCACGCCCCGATGGAAGCCCAGCGCAAGGCCGTGTACGACCTGGCCGAGGCGATCCAGTCGGACAGCGCCGGCGCCGCCGCGGCGAAGCTGTCCGGCACGTTCACGGACGTCATCATGGGCGCGTCCGGCAACACGGACGCCAATTTCAAGACCCTGTCCTACCCGACCAGCGGACGAGGCCTGCAATACGGCGCGATGAACGCTGCGCAGCAGGCCTACGTGCGGGCGGCGATCGCGGCGTGGGTCGACAACCAGGCGGCGGATGTCGCCAGCGAACTGCGCGCGGCCTACCTGAGCGACGACGCGCTGAAGGACACCTGGGTCGCCTACGGCGTCGGCCAGGGCGGCAGGGCCGACTTCGCGGCCTATCCGAACACGGCCGCCACGCCGCTCGCCGCGCAACATTCGTACATCCGCATCGACGGTCCGCGCGTGTGGATCGAGTTCGTCGTGCAGCAGGGCGTCCTGTACGGCACCAACATCCACTATCACTCGCTCTGGCGCGACAAGACGGCCGACTATGGCGGCAGTTTCTGAGCGCATGCGCATGCCGTTCGCCGCGTTCCTGCTGGCCTGCGCACTGTGCCTGGCCGGTGCGCCGGCCGGCGCGCACCCGTCGCCTTCGTCGCAGGTGTTCCTGACGGTCGGCGCCGACCGCATCCTGGCCGAAGTCACCCTGCCCGTCGACGAGCTGAAACTGGCGTTTCCCGTGCCGCTGCTCGACACGTCGGGCCGCTGGCCGATGGCGAGCGACGCCCGGGTCGCGGCCTACGTGGCGGCCCACCTGCGCCCCGTCGCGCCGGATGGTCGCGCCTGGACGGTGACCGTCACCCGCGTGCGCTGGGAACTGGAACGCCGGCCCGCCGACATCGTGACGGACGTCGTCCTGCGCCCGCCGCCGGGCGCGCCGGCCGGGACGCTCGACCTGGCGTTCGACGCCATCAGCCACCAGGTGCCGAACCACGCGACGCTGGTCGCGCTGCGCGACGGCACGCCGGATTCCAACCCGCGCATGCTCGCGGCCCTCCACTATGGCCGGCACGTGGTGGCCATCCGCGTCGCCACACCGCAGTGGTGGACGGGATGCGGCGACCTGTTCCGGCTCGGCATGCGCCACATCGCGCAGGGTGCCGATCACCTGCTGTTCCTGCTCACGCTGTTGCTGCCGGCCGCGCTGCGCGCCGACCATGGCCGCTGGACCGGCTACGCCGGCACGCGGCACCTCGTGCGCAGCCTGCTGACGGTCGTCACCGCCTTCACGCTCGGCCATTCGCTGACGCTGGCGCTGGGCGCCGCCGGCCTCGTCGCGTTGCCCTCCCAGATGGTCGAGGTGGCGATCGCGCTGTCGATCCTCGTTTCGGCCGCCCATGCGTGGGGACCGATCTTCCCGCGCCGCGAAGGCTGGATCGCCGGCGCGTTCGGCCTGGTGCACGGCCTCGCGTTCGCGGCGGCGCTGCGCGAGCTGCATCTCGAGGGCATACGGCTCGCGGCAGGAATACTGTCCTTCAACCTCGGTATCGAGACGGTGCAGGCGCTGCTCGTGCTGCTGGTCGCGCCGCTGCTGGTACTGCTCGCGCGGACAAGCTACCTGGCGCGCGTCCGCCAGGCGACGGCCCTCGTCGCGGCGGTGCTGGCGCTGGCCTGGTTGTGGGCCAGGGTCACGGGTGTCGAGGTCGCCGGGCTGGCGTAAGCGGCGCCGGACCCGGTCCGCACATCGAGCATGTGTGTCGTATTCATTAAGTCTCCTGGTCAGATACGCTGTTATGGACTGCCGGTGCCGACCGTGTCTACAACCGTAGAATCCCGGCACCATCAGTTTCGCAGTGTACGTTTTGACTTGCCTTAATGTATTGCTTTCAGCTACGCCAGCGTTGCAATCTGCTTATTGACCATAT
>Ga0308166_1004719_pt1 | contig 10743 bp, 13 predicted proteins | sample PhyCR2_2_FD_202137 | JGI IMG/M metagenome (GOLD analysis project Ga0308166, IMG submission 202137) | Phyllosphere microbial communities from UC Gill Tract Community Farm, Albany, California, United States - DLSLCC.R2 | ecosystem: Host-associated > Plants > Phyllosphere > Unclassified | place... | reverse complement strand
ACATCACGATCCCGGCCGGCATCTATGCGAACGACCAGCTCGCGTCGATGCTGCGCGCCGCCATCAACGGCAACGCCACGTTCGCGAACGCCGGCGACGCGGTCGAGACCTCGGTGGACGGCACCGGGCACCTGTCGATCTCGTCCAGCAAATACGGCTCGACGTCGAACATCTCGATTTCCAGCGTCACGGGCACGGCCGTCAGCGACCTCTTCGGTAGCGCCACGCCGGCCGTCGGCACCGACATCGAAGGCACCATCGGCAACGTCGCCGCGACGGGTAACGGCCAGTCGCTGACGGCGGCCGACGGTTCGCCGGCGGCGGGTATCCAGATCACGGTCAAGACCGGCACCACCGGCGACCGCGGCACGGTGACCTTTTCGCAAGGCTATGCCTACCAGCTGACGAACCTCGCCGCGAGCTTCACCGGCTCGGGCAGCGTACTCAACAGCAAGACCGACGGCCTGAACGCCAGCATCAAGGCAGTGGCCAAACAGCGTGACGCCTTCAGCGATCACCTGACCCAGTTGGAAGCCATGTATCGAAAACAATTTACCTCGCTCGACACCATGCTGCAGTCGATGCAAAGCACCCAAAGCTATCTGACGCAGCAGTTGGCAGCCCTCGCGGCCAACCGATAACTGGATTTTTGGAGAACCACCATGTTTGGAAACATGAAACGCGGCGTCAACGCCTATCACAACGTGAGCCTCGAGACCGGCATCACGTCGGCCTCGCCCCACAAGCTGATCGTCATGCTGTACGACGGTGCCCTCGTCGCGCTGCTCGGCGCCAAGACGAACATCGCCGCCGGCAACATCGCCGCCAAGGGTTCGGCCATCTCGAAAGCCATCTCGATCATCGACAACGGCCTGCGCGCGTCGCTCGACAAGAACGCCGGCGGCGAGATCGCGGCCAACCTCGACGCCCTGTACGACTACATGAGCCGCCGCCTCCTGCACGCGAACCTGAAGAACGACGTGACCATCATCGACGAAGTGCACGGCCTGCTGGCCGACCTGCGCGGCGCGTGGGTGGAAATCGGCGACAAGGCCCAGCAGCCGCAGCAGGTCGCCGCGCCCACGGCCATGCCGAAAGCCCCGACCCTGGCGAGCGCATGATGGGAGCCACGACGATGATGACGAATACCGAAATCGCCTCGCTGTACGAAGCCATGGTCGGCATCACCGACCAGATGCTGGCCGCCGCCACCGCGGCCGACTGGGACCGCCTGCTCCAGCTCGAACACCAGTGCGCCGCCTGCGTGCGCCAGCTGAAGGACAATGGCGACACGCCGCTGGCCGGCCAGGAACGCGTGCGCAAGGTCAACGCCATCCGCAAGATGCTCGATTCCGACCGCAAGATCCGCGACCTGACCCAGCCGTGGATGGCGAAGCTGCAGGCCATGATCTCGAACAAGACCGTCGAACGCCGCGTCGCGCGCGCCTACGGCGTCTGACCTGAACGATGCTGCCGCGCGATAGCGTCTCGCTGACTCCGGTCGCGGCAGCCCGTCCCGCCTTACCCGTCGGCGACCCGCGCCAGCAAGCCTTTGCGCGCGCGCTCGCCAACCTCGTCGGCCAGTCGATGCCGGCCGACGTGTTGGCAAAACTGCCCGACGGCAGCTTCGTCGTGCGCATCAACGACATGGCGGCGCGCATGCCGCTGCCCCAGGGCGCCCAGGTCGGCACGCAGGTGCCGCTGACCCTCGTGACGGTCGCGCCGCGGCCCATGTTCCAGGTCCAGACGGGCCAGGGGGCCCCCGCCTTCGCCGAAGCCGGCCCGCCGCTGCCGGAAGGCGCCAGCCCGCAGGCGTTTACGCTCGCTTACCTCGAAGGCAAGGATGCCGCCGCGCTGACGCGCACGGCCGCCTTGCTCGCGGGCACGCGCGGTCTCGCGCAACTGCCGGGCGGCGCGGCCGACGGCGCCAACACGTCGCTCAGCACGGCCGGCAAGATGCTGGGCGACGTCATCGTGGCCGCGCAGAAAGCGGACACACAAGCCACCGCCGCGACCGGCCGCACGCCGCTGCTGGGCGGACCGTCGACGGACGCCGGCGCCATCGCGCAGGCGCTGAAGGACGGCCTCGGCAAGAGCGGCCTGTTCTACGAATCGCACGTGGCCGAATGGGCCGAAGGCGCGCGCCCCCGCGCCGACCTCGCGGCCGAACCGCAGGCGCGCGGCATGCCGCCGCCCACCGATCCGAACACGGCCCAGTTCATCAACCTGCAGCTGAATGCACACGAACAGGGCCGCGCCGCCTGGCAGGGCCAGTTGTGGCCGGGCCGCGACATGCAGTGGGACGTCGAACGGGACGCTTCCGGCCGCCAGGATGGCAGCGACGGTGACGAACACGGCGGCACGTGGCAGAGCAGCCTGCGCCTGCGCTTCGGCGCATTGGGCGAGGTGGCGGCGCGCGTCGTGCTGTCCGGCGGCCAGTTGCACATCCGCCTCGATGCCGAGGACGAATCGGTCAAAGGCTTGCTGGATGCGCAGCGCGCGCGCCTGGCCGATGCGCTCGACGCGGCCGGCACGCCGCTCTCCACGCTCACCATCCATGACGATGGACAACGATAAGCCGACGCGCCGCCAGAGCGCTGTGGCACTGGCCTACGGTGCCGGCGATGCCGCGCCGAAGGTCGTCGCCAAGGGCAAGGGTCTCGTCGCCGAACAGATCATCGGCCGCGCGCAAGAGGCCGGCGTGTTCGTGCACGAATCGAAGGAACTGGTGGCGTTGCTGATGAAAGTCGATCTCGATCGCCAGATCCCGCCGGCCCTCTACCGCGCCATTGCCGAACTATTGGCCTGGCTCTATTATATTGAATCCGCGCAAGTTTCCGGGCAGACACCACCGCCCGCACCGGACACGGCACGCCTCCTCCCACCCCAAGAAAGCACTCCGGTTGACACAGATGCAAGCAATCACTGACGCCGAATTAGAAGCCTGGCACGACTACGAAGTCGAGTCGCCCAGGGAGATCGTGGCCCTGCTGCGCCAGATCGCCGAAAAGAACCAGCTGATCCGCATGCTGATCAAGGGCGAGGCGGACGTCTGCGTCACGTCGCTGCTGGCCGTCGATCCGGATGCGGGCACCGTCGTCATCGACTGCTCCGTCAGCCCCGAGCAGAACACGCGCATCGTGGCGGCCGGCACGGTCCGGTGCGACACGTCGCTGGACAAGATCCGCATCGTATTCGGCCTGGACAACCTGCGCGAAGTGCAATTCGAAGGCGGGACCGCGCTGTCCGCCGCGATTCCCGCGAGCCTGATCCGCCTGCAGCGGCGCGAGTTCTACCGCATGCCGACACCGGTGACGAATCCCGTGCGGCGGCACCGCCGTGTTCCCGCTGGCCGACATCAGCTGCGGCGGGGTCGCGATCCACGACAGCAAGCTGCAGCTCGGCACGACCATCGGCGACACCTTCCCGAACTGCCGCATCGACCTGCCGGAAATCGGCCCGGTGACCTGCTCGCTGCAAGTCCGCAACTCGATCGACATGACGCTGCTCAACAACAAGACGAGCCGCCGCCTCGGCTGCCAGTTCGTCGACATCTCGCGCGGCAACCTGGCCGCCGTGCAACGCTACATCACCAAGCTGGAACGCGAACGCAATGCCCGCCTGGCCGGCCTGGCCTGACAATTCGGGGTCAATTCGGGGTCAGAGCACATTTTTCGTTAAATTCGGGGTCAGAGCACTTTTCTGAACAATTGATCACCAGCGCTGTTCGCTAGCTGGCCTGCGTAGACAAGGGCACGGGCGCTGACGACAGACGTCGGTCTCCACGGATTAATACCCGTTGGCTCTTGATCGAAAAAGTGCTCTGACCCCGAATTTCTGTCAAAAAGGGCTCTGACCCCGAATTTGTGTAATGGCCTGCGAGTATCCTGAAGGCGGGAACGCGGGGCTTCTGTCCTGCATCCAATCGTCAGGCATACGACCAGGAGATCCCATGCAGGCCGCCGCACCGAACCCCTCTTCCCTCGACGACGACGCGCTGCTGCGCCGCATCCGCGCCGGCGACCGCGACGCGTTCTCCGATCTGATGCGGCGCTTCAACCGCCGCCTGTACCGCGTCGCGCGCAGCGTCCTGCGCGACGATGCGGAAGCCGAGGATGCGCTCCAGGATGCCTATCTGCAGGCCTATCGCGCCCTGCCCGCGTTCCGCGGCGAGTCGACGCTCGGCACCTGGCTCACCCGCATCGTCGTCAATGCCGCGCTGATGCGCCAGCGCAAGACCGGGCGGCGCGCCGACGTTATCGAACTGGGCGCGGATTTCGGTTCGGACGATGCGATCCTGCCCCGCGACCGGCTGGACGAGCCGGCGCAGCCCGAACTGGCCGCGCTGCGCGCCCAGACGCGGCGCCTGATCGAGACAGGCATCGACAAGCTCCCGGCCGCCTTCCGCACGGTGTTCGTGCTGCGCGCGGTGGAAGAGCTGACCGTGGAAGAGACCGCGGCCACGCTGGACATCCCCGCAGCGACCGTGCGCACCCGCTATTTCCGCGCGCGGGCCATGCTGCGCGAGGCGCTCGCGCGCGAGATCGACTTCGCGATCGAGGATGCGTTCGGGTTCGACGGCGCGCGCTGCGACCGGATCGTCGATGCGGTCCGGCGCCGGCTGGACGCGGAACCGTCCCCCTGACACGAAGCGGGAACGCGCGCGCCAAAGCGTGCATCGAATGGATTGTTTCACCTAAACCACCCATTCAAGGAGTCCGCCATGAACAAATCCGCCCCGCTGCTGCTGTCCGCCCTGCTCGCCCTGAGCGCCACCGCCCACGCGGCCGGCCCGAACGATGCGCAGATCGCCGCCATCGTCGTCGCCGCCAATGCGGTCGACATCGACGCCGGCAAGCAGGCCGAGACGAAAACGCAGAACAAGGACGTGCGCGCCTTCGCCCAGCGCATGGTGGCCGACCACGCCGGCGTCAACCAGCAGGCCGTCGCGCTGGTGCAGAAACTGCACGTGACACCCGAGGACAACGACACCAGCAAGAGCCTGACGAAGGACGGCGCGGCGACGCGCACCCGGCTGGCCGCCCTGTCCGGCAAGGCGTTCGACAAGGCCTATGTCGACAACGAAGTGACGTACCACGAGACCGTGCTCGGCGCACTCGACAAGACGCTGATCCCGAACGCGTCGAATGCCGAACTGAAAGCCCTGCTCGTCAAGGTCCGCCCGGCGTTCGTGGCGCACCTGGAGCATGCCAAGCACATCCAGGCCGAACTCAAGTGAAGACCGCATTCGCCACGCTGTTTGCCGCGTTGTGCACGCTGCCCCTCATGGCCGGCGCGGCGGAACACCACGTCGTCATCGACGGCATGAAGTTCACGCCACAGGTCGTGCAGGTCAAGAAGGGAGATACGATCGTGTGGGAGAACCGCGACATGTTCGTCCACAACGTGACGGCGGCCGGCGTGAAGTCGGGTGACCTTCAACCCGGAACGACCTGGCGCTGGGCGGTGCCGGCGACGATGTCGTTCGACTATCTCTGCACGCTGCATCCAGTGATGAAGGGACGCGTCGAGGTCAAGTGATCGTCACACCTGCATGTTCATGATGTCGTGATAAGCCGACACCAGCTTGTTGCGCACCTGCACCGTCGCCTGGAAGTTGATGCTCGCTTTCTGCATCGCGATCATCGTATCGGACAGGCTGACGGAATCGTCACCCGCCGCGAATTTCTTGCCCATCTCGTCAGCTTGTATCTGGGAATTGCTGACGTTCTGCAGCGACGCCTTCAGCGCATCCGAGAAGCTGACCTTGGTCGATGATTCGGCCGCATCGGGAGCGCCCAGCTTGCCGATGCCGCCCAGCCCGCCCAGCGCCTCCGCCGGCGACGCCGTGCCGGCCGGCTTTTGTGCCGCCGACTTCAGCTGCGCCATCATCGCTTCGATCCGGCTGCTGTCGATGCCGCCGATGTTCATGTCCGTTCTCCCAGTGCCTGTCAAACAAATCGATTCAGGCTGTCAGAATATCAGCACCCGGGCAATGATTGCCTTCGAGCAGCACGGTAAACAGGGCCTTATTCCGGGGTTTGAATGTTGCCGTACGGCTCCATAATGGCGTTCATACACCCATTCCCTCCCCAACATGGCAACGACAGCGGAAGAACTCCTCGACAGCGACATCGCAACCCCGGCCGACGAGAAGCCGAAGTTCTGGCAGACGACGAACGGTAAACGCATCGTCATCGGCGGCGCCATCGCCGGCGTGGTGGCCATCGTCGCGGCATTGTGGCTGTGGACGTCGGCGCCGGAATACAAGGTGCTGTTCTCCAACTACACCGACAAGGACGGCGGCGCCATCACCGCCTCGCTCGACCAGATGGGGGTCAAGTACAAATTCTCGGACAGCGGCAGCGCGATCCTCGTGCCGGCCGACCGCATCCACGACCTGCGCCTGAAGCTGGCCCAGCAGGGCCTGCCGCGCGCCGGCAACGTCGGCTTCGAGCTGCTGGAGAACCAGAAGCTGGGCACGTCGCAATTCGTCGAGCAGGTCAACTACCAGCGCTCGCTGGAGGGTGAGCTGGCCAACTCGATCCAGTCGCTGTCCGCCGTCAGCTCGGCCCGCGTGCACCTGGCGCTGCCGAAGCCGTCCGTGTTCGTGCGCGACCAGCAGAAGCCGACCGCATCGGTCCTCCTGAACCTGCAGCCGGGCCGCGCCCTCGACCAGGCGCAAGTCAGCGCGATCGTGCACCTGGTGGCGTCGTCGATCCCGGAACTGACGCCGGCCAACGTGACCGTCGTCGACCAGAACGGCACCTTGCTGTCGGACAGCGCCAACAAGAACGGCAAGCAGCTCGACCCGAACCAGCTGAAATACGTCGAAGCGCTGCAGCAGAACATCGTCAAGCAGGTCCAGTCGATCATCGCCCCGCTCGTCGGCCAGAACAACGTGCGCGCCGAAGCGACCGCCGAAGTCGACTTCGCCCAGACCGACACCGCGGCCGAGATGTACAAGCCGAATTCGCCGCCGGAACCGCAGGCGATCCGCAGCCAGCAGACGTCCGAGCAGAACGGTCCGGGCAGCACGAACCCGTCCGGCATCCCGGGCGCGCTGTCGAACCAGCCGCCGGGCGTGGCGACCGCACCGCTGGAAGGCGGCGCCCAGCCCGCCCAGGCCCAGGCGTCCACCGGCCCCAGCCGCAAGGATTCCACGACCAATTACGAAGTCGACAAGACCATCCGCTACGAGCAGAAACCGATGGGCGGCATCAAACGCCTGACGGTCGGCGTGGTGGTGAACTACCGCCGCACCATCGATCCGAAGACGGGCAAGGTCGTCGTCAAGCCGCTCAGCGCTGCCGAAGTCGCGCAGATCAACGAACTGGTCAAGCAGGCGATGGGCTACAGCCAGGCGCGCGGCGACACGCTGAACGTGACGAACGCCCCGTTCGACGGCGTCGACAAGCCGGAAGAGCAGGCGCCGGACTGGTGGAAGGATCCGGCCAACCTGCCGCTGGCGAAGGACATCGCACGCTACGTCTTCATCGCCCTCGTGCTGGCTTTCCTGTGGTTCCGCTTCGTGCGGCCGCTGCTCAAGCCGGCGATCAAGAAGTTCGACGAAGCCGTGGCGATCCCGCCCGAACCGGAACCGGAAGAGCCGGAACCGGAACCGGAGCCGGACCCGGACGAAGAAGCCCGCATCCAGCGTGAAGAGGAAGAACAGCAGAAGGTCCAGGTCTACAAGAGCAACCTGGAAATGGCAAAAGACATGGCCAAGAACGATCCGCGCATCGTGGCCAACGTGATCAAGGAATGGCTGGGGACCGAGTAATGAGCGACAAGGACAAGGACAAGGAAAGCACGACCAAGGCAGCCATCCTGATGCTGGCCCTGGGCGAATCGGAAGCGGCCGAAGTGATGAAATTCCTCGGCCCGCGCGAAGTGCTCAAGCTGGGCGCCGCCATGGCGCAGATGAAGGCCGTGCAGCACGAGGAAGTCCTGACGGTGCTGGGCGAATTCCGCGAGCGCGTCGACCTGCAGTCGACCGTCGGCCTCGATTCCGACGAATACATCCGCCAGGTGCTGACCAAGGCCCTCGGTGACGACAAGGCCGCCGTGCTGCTGAACCGCATCCTGGGCGGCAAGGACGCCTCCGGCATCGAGAGCCTGAAGTGGATGGACTCGCCGTCCGTCGCGGAACTGATCCGCAACGAGCACCCGCAGATCATCGCCACGATCCTCGTGCACCTCGAGCGCGACCAGGCCTGCGAAGTGCTGGCCCACTTCACGGACCGCCTGCGCAACGACGTCGTGCTCCGCATCGCCACGCTGGACGGCGTGCAGCCGGCCGCCCTGCGCGAGCTGAACGACGTGCTGACCAAGCTCCTGTCCGGTAACGAAAACATCAAGAAGTCGTCGCTGGGCGGCGTGCGTACCGCGGCCGAGATCCTGAACTTCATGAGCGGCGAGCAGGAAAGCTCGGTCATGGAGAACATCAAGAACTACGACAACGACATGGCGCAGAAGATCATGGACGAGATGTTCGTGTTCGACAACATCATCGACATCGACGACCGCGGCATCCAGCTGCTGTTGCGCGAAGTGCAGTCGGAAATGCTGATCATCGCGCTGAAAGGCGCGTCGCAGGACTTGCGCGATAAAATCTTCAAAAACATGTCGCAACGTGCGGCGGAAATGATGCGCGAAGACCTGGAATCGAAAGGTCCCGTGCGCCTGTCCGAAGTGGAAACCCAGCAGAAGCAGATCCTGCAAATCGTCCGGCGCCTCGCCGACGAAGGCCAGATCGTGCTGGGCGGCAAAGGTGAGGATTCGTTCGTCTGATGGCCATCTCAAAAGAGTTTCAGTCCGCATATCAACGCTGGGAAATGACGTCGTTCGGCGACGAGCGTCCCAGCGTCCGTGCCCAGCGCGAAGCGGAAGCCGCCGCTGCCGCGGCCGCCGCGCGCGCGTACGAGGCGCCGCCCCAGTCGGAGCCCATGATCCAGCTGCCGACCGCGGAAGAGCTCGAAGCGATCCGCGCCGCCGCGCGCGACGACGGCTATGCGGAAGGTCTCGAAGCGGGCCAGGCCGAAGGCCACGCCGCCGGCTACGAGGAAGGCCTTGCGCTGGGCCGTGCCGAAGCGGCCGAGGAACTGGAACACCTGCGCCAGCTCGCCACGACGTTCGGCGATGCCGTCACGCAAGCCGACGAGGCCATCGCCAACGACGTGCTGGAACTCGCGCTGCACCTCGCGCGCGGCATGGTGCGCACGGCGTTCGACGTCAAGCCGGACCTGATCATCCCCGTCGTGCGCGAAGCCATCGACTACCTGCCGAACCTGCAGCAACCGGCCCTGCTGATGCTGCATCCGGAAGACGCGCTGATCGTGCGCAGCGGCATCGGCCACGAGTTGGACAAGAACGGCTGGCGCATCGTCGAGGACGATAGCATCGCGCGTGGCGGTTGCCGCGTGGACACGGCCAGCAACCAGATCGACGCCCAGATCGGCGCGCGCTGGCAGCGCCTGACGCATGCGCTCGGCAAGGACCTGGACTGGCTGGAATGAATACGCACACGGGCCGCTGGAAGGCTTACCTGAACGACTGCGCCAACGTGGTCGATCTCGTCGAGCCGATGCAGGTGTCGGGCCGCGTCACGCGCGTGGCCGGCCTCGTGATGGAATGCGTGGGCCTGAAACTCGCGGTCGGCGCCGCCTGCATGATTCCGGTCGCGTCCGGTGCCCGCATCGAGGCGGAAGTCGTCGGCTTCGAAGGCGAACGGTTGTTTTTGATGCCGCAGTCGGACGTCGAAGGCGTCGTGCCCGGCTCGCGCGTATTCCCGATCGAAGCGAGCATGCCGAAGCCCGGCACCGTGACGCATCCGCGCCGCCGCCCGATGGACCGCGCGCGCCACCTGCCCGTCGGCTGGGGCCTGCTGGGCCGCGTCGTCGACGGCGCCGGCCGTCCGCTGGACGGCAAGGGGCCCGTCTCCACGGAACACATGGGCCCGCTCAACGCGCGCCCCATCAACCCGCTCGACCGCGTACCGATCTCGGAAACGCTGGACGTGGGCGTACGCGCCATCAATTCGATGCTGACGGTGGGCCGGGGCCAGCGTCTCGGCCTGTTCGCCGGTACCGGCGTCGGTAAATCCGTGCTGCTGGGCATGATCGCGCGCTACACGACGGCGGACGTGATCGTCGTCGGCCTGATCGGCGAACGGGGCCGCGAGGTGAAGGAATTCATCGAGCAGATCCTGGGCGAGGAAGGCCTGGCCCGCTCGGCCGTCGTGGCCGCGCCGGCCGACTCGCCGCCGCTGATGCGCCTGCAGGGCGCCGCCTACGCGACCGCCATCGCCGAGCACTTCCGCGACGAGGGCCGCAACGTCCTCCTGATCATGGATTCGCTCACGCGCTACGCGATGGCGCAGCGCGAGATCGCCCTCGCCATCGGCGAACCGCCGGCCACGAAAGGTTATCCGCCGTCCGTGTTCGCGAAACTGCCCGTGCTGGTGGAGCGCGCGGGCAACGGCCAGGCGGGCGGCGGCTCGATCACGGCGTTCTACACCGTGCTGTCGGAAGGCGACGACCAGCAGGACCCGATCGCCGACGCGGCGCGCGGTATTCTCGACGGCCACATCGTGCTGAACCGCAAACTGGCCGAGGCGGGCCACTACCCCGCCATCGACATCGAACAATCGATCTCGCGCGCGATGCACGGCATCACGTCGCGCGAGCACCAGCAGGCCGCGCGCACGCTGAAGCAACTGTATTCGCGTTACGAACGCTCGCG
>Ga0308166_1004718_pt1 | contig 10744 bp, 10 predicted proteins | sample PhyCR2_2_FD_202137 | JGI IMG/M metagenome (GOLD analysis project Ga0308166, IMG submission 202137) | Phyllosphere microbial communities from UC Gill Tract Community Farm, Albany, California, United States - DLSLCC.R2 | ecosystem: Host-associated > Plants > Phyllosphere > Unclassified | place... | reverse complement strand
TACTCGCGTAACGAGCGCAACGCCAACTCCGGGATCGTCGTCGGCATCACCCCGGAAGTCGATTACCCGGGCGGCCCGCTGGCCGGTATCGAGTTGCAGGAGCGTCTGGAATCCCACGCGTTCATCCTCGGCGGCAGCGACTACAAGGCCCCGGCGCAACTGGTCGGCGACTTCATCAACGGCACCCCGTCCACCGAGCTGGGCGAAGTCGAGCCGTCGTACAAACCGGGCGTGGCCCTGGGCGACCTGGCCCTGGCGCTGCCGGACTTTGCCATCGAAGCGATTCGTGAAGCGTTGCCGGCGTTCGAAAAGCAGATTCGCGGCTACTCGCTGCACGACGCGGTGTTGACCGGGATCGAAACCCGCACCTCGTCGCCGCTGCGCATCACGCGTAACGAGTCGCTGCAGAGCATGAACGTCAAAGGTCTGTTCCCGGCGGGTGAAGGTGCGGGTTATGCCGGCGGGATTCTGTCGGCGGGTGTGGACGGGATTCGGATTGCGGAAGCTGTGGCGCGGGACATTCTTGGTCTGGAAGCCTGATACATCTGTCTTGAAGTAACACCAACCTCCTGTGGGAGCGGGCTTGCTCGCGAATGCGGAGTGTCATTCAACACAATGTTGCCTGACACACCGCCTTCGCGAGCAAGCCCGCTCCCACATTGGTTTCCGCGTTTGGCTTTAGATATTGGCGCGCAACACTGAAGTCGGCAGCGCCTCACCCCGTTCGGCACTCGCCGCCACCGCAGCAATCAACTCCTCCAGCTCATAGCCCTGCGCCTTTAGCCACGCCTGATCGTAATACGTGTCGGCGTAACGCTCGCCGCCATCGCACAGAATCGCCACGATCGACCCCGACTCCCCCGCCGCTTTCATCTGCTGCGCCGCCATCAGTGCGCCGATCAGGTTGGTGCCGCTCGATCCGCCGACATGCCGTCCCAGACGCTGCGCCAGATAATGCATGGCCGCCAGCGACAAGGCGTCCGGCACCTTGACCATCGCATCGATAACCTTGGGCAGGAACGACGCTTCCACCCGAGGCCGGCCAATGCCTTCGATCCGCGAACCGCAGTCCAGACGCAGACTGGCGTCACCGGTCTGGTAGTAATCGAAGAACACCGAACGCTCGGCGTCGGCGCACAACACTCGGGTGCAATGCTGGCGATAACGCACATAGCGGCCGAGGGTCGCGGTGGTGCCGCCGGTGCCGGGGCTGGAAATCAGCCAGCTCGGTTCCGGGTGTTTCTCGAAACGCATCTGCTGGAAGATCGACTCGGCGATGTTGTTGTTCGCCCGCCAGTCGGTGGCCCGCTCGGCGTAGGTGAACTGGTCGATGAAGTGGCCGCCATGCTCGCGGGCCAGACGTTCGGATTCGGCGTAAATCTGCGTCGGATCCTTCACCAGATGGCTCTGACCACCGTAGAAGGCGATCTGCGCGATCTTCTCTTTCGAGGTGGTCGCCGGCATCACCGCAATGAACGGCAAACCGAGCATGCGCGCGAAATACGCCTCGGAAATCGCCGTCGAACCGCTGGACGCCTCGATCACCGGCGCGCCGGGCTTGAGCCAGCCGTTACACAACGCATACAGAAACAACGACCGCGCCAGACGATGCTTGAGGCTGCCGGTGGGATGGCTCGACTCGTCCTTGAAGTACAACTCGATGCCCGCAAAACCCGGCAGCGGCAAAGGGATCAGATGGGTGTCGGCGCTGCGCTGGAAGTCCGCTTCGATAATGCGGATGGCTTCGCGGGCCCACTGGCGGTTGTCGCTCATGGTCATGCTCTCGTTGAGTCGGGCAGGAGTAGCCTTGTCACAGGCTCAGTCCCCCAGCATAGGAAAAAACCGGCAAGGCTCACAGATACAGCTGAGGCTCAATTCATCCACCAACTGCCAGGTTCTGGGCAAATGGGTATCAGGCTTTTGCAGTAATTGTGCAGAACCCATCTCCCCGTTCTTTGAACTGAAGCGGCCTGCTCGCCCCCCTGCCAGACAAATAGCGAACAATCCGCACTTAATCAAAGATCCGTCCTACAGCCAGCATTTGTCCGCTTCGTTAACGTCGCACAGCCCTTTCGAAGGGTTGTCGATGGATGAACGAAAGGACGCTCAGTGGCTCGCAACAAGGACATTCCTCGGGTCCCCAACCCACCGGCGGGCGACGGCCATCACGTCACCTGGCGCTACATGACGGCCACTGAACTGGCCGAGCGCGAAGCCCGACAAAATGCATACGACGCCATGCTGGCGCGGCAGGAGGCTTTCGAGCGCAGTCGAGAGGTTGCGGCGAAAAAGCCTGATCCCGTACGCGCCGGGTGCGTGTTCGCCAAGTCCTGCAAGTTGCCGGACGCGATCATCGATTACTCGAATCCTTCGGGGATGGTGCCGACCGACAGCCTGAAAGATTACGGAGATCTGGTCCTGCTCGGCGGCCGTGAAGCCGATGACAGCGGCGGCGTTCCACTCAAGAAAATCAGCGGCACTGCCATTCCCGCAGGCCTGGGCACCTTCGCCCTTGCGGGTGAAGCGTTCAAGGCATTGCCCGCCATCGCTTCCGCCGCCGTTGTGACCCCTTTGGTCGGGCTGGTGGCGTTGCTCATGCCATCGAACCTGGGCGACAGCGCCCTCTATACCGAAGACCAGTTGCTCGCCCTCAGACAGGCCCGCACCCGCGTGCGCCTACATGTCGAACAACAGGCCGACGGCAGCCTCAAGGGTTATGGTTTTTACACCGGCAAGAATCGCGACTGGGAAATGGTCGATGTCGCGCAGTTCACCGCACGTGATAACCGCTTTGTCGCAGACCTCGGCGAAGGCATCGAACTGATCTGGACGCCCGCCGTGGACGGCTCCGACACCCTCGGCATCCCCGCGCTGGAGGCTGCACCGCAAACACCGCACATCTGGGTGTATCCGCCGACGAAAGCGGCGGACGGGATTCTGGTGAATCCGGTTTATCCGCCGGAGTATCGGGATTTCATTCTGGTGTTTCCGGCGGATTCGGGGGTAAAACCGTTATACGTTGTACTGAGTACAGAACGCAAAGGCTTGGCACCTGCTGGTCATAGCTACCATAAACCGCCGACTACGGAGCAAATCACCGCATTTCCAGACTTGAAAAAAGTTAAAGACAAAAATCCGGTTCAGGGTGGAGGTGGACTTCGTAAGCGCTGGACAGATGCCAAAGGAAAGAAAATTTACGAATGGGATTCAAGGCATGGGGAGTTAGAAATGTATCGAAGCGATGGAGCACACCTGGGAGCCTTCGATCCCCAAACAGGTGAACGACGCGAAGGCCCTTTAAAAGAAAGAAGCATTAAAAAAAGGTATCTGTGAGGAAGAAATGGGACTGGAACTAAGACTTGAGTGGTACGACACGACAACCCTGCAATTTCAGGGCGAGGAGACGTCAAAAGATCTGGGAGATGATGAATCAGTATTAAATGCCTTAGGTATTCCAGTGGATGGCAACATCAACAATGGCAGCTTCAACGTCGTCGAAAATTGGGTTGCTACCATTCAGCCGTACTTTCAACATCGCATCGCTCTGAATACTAACGACTATCAAATTTCGTTTGACTACAGTTGATATCGATAAACAGGTTGTTTGACCTCAATGCGCTACCTTTCGATCACCGGTTTTTTTCCCGATGTAGTTCAGGACGACTCTTTGCAGTTCGAGCTGGAGATCACGAGCAGCGAGATGAATGAAAAAATCGCCCTGCTCATAGAGTCCAAGCCTCTTGGTGAGGTTGAACCCGGCGAGTTGCTGTTGAATCAAGATCAGATACCCGCGCTAGAGAACCTTCTGAACGTCAGATTCCCGAAGGGTCTGGAATATTTCATGGGCACCTGTGCCCAGCATTGAGCGAGCGAATTGAAACAAACAAAAAACCCCGACAGTCACCTGATCGGGGTTTTGTTTTACCGCTCGTTCGCGCTTAGTGCGAAACGCGGCTGGTGCCACCGACGGTGGAGATGCGCACGCGCTCACCGACACGGAACACTTCGTTTTCCTGAACCTGTTGCACGTAGGCGCGCATGCTGCCGTCGTCTTCGCGCACGGTGATTTCCACGCCCTGGGTGCGGGTCAGGCCTTCTTCAGTCGCGGAACCGATCAGACCACCGGCCACAGCACCGATGACCGCCGCGACGATGCTGCCCTTGCCGCCACCGATGGCGCTGCCGCCGACACCGCCGACCACTGCGCCTGCAGCGCCGCCGATCGGGGTCTTGGTGCCTTCGATTTTCACCGGACGCAGGGATTCGATGGTGCCCATGCGAATCGTCTGCACACGACGCGCTTCGTCACGGGAGTAGGAGTCACCGGTCAGGCTCGACTGGCAGCCGGTCAGCAACATCGCCATCGTGGAAAAGGAAGCAACCAGCAGAACAGACTTACGCATAGCATCAACTCCAAAAGAACATGTGTTCATTAAACCCCGCTGCTTGACGCCTGTCACGACGCAGCCCGGATAAACTTGATTTTATTCAGGCCCGGTACAGGCACCTGCAAACTCACCCAACAGTAGCGCCAAATCGCTCAATCCGCCCTGCCGACCCAAGGATTTTCATGGATTACCTGATCATTTTCGTCACCACCGTCGCCGGTCTGTACTTCCATTGGTGGCTGTACGTGCGGATCAAACGCTGGATGGATCGTGATCTGGCCCTGTCGCTGGCGGGCAAGGATGAAGACAAACGCGCCTTCATGCTGGAACGACTGGCCGATGCCCGCGTGCAGAAGATCAAGCGTCGGGACCTGCCGAAGTGGCTTGAGGCCGCTGCGGCAGGCTATCCCGCTCGGTAGACTGCTCAGGGCGCCAGACGTTCAAGAATCCAGTTGGCGCCCTGCTGACGGTAGTTCAGGCGATCGTGCAGACGACTTGGACGGCCCTGCCAGAACTCGATGCGCTCCGGCAGCAGGCGGTAACCGCCCCAATGTTCCGGGCAGTCGGGCTGGGTGTCGCTGAAGCGCTGTTCAGTCGCCTTGAGCAGGTCTTCCAGCTCGCCGCGCCCGTTGATCACCCGGCTCTGCGGTGAGGCCCAGGCGCCGAGCCGGCTGCCCAGCGGACGCACCTGATAATACGCGTCGGACTCTTGCGGCGTGACCTTCACCACTCGCCCTTCGACGCGCACCTGGCGTTCCAGGGTTGGCCAGAAAAACGTCATGGCCGCGAAAGGATTCGCCGCCAGATGCTGGCCCTTGGCGCTGTCGTAGTTGGTGAAAAAGGTAAAGCCCTGCGCGTCCAGGCCCTTGAGCAGCAGAATGCGGCAATGCGGCCGCCCGTCCGCATCGACCGTGGCCAGGGTCATGGCGTTGGCTTCCACTGGCGCCTGTTCGGTTTTCACCGCGTCGGCAAACCACTGGTGGAACAGCGCAAAGGGTTCGGCCGGGGCTTGCGCCTCGGTCAGTCCGTCCCGGGTGTAATCACGACGCATATCTGCCAGAGCCTGGGTCATGGCGCATTCCTTTTCGTTAGCGGATCACTGCTTGGAAGTATCGCTGGCGGCGACTTTCTTGTCTGTGGTCGCCGCTTTGGCCGGAGCGGTTTTCTTGGCCGGCGTTTTTGCCGGTGCCTTGGTCGCCGCTTTTTTCGCGGGCGCCTTGGCAGCGGCTTTCTTCGCTGGAGCCTTTTTGGTTGCAGGTACGGCGGCCTTCGAAGCGGCCGGCGCCGGGGTGACCGGTTTGGCTGCTGGCTTGACGTCCTGTGCCGCGATCATTGTGGTCGGTGCCGGCGCTGGCATGTTGTATTTGCTCAGCAGCGCAACCATGGTGTTCTGCGGGGTCACCAGCAGTTCGACGCGACGGTTCAGGGCACGGCCTTCGGCGCTGTCGTTGGCCGCACGCGGGGCATCGCCACCCATGCCACGCAGCATCAGGCGATCACGCTGCAAGCCGCTCAGGCGGAAGATCGCCGCTACGGACTGGGCGCGCTCCTGGCTGAGTTTGACGTTGGCCGGCGCGGCACCGGTGTTGTCGCTGTGACCGAGCACCAGGACTGCGGTTTTCGGGTCAGCTTCAAGGATTTTCGCGACATTGGTAAACGGGCTGAGGGTCACCGGCAGCAGCATCGCTGGACGCTTCGGGTTGAACGAGCCTTCAACCGGCGCGATCACCACCAGCACGTTGTCACGGCGTTCGAGTTGCAGATTGCTGTCCTTGATCGCTGCACGCAGACGTGGCTCGTAGTCATCCAGCCAGGCTTGGGTGACTTTCGGGTCAGGCATCGGTACCACTTTGGCAGTGGATTGATCCTTGCCGCCGAACGGCCACCACCACTTCGTGCCGGTGTCGGCATCGGCCTTGGCCACTACCGCCGGTTTGGCTTCTGGTTTGACTTCGGGTTTCACCTCGGCTTTGGCCGCCGCATCATCGGAACCGCCGAACGGCCAGTACCAGTGGCTGCTGCTTTCAGTCTTGGCCACCGGTGCGGTCGCGGCAGGTTTGAGCGGCGCCGGGGCTGCGGCAGGAGCCGGGGCTGGGGCCGGCTCTTTGGCCGCCACTTTGTCGGAGGAACCGAACGGCCACCAGCTACCGCCGTCCGCATCGTTTTTAGGAGTCTGTGCACAACCGGTGATCGCAACACACAGGGCCAGGGCGAGAGTTTTTTTGGATGACATTGAAAATCCACAAAGTGAAGTAATGAAAAATCAGAGCTCTTTTGCCCGGATAAACTGACGCTTTGAATCGAAAAACCGGATCTGGTTCCAACTCTGGAACCTCATGTAAAGCTTTACAGACAAGTGGCAAGTACCCGCGCCAGTTGCTGCGCGCGCGGATCCATCAAGACGTACGGCCCAAGGGTATTTGTCACAAAACCGAACGCGACATCGTGCTCCGGATCAGCAAAACCCACCGAACCGCCCGCCCCCGGATGACCAAACGCCCGCGGGCCGAGGCCGTAGGTGGCGTTCGCCATGTCCGGTTGATCGAGCATGCAGCCCAGACCGAAGCGGGTGCGGGTCAGCAGGGTCTTGTCCTCGCCGTAGCTGTGTTCGCGGGTCAGCTCTTCGAGCATTTCGCTTTCAAGCAGGCTGCCGTCGAGCAAACCGGCGTAGAAACCGGCCAGGCTGCGCGCGTTGCCATGACCATTGGCGGCCGGCTGCTGCATGCGGCGCCATTCCGGTTTGTTGGTGCTGGTGAGCACCGACGGCGGATTGGTGAAGGCGCGAGTGGTCATGGCGGTCGGTTCGCGCATGGTCACTTGCAACAGGCGCTGGGCCGCGGCATCGCCGACGTTGCCCTTGCCCCGAGCGATGTGCGCCACGCGGTAGAACTCTTCGTCAGCCAGACCGACGTGGAAATCCAGCCCCAGCGGCCTGGCGACACGGGCGACGATCGACTCGCCCGGCCCGCGACCGTCAGCGCGACGCAGCAACTCCCCGACCAGCCAGCCATAGGTGATGGCGGCATAGCCGTGGCCGGTGCCCGGCGTCCACCACGGCGCTTCGGCCGCAAGGGCGTCGACCATGGTCTGCCATTCGTAGAGGGCGGCAGGCGCCAGCAACTCGCGCAGGGCCGGCAGACCGGCCTGATGGCAGAGCAGTTGGCGCAGGGTGACGGATTCTTTACCGGCGGCAGCGAATTCCGGCCAGTAGCGGGCAACCGGTGCATCCAGTTGCAGTTTGCCTTCGGCCACCAGTTGCAGCGCCGTGACCGCGGTGAAGGTCTTGGTGCAGGAAAACAGGTTGGCGATGGTGTCGCTGTGCCAGGCTTCGGTACCATCCTTGTCGGCCGTACCGGACCAGAGGTCGAGGACGGTTTCTCCGCCGACCTTGATGCACAGGGCTGCGCCGCGTTCCTGGGGATCGTCGAACAGTGCCGCGAAAGCCTCGCGCACCGCTTCGAATTGAAGCTCGTAATGTCCCTGAATCTGCACCCGCAACTCCCCCGCGAAAACGCTCTACAAAGTGGCCCGCATTGTTCCAGCCCTTGACGGATTTGGGAACAGCTGCGGGCCAGACGGTTACTTCCAGATGTTTGCTGAGACGGCTGCCGCCTTCGCGAGCAAGCCCGCTCCCACATTTGATCTCTGCGGCACTGGAGATCAGTGTGGGAGCGGGCTTGCTCGCGAAGAACGATGACGCGGTCTAAACCTTAATGACCATTGCCCGAATGCCCACCGGCATGCCCGCCCCCCGGGCCTTTGCCGGCTTCAGCCTTGCGCCCGCCTTCGGCTTCATGACCGGCGGCGGCCGCTTTCTCAGCCTCCTTGCCCAACTGATCGATCGCCTGCAAATTGCTCTTGCGTACCGCCTCGACAAAGCCCTGATACGGAAGATCGGTAATCCCCACCAGGCCGAAGTGCCCGTTCTCGCCATCGAGCAGACGCCCGGTCACCGGTTGATCCAGATACTGGAACCAGTGCACGCCGACAATCGACGGTTCACTCAGCGCCTGTTTGAGGAAATTGGCGTACGCCGGGCCGCGATCTTCTTCCCGCGCCAGTTGCGTCACGCCCCCCCAGAACGGGCCACGATCACTGGAGCCGAAGTTGAATTCGGTGATCAGTACCGGTTTGTCGAGGGCGCGCAGAGCGGCGAAGTCATAGCCGTCCTGCGGTTTCAGCGTGTACATATTGAAACTCAACACGTCGCAATACTGCGCGCAGGACGCCACCGCTTCCGGAGTGCTGGTGGCGAAACGGCCACCGAGCAGCAACTGATTCGGCGCGTGCCACTTCAGCGAATCGGAGATGGTTTTGAAGTAAGTGTCGGCGAACACTTTCTGGAAGTATTTGAAGTCGTTTTCGATTTCCGGGTGCTCCGGATTCGGCATCGGTGGCACGAAACCCGGGTCTTCCATCAATTCCCACGCCGGCAGATCAATGCCCCACGCTTTCGACAGGCCCGCCTGGTTGCGGTACTTGTCGCGCAGTTGCTTGAGGAATGCGCGCTTGGCCGGCACGTCGGTGGTCATTTTCAATGTGCCGTAGGCCAGGGCGTAGCGCGACTGCGGGTCGTCGCCGGGGCCGGCCCAGGCCAGTTCGTTGTCGGCGTAGTAGCCGATCAGCCACGGATCATCACGATGATCGCGGGCAGCAATGGCCACGGCACGCTCGGTTGCCATGGCGAAACGCGGGTCGAACGGGTCAGGCATGCCGCCCCACCAGTCGCTGCCGGTGCTGATGCTGGTGTAGTCGCCGACGATCGACAGCGGCAAGGTGTACGGCACCCGTTCGGCGTCGGCAAGCGAGTCGGCACTCCAGTTGCCGACGGTGTTGAAACCCCAGGCCTGCAGGCGATCGAGGGTGTGCGTGGCCCACTTCTGCTGATCGACCGTGGCCTTGCACGGCGCAGCGACGGGTTGATCGGCAGCCTTTTCAGCAGTCGTCGCTACGGCGTCTGTTTTCGCCGCTGCGGCGACACCGGCCTTCGCCTCGTTTGACTTTGGCACAGGCTCGGCAGCTTTTACTGCGGTTTCTTCAACCGCACCAGCCTTGGCCGCTTCAGCAATTCCGGCCTTGGTATCGCTGTCCGGTTTGCAGGGCTCGCCGTAAACCCGCTGCAGGTTGGCGCCGTAGAAATCGTACCAGCGCCCGTTGCCATAACCACGGCCCTGATCGGCACCGTTGCCGCCACGGTTGTCGCCCTCGCCGAAATGGCTGGCGAGCGGCTCGTCGGCCTTGGGCAGGGATTCGAACATCCACTCACGCCCGGCCACGTAAGTCTGGTTGACCTGCGGGCTGACGGTGTTGACCCCCAGCGAATAGAACGGATGCCCTTCCGGCGTCACCAGATACCAGCGACCGTCACGCTTTTCGGTGCGGAAAAAACCGCTGGCCTTGAACGCCGGGCCTTTATTCCAGCCACCGAACTTGTCCAGCGAGGACTTTTCGCGCTCGGCCAGCCAGGTTTTCAGCTGTTGCTGTTCCTTGGCGGCGGCGGATTTCAGTTGTTCGTCGTTGCTGATTTTTTCCGGCCATTTGCTGCGGGTCGATTGACCGTAGGCGTCCACCAGATTGCCGTAGACGGCCTGGGTCACAGCATCGCCGTCCTGCACGCCGAATCGCTCGAGCAGCAGGCTCTGCGCGGCTTTCGGCTGATCCATCCACAGACTCACCGACACCACCTGACTGCGGTCCAGTTCACCGCTGCTGCTGGCCAGCAGAATCCGCTGGCCATCGACAGTCATCGGCATCGGCGGCCCGGCCTTCATGCCCTGGCTCAGCGGCGAGGTCGCCACCAGCGGCACCAAAAGGGTTTGCGCCGGGCCGGCCGGCAGGTCGACGCGGCTGGTCAGGGTCTGGCCGTTATTGCTCTGGATTTGCACATAGACCGTCACGGCCCAGTTCATTGCACTCTGCAGACGCAGGCTCATCATGCCCGACTGCGACCAGTCCCAGGCGCCGGTTTGCGGAGTCAGACGCAGGGTCGGGCGAGCCACCGGGTTGAACGTCACCCGGCGCAGCACTTCACCTTCCGGGGTTTGCTCGGCGTTGGCTTGTGGCAGGTCAGTGTTTTCGGTGACGACTTTCACCACGTCGGCAGGACGGACGAAGTTGAACAGGGTCTGCTGACCCGCAGGCGCCGCCAGTAACGGGGCAGCGAAAATCAAGGCGAATACGGCAGGCAACGAACGGCGAATCATAAGAACGGAGTTCTCCCTAACGACCAACTAAGGCCAATGGAAAAGCATGGCAGAGAGATAGACAGCGCGGCGGGCAAAACTGCCCACCGTTGTCTCAGGATATTTCACGACGGAAAGGAGGCAACGCATTGAGGATCGCCTTGCCGTAGCGCT
>Ga0308166_1004717_pt1 | contig 10744 bp, 9 predicted proteins | sample PhyCR2_2_FD_202137 | JGI IMG/M metagenome (GOLD analysis project Ga0308166, IMG submission 202137) | Phyllosphere microbial communities from UC Gill Tract Community Farm, Albany, California, United States - DLSLCC.R2 | ecosystem: Host-associated > Plants > Phyllosphere > Unclassified | place... | reverse complement strand
GAAGCAGAGTACGTGCTGGAGCTGTTGGAGGACGCGCCGGCCGGACAGCTGCACTGGTCCCCGGAACAGGCCGAAGCGCTGCCTGCGCGCCTCTACATCGGCGTGGAAGTGGCCAGCAGTCCGCTCGCCACCATCAACGAACTCGGTCCGCGCGTGGTGGTGGCCGACTTTGGCAACAACAATGGCCTGGTGCTGGGCCCGGAGATCGTCGACTGGACCGCACGCGACGAAAACTCGCTGCGTGCCGAGACACTGATCGAAGGTGAGGTGGTCGGCACCGGTGGCGCCACCCGCCTGCCCGGTGGCCTGCGGGCGGCCTATGCCTTTGCGCTGTCCCGTTCGGCCCTGCGTGGCCGGCCGCTGCGCAAGGGCGACCTGATCGCCACCGGCAATGCCACCGGCATCCACGATATCGAGGCAGGACAAACGGCGCTGGTGCGCTTTGCCGGCTTCGGTGACATTGCCTGCCGGGCCGTGCCCGCGGGATGACCGCGGGGCTGCCCTGGTGAACACGCGCGGGAGGGCGCAGATGATCACACGACGTAACTTCCTGGCCGGTGGCGCTGCTGCCCTGGCCACCCCGATGCTCGCCGCCTGTGGCCGCGGGCCGGGCAGCGATCTGGCCGGTGGCGCGCTGTTGACCGCCACCGACGTGCACGTGGCCGACTACCCTACCGTCAGCGCGGTGAAGTGGATCGGCGAAACGCTGCAGCGCGAAACCAACGGCCGCCTGCGCCTGCGCCAGTACCACTCCGGCCAGCTGGGCCGCGAATCCGAGGCGATCGACATGGCGCGCTTCGGTGCCATCGATATCACCCGCGTCTATGCCGGTGCGCTGAACAATGCCTTTCCGCTGACCCAGGCGCTGTGCCTGCCCTACGTGTTCACGTCGGTGGCGCACCAGCGTGCCGCGTTGGATGACGGCGTGGCCGAAGCCGTGCTGCGCGGCTTCCAGGGCCGCGGCCTGGTCGGCCTGGCGATCTACGATTCCGGTGCACGCTGCTTCTACAACACCAAGCACCCCATCGTTTCGCCCAAGGACCTGCACGGCCTGAAGCTGCGCGTCGCCTCATCGGACATCTTCATCCAGCTGATGCGCCTGCTCGGCGCCAACCCGACGCCGATGTCGCTGGGCGACACGTTCTCCGGCATGGAAACCCACATGATCGACGGCGCCGAGAACAACATGCGCAGCTTCCATTCCAGCCGCCATTTCGAAGCGGCGCACTACTGGTCGCAGAGCGACCATTCGTACGCGCCGGACGTGTTGCTGATGTCGCGTGCCAGCTTCGAACGCCTGTCGCCTGACGACCGCCAGCTGCTGCTGCAGACCGCGCGCGCATCGGTGAAGGTGATGCGTGAGCAGTGGGATGCGTCGGAGGACGCCGCACGCCGCGCCGTGCTGGCCTATGGGGTGAAAGCCAACGAGGTGGACATGCCCGCCTTCCGCACCGCCGCCCAGCCGCTGCTGCAGCAGTACCTGCAGCAGCCGGAGATCGCCGCGCTGGTCGACCGCATCCGCGCCGCCTGAGGACACTGCCATGACCGAGACGACGACGCCCGCCACCGGGCCCGGCCAGCGCCTGCTGGACCGCATCGCCGACATCGCCATCTACGGCGCCGTTGCTGCCCTGCTGGGGCTGGTGGTGGTGCAGGGCTGGCAGGTGTTCGCGCGCTACGTGATCAACGATTCGCCCAGCTGGACCGAGCCGGTCACGCTGCTGCTGCTGGCCACGGCGATGAGCCTGGGTGCCGCCTGCGGTGTGCACACCAACCGCCACTTCGGCTTTTTCCTGCTGCATGCCTGCATGGGCCCCGGCCTGCGCCGTGCGGTGGACGTGCTGGTGCAGCTGGTTGTGGCGGTGCTGGGAGGCTTCATCGCCTTCTGGTCGGGTGATCTGCTGCTCGACGGCCTGGACATCAAGACCGCCGGCGCCGATCTGCCGCAGAGCATCAACTACCTGCCACTGGCGGTGGGCGGCGGGCTGATGCTGCTGTTCGCGCTGAACCGTGCGTGGAACGCGCTGCAGGCCCGCGCCACCGGCGCCGAAGACGCTGAAGGAGATCGTTGATCCATGGGTATCACCATCCTGTTCTCCGTGTTCGCCGTGTTGCTGCTGCTCGGCGTGCCGGTGGCTTACGCGCTGGCCGCAGCCGCGCTGGCCACCCTGCTCTACCTGGATATTCCCAGCATCGTGCTGGTGCAGCAGATCTCGGCCGGTACCGGCTCGGCCTCGCTGATCGCCATTCCGTTGTTCATCTTCGCGGGCGAGATCATGATGCGCGGCGGCATCTCGGAGCGCCTGATCGCCCTGGCCTCGTCGCTGGTTGGCCGCTTGCGCGGTGGCCTCGGCCAGGTCTCGATCCTGTCCTCGCTGTTCTTCGGTGGCGTGTCCGGCTCGGCCATCGCCGATGTCTCGGCGGTGGGCGGCACGATGATCCCGCAGATGGTCAAGCGCGGCTATGACCGCGACTTCGCGGTGAACGTCAGCATCACCGCCGCGCTGGTGGCGCTGCTGGTGCCGCCGTCGCACAACCTGATCCTGTTCTCGGCCGCTGCTGGCGGGGGCCTGTCCATCGCCGACCTGTTCGCCGCCGGCGTTGTCCCCGCGCTGCTGATGACGCTGGCGCTGATGGTCACCGGCTATGCGGTGGCGCGCCGCCGCGGCTATGGCGTGGAGGTCTTTCCCGGCTGGCGCGCCGTGGCCCTGCGCATCGTCTCCGCCCTGCCCGGCCTGGGCCTGGTCGCGCTGATCTTCATCGGCATCCGTGCCGGCATCTTCACCGCGGTGGAAAGCGCAGCCATCGCCGTGGTCTACGCCTTGCTGGTGACCACCGTGCTGTACCGGCAACTGCGCTGGCGCGAGTTCTTCGACACCGTCATCCATGCCGCGCGCAGCACGGGCGTGATCCTGTTCGTGATTGCCACCGCCGCCGTGTTTGGCTGGCTGCTGGCCTACCTGCAGGTGCCCGCGGCCGCCGTCGAGTTCCTGCAGTCGTTCGCGCACAGCCAGTTCATGGTGCTGCTGATGATCGTGGTGATGCTGCTGTTGCTGGGCACCTTCATGGACCTGGCGCCGATGATCCTGATCTGCACGCCGATCTTCCTGCCGGTGGCCCGCGCCTACGGCATCGATCCGATCCACTTCGGCCTGGTGCTGGTGCTCACCGGTGGCCTGGGTCTGGTCACGCCCCCGGTAGGCTCGGTGCTGTTCATCGGCACGGCCATCGGCAAGATCAGCGTGGGCCAGAGCATGCGCACCATCTGGCCGTTCTGGTTCGCCGCGCTCGCCGTGCTGCTGGTCGTGGCCTTCTTCCCCTCACTGTCGCTGTGGCTGCCCGCCGCGCTGCGCGGCTGAGCCACAAGGAGACTGCCATGCGTGCACTGCGTATCGCCGCCACCGTCACTCTGCTCGTGCTGTTGCTGCCGGCACGGCCTGTACCCGCGGCGGAGACCGCGCGCGCCCCGGCGCAGTGGGCGCGGGGGCTGGAACACCAGCGCCAGGCGGACCGTGGCGATGGCACGTTCCTCAATCCGGTGCTGGCCGGCGACCATCCGGATCCCTCGGTGCTCAAGGACGGAGACGATTACTACCTCACGCTGTCGTCGTTCGACGCTTATCCCGGCCTGCCGATCTGGCACTCGCGCGACCTGGTGAACTGGCAGCCGCTGGGCCATGCGATCACCCGCAACGTGGGGGCGATCTGGGCGCCGGACATCGTCAAGCACCGGGGGCGCTACTTCATCTACTTCCCGGCCCGCACCGGCGAGCGCCGCAGCAACTTCGTGGTCTGGGCCGATGACATCAAGGGCCCGTGGAGCGCGCCGATCGACATCGGCCTGGGCGGCTACATCGATCCCGGCCATGCAGTGGGTGAAGACGGCAAGCGCTACCTGTTCCTCAGTGGCGGTGATTACGTGCAGCTGGCCGACGACGGGTTGAGCGTGGTCGGCACGCCGAAACACGTCTATGACGGCTGGCGCTACCCGCAGGACTGGGACGTTGAGGCCTACGCGCAGGAAGGCCCGAAGATCCACGTCCGCGACGGCTGGTACTACATGACCACGGCAGTGGGTGGCACCGCCGGTCCGCCGACCGGGCACATGGTGATCACGGCGCGCTCGCGTTCGATCCACGGACCATGGCAGAACGCGCCCAACAACCCGATCACGCGCACGCAGTCGGCGGCCGAGCCCTGGTGGTCACGCGGCCACGCGACGGTGATCGAAGGGACCGATGGGCGCTGGTGGATGATGTACCACGGGTACGAGAACGGCTTCTGGACGCTGGGTCGGCAGGCCCTGCTCGAACCGATCGAATGGACCGCTGACGGCTGGTTCCGGGCCAACGGCGGCGACCTCGGCCAGCCACTGCGCAAGCCGGCAGGACAGGCGCTGTCGCCTCATGGCATGGCGCTGTCGGATGATTTCCGCGGCAACACGCTTGGCCCACAGTGGGCGTTCTTCAACCCGGCGCAGGACGAGTACCGCCGGCTGGGTTTCAGTGGCAACGGCCTGGTCCTGCAGGGCAAGGGCAGCACGCCGCGCGATGCCTCGCCGCTGACCACCATCGCCGGCGACCGGGCCTACCAGTTCGAGGTGGAGATGGAGATCGCCCCCGGTGCCGTGGGTGGCGCGCTGCTGTTCTACAGCGACCGGCTGTACGTGGGCGTGGGCAGCAACGGCGAGTCGTTCATCATGCATCGCTACGGCGAGGAGCGCCCTGCCAGGCCGGCGCCGGGCCGCGGCGGCCGGCTGTGGTTGCGGGTGACCAACAACCGCCACATCGTCACCTTCCACTCCAGCACCGACGGGCACACTTGGCAGAAGTATCCGGTTCAGATGGAAGTGTCCGGATACCATCACAATGTCGCGGGCAGGTTCCTGGCGCTGAAGCCGGCGCTGTATGCGGCCGGCGACGGTGCGGTAACCTTCCGCAACTTCCGCTACCGCGCGCTGGACTGAGCGCGGAGCCGGAATCCCCAGACTTACCGGGTTCAAAACATGTCAGTGCGCAACAAGAACGATGCCGCTACGCCGGCATTGGCGAAGGGCAAGGTAGCCACCATCAACGACATCGCGCGACTGTCGGGTGTATCCAAGAAAACGGTTTCAAGAATCATCAACAACTCGCCACTGGTGCGCAAGGACACGCGCGACAAGGTGGAAGCGCTGATGCGTGAAGTGGGCTATACGCCCGATCCACTGGCCCGCGGGCTGGCGTTCCGCCGCTCCTTCCTGATCGGCATGGTCTACGACAACCCCACCGCGCAGTACATCGTGGACATGCAGTACGGCGCGCTGGATGCATTGCGTGGATCCAGCTTCGAGCTGGTGGTGCATCCCTGTGACAGCCGCAGCCCCGGCTACATCGAAGGCGTGCGTCGCTTCGTGCAGCAGCAGAAGCTGCACGGCGTGATCCTGGTGCCGCGTGCCTCGGAAGACCAGGCGCTGGCGGACATGCTGGATGAGATCGGCTGCCGGTTTACCCGGGTGGCAGCGCTGCCGCTGGACGAAAGCTCGCAGATGGTGGTCACCCATGACCGCGATGGTGCGGCCGAAGCCGCCGACTACCTGCTCTCGCTCGGCCACCGTGACATTGCCCTGGTGACCGGTCCCAGCGCCTACCGTTCGGCCCATGAACGTACCGCCGGCTTCATCGACGCACTGTTGCAACGCGGTATCGAGCTGCCGAAGGACCGCATCATCGAGGCCGGCTACACCTTCGAATCCGGTGTAGCCGCTGCCGAGAAACTGCTGCTGGGCAAGCGCCGCCCGACCGCCATCTTCACCGGCAACGATGAAATGGCTGCCGGTATCTACAAGGTGGCGCTGCGCGCGGGCATCAACATTCCGCGCCAGCTGTCCATCGTCGGCTATGACGACAGCCCGCTGGCCTCGCGCCTGTGGCCCTCGCTGACCTCGGTGCGCCGGCACACGCGCGATACCGGGCGCACCGCCGCGGCGATGCTGATCCAGCCCGAAGGCCAGGCCGCGCTGCCCATTGCCAGCGTGCGGCCGCATCTGATCGTCCGCGATTCCTGCCAGCCGCCGGAGGATTGATCCCCCAGGGATCAATCCTGCAGGTCATGACCTCTGGTCGTAACACGCCCCTGCCCCATCCACCCGATCCACCGCGCCCGCGGGCCATCCCGGCATCGTGCGACGCAAAATGACACCGGTTTCCTGTCTGGCTAGAATCGACCGTGAACCGCGCCGGGGCCGACCCGTCGGCCCGCCCCCCGCTCTGGAGACGCCATGTACAGCAAGACCCATTACGCCACCCATCCCGATGCCATCCACGGTGCCAGCAACGACCAGCTGCGTGACCTGTACCTGCTCGATGGCCTGTTCAACGCCGGTGCGGTGACCCTCAAGTACACCCACTACGAGCGCTTCGTGATTGGTGGCGCCGCCCCGGTGGACGCACCGCTTGCGCTGCCGACCCAGACCGAACCCGCTTCGGCCGCAGGCCACCCATTCCTGGAGCGCCGGGAACTGGGCGTGATCAACGTCGGCAGCGGCACCGGTACGGTCACCGTGGATGGCACCGTCTACACGCTGGGTCCGAAGGACGGTCTGTACGTGGCCATGGGCAGCAAGGAGGTCGTATTCGCCTCGCAGGACGCCGCCAACCCCGCCCAGTTCTATCTGGCCTCGACCCCGGCCCATGCCCGCTTCGAAACCAGGCAGCTGTCCATCAAGGACGCCGTTGCACTGGACCGCGGCGCGCTGGAAACCAGCAACGAGCGCACCATCTACCAGTACATCGTGCCGGCCACCTGCCAGTCCTCGCAGCTGCTGCTGGGCCTGACCGTGCTAAAGCCGGGCAGCGTGTGGAACACCATGCCGCCGCACCTGCACGACCGTCGCAGCGAGGTCTACTTCTACTTCGACCTGGGCGACAGCGACCGCGTCTACCACTTCATGGGCGAACCGGACGCGCAGCGCCACATCGTGATCCAGAACAACGAAGCGGTCGTGTCGCCGCCGTGGTCGATCCACATGGGTGCCGGTACCAGCAACTACGCCTTCATCTGGGCGATGGGTGGCGAGAACCTGGACTACACCGACATGCACGTGCTGGACATCTGCCAGCTCAAGTAAGCCCGCCTGGCCGCCGCGCACCGTGTGCCGGCCGTCGACACCGCCCGTCTCTATCAAGGAACGCATACGCAATGGCTAATCCCTTCAGCCTGGAAGGCAAGGTCGCTCTGGTAACCGGTGGCAATACCGGTCTGGGCCAGGGCATCGCCGTGGCACTGGCCGCCGCTGGCGCCGACGTCGCCGTGGCCGGCATCGCCCCGCCCACCGACACCATCGAAAAGATCACCGCGCTGGGCCGCCGCTGCCTGGCCATCGAAGCCAACCTGATCAGCATCGAGCCGGTGGCGCGCGTGGTCCGCGAGACCATCGAAGGGCTGGGCGGGTTGGACATCCTGGTCAACAACGCCGGCCTGATCCGACGCGCCGATGCGGTGGACTTCAGCGAGCAGGACTGGGACGACGTGATGAACGTCAACCTCAAGTCCGCGTTCTTCATTTCGCAGGCCGCCGGCCGCCACTTCATCGAACAGGGCCACGGCAAGATCATCAACATCGCTTCGATGCTGTCCTTCCAGGGCGGTATCCGCGTGCCGTCGTACACCGCCAGCAAGAGCGGCATCGCCGGCATCACCCGGCTGCTGGCCAACGAGTGGGCGGGCAAGGGCATCAACATCAATGCCATCGCCCCGGGCTACATGGCTACCGACAATACCGCCCAGCTGCGCGCCGATGAAGCGCGCAACAAGGCGATCCTGGAGCGCATCCCGGCCGGCCGCTGGGGTACGCCGGATGACCTGGCCGGTGCGGCCGTGTTCCTGGCCTCGTCCGCGTCGGATTACATCAACGGTGCCGTGCTGCCGGTCGATGGTGGCTGGCTGGCGCGCTGACGGCAAGGCGACGAACGGTGGGTGCGGACCTTGGTCCGCACCGCTTTTCCCAAAGCAGCCGAGCACGGCTCGGCTCTACAAGGGCCTGGCCATGCGCAAGCTGTTGCTGCTGTTGCTGCTGTCGTGCACCACCGCACAGGCGGCGCCCGTGCGGGTCTTCATTGCCGGTGACTCCACTGCGGCCGCATACGGCCCCGAGCGCGCGCCGCAGGCCGGCTGGGGCCAGGCGCTGCAGAGCTACCTGGACCCGGCGCGCTTGGAGGTGCACAACCACGCCAAGGGCGGGCGCAGCACGCGCAGTTTCATCGAAGAAGGGCGCCTGGATGCCATCGCCGCCGAGCTGCGCCAAGGCGACGTGCTGCTGATCCAGTTCGGCCACAACGATGCGAAGTTCGAAGACCGCACGCGTTATACCGACCCGGACAGCGACTATCCGCGCCTGCTGATGCGCTACGTACAGGTCGCGCGCGGAAAGGGCGCCACGCCGGTGCTGGTCACGCCGGTGGCGCGGCTGCTGTACGACTTCGGTTCACTGCTGGACACGCATGGCCGCTACACACAGTCGATGAAGGCGCTGGCCGCGCGCGAGCAGATTGCGCTGATCGATCTGAATGATCGCAGCATGCGCTGGATCCGCGCGCTGGGTGAGGAGGGCGCGCGACCCTACTTCCTGTTCGTGCCCGAACAGAACAAGGCCGACGGCACCCATTTCAGCGTGGCCGGCGCCCATGCGGTGGCCTGCCTGGTATTGCGCGAGGCGGTGCCGCTGCTACCCGCGCTGCAGCCGGCGCTGGTGCGGGACATCGACTGCGACGTGATGGATGTAGGGCAGGGCGCCGGTGCGACGGGACATTCGCAGGTCGTGCACGAAGGCACGATTGCGCGCATGCAGCCCGGCCCGCACGGCGGCGGCGGGCCCACCACCGCGTATCCGTTCTTTGCCGGCGCGGCGGACCTGCCCTTCGTGCTGCGCAAGCGCGTGCTGCACAAGGGCGCGGGTATCGGCCTGCATCCGCAGCACAAGGATGAGATCTACTACATCGTCAGTGGGCAGGGCAGCTACGTGCTGGACGGCAGGCAGTACGACGTGCACGCCGGGCACGCGCTGCTGACCCGCAAGGGCAGCCGCCATGCGCTGCAGCAGGTGGGTGACGAGGACCTGGTGCTGCTGCTGGCGTACCCGCGCTGATCCTGTAGAGCCGAGCCTGCGCTCGGCTGCTTCGGTCGATGCGGCCGCCGCTCTCGGTAAAAATGGATGGATGCACTAAGAGTCCATGACAAGGAATCCATCGGCTCGCTGCAGCATTTCCCTGATGACATCCTCTTCATCGAACTTCTGAAAAAGCGGAAGCTCGTCGTACTGGCCAAATTTGTCGGCTGCAATGAAGTGCCCGCGGAATACAACCATCCTCACTTCAGGTCGCGATGCAGCGACCTGTTTTCTAGCAGGCGCCCACGCTGAGGCTTCATCACTGAACGGCAGGTTGCCGATACGCGGCCATCTTCCCGTCTTCAGAGCATCCTGAAAGAGGAATACGTCCAGCACGCTGCCCACAGTGGGTATCTGCGCGATGGAAAGAATGCGTGCTTTGGAGATGACAGGGAGAATACCGACATCCACATCCTGATATGCCCGGATGTAGCCGAAGCTCTGCTGCTCGGCATCCAATGGAACTGCAAAGATGTCTCCAGCGGCGACACGTACGCGCTTCCCGGACTTCGTCTCAACTCTCGTTTGCATTAGCGAACTATCTCTTATGGCCGACCTCCAAGCCAGAGCGAAGGTCATGCATCGAAAACGATCATTCGAGCGTTGCCGCTCCGAGGCCTCCATGGGCCAAGGGCATTGGATCGAACGGGACAGCACGCAAGATTGCTAGGGTCCAAGACTGAGATTTAAGGCCAATTGCGACATCACATCAAACCAGACGCGCCTAGTGTGGCCAGTCAGGTTATCAACGGCTCCGCGCCGAAATGCTTCAGCCCCAGCCGGGCAAGGTCTTCCGGGCGTTCGAAATAGGCTTCCTCGAACGCCTCCAGCGCTTGCTGTTCGTCTTCGCTCAGCGCGTCGTACAGGTCAGCCAGTTCTTCGATCGCCGGGTCGTCCTCCAGCCGATCCAGCAGCCCGCGCATGCCGGCCAGGATCGCGTGCGTCTGCACTGCGCCCATCGCCTGCAGCGCGCGCAGCGCCAGCTGGCAGGTCGGGTCGCCCCAGTTGCACAGGAACTGCATGAAGCCGCCGTTGTTGATGTCCGCTTCCATGCGCCACAGCGCCACCAGTTGCTGGTCCTCATCGGACAGCGCATCCAGCGTCCATCCGGCGTCCTTCAGCCGCGCCATCGCCGCGTCGTAGCGGTCTTCCCAGACCTGGTTGAGGATATCGACCACGCCCGCCTCGCGTGCCGGCAGCAGTGCCGGCCAGTTCACGCCCAGACCATCGGCGGTGGCGACCCACTGCGCGCGTTGCCCGGCATCGGCTTCGAACAGCGCGGGTGCCCAGCGCAGCGGCTGTCGGGTGCGCCGGCCATCGGCCAGGGCCAGCAGGATGAAGTCGTCGTCGAAAGCGACGTCGGTCACGCGCAGGGCGGCAAACACATCGGTCATGCCGCGCAGGATACCCGCGCGCCGGCCCGCCTCACACGTCGCCGCCGTCGGCCCAGCCTTCACCCGTGCCCTTCTGGAACACGCGGTCGTCGTCCTGCACATCACCGGCAGGCAGGTGCGCCTGGTCGGCCAGTGCTGCGTAGATCGGAGTGAAGTCCGGTGAGGTCGCCTGCATCAGCTGTTCAAAGCTGTCGATGACGAAGTA
>Ga0308166_1004715_pt1 | contig 10747 bp, 8 predicted proteins | sample PhyCR2_2_FD_202137 | JGI IMG/M metagenome (GOLD analysis project Ga0308166, IMG submission 202137) | Phyllosphere microbial communities from UC Gill Tract Community Farm, Albany, California, United States - DLSLCC.R2 | ecosystem: Host-associated > Plants > Phyllosphere > Unclassified | place... | reverse complement strand
GGGCCCGGTGCCGAACCGTCACCCTTGTAGCGAATTGGTTGATCGGCAATTACCGTAAAGTCATCGAACTTAGCTTCCTGTCGAAGATTGTCGAGATAATTAACCTTGATTTCCATGCTGGCACCTAAATATTTTTTATGTGTCAGCACAGACACATAAAATTCTAAATATTGAAAAATAAGCCGAATCACAGCGAAGAAATTGACTTAAAAAATGAGAGATTAAAGCCATGTGTTTAATGAACGACTCAATTGGCTTTAATAAGATTGGCGGTATTATAGAGTGATTTTGTGAAGTTGATAACTAAAGTTAAAACATTGCTGCTCACAATGTTTTAACTTGTCTTTAATTTACTTAAATATTGATCATTAAAATTTAAAGGTGTAATCAACATTCAACCGCGTTTCATTTGCCGAATGAAAGGTCATATTGGTAGGCATATCATTACGATAGTGAGAAAAACGAGCTCTCACTCCCAAGCCTTTTAACTTACCTTCTGGAATTTTATAGCCCAAATCAAATTCCATTGACTCTTCTTTAAAACGTTGATCGCCATATTGCAATAAATCAATATCTTCACCTTTTGCATAGCGGGTCATAAAGCGCAGTCCATTTAATGAAACATCACCTAATCGGGCATTTTTGAAATCATATTCGTAACGAATTGAATAGACTTTTTCGTCTTTATTTGAATAATCCGAACTCATAAAATCGAGCACAACAGGGCTTTCTGTTCCAGACAAAAACGGCAAACCGGTTGAACCAAAAGCCTGCATGTAGCCTAAAGAAATCGTATGGTTTTGATAGTTCAAACCAAATAAGCCACTAATATGGCGGTTATCGACCTCTCCTATTTTTTTGCTTCCGGTTTCTTCACTATTAAAAAAACGCACATCACTTAAAAAATTAAGCTGATCGTTTAAAGGTTGTTTTCCGTTAAAGCCTAAAAATTGTTGCTGGTAAATATCTTTAAGTTCAGCATGATAAGCACGTAAACGGTAATCCTTTAACTGATAACTTCCTCCTAAGGTATAAAAAGAATCGGTTGTTGCCGCCTTGTCGAAACGGTGGTTGATATTGTCAGTTCCAACATCGGTAAAGCGAATCGAGTCGCGCTGCCTCACTTCATCGACATAAAATCCTTCTAATTGAAGATTTGGAATTTCATTTGAAACAAAGCGAATACCACGATAAGTCTGGGGAAACAAACGCGCTGGCGATGAAAATATGGTCGGTAATTGCGGGACCAAATCACCTACAAAAAGCTCATTTTTTCTAAACTTAGCCTTTCCTGTAATTCCGATTTTTCCATAATAGTCGTCACGCGAGTTGTCAGGATTAACTGGTAGTAAGCTACTACGTGCATAGTCATCAGCGCGGCTTCCCATCAGGTTAAAACCTGCCATTGCCAGTACATCGACACCAAAACCAACTGTACCTTCGGTATAACCTGACTGTCCTTTAAAAATTAAACCCTGCGCCCAATCTCTGGCCGCGGTATAGGGATATGGGTCTTTTTTATAGTCTCGGTCAAAGTAAAAATTACGCAATGTCAGCTCAGCTTTACTGTCTGCAATAAACTCGGCATGCACAATTTGACTAAATAACGGGCACAAGCATACCCCCACCCATAATGGTGTCTTTTTCATTTTTTTATCTCAACTATTTATTTTTTAATAACTTAAGGTGCTGTTTTAAGTGAATAACTTGGTTCTTTCTTATTTCGGTAAAAAGCACTGCCCAAACTCAGAATTAAGAAAATAGCTAAAATAAAGACCACACCGTAATAGGCATAAAGCGTTGCGGGAGCAATACCTTTATCAAGAAAGATGCCTGCAACTGTTGGCGATAAAATTGCCCCAATACGACCGAAACCAATCGCATACCCCACGCCGCGACTACGAATTTCGGCATCGTAAATTGTTGGAGAAATAGAATATAGACCTGCCACACAGCCATTAATGAGCGTACCCAGTAATAACCCCACCATGAGTGCAACACTCACTTGAGCAGAAACTGCAACAAATAGGAAAACACATGCAGACGTTAGTCCTAAGAATAGACTTAAGGCATAGAAAATTTTCATGCGTGATGCAAGTAAACCAATAATGGCTGCACCGAAAATACCGCCAATACTAATTAAAATACCGGTACTTACGCCTTGATGTGGTGACATTCCCATTGAAATAAGAATTTTTGGCGTCCAGCTCATGACAAAGTAAAAGCCAAACATCACTAAAAAGAATGCAAACCAAAGGCAAAGTGTTTGAAACCCCAATTGCCCTGCAAATAACTTACTCAGTTCACTGCCATTTTGTGTGTTGATTTTTTCATAACGAGGTAGAGTTCGTAATACTTCAAGCCCCATACGAGTGACAGTTGTATTAACTCTTTCTAGAGCCTGTTGTGGTCGTTTCGCTAGTAAGTAATCTAAAGATTCTGGTAATAACCAGACGCTGATGAGTAGCATTGCAATGGTTGTAATACCGCCTGCTAAAAAGATTGAACGCCAGCCTAAATGCTCGATAAGTGCTAATGACAATACCCCACCGAGTGTCGCACCGATTCCATAACCTGTAGACATTAAGCTAACCGCAAGGCTTCGCCAGCGAGCATTTGCATATTCACTCGCCAAAACGTTACTGCTGGCAAGAATCCCGCCCACACCAATTCCAGTAATAAACCGAAGTGCAGCCAACATGCCGTGGCTTTGTACTAAAGCACAGCCCAACATGCTCAGGCCTGCAATGACAAGACAAACCAAAATGAGTAAACGGCGACCAATTTTATCGGCTAAAGGCGCTAGAAAAATTGAACCGGCAGCCATTCCAAAAAGACCTGAACTGAGCAGCAGGCCAATTTGTGCCCCTGAAAGCGACCATTCCGCCGACACGGATGGAGCAGTAAATGCCATCACCATCACATCAAAGCCATCAATAATATTGAGACAAATACAGATCAAAATGACGAACCATTGATAACGGCTCATGTTGTTTTGATTGATCTCGCTTAGAACGTCTCTTTCCATTTGTGTATCTCCCAATGTGGATAAGAGATACATACGACATTGCTGATAAGAGCAATTGGGTGGTTATGCATATCCATATCCATAATGACCTAGAGGAATATTTGTTTTTGAGCATCCTGCTCTTTTTCTATACTGAATATTTGGATCCAAAAAATCAACTAAAATTATAAATTGATTATTAAAAAATATATAAATACATAAATTATATCAATATAAAATTATTAAAAAATAAAATTAGAATCTATAAATATTTTTATGGATCCATATTAAAAAATCTATTATGATCAATTTCAGAGCATTTTTTAGCCAAAAAGCTCAACTCATTTCTATGGAATGCAAGATGCATTTTTAAAACTTCAAAGGATTGTTGTTATGAAACTCAAAAGAGCAAGCCAGCTTACATTGGGTGTTTTTTTTGCCAGTCAATTGTTTTACACAACGCAAGCAGCACCTCCAAAAAATCAGCAACCGCCTAACATCATGATTATTTTGGCCGATGATCTTGGCTTTTCAGATATTGGTGCTTATGGTGGCGAAATTAAAACACCTCATATTGATAGCCTTTTAAACCAAGGAAAAATGCTTTTTAATTTTCATGCCTCGTCAATGTGCTCTCCTACTCGTGCGCAGCTTATGACAGGTGCAGATAACCACTTGGTTGGTTTAGGTGCGATGTATGAAACTTCAAAACGACAAGAAAAATTGGTTGGAGCAAATAGCCCGCGTGCACTCCTTAAAATCGATGGATATTCAGGTCATTTAACGCAAAATGCTTACACACTTGCAGAGATTTTAAAGACTAAAGATTATTACACCTTCATGGTCGGTAAATGGCACTTAGGCTATGCTCCCGAACAAAACCCAAAAGCCCGTGGTTTTGATCAATCTTTTGCTCTACTCGATGGGTTCGATTTACACTTTAAAGACCAACCCAAAAACTATCCGCGCAATACCCAATATACTGAAAATGGTCAAAAGGTCACACTGCCTGACAATTACTACTCGACCGACTTTTTTACACAAAAAGCCTTTGAGTACTTAGATAAAAATAAAGCACAAAAACCATTTTTTGCTTACCTAGCCTATACCGCTCCACATTGGCCGATACAGGCACCTGCCCACTATAGAGACCTATACAAAGGTAAATATGATCAAGGCTACGATGCAATCCGCAAACAACGCTTTGAGAGACAAAAGAAATTAGGATTAATTCCTGTAAATGCAGAATATCCAACTGAAAATGGTAACCAAGCTTTAGGCACCAAAAGCTGGAATGAATTAACCCCGCAAGAGCGCAAATATGAAGCGCGTAAAATGGAAGTTTATGCTGGCATGGTCACCCAGTTAGACGATCGCGTGGGTGATGTCATTCAATATCTTAAAAAACATCATTTATACGACAACACCTTAATTGTGTTTATGTCAGATAACGGCGCTGAAGGTGGTGATCATAATTTCCCAATGGGTGATGCCGATAACCGTTATGAAAATATAGGCAATGCCAGCTCATATGTTTATATGGGACCACGTTGGGCAGAAGTGAGCAGCACACCATTTACCTACTGGAAGTCAGCCGCTTCAGAAGGTGGGGTACGAGTTCCATTTATTGTTAAATCACCTGTTCAAGTCTCTAAACAACATGGTATGAACAATAACTTTGCGACAGTAAGAGATATATTCCCAACTGTTATGGAGCTAGCTGGTATTCAAAATAATCAAATCTATCCAGCCACAAGCACCAAAATTAAACCATCTGGTTTTAGTCTAATCCCTGCTTTTAAAAACAATAATGCCCGCATTCGACCTGTCAATTATTATGACTTCAAAGAATTACATGGCAGCCGCTACGCCAAAAATGATGAATGGAAACTCGTTGAAAACTCACCTTCTAAATTTAAAAGCCATGGCTGGGAACTCTACAATTTAAAAACAGATTTCAATGAGCAACATAATGTTTACGCAGAACACCCTGAGGTTGTAAAAGTCTTAAATGATAAATATTTAAGATATGCAGACGAAAATGGTGTTGTGGATTTTGAGCAATACAATAAAAAGTAGAGAAAACCAGATGAAACAGATCATGATGCTTTCATCGTTTCTCTTACTTTGTGCATGCCAAAAAACCACACCTCAACTAGAACAGACGACCCTGCCCAATTTAGGTACTCAAGCTAAATGCTCTTCTTATGTAGGCCTTCCTTCGGGATGGCCTAAAAATAAAGAAGCAGGGATGGTCAAACTTCCTCAAGGAAAAATTGTTTTAGGCACCACACAAGGCTATGAAGATGAACGCCCATTAAACTTAAACGCAACTTCAGTTCCTGCTTTTTTAATCGATGCAACTGAAGTCACCAATGCTCAATTTCAAGAGTTTGTTAAACAAACGGGTTATGTTACCGATGCAGAGAAGCAAGGTGGCGCGGCTATGTTTGTACAACCCGAACACCCAGTTGAAGAATTACGGTGGTGGCGATTTGAAAAAGGTGCCAATTGGAAACACCCATGGGGCTTAAATAACCCCAAACAACCCGCGCCTCACGAGCCTGTTCGCATGGTGACATGGAATGATGCCTACGCTTATGCAAACTGGCTAGGCCATGACTTACCGACCGAGCTTGAATGGGAATATGCAGCCAAAGGTTTTCAACAAAACTCCGATATTGGCCCTACCCATGAAGGACACATAGTAGCCAACTTCTGGCAAGGTGAATTTCCTTATAAAAACATTCAGGAAGATGGTTTTAAGGATGTGGCCCCTGTTGGTTGTTTTAGTAAAAACCCATTTGGTTTATATGACTTGATTGGCAACGTATGGGAATGGACGCAAACACCCTACACAGGTCCAAGAGATCACCATATGGGAGATCCATCGAAATATCGGCAAAGTCACGAACAGATTTTGCAATACACCATTAAAGGTGGATCTTATTTGTGCGCAACCAATTATTGTGCGCGTTATCGTGCTGCCGCGAGGCATCCACAGGAACTCGACCTTGCAACTAGCCATGTCGGATTTAGAACAGTAAAACGCTTTTAAACGGATTTAAAAATGAAGCATATTTTTATTTATGGGATTTTATTCTCAGGGACAACCCTTGCCTGCTGTTTCGCTCATAGTGAAATAGATGTTAACTTTCAAAATACACTCACACTCAAAACATTCAACTTCGACAGACAATATGAAAATGGGACCAGCCCCGATACTCATAGCCTGAGCCAAGGCTTGATCTATCGTGGCGACTGGACAACAAAACTTAATGAGGTTCAGCTACATTTCAACCCCAGCATACAATATGCATATCGCCTAAGTAGCGACCAACACACCAATGATATGGTCATACCCTTTGACGCCCATACTCAAAAACAAGCACAAGACCAAGTTAAATATGGCTTAGGAGCTGGAGTTGAATATCAAAACTTTCGCATGAATATAGGTGAAATCACACCTGATTCACCACTGACTCCACAAGTCGATACACATCAATTACGAGTGAACTATAAAGGCTTGGAATTAAAATATAAGACACCTCAACAAAATTTCGAGCTGGGTTTAATTAACCGTTATTCACCAAAAAATGAGGAGGACTACCACAAACTCGCCATGTCAAAACATGAATCTGACGGACTCTATTTCTTTCAATGGGATGGGAAAACACCTCGGTACCACTGGAAATTTTATAATGGTTACTTAACAGATCTCATCAATCAAAGTTACTTTGCTTTTGATTATCAATGGACAAAGCAACACACCACAAAATTACGTGTGTTTCGCCACGACGACGTCGGCAAATCAAAGCTTGGTGAATATGACAATACATCCATAGGCGCCATGCATTTCATCAAACATGGCAACTTTACAACCGGAATTGGCTATCAAGAAAACTTTGGCAAAGATGGTATTCCAAAACTCGACAATATGCCCATCCCGCATATGGTTAACTGGACCTTAGGTGCGTTTACCAAAGCAGATGAAAAATCCTATCATTTCCTTGCTTCATATGACTTTAAAGAATATATCAAAGGTCTAAAAATCACCTATAAATATATTTATGGAGATTCATTTCAGACCATGAATCAAAATGATTTTGAGCAAGAAAGTGATGTCCTGATTCAATATCATCTCAATGCTTGGGTTAAAAATCTTAAATTTCTTTTCTTAAATATTAACTACGACACTAAACATGGCAAAAGCCTGGATGAGCAACGCATGATGCTCCACTATACCGTTAATTTCTAAATCTCAACACTTCCATAATGGCTTCAACTACAGCCATTATGGATCCAAATAAAAACCAAAAAAGATTTCGCCCTAAAACCTACAAGAAATAAAAAAACCTTCAACAACACTTAAAAACATACAAAACAACCAATTTTAAAGAACAATATTTTTTAAAAAATATACTGCTTACCAATTGACCAATATTTTTATTTATTATAAATTGGATCCAATAAGTGATAAGGAGTCGTCACAATGTTTATTAAAAATGCATGGTATGTAGCCTGCCGCCCAGAAGAAATCCAAGACAAACCATTAGGTCGTACGATCTGTGGTGAAAAAATTGTTTTTTATCGCGGTAAAGAAAACCAAGTTGCAGCCGTTGAGGATTTTTGTCCCCATCGTGGTGCCCCGCTTTCTCTTGGCTATGTCGAAGATGGAAACCTCGTGTGTGGTTATCATGGTTTAGTCATGGGCTGTGATGGAAAAACTGTTTCAATGCCAGCTCAACGCGTAAATGGTTTCCCTTGCAACAAAGCATATGCAGTTGTTGAAAAGTTTGGTTTTATTTGGATATGGCCAGGCGAGAAAGCTTTAGCAGATGAAGCAAAACTGCCGACTTTAGAGTGGGCAGATCATCCTGAATGGAGCTATGGCGGAGGCCTGTTTCACATTCACTGTGATTATCGCCTGATGGTCGATAACCTGATGGATTTAACCCATGAGACCTATGTTCACTCAAGCAGCATCGGACAAAAAGAGATTGATGAATCATTGCCTGTGACTAACGTTGATGGCGACCATGTCATTACCGAACGCTATATGGAAAAAGTGATCGCACCTCCATTTTGGCAAATGGCCCTTCGTGGCAATAACTTAGCAGATGACGTTCCTGTTGACCGTTGGCAACGTTGCCACTTCTTTGCTCCAAGTAATGTGCATATTGAAGTGGGTGTAGCACATGCGGGACATGGTGGATATAACGCACCAAATGACAAAAAAGTTTCTTCAATTGTGGTCGATTTTATTACGCCGGAAACTGAAACTTCACACTGGTATTTTTGGGGAATGGCACGCAACTTCCAGCCAGACAATGCTGAACTTACCGATCAAATTCGTGAAGGCCAAGGTAAAATCTTTACTGAAGATTTAGAAATGCTTGAGCAACAGCAGCAAAATATTTTGAATAATCCACACCGTAAGCTACTGATGCTCAACATCGACGCAGGCGGTGTACAGTCTCGTAAAGTGATTGAGCGATTACTTGCCGAAGAAAATAAAACACCTCCTGAAACGTCCGCACAGAAGTTTCCAAACATTCGGATTATTTAAAGGAGCATGAACATGGACGTTATTATTCAAAAAATTCACCAGCTCACTCCGACCATTCGTGCTTTTGAATTAGTTGCAGCAAATGGTACGGAGCTGCCGAGTTTTGAAGCAGGTGCACATATTGATGTGCATCTTAAAAATGGCCTAACTCGTCAATATTCACTTTCAAATTGTTGCAGTGAAAAAAATCGCTATGTGATTGGTGTTTTACATGATGCCAATTCACGCGGTGGTTCACGTTGCATCCACACTGAATATCGTGAAGGTGATCATTTAAAGATTGGTGAACCGCGTAATTTATTTGAGATTCACCCTCAAACAAAGCAGGCTGTTTTATTTGCTGGCGGTATTGGTATTACCCCTATTTTATCGATGGCGTATCGACTTAAAGCAGCCAATATTCCTTTTGAATTACACTACTTTGTTCGTAGCCATGAAATGATTGCTTTCTATGGCAACTTAACCGAGCACTTTGGTGAGCACGTACATTTTCATATTCAGGACCAGCCAGATAGCGAATGTAATATGGCAGAGGTTTTGGGCCAAGCTTCACCAGATAAACACTTATATGTATGCGGTCCGACAGGATTTATGCAGTTTGTCATGAGCTCAGCCGAACAAGCTAGCTGGCACAATGAACAGTTACATCAAGAGCATTTTGTCGCGCAAAAAGCAGATACGTCTAATGATGAAGCTTTCACGATTGAAGTGAAAGGTACGGGCCGCCGAATTGAAGTATTACCAGAGCAAACTGCTACTGAAGCATTAATTGCAAATGGTTTTGATATTCCTGTTTCATGTGAACAAGGTATTTGCGGGACTTGCATTACTCGCGTTGTAGAAGGCACGCCTGATCATCGTGATATGTTTATGACAGATGAGGAACATGCGCTAAATGACCAGTTTACGCCCTGCTGTTCTCGTGCAAAAACTAAAAATCTTGTGATTGAGCTTTAACTCGAGAGTTCCTTTATTCAGAAATAAAGGAACTTATTTCATCTTAAGCGCTTAAAACATTTCTGAGCGTTTCACCCAAAATCACCACACTGCTGTGCTCACGCATCAAAGTTTCTGCACGCCCTGCCTGACGATGCACCAATGCATCGAAAATCGAACAATGCTGTAAATGCGCATAGTGCAACCGACGATATTCTGACAAAGCTTGATTCTGGTCATAGGTAATGGCTTGAGCAGATGCCATCGGTAATTGGTTGTTTTTCGCTAAAGCTTGTATGAGCGCAACGTTTTGCGCGCCTTCAATAATCGTGTCATGAAAAATGACGTTAAAATGGTGATAACGTTCTAGTTCAGCATCGCCAAACTTGTCTTTTTCATTAAAGAGTTTTTCAGATTCTTGAATGCAATGTTGCAACGTCTTTTTCTGCTCTTCGCTTAAGCCTTGTTCTGCCAAAGTTTTCGCAGCCAAACCTTCCAGCACACCACGCACTTCAAGCGCATCATGAACCAGTTGTTCTGAAATTTCACGAACCGTATAACCACGGGTTGGGTTTTTAATGAGGAGTCCTTCTTGTTCAAGCAACCGAAAGGCAATACGAACAGGCTGTCTTGAAACGCCAAGTAACTCGGCAGTGGGAATTTCGGCAATTCTGGCACCGCCTTCAAGTTCCCCTGAAATAATCATTTTTCTTAGTTTAAGTAAAACCTGTTGTCCTGAAGACATTTGCTGCCACACATCACCAAAAACGTCACTTCGATGCTAGCAAGTTCATTTGCAAAATGAAATAAATTTTCTGTGTGAATCAGTGCTTAAGCATTTTTGTAGGCTTAAAAAATAAATTCCAAGCCATATTTACTTAAAGAGCTTTCAGGTTATTCACCATAATATCGAGGTTATTACGAATTAAATAAGCCAAATTGATATCAATACCTTCCAGCATTTTTTCTTCGACTTTTAAAACCACTTCATTGCATTTATTGAGTTTTTCAACACCGCTTTTGGTCAGGGTAATTAAAATACGGCGGCCATGTGTTGGGTCCGGTTTTTTCTCAATCCAGCCATTGACCAGTAAATCTTGCAAAATTTTATTGGCCGATTGCGGCTTTATGAAAGAGCGCTCAGCAAGTTTGGCATTGGATACATTACTTTTTGAAGCTAAAACAGAAAGCGCCGTAAATTGCGGCAAGGTAATCTCAAGCTCTTTTAAATGCTC
>Ga0308166_1004711_pt1 | contig 10757 bp, 10 predicted proteins | sample PhyCR2_2_FD_202137 | JGI IMG/M metagenome (GOLD analysis project Ga0308166, IMG submission 202137) | Phyllosphere microbial communities from UC Gill Tract Community Farm, Albany, California, United States - DLSLCC.R2 | ecosystem: Host-associated > Plants > Phyllosphere > Unclassified | place... | reverse complement strand
CCACCGCCAGCTTCAGGCCGACGCACTCCATCACCAGGCCGGCCACGCGCGTGACGCGGCCCGAGACCTGCATCGGCTCGACGAAATCGAGCACGTTGCCGCAGTCCTTCAGGTAGGACTTCCAGCGCGCGGTGTGGCGGTCGAGGCCTGCGCTTGCGATTGTCATCCCAGCCACTCCACGTCGCGGCCCAGCGCATGCGACAGGCGCTGCCAGCGCGCGGCGATCTGGGCGTCGATCTGGTTGCTGGCGGTGTCGATGCGGCAGCCGCCGCGCGCGACACTGCCGTCTTCGACGATGCGCCAGCCGGTCTTTTCGAGTTCGTGGCCGATGCTGCCGCGCACGATCAGCGCGTCTTCCGGATGCAGGACCAGCAGGGCAGGCTGCTGCAGGGTCGGCAGGTAGTCGACCGCTTCGCGCACCACGGGCAGGATCAGTTCCGGGCGCACTTCGAACGCCGTGCGCACCATGTTCTTCGCCAGGTGCAGGGCCAGTTCCAGCACGTCGCCGGCGATGGCTTCGTCGGCCTCGGTCACGGCCTTGCCGAATGCATTGGCGATGCTCTGCAGGTGGGCCAGCTCGTCGGCGGCTTCGGCGCGGCCCTGGTTCATGCCGTCTTCGTAACCGCTGGCGTGGCCGGTCGCCTGGCCCGCTTCGAAGCCTTCGGCATAGCCTTGCTGGCGCGCCGCTTCGCGGATCGCTTCCAGCTCTTCTTCCGTGATCGCCGGCGCGGCGGGCTGCGCTTCCATCGCGCGCTGGGCCGCCATGGCCTGGGCGTGGGCAGCGGCTGCCTCGGCAGCCTGGCGTTCGCGTTCGGCGACGGCACTGGCGCGTTCGTCGCCGAAGGAAGTCATTTCCCAGCGCTTGAACATGGGCTGGAAGTCTTTCGAGATCACCATCAGACGAACGAGTCCTCACCTTTGCCGCCCAGGACGATCTGGCCTTCGTCGGCCAGGCGGCGGACGATCTGCAGGATCTGCTTCTGCTGGGATTCCACTTCGGACAGGCGCACCGGACCCTTCGATTCCAGGTCTTCGCGCATCATTTCCGCCGCACGCTGCGACATGTTCTTGAAGACCTTCTCGCGCAGGTCCTGGCTGGCGCCCTTCAGCGCGATGATCAGCATCTCCGACTGCACTTCGCGCAGCAGCAGCTGGATGCCGCGGTCGTCGATGTCGATGATGTTATCGAACACGAACATCTCGTCCATGATCTTCTGGGCCATGTCGTTGTCGTAGTTCTTGATGTTCTCCATGACCGAGCTTTCCTGGTCGCCGCTCATGAAGTTCAGGATTTCGGCCGCGGTGCGCACGCCGCCCAGCGAGGATTTCTTGATGTTCTCGTTACCCGACAGGAGCTTGGTCAGCACGTCGTTCAGCTCGCGCAATGCGGCCGGCTGGACGCCGTCCAGGGTCGCGATACGCAGCACCACGTCGTTGCGCAGGCGGTCCGTGAAGTGGGCCAGGATCTCGCAGGCCTGGTCGCGCTCGAGGTGGACCAGGATGGTGGCGATGATCTGCGGGTGCTCGTTGCGGATCAGTTCCGACACCGATTGCGAATCCATCCACTTCAGGCTCTCGATGCCCGAGGCGTCCTTGCCGCCCAAAATACGGTTCAGCAGCACGGCGGCCTTGTCGTCGCCCAGCGCCTTGGTCAGCACCTGGCGGATGTACTCGTCCGAATCCAGGCCGACGGTCGACTGCAGGTCGACGCGCTCGCGGAAGTCGGTCAGCACGCTTGTGACTTCCTCGTGCTGCACCGCCTTCATCTGCGCCATCGCGGCGCCCAGCTTCAGCACTTCGCGCGGGCCCAGGAAGCGCATCACTTCCGCCGCTTCGGATTCGCCCAGGGCCAGCATCAGGATCGCTGCCTTGTTGACGTTGTCTTTATCTTTATCGCTCATGTTACTCGGCACCCAGCCATTCCTTGATCACGTTTGCCACGATGCGCGGGTCGTTCTGCGCAAGGGTCTTGGCCATCTCCAGGTTGCTCTTGTAGACGATGACCTTCTTCTGTTCTTCCGCTTCGCGCTCGATGCGCGCGATTTCCTCGTGGTCCGGTTCGGGTTCCGGCTCCGGCTCTTCCGGCTCCGGCTCCGGCGGCATCTCGACCGCCTCGTCGAACTTCTTCATCACCGGCTTGAGCACCGGACGCAGGATGCGGTACCAGAGGAACAGCAGCACCAGCGCGATGAATACCCACTTCGCCACGTCCTTCGCCAGCGGCAGGTTGTTCTTGTCCTTCCACCAGTCCGGGGTCGCATCTTCCGGCTTGTCGACGCCGTCGAACGGGGCGTTGGCCACGTTCAGGGTGTCGCCGCGCGCCTGGTTGTAGCCCATGGCCTGCTTGACCAGTTCGTTGATCTGGCCGACTTCGGCGGCGGTGAGCGGCTTGATCACGACCTTGCCGGTCTTCGGGTCCACGCTGCGGCGGTAGTTGACCACCACGCCCACGGTCAGGCGCTTGATGCCGCCCATCGGCTTCTGCTCGAAACGCAGGGTCTTGTCGACTTCGTAATTGGTGGTGGCATTCTTGCTGGTCGGGCCGGTGGTGGTCTGCTGCTGGCCGGTGGCGGGGGCGCCGCCTTCGATCGGCGCGGTGGCCACGCCCGGCGGCTGGTTCGACAGCGCGCCCGGGATGCCCGACGGGTTCTGCGTGCCCGGGCCGGTCTGCTCCGAGGTCTGCTGGCTGCGGATCGCCTGCGGTTCCGGCGGCGAGTTCGGCTTGTACATCTCGGCGGCGGTGTCGACCTGGGCGAAGTCCACTTCGGCGGTCGCCTCGGCACGCACGTTGTTCTGGCCGACGATCGGCGCGATCATCGATTCGACCTGCTTGACGATGTTCGCCTGCAGCGCTTCGACGTACTTCAGCTGGTTCGGGTCGAGCTGCTTGCCGGCCTTGGTGGACGGGTCGGACAGCAGGGTGCCGTTCTGGTCGACCACGGTCACGTTGGACGGCGTCAGTTCCGGCACCGAGGACGCCACCAGGTGCACGATGGCGCTGACCTGGGCCTGGTCGAGCGCGCGGCCCGGCTGCAGGTTGAGCAGCACGGACGCGGTGGGTTTTTGCTGGTCGCGCACGAACACGGAAGGTTTCGGCAGCGCCAGGTGCACGCGCGCCGAGGACACCGCCGACACGGCCTGGATCGAATTCGCCAGTTCGCCTTCGAGCGAGCGCTGGTAGTTGACCTGCTCGACGAACTGCGAGGTGCCCAGCTTCTGGTTCTCGAGCAGTTCGAAGCCGACGTTGCCGGCGCGCGGCAGGCCCTGGGCCGCCAGCTTCAGGCGCACGCTCGGCACCTGCTCGGCCGGGATCAGGATCGCGGTGCCGCCTTCGGAAAACTTGTACTTGACCCCCATCTGGTCGAGCGAGGCGGTGATCGCGCCGCCGTCGCGGTCGCTGAAGTTCGAGAACAGCACCTTGTACTCGGGCGCCGAGCTCCACAGCCAGATCGCGGCGATGACCGCCAGGGCCGCCGCGATGGCGCCGCCGATGACGACGCGCTTGCCCATCGGGGTTTCCCAATACTTCGGCTTGGGTTCGGCCTGGGCGCCGAGGTCATCGTCGAGGAGTGGTTCCGCTGCTGTTGCCATGGTGGTGGTCGGGGGTTTTAGGGTTGACCGCCATTATGAAGCCGTACGGCAACATTCAAACCATGGAAAAGCGGGATGTTTACCGTGCTGCTCGGTGCCAGCGCTTGCTATGGCGCTGCTATTCTGACAGCCTGAATGAACCTGTTTTCAAGAGGCGGACATGAATATCGGCGGAATCGACAGCAGCCGCATCGAAGCGATGATGGCGCAACTGAAGGCGGCGGCCAGCAGGCCGGCTGCCGGCCCGGGCGCGTCTTCGGCCGCGTCGGCGCTGGCTTCCGGCGGGATCGGCAGCCTCGGCGGCATCGGCAGCCTGGGCAAGCCGGGCGCTGCCGAAGGCGTCGAGTCGTCGTCCAAGGTCAGTTTTTCGGATGCCTTGAAGGCCCAGCTGGACAACGTCAGCAAGGCCCAGGACCATGCCGAAGACATGGGCAAGAAATTCGCGTTAGGCGACGATTCGGTGAGCCTGTCGGACACGATGATCGCGATGCAGAAGGCCAGCATCACCTTCCAGGCGACGGTGCAGGTGCGCAATAAACTGGTGTCGGCTTATCACGACATCATGAATATGCAGGTGTGACGCCTGCTCAGCTGCCTCTTCCGTACACCATCCCCATCCCACCCGGGCGGTACAGCGCCCCCATCGGGTCCAGGGCCGGCTCGTCGCGCTGCTGGCGCGGCACCTGCAGCACCGCCACCTTGTCCGCCAGTCCCGGCACCAGCTTTTCGATGGTCGTATCGAGGGTCGCCATCAGGCCGACCTTGACCTCGCGCACCGGCGACGTCGCCGCGTTCAGGATCGCCGCCGACACCCGGTGCGGATCGAGCTGGGGCGAAGGCAGCTTGGGCTGCTGCGCCATGTAGTTGCGCGCGTGCTCGGGCAGCGGCGTGTTGACCGCGGTCGGCTCGATCAGGGTGATGGAGACCGGCGCGCCATCCATCTCCGCGACCTCGATGCGCAGCGCGTCGGTATAGCCCTTCACCGCATGCTTGCTGGCCGAGTAGATGCCCTGCATCGGCACCGCCACTTCGGAAGCTTCGCTGCCGACGTTGATCAGGGCGCCGCCCTGCCTGCGCAGGTGGGGCAGGGCCGCCATCGCACCGTGCACCATGCCCCAGAAGTTGACGTCGAACAGGCGCCGCGCATCTTCCTCCGACACTTCGTCGACACGGCCGTAGATGGTGATGCCGGCGATATTGCACCAGGTATCGATGCGGCCGTAGCGGGCGATGGCGGCATCGGCGATCGCCTGTACCTGGGCCCGGTCCGCCACGTCGGCCTTCACGCAGATCGCCTCGGCGCCGCTGGCGACGAGGGTGGCGACGATGGCTTCCAGCACATCCTCGCTGCGCGCCGCCAGCACCAGCCTGGCGCCGGCGCGCGCGGCATCCTGGGCGGTGGCCAGACCGATGCCGCTCGAGGCACCGGTGATGACGATGACCTGCTGGCTCAGGGGTTTGAGGGAAGGGGACATCGGCTGCTCCTGCGCTTGATCCGTGGATCAGGTCAACATAGCAGGAACGGCCAAGCCGCAGCGCCCGACAGTGGCCTGCGCAAAATCAAACCGGGGTCAGACACCGATTTGTGGCAATTGCGGCGATGATATTTTTTCGGCTGAAAACGCTTTCATCTCTCAAAAGGTTATCGCTGGAAGCTCTGCAATATCCATATTTTCGATTTCCTTATCAAAACCGGATTTTCTGGAATCGCACAAAATCGCGCATCGCCAATTCGCGCAATTTTCTGCCGTTTGGCGCATTTCCGCGCCCGGCCACGCGATTGCAAACCCTTGAAAACTCACGCATTCTCCCGATTCCAAACCATAACAATTCCACCGGAGACGCCGTGAAAAATACCCTGTCCGCAATCGGGGTGGGCACCCTATTGGCCTGCACTTTCGCATGTGGCAATGCCGCCGCCCAGGCCGGCTATACGCCGATCGCTTTCCAGAATGCCTCCGTCCACGATCCATCGGTGATCAAGGTCGGCGACACCTTTTATGTCTTCGGCTCGCACCTGGCCTCGGCCAAATCGAAGGACCTGATGAAGTGGACGCAGATGACGAGCAGCGTCAGCGCCACCAATCCGCTGTTCCTGAACGGATCGTCGAACGTCTATACCGAACTGGCCGAGACCTTCGCCTGGGCCCAGTCGAACACGCTGTGGGCGCCCGACGTGAAGCAGCTCGCGGACGGCAGGTTCTACATGTACTACAACGCCTGCAAGGGCGATTCGCCGGTGTCGGCGCTGGGCGTGGCCGTCGCCAACAATGTCGAGGGACCCTACGTCAACAAGGGCATCATCCTGAAATCCGGGATGTGGGGCCAGGCCAGCTATGACGGCACAATCTACGATGCGCTCAAGCACCCGAATACGGTCGATCCGAATGTCTTCTTCGACAATGCCGGCAAGCTGTGGATGATTTACGGCTCCTACTCCGGCGGTATCTTCATCATGCAGATGAATCCGGCGACCGGCATGCCGCTCGCGGGGCAGGGCTACGGCAAACGTTTGATGGGCGGTAATCACAGCCGCATCGAAGGTGCCTATGTCATGTACAGCCCGGCGACCGCCTACTATTACATGTTCACCTCCTTCGGTGGCCTGGACGCGAACGGCGGCTACAACATGCGTGTGGCGCGTTCGACGAATCCGGACGGTCCGTATTTCGACGCCCAGGGCAACAATATGGCAAACGTCAAGGCCGATCCGAGCAAGCCCCTGTTCGACGATGCCTCGATTGCGCCGTATGGCGTGAAATTGATGGGGAATTTCCTGTTCGAGCGCCAGCTCGGCGATGCCGGCAGCGGCATCGGCACCGGTTATGTCTCGCCCGGCCACAATTCGGCGTATGTCGATCCGGCCACCGGCAAGCATTTCCTGATTTTCCATACGCGTTTTCCGGAGCGCGGCGAACAGCATGAAGTCCGCGTGCACCAGATGTTCATGAATGCCGACGGCTGGCCGGTGGTCGCGCCGTATCGCAACACGAATGAAACGCTGGCCGCGGTGCGCCGCGAATTCGTGATCGGCGATTACATGTACGTCAATCACGGCAAGGACATCTCGGCCAACATCAAGAAGTCCCGGCTGATCACTTTGAATACCAACGGCACTGTGAGCGGCGCGATGGCGGGCACCTGGGCTTTAGTGGGCAGCAACCAGGTCGAGATTAATATTCCGGGCGCGTCGACCTACAAGGGCGTCTTCCTCAGCCAGTGGGACGACGTCTCGAAAAGCTATGTGATGACCTTTTCCGCCCTGTCGCGCGAAGGCATTGCGGTGTTTGGCAGCCGCCTGATCCCGCGCACCGATGCGCAGGTGGCGACGGCCGTTTATAACGAACTCACGCTGGGCAATACCTCGGCCGTGACCGGCAACATCCCGCTGCCGACGAGCGGCTCGCGCGGCACCGTGATCGCCTGGACCTCATCGAATCCGGCAGTGGTGAGCAACACCGGCATCGTCACCACGCCGGCCAGCGGCAGCGTGAACGTCACCCTCACGGCGACCATCGTCAAGGGCACGGCAACGCTGGCGAAGAACTTCACCGTCACCGTGACCCGGCTGGGCGGCCTGGTCGCGTATTACGCCTTCGACGGCAACCTTAGGGATTCGAACGGCACTTTCGCTGCCGGCACCGTCATCGGCAGCAAGATCGACGAAGCAGGCGGCAGCCTCGGATATGAAGCCGGCCTGCGCGGCAGTGCGGCCGTGTTCAACGGCGCCACCGGCGTGCGCCTGCCGAACGGTCTGATCTCGACCAACAGCTACACGGTGGCGCTGTGGGTCAAGCCGGCCCAGCTCACGGCCCTGACGCCGACCTTCTTCGGCGCCCGTACGCCGGATGCCTGGGTCAGCCTGCTGCCGATGGGGCACGGCTTCGTCAACGGCGCGACCATGCTGTGGTCGGGCACGGCCTGGTATGACGCCGGGAGCGGCATGAACGTCCCGGCCGGCCAATGGTCGCACCTGGCCTTCAGCGTCAACAACGGCGCGGTGAACGTCTACGTCAACGGCGTCAGGCGCTTCAGCGGCGCCAGCTTCCCGAATGTCTTCACGACGGTCAGCGGCGTGTTCGCGCTCGGCGTGAACTGGTGGGACGCCCCGTACAAGGGCGCGATGGACGAGCTGCGCATCTACAACCGCGCCCTGAGCGACGCCGAAGTGGCCGGCCTGGCGCATTGAACGATCAATCTTTTTACGGATGGACAAAATGAAGAAGACAATGTTGGCAGCGCTGCTGGGCCTCGCCTGCGCAAGCGCGTTCGCAGGGGTGATCCATTTCGACGACCTGCCGGGGGAGGGCACGACGGCCATCGCCAATGGCTACGCCGGATTCAACTGGGACAATCTCGCCACGATCCAGGAAAACGCTTTTCCGGGCAGCGGCTACGAGGCGGGCACGGTGTCGCATGCGAACACCGCCTACAACATGAACGGCGGCACGGCAGCGATCTGGCGTGACGGCAGCTTCGACTTCACGGGCGCCTGGTTCACCTCGGCCTGGGTCGACCAGGAACTCGCCTTCGAAGGCTGGCGCGAGGGCCAACTGCTGTATGCGAGCGATGTCTCGACCGTGATCGGCACCGCGGCGCCGGTCTGGGTCCAGCTCGGCTGGTCGGGCATCGACACCCTGGTCATCTACAACAGCAGCGGCACCCAGTGGGCGATGGACGATGTGACGGTGGACGTGCCCGTGAGCGTGCCGGAGCCGGCCTCGCTGGCCCTGTTCGGTGCGGCACTGGCGGGGATGGGCGCGGGACGCCGGCGCAAGCGGCTGAGATAAATCAAACCGGGGTCAGACACCGAATTTTGGCACTGGCGCAGAGGCAAATTCCGCGGCTGAACACCGGGGTCAGAGTCCAGGCAAGCAAAACCGGACTCTGACCCCTAGCTTCAAACCAAACCGGCGAGGCGGGCGTTGCGTTCGCGCTCGAGCTTGGTGATGTAGCGCTGCACGGTCGCCAGGTTGCCGCGCGAGATGTCGACGAACTGGCAGCCGAGGCGGCGGTTGGTCTTGTTGTTCAGCAGGGTCATGTCCAGCGAATTGCGGATCTGCAGCGAGGTCATGACCGGGCCGATTTCCGGCAGGTCGAGGCGGCAGCCGACGTAGCTATCGCCGATGGTCGTGCCCAGCACCTGCTTGTTGTCGAGGATGGCGATGCCGCCGCAGCTGATGTCGGCCAGCGGGAAGGTCTCCATCTTGCCGCCAAGTTCGGCGGGCAGGGGGATGGTGACGCGCACCGGATTGCTGACCGGCGTCGCCATGCGGTAGAACTCGCGGCGCTGCAGGCGGATCAGGCTGGCCGGGATGTCGGCGCGGACCGCGGTGCCGCCGTCGTAGTTGATCTCGCGCAGGGCGGTGGCGCCGAACAGGATGCGGATTTTATCGAGCGAAGTCTCGCAGCGCACCTCGCCGGCGGCGACGATGCGCGCGATCTGGTCGCGGCTGACCGGACGGTCGAGGATCAGGGTATTGCTGTCGGCGTCGACGTCGAGGATCGAGGTGACGCAGACATCAGCCTCACCCCTGATCAGTACGCGGACAAGCTGGTTCTTCTCGGAGATCTGGCGCAGCAGCGCGACGATTTCCCTGCGTGACTCGACTTCGTAGTCGTGCCAGGCTTCCAATTCGGCATCAGTGATTGCTTGCATCTGTTCCAACCGGTGATTCTTCTGGTTGCAGGAGTCGCGTCGTGTCCGGCGGCGGGGGCGGGGCCTGGCCGGTAGCTTGCGCTGACTCAATATAATAAAGCCATGCCAACAGTTCGGCAATGGCGCGATAAAGGAGCGGTGGAATCTGCCGGTCGAGGTCGACCTCCATCAGCAGCGACACCAGCTCCTTCGATTCGTGCACGAACACGCCGGCATTGCGCGCGCGTTCGATGATCTGTTCGGCGACCAGTCCCTGGCCCTTGGCCACGACCTTCGGCGCGGGGTCGCCGGCGCCATAGGCCAGCGCGACCGCATGCTGGCGCCGCGTATTGACGTCCTTAGTCATGGCCGTGAATCGCCAGCGTGTTCAGGGGCGTGCCGGCGGCCTCAAGCGCGTTGGCCAGGCGTGCCTTTCCGGCTTCCAGCAGCGGGCGCGCGGACGAAGGCGCATCCAGGCGGATATGCAGCTGGCCGCCGGACAGCACCACCTTCGCCGCGACCTCGCCCAGCTGGCCGAAGCGCAGCACCAGGCTGCTCTGCCACTGCGCCTGTTCGCCGCCAGCCGCGTGCTCGCCGGACCCGCCCTCGGGCGCATCGCGGGCGATCTCCCAACGCATTTCCTGGCCCGGCCACAGCTGACCCTGCCAGGCAACGCGCGCCTGCTCGTGCGCGTTCAGCTGCAGGTTGATCAGCTGCGCGGTGGCCGGATCGGCGGGCGGCGCCATGCCGCGCGCCTGCGGCTCGGCCGCCAGCTCGGCCTGCGCGCGCGTGCCCTGGGCCCATTCGGCCACGTGCGATTCGTAGAACAGGCCGCTCTTCTCGATGCCCTGCTGCAGCGCGGCGGCGATCTGGCCGGCGTTTGCGCCGGGCGTACCCAGCAGCGGCGTGCGGCCGATGGCGGCAGTCTGCGGCGCGCCGTTCGCCGAAGCGGCGGCGATCACCTCACCCAGCGCCTGACCGGCCTTGCTGAGCGAAGCGCCGGCGGCGGCGCCGTCCGCGCCCATAGGCGTGGACAAAACCTGGGTCTTGGCAAGCAGGGCGCTGGCGCGGCTCAGAGCCGCCGCTTCCTTGCCTTCCAGCCAAGCGAGCGGTGAGGATTGCAGGCTCGCGCCTTCCGGCAGCGGCGGCCCTGCTTCGGCGAAGGCCTGGCCGCCCTGGGCGGTGGCGAGCTGGAAAGTCGGACGCGGATTGAGTGCGACCAGGGTCAGCGGCACTTGGTTGCCGGGCTGGACGTTCGGCGGCAGCGGCATGCGCGCCGCCATGTCGGCGACCCGCACCACGTAACTGCCGTCCGGCAGTTTCGACAGCACCTCGGCCTGCAGGGACTGGCCGAGCTGGGTGGCCAGGGCCCGCTGGAAGGCCTGCTGGCGCGGGTCCGCTACCGTTTGGACGGCTGCGGTGCGCGCGACCGGAGTCAGCGACAGGTCGCGCGGCAGCATGGCCGGGCTTAGACGCCGTAGGCGCGCGCGAGGCGGCGTTCGGTCGCGTTATTGTTCATCAGGGCGGA
>Ga0308166_1004710_pt1 | contig 10758 bp, 9 predicted proteins | sample PhyCR2_2_FD_202137 | JGI IMG/M metagenome (GOLD analysis project Ga0308166, IMG submission 202137) | Phyllosphere microbial communities from UC Gill Tract Community Farm, Albany, California, United States - DLSLCC.R2 | ecosystem: Host-associated > Plants > Phyllosphere > Unclassified | place... | reverse complement strand
TGCTTGAAAAGAGGTTTCATGGTGTATCCGATCATTTCACCGGCGTGTGCAGGACAGAGCAGCGTCACCCCCGCGCAAACAGGGGCCCAAGTTTCACGGTACAGAGATACAACCGTCACCCCTGCGCAGGCAGGGGCCCAAGTTTGCGTTATGGAGGTGCAAATTGGGTCCCCGCCTGCGCGGGGAGTCGTTTCCGGCAATGCCGGGAACGACGAACTGTTCGCGGTTCGGTCAAAGACTCTGCTTGCCCTCGTTGCCCTTGATGTACGGGCTCCACGGCTGCGCCCGGATCGGCTCCTTGCTCTTCCAGACCACGGAGAACTGCCCGTCGCCCTTGATCTCGCCGATCATCACCGGCTTGTGCAGGTGGTGGTTGGTCGGGTCCATCACGAGCGTGTAGCCGGACGGCGCCTTGTAGCTCTGGCCGCCCATCGCCGCGATCACCTTGTCGGTGTCCGTCGATTTCGCCTTCTCGACGGCCTGCGCCCACATGTGGATGCCGACGTAGGTCGCTTCCATCGGGTCGTTGGTGACGGCCGTCGCGGCGTTCGGCAGGTGCTTGGCCGCGGCATACGCCTTCCACTTCTTCACGAAGTCGGTGTTGACCGGATTCTTGACGGATTCGAAGTAGTTCCATGCGGCCAGGTGGCCGACCAGCGGCTTGGTGTCGACGCCGCGCAGCTCTTCCTCGCCGACCGAGAACGCCACCACCGGCACGTCCGTCGCCTTCAGGCCCGCGTTGCCCAGCTCCTTGTAGAACGGGACGTTGGAGTCGCCGTTGATGGTGGAGATGACGGCCGTCTTGCCGCCGGCCGAGAACCGCTTGATGTCGGCGACGATGGTCTGGTAGTCGGCGTGGCCGAACGGCGTGTACACCTCCTTGATGTCGCTGTCCTTGACGCCCTTGCTGTTCAGGTAGGCGCGCAGGATCTTGTTCGTGGTGCGCGGATATACGTAGTCGGTGCCGAGCAGGACGAAGCGCTTCGCGCCGCCGCCGTCCTTGCTCATCAGGTACTCGACGGCAGGAATCGCCTGCTGGTTCGGCGCGGCGCCGGTATAGAACACGTTCTTCTCGAGTTCCTCGCCCTCGTACTGCACCGGGTAGTACAGCAGGCCGTTGAGTTCCTTCACGACGGGCAGCACGGACTTGCGCGACACCGACGTCCAGCAGCCGAAGATGGCGACGACGTGGTCCTTGGCGATCAGCTGGCGCGTCTTTTCCGCGAACAGCGGCCAGTTCGACGCCGGGTCGACGACGACCGGTTCGATCTTCTTGCCGAGGACGCCGCCCTTGGCGTTGATCTCGTCGATGGCCATCAGCGCGACGTCCTTCAGCGACGTCTCGGAAATCGCCATCGTGCCGGACAGCGAATGCAGGATGCCGACCTTGATGGTGTCGGCGGCGTGGACGGACAGCCCGGTCGCCAGCAGGGCGGCGCCGGCGGCGATGCGGGTCAGGGAGGAGATGAAGTTGCGGCGGTGGTGCATGGTGGACCTCGCGAAAGTGAATGGATCAGTACTGGAGCTGGAGGGTGACGGCGAATTTCGACCCGTCGGCCGCGCCGGTCGTCCTGGTGCGCGAATACAGCGCGGCCAGCTGGGCGTTGTAGCCGTCGATGACGTAGTTGATGCCGATGTCGCCCTGGCGCGTGTCGATGCCGGTGTCGGCCGCGAACTTCTGGTAGCGCACGAACGGCTGCAGGCGGTCGACGATGTACCCGACACCCACCAGCCACGCCCTGCCCTGTTCGGACCGGACGACGTTGTCCGTGTCGTAGTCGTACCAGGCGCCTTCGACCGATACGGCGCCCGCGCCGCCCAGGCGCTTTTCGAGCAGGAAGTCGACGTTCCAGGCGCGGTAGTCGCCGCGGGCGGCGGGCGTGAGCACGCCGTCCTTCTGGCTGCGCGCGGCGATGCCGACGGCGAGGATATCCTTCGTGCCGAGATAGTTGCCGGTGCCGTAGTAGCCCGGCTCGGCCTCCCAGAAGTCGTACTGCAGGCGGCCCGCGACCATCAGGGCGTCGGACGACTTGACGCCGGCGGCCTTCGCTTCGTTCTGCGTGAGCGCGCCGATGCCGAACGTGTGCCCCTCGAACGCGCCGAACGAATACCCCAGTTTCCCGTCCAGCACGTTGCCCCATACGACGGCGCCGTCGTCGCGGCCGCGGAAGATGCCGCCGTTGTAGCCGTAGCGCGACGCGACGCCGGCCCAGTAACCGCCGCCCAGCGAGTAGTACGGCCCGGCCATGTTGGCGCGGTCGCTCGGCGACAGCAGGCGGCCGGCCCAGACGTTGAACTCGGGCGAGACGGCGAATTCGCCGACGGCGTCCAGCACGCGGATGCGGTCGCCGTCCCACTCCGTGTTGAACATGCCCTTGATCTGCCGGTTCAGCGAGGCGCCCAGGTACAGGCGTGCGCTGTCCAGGTTGAAGTCGTTCGAGCGCGAGCCGTCGGCTGCGCCGTGTTCGGTGCTCGTGTAGCTGGTGCGCAGGCCGAAGCCCGCGCTGACCGACTGGTCCGGTCCGATGTTCACGGTCGCGCCGGCGCGCGCATCCAGCGCCGCACCGCCTGCGCTCGCGATCACGGCCAGCAGCGCGGCCTTGAGTCCTGGTGACGCCATTCTTGTCCTCTCGATGGGTGGTTGTCGTAGGGACATCATCGCCAGCGGGAGGTCGCGCGACCATACGTCAGGTTACGTAGTCGCGCGCATGCATTACCATGTGCGCAAGACTTGGAAAGGACATCATGCTCACGACCCAACAACGCGACCAGTACGGGCGCGACGGCTACATCGTCATCCCGAATTTCAAGACCGCTGAGGACATCGCGCGCCTGCGCACGCGCGCCGGCGAGATCGTCGACGCGTTCGACCCGAGCGAGTCGCGCGCCGTCTTCACGACGCGCGACCAGGCGCGCGCCAGCGACGCCTGGTTCCTCGGCTCGGACAACACGATCCGCTGCTTCTTCGAAGAGGAAGCCTTCGGCCCGGACGGGCAGCTGAAGCAGGCCAAGGCCCTGTCGATCAACAAGATCGGCCACGCCATGCACGACCTCGACCCGGTGTTCGAAGCCTTTACGCGCGACGCCAGGCTGGCGGCCGTGGCGCGCGACCTGGGCCTGGAACGGCCGCAGGTCTGGCAGTCGATGTACATCTTCAAGCAGCCCGGCATCGGCGGCGAGGTGCGCTGGCACCAGGACGCGACGTTCTTCGATTCCACCCCGATCAGCGTGACGACGTTCTGGTTCGCGCTGGAAGACGCGACGATCGAGAACGGCTGCCTGTGGGTCGAACCGGGCGGCCACCGCGGCCCGCTGCGCGAGCGCTTCCTGCGCGACGGCGACGCGATCACGATGGAAAAGCTCGACAGCACGCCGTGGCCCGACGACAGCACGGCGATCCCGCTGGAGGCGAAAGCCGGCGACCTCGTCTGCTTCCACGGCCTGCTGCCGCACTACAGCGCGCCGAACCGCTCGCCCGTGTCGCGCCATGCGTTCACGTTGCACGTGACGGATGCGGGTACCCGGTATTCGCCGCGCAACTGGATTCAGCGCGATGCGACGTTGCCGGTACGCGGGTTCGACTAGGCGTTACACATCGATTTACCCGGATTTGCGCGCGATCGGTGACAAACCGTGAGTATTTGGCAATAAAAATTGAGTAGCATGGCTTCCTTTTTTCCTGAGAGAAATCATGCTCAAATACCTCCTCACGGGATTGCTGTGCCTGACCCTGGGCAGCGCCATCGCCGCGTCCGCCGACGAACCCTCCGATCGCAGCGCCGAGCAGCTGGTGGCCTCGCTGCATCCGCAGCAGGGCCGCATCGCGCTGCCGGGCAAGATCGCCACGCTCGATCTGCCGCCGACGTTCCGCTACCTGAACCCGGAGGACACCTCGCACCTGCTGGAAGCCTGGGGCAACCCGCCCGACCCGCGCACGCTCGGCATGATCGTGCCGGCCGGCGTCGATCCGCTGGCCGAAGAAGGCTGGGGCGTCGTGGTCACGTACGACAAGGACGGCCACGTCAAGGACGGCGACGCCGACAGCATCGACTACACCAAGCTGCTCAAGGAGATGCAGGAAAACACGGCGGCCGCGAACGAAGAGCGCAAGAAGCAGGGCTATTCGACCATGACCCTGGTCGGCTGGGCCGAAACGCCGCACTACGACAAGGTGTCGCACAAGCTGTACTGGGCCAAGGATTACCTGGACGAGGACGCGAAGCACCATAGCCTGAACTACGACATCCGCGTGCTGGGCCGCGAGGGCGTGCTGGTGCTGGGCGCCGTCGCCACCATGAGCCAGCTCGCCTCGGTCAAGACCGAGATGCAGAAGGTCACCGCCTTCACCAACTTCACGGAAGGCAACCGCTACACCGACTTCAACGAGAAGACCGACAAGGTCGCCGAATACGGCATCGCGGCCCTCGTCGCGGGCGGCGTGGCGGCCAAGCTGGGCCTGTTCGGCAAGCTGCTCGCGCTGCTGGTGGCGTTCAAGAAGCTCATCGTCGTCGGCTTCGCCGCGGTCGGTTCCGCGATCTTCAAGTTCTTCAAGCGCAAACCCAAGGTCGACCTGAGCAAATAATGGGCAAGCTTCTCGTATGGCTGTTCGCGGCGGGCAAGCTCGGCAAGCTGCTCGCGACGGGCGGCACGATGCTGCTGTCGATGCTGGCGTACACCTGGCTGTTCGGCTGGAAGTACGCGGCCGGGTTCGTGCTGCTGATGTTCGTCCACGAAATGGGCCATTACCTGGCGGCGCGCGAGCGCGGCATCCCGGCCGGGCTGCCGATGTTCATCCCGTTCGTCGGCGCCTGGACGTCGCTGGACAAGATGCCGCACGATGCCGAGACCGAGGCCTGGATCGGCTTCGCCGGCCCGCTGGTGGGCACGCTGGGCGCCATGGCGTGCTACTGGCTGGCACGCGAGACCGACAGCCGGCTGCTGCTGGCGCTGGCCTACTCGGGCTGCATGCTGAACCTGTTCAACCTGATCCCGCTCGCGCCGTTCGACGGCGGGCGCATCACGGCGATCATTTCGCCCAAGGTCTGGTTCGCCGGCGTCCCGCTGCTGGCCGCGCTGTTCTTCTACCGGCCGAGCCCGATGCTGATCCTGATGGCGGTGCTGGCCTACCCGCAGCTCAAGCTGGCCTTGTCCGGCGATCCCGACCGGCCGGAAGCGTTCTACGACGTGCCGCGCGAGACGCGCATCAACTACGCCGTCATGTACCTGGGCCTGGCCGCGTTCCTGGCCGTGATGAGCTACGACCTGCATCAGATGATCGGCCGCTGAGACGGCCCTGGTGGTGCCACGCTCCTGACAAGACCTGTCAGGACGTTTCCTTAACATGGTCGCCTCGACATGCAAGGAGACCATCATGCACATCATTCTCGGCGGTACCGGCCACGTGGGCGCGGCCACCGCGCGCGCCCTGCTGCGCCGCGGCGAACCCGTCACCGTCGTCACGCGCAATGGCGGCCACGCCGCGGCGCTGCAGGAAGCCGGCGCATCGGTCGCGGTGGCCGACGTGCGCAACGTGGCGGCGCTGCGCGCCATCCTGCGCACGGGCACGACCGCGCTGCTGCTCAATCCTCCCGCCGCGCCGTTCACCGACACGGACGCCGTCGAGCGGGCGAATGCGGCGGCCATCGTCGACGCCGTGACCGATGCGGGCCTGTCGAAGGCGGTCGCCGTCTCGACGTTCGGCGCGCGGCCCGGCGAGCCGTGCGGCGACCTCACCGTGCTGTTCGAATTCGAAGAAAAACTGCGTGCCCTGCCCTGCCCGGTCGCCGTCAACCGCGGCGCCTACTACATGAGCAACTGGACCGAGATGCTCGACACCGTGCGCCACCGCGGCCGGCTGCCGAGCTTCTTCCCGGCCGATACCGCCATCCCGATGGTCGCGCCGGACGATCTGGGCGAAGCGGCCGCGCGCCGCCTGCTGGCGCCGCCGGGCGACACCGCCATCCGCTACATCGAAGGCCCGCGCCGCTACACGCCGCGCGACGTGGCGCAAGCGTTCGCGCAGGCGCTGGGGCGGCCGGTCGAGGTCGACGTCGTTCCGCGTCACGCGTGGGAGCAGACGTATCGCCAGCTCGGCTTTTCGCCGGCGGCCGCGCGCAGTTATGCCTGCATGACGGGCACCGTGCTGGACGAGCAGGACCGCTGGCCGGACACGCCGGAACGGGGCACGACGACGCTTGCGGACTTCATCGGTGCGGCCGTCCGGCAACGCCGGCCGGCGGCCCGGGACGCTTGATCCAGCGCAAACCACTAGTATTAAAACTACACACCGAACACGATTTCGATTGACACGGCAATATGCGTGGGGAACAATCGCCTCCGTCGGGCATGAGGAGACACACAATATAACCGCCCGATACGTAGTAAAAGTACCTGGCCGAGTACGCCAGGGAATTACCCGTACAAAAACTCGGAGGAACAACATGAAGAAGAGCATGATCGCGGCCCTGCTGGCGGCAGGCATGATGACGTCCATCGGATCGGCGAGCCACGCCGCGACGCCGAAACAGCAGGCCGGCGGCAGCACGGCCGTCGTCCTGCAGGGCTTTCACTGGAACTCGGCCAACTACACCGGCCCGGACTGGTACAACACCCTGCTGAACAACGTCGGCGACATCAGCGCGATGGGATTCACCCACGTCTGGTTCCCGCCGCCGTCGGATGCCGGCTCGAAGGAAGGCTATCTGCCGCGCCAGCTGAACAAGCTCGATTCGAAATACGGCAGCTCGGCCGAGCTGACCAACGTCGTCAGCGCGTTCAAGAGCAAGGGTGTCCAGTCGATCGTCGACGTCGTCGTCAACCACCGCGTCGGCACCACCGGCTGGTCCGACTTCACCAACCCGAACTGGACCACCTATTCCATCGTCAACGGCGACGAGTGCAACTGCGGCCTCGGCGCGGCCGACACGGGTACGGGTTACTCGGCCGGCCGCGACCTCGACCACACGAACGTGGGCGAAGTCCAGAACGGCATCACCAACTGGCTCAACTACACGCTCAAACCGGTCGGCTTCACGGGCCTGCGCTTCGACTACGTGAAGGGCTTCGGCGCGAAGTACGCCGGCCAGTATTCGAACGCGTTCGCGGCCGATTTCTGCGTCGGCGAGATGTGGCCGGATTCGTTCGACCTGAACAACCTGAACGCGAACCGCCAGGCCATCATGGACTGGATCAACGGCACCAGCAACAGCTGCGGCGCGTTCGACTTCACGACCAAGGGCATCCTCAACGACGCCCTCGCCAACGGCAACTACTGGCGCCTGAAGGGCAGCGACGGCAAGCCGCAGGGCGCGATCGGCTGGTGGCCGGCAATGTCGGTGACGTTCGTCGACAACCACGACACCGGCCCGGCGGAAAGCTGCGGCACGGGCCAGAACCTGTGGGCCGTGCCGTGCGGCTCGGTGCTGGAAGGCTATGCGTACATCCTGTCGCACCCGGGCATCCCGACCGTGTTCTACCCGCACCTGTACAACTGGAACCTCAAGACGCAGATCGCGGCGCTGATGAAGGCGCGCAAGGATGCGGGCGTGACGTCGACGTCGGCCGTGGCGATCCAGCAGGCGACCCAGGGCCTGTACGCCGCCATCATCACCGGCACGACGCGCCAGCTGGCGATGAAGATCGGCCCGAACAGCTGGAGCCCGGGCACCGGCTGGACGCTGCAGACGTCGGGCAACAACTACGCCGTCTGGACGAAGTAAGCGCCGCGCGCCTCAGGTGCCCACCACCTGCAGGCGCACCGGCCGGCCGCGGCCCGCGAGGTCGCGGCCATGCACGCTGACGCGGTTGCGGCCGTGCTGCTTGGCGTGGTACAGCGCCTCGTCGGCGCGCTGCAGGATGTCTTCCCACTTCTCGTCGCGCGCGTCCAGCGCGGCCATGCCCACGCTGACCGTCATCGACACGGACGCGCCGTCGACGTCCAGCGGCGCGCCGGCCACCGTCTCGCGCAGGCGCTCGGCGATACGGACCACGTCGTCCGGGTGCTCCCCCGTGACCAGCACGGCGAACTCCTCGCCGCCGGTGCGAAACAGCGCATCGTAGCCGCGCAGCACCCGCGCCGACAGGGCCGTCACGTGACGGATCGCGTCGTCGCCCGTACCGTGGCCGTAGCGGTCGTTGATGGCCTTGAAGTGGTCGATGTCGAACGTCAGGAAATACATTGCGGCGCGCCGGCGCCGGCTGCGGCGGAACTCGCGCTGGGCGGTGTCGTGCAGCGCGCGCCGGTTGAACCAGCCGGTCAGCACGTCCGTCAGCGACGCGCGCCGCAGCGCCAGCGTCTGCTGGTAGGTCACGATCAGGGCGCAGCACATCGTCGCCAGCGAGAGGTAGGCGAGCGTCGACAGCGCGCAGTACACGCGGAAGAACTCCCCGTCCAGCACGTCCGGCCGATGGCGGTCGGCCAGGAACATGCCGCCCAGCCGCAGCATCTGCTGGACGGCGGCCAGCACTTGCAGCCCGATCAGCGGCAAATAGGCGGCACGGCCGTCGCGCTCGCCGCGGCGCCACAGCAGCCACGCCGCCGCCAGGTTGATCGTGCAGAGCATCGGGACGAACGGCAGCATCCGCGCCAGCTGGTCCGACTGCATGACGGGCAGCGCGTGCCCGGCCAGTACGATGGCGACGAGCGCGGCGCCCCAACCCCAGCCCGGCGCGAGGTGCAGATGACGGCGCACGCCCGCCAGCATGCCGAAATGGCCGCCGAGGTGGAACGCATTGACGCAGGCGATGAAGGCGATGCCCTCGGCATGCATCTGCAGGCCGATGGCGCCGGCCGCGTTACTCAGCGCAAAGAACACGGCGGCCATGCCCCAGTCCGCGAGACAAGGCTGGCGCGCGCTCGCAAGATACAGCAGGCCCATGCTGGCCGCCATGGTGAATGCCGTCAGCGCGGCGGCCACGATGAGTGTAAAGCCGTCCATCCCTCTCCCTCGGCCAGGGCACTGCCCTTGGCCAAAATTCAATTCTCTTATTATAAAACTATTGATTATTTGCAATCTAACGAATTGTTGCCCGCGGCACCGGCCAATCGGCCAGGCGCCTGCCGGTCCGCAAGCGAAAGGGGGCGCCGGCCACGGCCGTGATATAAGAACGGACCGCATCGGAGCGAGTCCCTTCATGAATGCCGCCTTTTTCGCGATCGTCGGCGCCCAGTTCTTTTCGTCGCTGGCGGACAGCGCCCTGTTCATCCTGTGCGTGTCGCTGATCGCCACCCTGTCGTTCCCGCAATGGATGACGCCGATGCTCAAGATGGGCTTCGTGCTGTCGTACATCGTGCTGGCGCCGTTCGCCGGCGCGTTCGCGGACCGCTTCCCGAAAGGCCGCGTGATGCTCGTCACGAACACGGTCAAGATGTTCGGCTGCTCGCTGATCCTCGCCAAGGCCAATCCGCTGCTCGCCTACGGCATCGTCGGCCTCGGCGCGTCCGCCTATTCGCCGGCCAAGTACGGCATCCTGGCCGAGGTGCTGCCGCCGCGCCGGCTCGTGGCCGCGAACGGCTGGATCGAAGGAACGACGGTGCTGTCGATGATCGTCGGCACCGTGCTGGGCGGCCTCATCTCGACCAATCCGCAGGCGATCGCCTGGCTCCTGCGCCTGCCCGCTTCCCTGACGTTGCCGTGGCGGGCCACGCCGCTCGGCATGGCGGTGGCCGTGATCGTTTCGACGTACCTGCTGGCCACCCTGCTGAACCTGCCCGTGATGCACGCGGGCGCCCGCCCGCCCGGGGCGCGCCGCAGCCTGCCCGCGCTGCTCGCCGACTTCTACCGCTGCAACCGCACCTTGTGGCGCGACCGCGAGGGCCGCGTCTCGCTCGGCGTCACGTCGCTGTTCTGGGGCAGCGGGATGGTGCTGCAGGTGCTGCTGCTGACGTGGGCGCAGACGGTGCTCGGCCTGACGCTCGACCGCGCCGCGGCGCTGCAGGGCGTGTTCGCGCTCGGCGTCGCGTGCGGCGCCGCCATCGCCGGCAAGGCCGTGCCGCTGGTGCGCTCGCTGGCCGTGATGCCGCTCGGCGCCGTGATGGGCCTCGGCCTGTGCGCCATGGTCTGGGTCGATTCCGTGCGGGTGGCGCTGCCGCTGCTGCTCGTCATCGGCATCCTGGCCGGGCTGTTCGTCGTGCCGATGAATGCGATCCTGCAGCACCGCGGCCACCGTCTGATGAGCGCCGGGCAATCGATCGCCGTGCAGAACTTCAACGAAAACCTTGCCATCCTCGCGATGACGTCCACGTATGCGCTCGCGCTGCAGGCGCGGCTGCGGCTCGATACCGTGCTGCTGGTGCTCGGCATGCTGATCGTGGGAGTTACCGTCGGCCTGCGCCGGCTGTCGGGGCTCGGTTCATGAGTATCCGGATCGTACGCTCGTGACTTTGCATAGCGTGCGGATGCAACCGCTGTCGGCGTCGAGCTGGCCGCCCGGTGTCCGCTCCAGTGTCCGCTGCGCGTCCGTTCCAGTGTCCGCCTGTCCGACCGTATCGCAGGCGCCACGCCCCGCGGTTTGTAACGGTGTTGTTACAAATCAAAAGGCGTCATGACGGAACGTCAAGACTAGAATATTTTCCTTCTTTCAACGATGAATGCAGGGTAAATATGATACGTTTGCCGATCGGCCTGGCGGCACTATGCCTCACCATGTCAGCAATCGCGGCGGAACCTTTCGACGACAAGTTCCGCCAGCTGGACGAATTGCTGCCCACCGCGACCTCGATCCGCACCGCCTCCGGCGCGCCGGGCCACGCGTACTGGC
>Ga0308166_1004709_pt1 | contig 10760 bp, 9 predicted proteins | sample PhyCR2_2_FD_202137 | JGI IMG/M metagenome (GOLD analysis project Ga0308166, IMG submission 202137) | Phyllosphere microbial communities from UC Gill Tract Community Farm, Albany, California, United States - DLSLCC.R2 | ecosystem: Host-associated > Plants > Phyllosphere > Unclassified | place... | reverse complement strand
GGTCAACACCTGACGCCCGCCGATCAGGCTAGCCTCGCTGAGCGATTTGGTCGCTTACATATCCACCCTATTTACCCGAAAGTCGAGCAGCAACCCGAAATTTTAATTCTCGATACGGCGCTCAATGATTTACGGGATAACGCACTTTGGCATACCGATGTAACCTTTATCGAAACGCCTCCCCTAGGCTCCATTCTCAATGCCATCCAAGTCCCTGAATATGGTGGTGATACATTATGGGCGAGTAGCAGTGCAGCCTACGATGCGCTCTCACCGCCCATTCAACAGTTGATAGACGGTCTCGATGCCGAACATGATATTCAACTGTCTTTTCCCGATGAGCGTTTTAGTACGACCGCGGAAGCTCAACAACAGGTCGCAAAGGCTCGTCAAGATCATCCGCCGGTTATTCATCCCGTGGTGCGTGTGCATCCCGATACCGGTAAAAAAGGACTTTTTGTGACGCCTGGATTTACGCGGCGGATTATTGGGCTAAGTGCATTAGAAAGTCGTGCTTTGCTGGAGCTTCTCTTCGCTCACAGCACGCGACCGGAGTTTTCGGTTCGTTGGCATTGGCAGGCGAATGACGTGGTCTTTTGGGATAATCGTATTACTCAACATTACGCCTGTGATGACTATCATCCCCAACGACGGGTAATGCATCGAGCCACCATTTTAGGCGATAAGCCGAAAGGTCCATAATACGAAACGCCTTCATCCTAAGGATGAAGGCGTGGGTGAGCGATTAGAAGTCGTAGCGGAAGCGTACGAGGTTCATATCCCCTTCTTTATCGGTGGTTGACGCAAAGACGTGCTCATAATCGACACGGAAGCCGTAATAGGCAAATAACGCAACCCCTACGCCATTATCGATACGCTTGTAATTACGACCATTGACGTATTCAAGACGGTCACCCATAACATAAGGCATTACCGCCTTCACACCCATTTGCTGAACTGGGAACTTATAACCGGCAAAATATTCCACGCCCCATGCATCACCAGCAAAGTAGTTATTTGCATTTTTCAGCTTGGTTTTCAGGAAGTTTTGATAGTATCCCCCGCCTGCGGCAATGGTCCAGTTACCCGGTGTCCAGCCCAAGGACGTCCCGACGATATTTTGGTTATAATCTTTACTCTGGCCATGCGCATGGTCGTAAACGGTGGCTTTGGTGTAGTTCCAGGCCGTTCCCCATGAGAGGTCTTTGGTAATATGATAATCGATACCGACAGAACCGCCGCCTTTACGTTTGTAGCGCATTTTGTCGCTGGTCAGTAACGGATCGTCGCCAAAGAGGTATGAGGCATACACATCAAAATCCCCTACGCGGCCTTTGTATTTCAGCATCTTACGCGAACGGTATGATCCATCATAATCACCGTTTACCCCGTTGCCCGGTGCTTGAGCTAACATATCGTCATCCCAAATATCGGTTTTTGCCCCGACCGCATCGTAATAAACGCTATTCTGTTGTCCGAAGGTCAGTTGGCCATATTGCTGGCTCTTTAAGCCGGTAAACCATTGGCGACGGGTGGTATTGGTCGCACCAGAAGCGTAATGATTATCCCAGTTAAAGACTTTAGGAATATTAACACCAACTTCGTAGTAGTTAACCCAGTTAATATCTTGGGTCAGTGCGTAATCCACACTGAAACGAAAACGTGTGCCACCATCAAAACCGTTGCGTTTGTATGATTTGTCTTTGCCACCGGTCTGGTGATTGAACTGAGGACGGATACTTCCACCCACTTTGACATTTAAGCGGCTGAGCGGATCAGTCGCCTGAGGATCTTGTTTTAAGAGAGTAATTTCTGCTTGGCTGACAACGGGGAGTCCCAGTAAACACAACGCCAAGATCGAGGGCGAAAATAAACGCGTTTTCATTAATATAATTATCCTGTAATTAAACACTGCAATAATCGAGCAAGGTGATTATCCTTACGCTTTATGACAAAAATATGAATTTCTTGGAATAGTCTTAAATTTTAAGCACCAAAATGGTGCATATTGACCTAATAAGCCTCAAAAAGTAATAAAATGAATCAAAAATTACTTACCTAAAAGTGTTCTTATCCTCGCAATCAGCCGCAACGTCCTGTTTTGCCCTTAATCCGCATCAATTAAATAACTGGAATAGTTTTTGCTGAAATAAGTAAAAAACAGTGGATGCGAGCCAATGCAAAAAACAAATGATGAACCGCTACTTTATGGTCTAAACGATCGTTTACCTTTCATACCTGCAGTCTGTACCGCCGTCCAGCATATGTTGGCGAGTATTGTTGGGATTGTGACACCCCCCTTAATTATTGGCAGTTCCCTTGGCCTCACGCAGTTTCTCCCTTATTTAATCAGCATGTCATTATTTGCTTCAGGAATTGGGACGGTCATTCAAGCAGTACGTTTTCGTAATATCGGGGCGGGGATGATTTGCCTGCAAGGCACTAGCTTTGCTTTCTTGGGCGTGATTATTGCGGGGGGGTTACTGCTCAAACAGCAGGGGGCGACACCGGAGCAAATTCTGGCGATGATTTTTGGCTGTACCTTAGTGTCGGCAATTATTCCGCTAATTGTCAGCCAATTTATCCATACCTTTGCTCGCGTATTGACGCCACTGGTCACCGGTATCGTTATTGTCTTGATTGGTATCAGTCTGATTAAAGTCAGTATTACCGATTGGGGTGGCGGATTTGGTGCGACGGACTTTGCCGCGCCACATAATCTTGAGCTAGGGCTTTTTACCCTCCTGATCATTGTGCTGATGAACTGTAGCCGTCGTCCTTGGTGCAAGCTCTCTGGTATTATCGTTGGAATTGTTGCAGGCAGCCTTCTCGCCACACTTTTAGGTAAATTTCACCCGCACTTTAGTTCAGGCCTCCTTCCCGCTTTGCCTATTCCCTTTCGCTTTGGCATCAGCTTTTCATGGTCGGTCTTTATTCCCATCGCTTTAGTCTCCTTAATCTCAATCATCGAAACAGTGGGTGACCTTACCGCCAACTGTATGCTGTCAAAACAACCCCTGGTTGGGCCAGATTTTCAAAACCGAATTCGTGGTGGGATCTTAGGGGACGGCGTCAGCTGCTTAGTCGCCGCAATATTCTCATCATTCCCAAACACCACATTTGCCCAAAACAATGGCGTTATTCAGATGACGCAAGTTGCCAGCCGTTATGCAGGAATCTGGATCGGGGGGTTATTCATTTTATTGGGCCTCTTCCCTCAATTTAGTCAGTTACTTGAGCAACTCCCTAAACCCGTGCTTGGCGGAGCCACCTTAGTGATGTTTGGGAGTGTCGTGGCAGCGGGTATTCGTATCATGACCCGAGAAAGCTTAGATAGCCGCAGCATGCTGATTATCGCCTTAGCGTTCGGTGTCGGGTTAGGGATTGAATCGCAGCCGGACATCCTGAAAGCGATGCCACAGTTCTTCCAAACCCTCTTCCAAAATGCCGTCACCAGCGGTGGAACATTGGCCATCTTACTCAATTTACTGTTACCTGTTTCGAAGGAAAAAAATGATGTCTAGGCGTTTATGGATTAAACACCCCCTAGCCTGCTTTGATGGGACTCGGCAAATTGAGACCAATGGCCTGGTGATTGAAGACGGTAAAATCGTTGAGCTTCTGGCGGTTGGACAGCAACCCTCCCCCTCTGCGAGACAATTTTCGATGCGCGTCAGCACGTGGTCTTACCAGGACTAATTAATACCCACCACCATTTCTACCAGACATTAACCCGAGCGTGGGGGCCGGTCATCAATCAGCCGCTATTTCCCTGGCTGAAAACCCTTTATCCGGTTTGGGCCGAATTAACGCCGCAAGCATTACGCCTGGGGAGTGAGGTCGCCTTAGCTGAACTGTTGCTATCTGGGTGCACCACCACCAGCGATCATCACTATCTTTTTCCTGCTGGGATGGAAGAGGCCATTGATATCCAAGTCGCTGCGGTTAATCAGCTTGGGATGCGTGCGACGTTAAGCCGTGGCTCGATGAGCCTTGGGGAGAAGTCTGGTGGTTTACCTCCTGAGCACACAGTGCAAGCGGCCGAGATCATTTTAGACGATAGCCAGCGGCTTATTGAGCGTTATCACGATACGCAAGACGGCGCGATGATTAATATCGCCTTAGCACCCTGCTCACCGTTTTCCGTGACGCCTGACATCATGAAGCAGAGTGCCAAATTGGCTGAAGAGAAAAATGTTCGCTTACATACCCATTTGGCCGAAACATTGGATGAAGAGGCGTTTTGTCTAAAGCTTTTTGGCTTACGTACCGTCGACTATTTAGATTCGGTGGGATGGCTAAGCTCCCGTACTTGGTTGGCGCATGGAATTCACTTCAATGATGAAGAAATTTACCGTTTGGGGAAAGAAGGCGTTGCCATTAGTCATTGTCCAGTTTCTAATATGCGGCTCGCTTCGGGCATCTGCCGGACGCAGGAGCTACTGCAAGCGGGCGCCACGATTAGTTTAGGGGTCGATGGATCGGCATCAAACGATGCCTCGAATATGATGTATGAAGCACGGCAAGCGCTTTACTTGCAACGATTGCGATACGGGACGCAAACGATTACGCCAGAATTGGTATTAGGCTGGGCAACACGAGGAAGTGCCAAAACGTTAGGCCGGGACGACATTGGGGAAATTAGCATCGGAAAACAGGCCGATTTAGCATTATTCACATTAGAAGATATACGTTTCAGCGGTAGCCACGATCCGCTCGCCGCTTTATTACTGTGTGGCGCTGAGCGGGCCGATCGCGTGATGGTAGCTGGAAACTGGCGAGTCATCGACGGGGAAATCGTCGAGTTAGACCTACCGAGACTCCTTAACCATCACCGCAAAGTCGCTAAACAATTGATCGATTTATAACAATAATTTTATTCAGGTAGGGAATAACATGCAGACACACTCATCATTATCTCATCGTACGCGTGGGTTTAGCCGCTATTTGGTATTAACTGCGTTTGTCCCACTGTTCGGTTATGCCGCTACCGCTGATACCAACTCGGCCTCGACGCTGGAAGAGGCGATTACCCAAGGTAAGGTTAGCGGTAGTTTACGTTCAATGTACTATTCGACCCATAATGCCTACTTTGCTCAAGGTCTGAACCAAGACACCATCAGTTACGGGGGTTTCCTAAAATATGAGACGGCGCCGCTCGATGGTTTTAACCTTGGGGTTAGCGGTATATTCGTACGGGGTATTAACCATGGATCAGCCAGCCAGACCGTCAGTGAACTCGGCGATAACCAAACCAATATTGGCGAAGCATGGTTGCAGTGGCGTAATGATGATTTTCGAATCACCGCAGGTAATCAACAGCTCGATATTCCGTTCTTAGGGAATTACGACTGGCGTATAACGCCAATGATTTATCAAGCGATTGATGCCGAATATGGCCAGGGTGAAGATTTTATTCGGGCGACTAAAGTTTTCCGTTACAAATCTTGGGGATCAGATCGTCAACAACGTTACACCGCTTATGGTTCTGATGAAAAAACCAATGGTATGTGGTCACTGGGGGCCGGACATCATTGGGATATTAATGATGTTCACTTAAACGGCGTTGCATGGTACGAAAATTATAACGACTACAGTGATATCTTTTATACCGAAGGTCATGCCCAATGGAACCAGGCGCCCTTACAGCCCGATTTCGGTATCCAGTATCTTCGCGGCACGGGTAACGGAAAAAATTTAGCAGGCTCGGTAAACAGCCAAAGCATTGGCTGGCAGCTTTCTGTCAATCTGCTGAGTAACCTGAACTGGAAAGTTGGCTACGACTACTTGGCGAATAATGCCAGCGGTCATCAATACCCTCTTGTGACCCCTTATTCACATAATGCCTCTTCCGGCCCTTATTTCGCTCAACCCTTCTTCACCAGTACTCAAGATCTTGGGAATGGAAACGCTTGGGCCACCAGCTTGAATTACAGCGCAACTGAGCAAGTGACTGTGGGGACTCGCTACTCATGGATGGATCTTAAACCGGCCAATAGTCATGGCAGTTTACGCCAGTCTGAGTACCTTGTTTATGGTATTTATAGCTTCGGGGGAGCGCTCAAGGGTCTGAGCTTGACCGATTTTGTCGGCGTTCAAACTTCCCCTCTTTACAAGAAAGATTTTTGGCAGAACCGCGTGGCCTTGCAATACGATTTCTAACGCTTTCGGGTGCCTGCCTAGGCACCCCTCTTCTGGCTCTATTTTGTTACCACTGTCCTAATTTTGAACAATTTATTTGAATAAAGAGAACAAAACTATTAACTATCCGTTATCTGATAAATAAGCCATGCTTAAATTATTCACCCTACAAAGGATAGAAAAATAATGAAAATCAGTACGCTTCTCTTACCTATTGTTGCCGCCACTACGCTGTATAGTGCGGCCTCACAAGCGGCAGCAGTGGACTACCAATTAGATGCTGCGCACACCTCTATCGTTGTCAGTTGGGACCATTTTGGTTTTTCACATCCTACCGCGGAGATTCCAGGCGCAACGGGGGTCATTAAGTTCGATCCACAGCACCCTGCCACCTCATCGGTACAAGTGACGATTCCAGTCAGTAATATCGATACCCATGTACCGGCCTTAACTAAAGAGTTTCAAGGTAGCGAATACTTCGATACCACTAAATATGCCACAGCCACCTTTACGAGTACCAAGGTGATCCCACGTGGCGAACATAAGTACGACGTTGAGGGAAATCTCACACTGAAAGGGGTCACTAAGCCCGTTACCCTGCATGCCACCCTCAACAAGATCGGTGAACACGCAATGGTGAAAAAGCAAGCGGTTGGGTTTGATGCCAGCGGCACGTTACAGCGTTCAGCATTCGGTATTGATAAGTATGTTCCTGCGGTAAGCGATGCTATTAGCTTGAACATTTCGACGGAAGCCTACGCTAAGTAATCCCCTTCTCGTTCCCAGTAAGGTTTTTATTGGGAACAATTTCTTCCTTATTTCTCTCTACCCGACAATTTGTATTATCCTTAGTGTCATCCATTGATTAAATTAGTAAGGATAATTTGTGGGATATTACGAATTTACTTTCCTCAAATTACTGATTGGCTTCTGCGTTCTCATCGCTCACCTCAATCTCACCGGTAAGACTCAACTGTCACAGATGACCCCGATCGATTTTATCGGCAACTTTGTATTGGGGGGCATTATTGGCGGGGTAATTTATAGCGACACGATCCCTCTGCAGCAGTATGTCATTTTACTCCTGCTCGGGGTGTTATTAATTAGCGCATTAAATTTCGCGAGCAAGCATATCTCGTCGATACGTACCATCACGATAGGTGATCCGATTCCTATCATGAAGAACGGTAATTTTATTCTTGAAAACGTGCTGAAAAGTCGAAATAAGCTCGATATCGTTAGCCTTACCTCACAACTTCACTCTTTGGGAATAAATTCGTTCGAAGAGGTTCGTTATGCACAGGTTGAGCCTGGCGGCCAACTCAGCGTGATCACTAAAGAAGCGACGATGTTTTCAGTATTAGTGATTAAAACCGGCGAAGTTCGCCAACACGGCTTAGAAATCATTGAAAAGGATGAGGAGTGGCTCACCGCGAAGCTCGAGGAGAAATCTATAGCCGTAGAGGATGTTTTTCTCGGCGAGTTTTGGAAAAGCGAGTTGGTCCTACACCTCTATAATGGAAAGAAAGAGATCATTTAACGACAGAAAAATAAGGCAATAGAGATGAAATATAAACTGCTGTTACCCCTTATTGGCTTGGGTTCTCTCGCACTCTTATCGGCCTGTCAAACTATGACGCCTCCTTCGGGGATTAACCCCGTCACGCCATTTGATGTCGAGAAGTACCAAGGTAAGTGGTTTGAGGTCGCAAGGCTTGAGAATCGATTTGAAAAAGGCCTCACCCACGTTACCGCGACATACCGTTTACAAAAGGATGGCACTGTCACCGTTATAAACCGTGGGTTTAACCCTAAAAAAGGACAGTGGTCTGAGAGCATCGGCAAGGCCCGCTTCACCGGAAGTCATGATCGCGCAGCATTGAAAGTGTCATTTTTTGGGCCTTTCTATGCCAGCTATAACGTGATTGCCTTGGATGATGATTACCAAACGGCCTTAGTCTGCGGACCCGACAGAAGTTATCTCTGGATCCTCTCCCGCCGGCCTCACTTAACTGCTACATCGCGTCAAACACTGTTAGTGAAAGCCAAGCAGGCGGGATTCGCTATCGACCAATTACTGTGGACCGATCAGGAGTAGGCGAAGAGCGCTGGTGACCCCCCCGTGTGGATAAATAGTAACGGGCCACTGCCAGCAAAACGGTGACTGTTAATCCCCGATAACATTCCTGCCATTGCTTTCGCTGTATAAACGGGGTCAAGGAAGATCCCCTCCAGCTGGGCCAGTAAGTTAAGCGCATCATTACCGCTATCATTGGTATAGCCGTAGCCGGGTGCGTAGAAGTCATCCCACAACTCCAGTGGCTGTTTTACACTCACGTTCAGTGTCTCCGCCAAAGATTGACGTAGCGCGTCAACAATCGGCTGCTGCTGCGCCTGGCTGCGCGAAACCGTCACCCCCACCAAGGAAACCTGTGGAAGATAGTGTTCCAAACCCACTGACAGGCCGGCATGTGTGCCACCGCTACCTGATGCGACGACGACCGTAGCAAGGTCAGGAATGTCAGCCACTTGATGCATAATTTCTTGCGCACATCCAACGTATCCCAAACTGCCGAAGGTATTCGAGCCACCTACCGGTACAACATAAGGACGAAATCCTTGTGCTTGCAGTAATTCTGCTTGCGTGCTCAGCTGTTCGGCGAGAGAGGGTCCGACCTGTGCAGGTAAAACATTGACGCCTAATAAGTCGAGTAGTAAGCGGTTGCCATTGTGCTGATAACCTTCTGGCGCGTCCTGTAGAGGATTCTCTAAAATCGCCATACATTTTAGGCCCAGCTTCGCTGCCACTGCCGCCGTCTGCCTAACATGATTAGACTGGATCGCGCCAGCGGTGAGCAAAACATCCGCTCCTTCTTGCAGGGCTTGTGCGGCGAGGAACTCGAGTTTACGGAGCTTGTTCCCCCCTAATCCTAGGGGGGTCAGATCATCGCGTTTAATGTAAATATCGCGTTCCGCATAATCGGATAGGCGCGGTAGGTACTCAATGGGGGTCGGCGCGCCAACCAGCTCTATTTTCGGGTAATTATCGATTAACATTATTTCACTTTCTCGCTTAATGCGCCTGATCCCAGTTATCACCTAGGCCGGTATCCACTTGTAGAGGTACCGCTAGCGTGACGCAGTTTTCCATAATTTCGCGTACTTTTTGCGTCGCACTATCGACCAAGTCTTCATGCACTTCAAATACCAATTCATCATGTACTTGCATGATCATCTTGATACGGTCCGGATCTTGGGTCGCCAACCAGTGATCAACCCCGATCATCGCACGTTTGATAATATCGGCTGCGGTACCCTGCATCGGCGCATTGATCGCCGCCCGCTCCGCTGCTTTGCGGCGAATCGCATTGCTCGACTTAATGTCGGGTAAATAGAGCCGGCGTCCTTCGAGGGTTTCAACATACCCTTTTTCCGAAGCACTTTGACGTGTAGTTTCCATATAGGTCAAGACACCTGGATAACGCTCGAAGTAGAGGTCCATATACTTCTTCGCTTCACCCGGGGCTATCCCTAATTGGCGCGATAGTCCGAACGAGCTCATGCCATAAATCAGTCCAAAGTTAATCGCTTTAGCACTACGGCGTTGTTCGCCAGTCACCTTATCCAGTGGAGTACCAAAGACTTCTGAAGCCGTGGCTCGGTGGATATCTTCACCTTGGGCAAAGGCTTCTAACAAGCCTTTATCTTGTGAAAGGTGCGCCATAATCCGTAGTTCAATTTGCGAATAGTCCGCTGCCAGAATTTTATGGCCAGGAGCGGCAATAAATGCTTGGCGAATACGCCGACCTTCATCGTTACGCACCGGTATATTCTGAAGATTTGGATCGGTCGACGAGAGGCGTCCTGTTGCGGTAACAGCCTGATGATAAGAAGTATGTAAGCGACCTGTAATCGGGCTAATCATAAGAGGCAGCTTATCGGTATAGGTCGATTTCAGTTTCGAGAGACCACGGTGCTCAAGAATCACTTTAGGTAACGGGTGATCAAGCGCTAGCTCGGCCAGGACTTCTTCACTGGTTGAGGGCGCTCCGCCTGGGGTTTTTTTCGTCGGCTTAATACCCTGTTTTTCAAAAAGGATCGTCTGCAACTGTTTAGGCGATGAGAGATTAAAGCTTTCCCCTGCCAGCTCGTGCGCTTTCTTCTCTAACTCTTCGAGGCGCTGCGCCAACTCTTGAGAGTGTGCCGAAAGAATTAGCGGCTCAATTAATACGCCATTGCGCTCGATTTTCGAGATAACAGGCACGAGTGGCATCTCGATTTCGTCGAAGACTTTTTTAGGGCCCGCTTCATTTTCTAATAAAGGCCAAATTTTTTGATGCAGCTGTAGCGTGACATCGGCATCTTCCGCTGCATACTGAGCGGCTTGCTCAAGGGCTATTTGATTAAAAGTTAGCTGTTTTTTGCCTTTGCCAGCAATTTCTTCAAAGGTGATCGTCTTATGGCCTAACCAACGTTGTGAGAGGCTATCCATATCGTGTTTACCGGCCACACTGTTATAGAGGTAAGACTCCAGCATGGTATCGAAACGGATACCTTTTAATTCAATGCCATAGTTAAGCAGTACGCCACGGTCATACTTTAGATTCTGGCCAACTTTT
>Ga0308166_1004705_pt1 | contig 10768 bp, 6 predicted proteins | sample PhyCR2_2_FD_202137 | JGI IMG/M metagenome (GOLD analysis project Ga0308166, IMG submission 202137) | Phyllosphere microbial communities from UC Gill Tract Community Farm, Albany, California, United States - DLSLCC.R2 | ecosystem: Host-associated > Plants > Phyllosphere > Unclassified | place... | reverse complement strand
TGGTCATTGTTAACACCAAAGATGCCGTGCTGGTTGCGCGTCGCGATCAGGTACAGGATGTAAAGCGGGTTGTTGAGTTTCTCAAAAGTGAATGTCGTAGTGAATATCGCCGCCACCGTGAAACCTACTGGCCATGGGGTCGTTGTGACCTTGTTGTACAGACAGAACGTTTCAACGTTAACCGGATCACGGTTAAGCCGGGCGAAGCCTTTGAGCTACAGATGCATTACCATCGCACTGAACACTGGGTCATCCTGTCTGGCACTGCAAAGGTAACCATCCAGGATAAAACGCTGCTGCTGACAGAGAACCAGTCAACCTTTATCCCTATTGGTCATCCACACACCTTAGAAAACCCAGGCAAGATTCCATTAGAGCTGTTGGAAATCCAGTCAGGTTCCTATCTTGGCGATGACGACCTCATTTTGATTAAACAACAGTTTGCAAGTAAGTAAGGACAGACAAGATCATGGCAGCATTGACCTGTTTTAAAGCTTATGACATCCGTGGTGAGCTGGGCACTGAACTTAATGACGATATTGCTTACCGCATTGGTCGCGCTTATGGCGAGTTTATCCGGCCTAAGACCATTGTAGTGGGTGGCGATGTTCGCCAGACCAGTGAATCACTTAAGATGGCGCTGGCAAATGGACTCAGGGATGCAGGTACCGATGTGCTGGATATCGGTATGAGCGGAACGGAAGAGATCTATTTCGCGACATTTCATTTAGGGATTGATGGCGGCATTGAAGTGACCGCCAGCCATAACCCGATGAACTATAATGGCATGAAGTTAGTGCGGGAAGGTGCGCGTCCAATCAGTGGAGATACAGGACTGCGCGATGTTCAGCGCTTGGCTGAAGCTAACGATTTTGCACCGGTTGAAGAGGGCAACCGTGGCAGCTATAAGCAGATCTCAGTCCTGGAAGCCTATGTCGATCATCTGATGGGCTATATCGACCTGAGCAACTTCACCAAACCCATGAAGCTGGTGATCAACTCAGGTAATGGTGCAGCCGGTCACGTCATTGATGAGATTGAAAAACGCTTCCAGCAGGCTAATGCGCCGGTTAGCTTTACTAAGGTACATCATCAGGCTGATGCAACTTTCCCGAACGGTATCCCTAATCCACTGCTACCGGAGTGCCGTAAAGATACTTCTGATGCAGTTCGTGAGCATCAGGCTGATATGGGAATTGCATTCGACGGAGACTTCGACCGTTGCTTTCTATTCGATGAGAATGCTGAGTTCATTGAAGGCTATTACATTGTCGGCTTGTTGGCAGAAGCCTTCCTGAAAAAAGAGGCGGGTGCAAAAATCATTCACGATCCGCGCCTGACCTGGAACACCATCGATGTGGTTACCAAAGCAGGTGGTATTCCGGTAATGTCCAAAACCGGCCACGCTTTTATCAAAGAACGTATGCGTGAAGAAGATGCAGTCTATGGCGGTGAGATGAGCGCACACCACTACTTCCGTGATTTTGCTTATTGTGATAGCGGTATGATTCCGTGGTTGTTAGTAGCTGAGTTAATTCAGACAGAAGGTAAAAGCTTACAATCGCTGATTAAAAAACGTATTTCTTTATATCCGGCATCCGGAGAAATAAATAGAAAGATTGAGAATGCCGACTTTATAATCGACGCAATTGAAAAAAAATATACAGATAAAACATTGTGTATTGATAAAACAGATGGACTCAGTATGGAATTTGAAAATTGGCGTTTTAACATCAGAACTTCTAATACTGAGCCATTAATAAGATTAAATGTGGAAAGCTGTAAAAAAATAGAACTTATGACTGAAAAGACTGATGAGATTTTAGCCTTTATTGATAATAGTGGATGTGCCTGATATGTTAAAAGCTATATATCATTACCGCGGTTTTATTATTAGTAGTATTAAGCGGGACTTTCAGTCTCGTTATCAAACAAGCATGCTAGGTGCCTTGTGGTTAGTACTACAACCCCTGGCTATGATTTTAGTCTATACGTTAGTTTTTTCTCAAGTAATGAAGGCAAGGATGCCAGATAATACCGGCTCCTTTGCATATAGCATTTATCTGTGTTCCGGTGTGTTAACATGGGGGCTATTTACTGAAATTCTGGATAAAAGTCAGGGGGTATTTATTAATAATGCAAACCTGATAAAGAAAATTAGCTTCCCGAAAATATGTTTGCCAATAATTGTTATCTCTTCAGCAGTGGTAAACTTTCTAATAATATTTTCGCTATTTATTATATTTCTCATTTTTACAGGAAATTTCCCCGGATGGATCGTGATTTCAATGATTCCGGTTATTTTGATTCAGATAGCCTTTGCTTCTGGACTTGGAATGATTTTTGGTGTGATGAATGTATTCTTCCGTGACGTGGGACAATTTGTTGGCGTGTTATTGCAGTTCTGGTTTTGGTTTACACCTATCGTATACGTCTTAAATTCACTACCTCAATGGGCACATGAAGTTCTTATGTACAATCCATTAGCCAGACTTATGCAGGCTTATCAGGGTATTTTTGCTTATCATAAAATGCCGGATTGGATTTCATTGATGCCTGTATTCGGTTTGGCAATAGTTTTTTGTATTTATGGTTTTGTTTTATTCAGAAGGCATGCGGCTGAAATGGTGGATGAACTCTGATGACTCACATATATGTAACTGACGTAAGTAAAGCATACAAAATTTATCATAAGAAAACAGATAGATTAATTGAATGGCTCGTGCCGATGATTAGAAGAAGGCATAAACAAAAATGGATTTTGAAAAATATTAATTTTAAAATTAACAAAGGAGAGGCTGTAGGTGTTATCGGAGTAAACGGTGCTGGAAAAAGTACTTTACTAAAATTGATTACTGGCACTGCCAGAGCGACTACAGGAACGATAGATGTTTCAGGCCGTGTTGCTGCTATGCTCGAACTAGGAATGGGATTTCACAGTGATTTTACTGGTCGCCAGAATGTGTATATGTCAGGACAACTGTTAGGCTATACAATAGAGCAACTCAATGTGCTGATGCCAGAAATAGAGTCATTTGCCGAAATTGGCGACTACATTGACCAGCCGGTGCGTGTTTATTCAAGTGGAATGCAAGTTCGCCTAGCCTTCAGTGTTGCTACCGCTATCAGACCAGATATATTAATTATCGATGAAGCTCTTTCGGTCGGAGATGCCTATTTTCAGCATAAAAGTTTCGAGCGAATACGTGAATTTAGACGTAAGGGTACAACGCTACTGTTAGTTTCACATGACAAGCAGGCTATTCAAAGCATATGCGATCGGGCAATCCTTCTAAGCAAAGGTGAGGTAGCAATGGAAGGAGAACCTGAATTAGTAATGGACTACTATAACGCTTTACTCGCAGATAAAGAAAAAAAATCTATAAAAATAAATAATGCTGATGGAAGAAAAGCTACTCTTTCAGGCACCGGTGAGGCGTGTATAAGTCGTCTTGGTCTCTTTAATACAGAATCAGAGTCTATAGAAAACGTTCAGGTAGGGCAAGTTGTTACTTTAAGGGTTGAAATTAAGATTGAACAACCGATTGAAGAATTAGTTGTGGGATATGCCATTAAGGATCGCTTAGGGCAACCCGTTTTTGGTACTAATACACATCATTTGAAAAGGGTATTGGATAATCTTCCAGCGGGCAAGATATTAGAATATAATTTTGAATTTTCAGCAAATTTGGGCGTAGGATCGTATTCAATCGCGGTGGCATTACATTCTTCGGATACGCATGTGGCGAGAAATTATGAATGGCGCGATTTGGCGCTGGTATTTACAGTAATAAATCCCAGCAAGCAACCATTTATAGGTGTCTCCTGGATGCCACCTACATTGGAGATTAAAGAGTGAGTGATAATTTTTACCGCGAATTTGAAGATAAGCACCGTGGAAAAACTGAAGATATACGTCAAAGATTAAATGTATATTTGCCACTAATAAAGCCTTTAGATTTATTTTACCCTGAATCTATTGTTATTGATGTAGGTTGTGGTCGAGGAGAATGGTTAAAACTGTTGCGCGATAATGGCATTAAGGGCATTGGTGTTGATCTAAATGAAGGAATGCTTGCGGAAGCGCGCAAAGATGGGTTAACCGTTGAACTCGAAGATTGTATTGAATATCTTAAAAAGCAGGCAGATGATAGTTTAATTGCTGTAACTGGTTTTCATATTGTTGAACACCTACCTTTTGCTCTCGTTCATACATTAGTAATTGAAGCGCATCGCGTATTGAAACCGGGCGGTTTATTAATACTAGAAACCCCTAATCCGGAAAACATCAGCGTTGGAAGTTGTTCATTCTATATGGACCCTACTCATCAAAATCCGCTTCCACCCGATCTACTGAAATTTTTACCGGATTATTATGGTTTCCAAAGGACCCGTGTCGTAAGGCTTCAAGAGAATCCTCATGTAAAACATGAGGCGGGAAAAATTACATTAACAGATGTTTTGAAAGGTGTAAGCCCAGACTATAGTATCGTCGCACAAAAAAAAGGGCCTCAGGATTTATTTTCATTTTTTAATGAATTCTATGTAAAAAAAATAGGTGTTACCTTAGACGAGTTAGCTGACAGATATGATTACGAATTAGTTGAAAAAATTGGAAATATTGAAAATTCGAATTCTGCAAATTACGAATATCTACATAACAAATTGAATTATTTATTGAAGACTTATGAAAAGATAGAGAATATAAATAATGATTTGATTATACATAATCAAAACCTCGAAGACCGTTTGTCGCTAATATATAAAAGTAATTCATGGAGGTTAACCTCTACTTTGCGCCGTAGTTCCGACATAATAAAGAGAACCAATTTGGCGCGGAAAAAGGGCATGAAATATTTAATCAAAGCATTGTTGCGAAAATTATTTAATCGCTTGTTGGTACTTTCCGGTAAATACCCTAATGCGAAAGGCATCGCTCTGAATATAATGCGTCAGGTAGGGATATATGATTTGGTACGTAAACTTTATTCGAAAAGTATGTTTTTGTCAGATGGACAATTACCTAATCACTTCGTTTCAAGCCCTGTAACGCATTATAATAATATGCCTAATCGCGCGAAGAACATATTTGAAGATCTCCATAATGCAGAAGTTGAAAGTGATAAAGGGATTAAATGATGAGAATTATTATTGATCTGCAGGGTGCGCAAACTGAGAGCAAGTATCGTGGTATTGGGCGTTACTCTTTATCCATAACTAAAGCTATTCTGCGCAATAATAAAACACATGAGTTTTTTGTGTTACTGAACGCTAACTTTAGTGATACTATTTCTGAAATCAAAGAGACATTGTCAGGACTCCTTCCTAAGAAAAACATTATAGTTTGCAAACTTCCTGCACCTTTAAAAGCTTGCGATGAAGGCAATGAATGGCGTACGGCCGCTGCAAGTCTTATTCGTGAGGAGATGATTCGTTCTTTTTCTGCGGATATCGTTTTTATCACAAGTCTTTTTGAAGGACATATTGATGATGCAGTAATTACTATAAAATCGCTGAGCAGCAAAACTAAAGTGTTTGTTCTTCATCATGATTTAATTCCTCTTGTAAATGAAAAAATATATTTACAAGATCAAAGATTCCGTAATTACTATTTAAATAAAATCGATGATCTTAAAAAAGCAGATGTCATTCTGACTAACTCAGATTATACTGCTAATGAAGCCCAAATATATCTTACTGATACTCATGCTCGTATTGCGTCAATATCATCAGCAACAGAAGAAGAATGGCATAACAAGAATATAGAAGATATTGATTTTGATTATATAAAAAATAAATTTTCCATTACCAGGGATGTTATTCTTTATGCGCCAGGAGGTTTTGATAAGCGTAAGAATTTTGAAAGGCTAATCTTGGCTTTTTCTAAGATAAACAACGATTTGCGATACAATAAACAGCTGGTCATTGTAAGCAAGTTGAACGATGGAGACCGCCTCTATCTGGCTAACATAATTAAAAATGCAGGCCTTACTAAAAAAGATGTAATATTAACAGGATATGTCAGCGATGACGAACTAATACTTTTTTATCGCCATTGTTTCTTGTTCGTTTTCGCCTCTGAACATGAAGGTTTTGGTCTGCCGATTTTAGAAGCTATGAAATGTGGTGCTGCAACTATTGGCTCAAATGTAACTAGTATTCCTGAAGTTATAGGACTGGAAAAAGCGCTATTTGATCCATTCTCGGTAGAGTCAATAAAAAATAAAATTATTGATGTTATTGTCGATGAACATTTCCGGAACAACTTAAAATCACACGCTATTAGCCAGTCGGCTAAATTCTCATGGGATCTTACTGCTCAAAAAGCTCTCAATGAATTTTCACGTCCACCAGAAAATTTAATCTTAAATGACATCCATGAAGATGAGATTAAACCGCAATCAATAATTGAAAAATTAAAAAAAATAGATACCAAAGTTAGACCATCCCAACAAGATCTTATGAAAGTTGCTGAAGCTTTAGATAGGAATATGAAGCTAGCAGAAATTATGCAGGTTTTAGAAAAGCAGCTTGAATGGCGTATCGATGGTCCTTTCGATTCTTCTTATAGTCTTGCTTTAGTAAATAGGCAATTTGCCCGAGCTTTGAGTGATGAAAGTGCAACTGTATTCTTACATTCTACAGAAGGTCCTGGAGATTATGAACCTGATGCTACTTTCATGCATAAAAGTAGCAACGCTGATCTATTAGGTTGGAATATAAAAGCACAACAATTTCTAACAAAAAAAATCTCAGTTCAGTCCAGAAATATTTATCCTCCTCGTGTGACTGAATTGAATGCAAATGTCAAACTTCTTCATTGCTATGCTTGGGAAGAAACAGGTTATCCGCTGGAATGGATTCAAAATTTTAACAATGAGCTTGATGCTGTTTTATGCACCTCACATCACGTTAAAAAAATACTGATTGATAATGGATTACGTTTACCTGCATTCGTAACGGGCAACGGATGTGATCATTGGGAGAGTATTAATTCAGTTCATTATGATCTTGGGATGGTGAATTCTTTCCGCTTCTTACATGTTTCATCATGCTTTCCACGCAAAGGTGCAGAGGCGATGCTGAAAGCATACGGAAAAACATTCAAGCTTAGCAATGATGTCACCTTAATAATTAAAACCTTTCATAATCCGCATAATACCATTAAGCAAACTCTTGAAGCTTTGAAAAAAGATGATGCGAACTTTCCGCACGTAATAATAATTGAAGAAGATCTTAATGAATCGCTTTTAAAAAGCATTTATGAACAATGTGACGTGTTGGTTGCTCCCAGCTGTGCTGAAGGATTTGGATTACCCATTGCTGAAGCGATGTTGAGTGGCTTGCCTGCTATTGTCACTAACTGGAGTGGCCAGAGAGATTTCTGCGATGCAACAAATAGCTGGTTAGTAGATTATACTTATGCGCACGCTAAGACACATTTTTCTCTTTATTCTTCTGCGTGGGTTAATGTAAGTATTGATGACCTTGCTCTGAAAATGAAGTGTGCTTTTGACACTCCACTTGAAGAGCGTCGTCAAATGGCCGAAAAAGGACGTAGCCTTATTCTTTCTGACTTTAGCTGGTCTTCTGTAGCAAAACGTTCTATTGCCTCGCTTAAAGCTTTACAGGCTAACTTCTGGGAATGCAATCAGCAAGCAAAAATTGGTTGGGTTACTACGTGGAATACAAAATGCGGGATTGCTACCTATTCTCAGCATTTGATTAATAACATGCCCGGTCAATATTCTATGATCTTTTCACCAAACGGGCAGGAAGTTATTGATAAAAAAGATGATGAAAGCATTCGGACATGGTATGTAGGAAAAGAAGAAAATAACTTAAATACTGTTGTTAAGCATGTTGAGCAAGCAAAGTTAAATACTATAATTATTCAATTTAATTATGGTTTCTTTAATCATTCAGAACTGTCATCTTTCATTCTGGAACTAAAAGCAAAAAATATTATTGTTATCATGACGTTACATTCTACAGTAGATCCTGACAAGAGCCCTGTAGAGAATTTCAAACTTTTACATATATTTGAAGCTTTAAAAGCTTGTGACAGGCTATTGGTCCATTCGTTCGCTGATTTGAATCGGTTGAAAGAGTTAGGTTTGGAAGATAACGTCACCCTTTTCCCACATGGAGTTCTTCGTAATGACATAGCCCAGACTGTGCCTCATGTGACAGAGGGAATACCTTTAATAGCAACCTATGGATTCTGCTTGCCCCATAAAGGGTTGATGGAAATTGTGCAAGCGATTAGAATTTTGCGTGACAATAATACTCCAGTGATAATTAGGCTGGTTAATGCTGAGTTTCCTGTAGCTGAATCTCTTGACTTGGTTAACACATTAAAGAAATTCGTTGTTGAACATAGACTTTCTGATTTAGTTGAATTCCATAATGATTTTCTTACCGATGAGCATAGTCTGAGATTGCTTTCAGATGCTGATTTGCTGTTATTTGCCTATCAAAATACCGGTGAGTCTGCCAGTGGTGCAGTGAGGTACGGCATGGCTACTGCAAAACCAGTAATGGTTACGCCAATACCCATTTTTGATGATTTAGGGGGGGCTGTTTTTAAGTGTGAAGGGTTTACCGCTGATATTATTGCAAGAAATATCATGCAAACACTTAAAGATATAGCGAGTAAAAGTGAAAAGTCGCTGAAAGTCAAAGCTGCAGCCGACGCATGGCGCGTACAGCATGACTACCAGTCAATTGGCCTCAGGCTCGATAATCTTTGTTCAGGATTGGTACGAAATCTGACAATCAAAGATGAGTGCTAATAACAATGGCTACTTATAGGGCCTTGAGGAAATTATGAAGGTAATTCTATCCGTTGAGCCAATAAAATATCCACTAACCGGAATAGGTCGATATACCTACGAATTAGCTAAGGGTATAGAAAGGCTAAATTTTATCGAGAGCTTTCGTTTTTTTGACGGTAGGTTAGTGTTAGAGAAAATTCCTAATGAGAATGCCACCGCTAATATCACACACAACTTAAAAAGTGTGTTAAAGAGCAGTTCAGTAGCAATCAAAGTGTATCAATCACTGTCCCCGATTATAAAAAAAAGGGCTTTGGTTAAGTACACTGATTATATTTACCATGGACCGAATTTTTTTCTGCCTGCACATGCTGGTAAAAAAGTTGCTACCTTTCATGATCTTAGCCCTTTTAAATTTCCCGATTATTTTGAAACTAGTAGAGGAAGATATACCCGGCAGGAAATTCTGAAGGCGCTTAAGCGTAGTGATTATATTATTACTGTTTCAGATTTTATCCGAGAGGAACTTAATCAATATTTTAATTATCCGCTTGAAAAAATACAGACAACACATCTGGCAGCGTCTGAAAATTTTCGACAACGAAGTGAGGAGCAGACTTTATCTGTATTGAGAAAGTATAATCTAAAATATCAGCAATATACACTTTTTGTAGGAACTTTAGAACCTCGGAAAAACATTATATCGTTGATTGATGCATATGAAAAACTTCCAGCCCAACTTCGCAATGCATATCCTTTAATAATTAGTGGTTTTAAAGGATGGAAAAATGAAGAGATTTTGAAGAGAATCGATAAAGCCGCTCGTGCTGGCTGGCTGGTATATTTAGGTTATGTTCCACGTTCTGATTTACCAATTCTTTTCAGTGGAGCACGAGTTTTCTGTTTTCCAAGCGAGTATGAAGGCTTTGGATTACCGGTGCTCGAAGCACTGCAGTCAGGAGTTCCGGTAGTATGTTCTGGTACCTCATCCTTGCCAGAAGTAGCAGGAAAATCATCGTTTTATCACGATCCTAAAGACGTTGATCACTTCGCCATGCAATTGGAAACCGCACTTAGCTCAGATGGACACCGGCATATAGCCATTGAGAAAGGTCTTATACATGCGAAAAATTTTGCCTGGGAAAAATGCGCACGGCAGACGGTGAACGTTTATACTAAATTAGAAATGCTATGATAAAAGTACTTCATTTTTACAAAACATATTATCCGGATTCTTTTGGTGGCATCGAACAAGTTATTTTCCAGTTGGCTGAAGGCTCAGAAAAATATGAAGTAGAATCTACAGTTTTATCTTTAACCGAACATGATACTTGTATCGATGCTATAATCGCCTCTCATAAATCTCACAAGATAAAAGCCGATTTTTCAATTGCTTCAAGTCCTTTTTCATTCAAAGCAATGCAGGTTTTCAAAAACCTCGCTAAAAAAGCAGATGTTATTCACTATCATTTTCCATGGCCTTATATGGATATGGTGCATTTTATTTGTAAAGTGAATAAACCTACTATAGTAAGTTATCATTCAGATATAGTGAGGCAAAAGAAATTACTTCGATTATATAGTCCTTTAATGCATAAGTTCATGTCTTCAGTAAATACTATTGTCGCGACTTCGCCTAATTATGTTGCTACAAGTCCAGTGCTAAAAAAATACGCTGATAAGGTCAGGGTCATACCTATAGGCATAGATCAAGCGGGTTATGTATCACCTTCTAACGATGCTCTGCAAGCATGGCGGAAAAAATTACCTGAGCGTTTCTTTTTATTTATAGGTACATTACGTTACTATAAAGGATTGCATATATTACTAGAGGCTAATGCTGGCAAGAATTATCCAGTTGTCATCGTTGGCTCGGGCCCTATTGAACGTCAACTTCAGGCTCAGGCTGAAAAACTGGGTTTAAAGAACATCTTTTTTTTGGGCGCACTTGAAGATGCCGACAAAATCGCGCTACTTTATCTTTGTTTCGC
>Ga0308166_1004700_pt1 | contig 10774 bp, 9 predicted proteins | sample PhyCR2_2_FD_202137 | JGI IMG/M metagenome (GOLD analysis project Ga0308166, IMG submission 202137) | Phyllosphere microbial communities from UC Gill Tract Community Farm, Albany, California, United States - DLSLCC.R2 | ecosystem: Host-associated > Plants > Phyllosphere > Unclassified | place... | reverse complement strand
GCGCGCTGACCACCAGCTTGCGCTTGCCGTTCGGCGCCAGCGGGATGTCGCTTTCTTCCTGCAAGGTGATGTCGAACCGGTCGCCCCAGCGGCGCCGCAGGGCGTCGAGCAGGAAGGCGCGCTGGGCGGCGTCGAGCGGGCCGTGGCGTCCCACCACCGCGAGGACGATCTCGCCGGGACGCCGCTGGCGCACCTGGTACAGGCGCACGACGTCCCACGTGGCTTCGTCGATGACGATGGAGAGGCCGGGGATGCGGTTGCCCGCGCGGTCGACCAGGAATTCCTGCGCGCGTCCATCGATGGCGGCGCAGCGGCCGCCCGCCTCGATCACGCCGTAGTCGCCGGTGCGGTAGCGGATCAGCGGCATCACGTCGTTCCACAGCGAGGTGCCGACGATTTCCGCGCGCTCGCCGTCCCAGCGGTTTTCCGACCAGCCGTACAGGGGCTGGAAGCGATAGTCCGCGCCCGCAAGCCCGGTGCATGTGGCGAAGGCCAGGTTCGTGCGTTCCGACAGGCCGTAGTTGAGCGAGACGGGGCAATCGAACAGCCGGCGCAGCGCCGCCAGTTGCGCGGGCGTGACGGGCTCGGACGCCAGCAGCACGGCGCGCACGCGGACATCGAGGTCGTGAGGATCGAGAAGTTCGGCCAGCGCGGCCGCGGAGCTGGGATACGCGTGCACGTAGTCCGGGCGGAAGCGGTTGATGGCCGCGAGGATGGCGGCGCGGTGCGCGGCGCCGACGTGGTAGGGCGACAGCATCAGGCGATTGCCCGCCACACGCACCGGCGGCTCGTGCGCGAGGCGGCGTGCGTCGGCGCCGATGCGCAGGATGCGCGATTTGTCGAACGAGAAGCCGAAGCGCCCCCACTCGTGCGCGAAGAAGGCTTTTTCGATGTCGGCCAGGCGCTTGTTGCGCCACATGCCGATGCCCTGGCCGGACGAGCCGCCGCTCGTCGCGTACAGCAGCCGGCGCGGGTCGAGGCGGCTGTCGAGGAAGTCGCGCTGGTGTGCCATCACCTCGTCCTTGGTCAGCCAGGGAAAGGCGGCCAGCACCTCGGCGAGCGGTTCGTGCGCCGCCTCGGCGACGCCGAGCCGCACGGTGCGGCGGTAGTGCGGCACGTGCGCGAGCGCGTGCACGAGGATGCGGCGCAGGCGGCGCGGCGCGAGCGCATCGATGGCCGCGGCGTCGCCGGCGAGCAGCGCGCGCAGGCGGAAATAGTCCGGGTGGTACAGCAGGCGGGCCGGAAGATACGGGCGCCACGCGTAGTAGCGGTGCGCCAGCCAGCCGTACAGGGCGGCGCGCTCAAGCATCGAGCAGGCGGCGGAAGTCGGCCGCCGACGCGTCGCCCAGCCCGAGGCTCGCCAGGGTGCGCGCCTCGGGTTCGCTGCGGAAATCGCGGTCGAGCAGGCCTTCGGCGATCACGATCAGCGCATCCGCCACCGGTGTCGGCACGTCCATCAGGCGGCCGATCGAGGACAGCAGGGCGAGGCCCATCGGCACGTCTTCCGTGATGAAGCGCGTCTCCATGCTGGCCGGTCCTTTCGCGCCGCCTTCCCGCGCGTAGCGGCGGAACACGGCCAGCGCGGGTTCGTCCAGGTCGTCGGCGTTGCGGAAGCGGCACTCGTCGAAATACGGTGACGGCTGGCCGCCCGTGGCCGCGATGACGGCGTTCTTTTCCGCGTCGAGCCGCGCCAGCAGGCGCAGGACCGAGGGCGTGAACGCTTCGCGGTACATCCAGAATTCGCCTTCCGCGTATTCGATGCGGCTGGCCGAGAGTAGCGTGCCGATCGTGTGCACGACGAGGTTCGGATTGTGCAGCGCGGATTCGACCACGTTGGTGCGGGTCGCGACATAGGTCGGGAACAAACCGGCCGCGCGGGCCAGACCTTCGGCCGCGCGTGCCCGCGGCACGAAGGCCAGCGCGTTGCGCACGTTGCGGAACAGGATGTCGACGGTGCCCGGTGCGACGAGGCGCGCATCGTACGGCAGGCTTTCGCCTTCCGCCAGCAGGAACCCGGCGCGGGCCTGCCAGGGCAGGAAGTGGAACGACCCCAGGTAGCCGGGCGCCAGCAGCACGAGCGGGCGGCCGTCGAGCCGGGGGCCGATCAGCGCGGCGACGTGCGGGTGGCACTGCGTCTGCGTGGTGACGACGACGGCGTCGGGCGCGATGCCGAAGGCTTCGTCCGGATCGCGCGTGGCGAGCGCCAGTGCGGCCGTGCGCGGTGCGCCGTCGCCGGCCTTGCCGTGCACCGTGATCGTGCGCGTTGCGGCGACCGCGTCGAAGTTCTCGTCATGCAGCGCGCGCGACGTCTTGAGCAGGGCGACACGGTGACCATCCAGCGCCAGCAGGGCCCCGAGCGCGCAGCCGGCATTGCCGGCGCCAACCATTAACACGTTCATGCTTGAGCCTCATCAGAATCGTCGATGACGTCTCATGACAATGCCCATTGCACTTTTGGTTGAGTTGCGCTGGCTCAGTCGTATGCGCCGCGCATGACGGAACTATTTGCGGTAGCGGTAGGTCTGCAGGGGACCGTCCGGGAAGCTGACGGTCTCGGCGGCGTTGGCCCCGGCTTTCAATGCGACGCGGCGCGACGCTTCGTTGCCGGGCTTGATCAGGCTGATCAACGACGTCATGCCCAGCGTGCCGAACGCGACGTCGCGCACGGCCCGCGCCGCTTCCGTGGCGAGACCGCGGCCGCGCAGCGCGGGCACGATCATCCAGCCCAGTTCCGCTTCGTCCCACCCGGCCGGATGGAACAGGCCGACGCGGCCGACGAAGCTGCCGTCGGCGGGATCTTCGAGCATCCACGCGCCGTAGCCGCGCATCTGCCAGTGCCCGATCAGCATGGCGAGGTGCAGCCAGGCGTCGGTCCGGTCGAGCGGGCGGCCCTGGCCGATGTAGCGCATCGTGTACGGGTCCGCATGCAGGGCCGCGAATGCCCCCGCGTGGCGGGCTGCCGGGACGACCAGTTGCAGGCGCGCGGTGCGCAGGAGCGATATGTCGGTGGCCATGCCCCATGCTAGCCCGAGCGGGGCAGGGTCCGGCGCACGATCAGCCGGCGTGGTCGCGCATCCACTCCTTCAACCCGTTGACCCAGCTCTTGGCCGGCAGGTTGTAGCGCCGCTTGATGTCGGCCGCGCGTTCGTACAGCACGGCGAAGTCGATCTGGGGCGCGTCCTTGAACGCGACGACGACGATGTTGGCGTCGTGGACCTCGGGCAGCCAGACGACGGCGTCGAACGCGTCGCGCATCGCATCGAGGTTCTTGTCGTAGTTGGAAAAATCGCCGAACACGTTGGCCGTCATGATGCCGCCATCCTGCAGGCAGGCGGCGCACGCGGCGTAGAACTCGGGCGTATCGAGCACGGGGCCGCGCGCTTCCTCGTCGTACAGGTCGACCTGCAGCACGTCCACCGTGCCGTGATTGGCCTCGTCCATCACGAAGTCCAGCGCATCCATCTCGCGCACGTCCAGGCGGTCGTCGTCGGACGGCAGGCCGAAGTGTTCGCGGCAGATGGCGATGACGTTCGGATTCAGCTCGACGGCCGTCACGCGCGCCTGCGGAAAGCGCAGGTGGGAGAACTTCGTCAGCGCGGCGCTGCCGAGGCCCAGTTGCACGATGCGGCGCGGATTCGGCAGGAACAGCATCCACATCATCATCATCTGGACGTATTCCAGCTCGATCGCATCGGGCCGCGCCAGCCGCATCGCGCCCTGCACCCACGAGGTGCCGAGGTGCAGCGAGCGCACGCCTTCGAATTCGGTGATCGTGGCCGGCGGGTGGCCGGGCCGGGCGAAGCGGGGATCCCTGGCGTTGGTCATTACGGCAGCGACCACGCGTACTGGACGGGCTGCCACGCCGCGACCGTATGGCCGTTCTTCAGCGTGGGCTTGAAGCGGCACAGCCGGAGCGCGGCTTCCGCGGCGTGGTCGAGGATCGCGTAACCGCTCGACTTGAGCAGGCGCGATTCGCGCACGGTGCCGTCGCTGCCGACCAGGAAGGCCATCATCGACACGCCGCTCATGCGCGCCTGCAGCGCTTCCTGCGGATAGGCGGGCGGCGCGCAATGCTGGCCCGGCACCTGCTGCTGCGGCGGTTGCTGCGGCTGCGCGGGCGCAGAGGCCGTACGGGTGGCAGGAGACTGGACGCAGCCGGCCAACAGCGCCAGCGCGGTCATGCAAAACAAAGGTAGTCGGATCATTCCTCGCGTACTCCAACGTCGACGAAACCGGGAGTATCGCACGATCGTGCGCTTTCGCGGCAAATTCGGGGTCAGAGCACATTATAAATGGTCGTTGCGCTCAACCTCGCCTATTGTGCGGGTAAGTACGCGGAACGGCGTTCAACCGGTGGAATGGCGTCGGAAAAAAGGGACCTGACCCCGAATCTGAGCAATTGCCGAAAACCGGGCTCTGACCCCGAAGTGTCGAGTTCAGGCGGGCAGGATCAGGGTGACGGCCAGGCCGCCGCCCTCGCGGTTGCCGAGCGTGATGCGGCCGCCGTGGGCTTCGGCGATTTCGCGCGCCAGCGCCAGGCCGAGACCCGTGCCGCTGCGCTTCGTCGAGTAGAACGGGACGAGGGCGTTCGTCAGCACGGCGTCGTTCATCCCGGTGCCGCGGTCGAATACGTCGATGCGGACCACGTCCTGCACGCGCCGTACGTGCAGCTCGACGTCTTCCGGACGCGAGCCGGATTCGTGCGCGTTCTTCAGCAGGTTGAGGAGCGCCTGCTCCATCTGCGCGCGGTCGATGTGCGCCGGAGATTCCGGCAGTTCGCCGCCGCGGCGGAACGCCACCTGGCCCGCGAGACCGGCCACGAAATCGGCCCACGCGATCGTCTCCAGGCGCGGCGCCGGCAGCTTGGCGAAGCGCGCGTAGCCGAGGATGAAGCTCTCCAGGTGGCGCGTGCGTTCGCCGATGGTCTGCAGGATCTGCGGCAGGCGCTCCGTCTGGCCGCGCCGCACGAGCTCCGTGCCGGAGTGGGCGAGCGATGCGAGCGGGGCCAGCGAATTGTTCAATTCGTGGCTGATGACGCGGATGACTTTTTTCCACGTCTGCACTTCCTGGCGCCGCAGTTCGGCCGTCAGCTGGCGCAGCAGCAGCAATTCGTGGCGCCGGCCGTTCAGGCTGAAGTTGCGGCGGGCGAGGTGGTAGACCTCTTCCTCTTCGCCGTCGCCGGCCGTGAACAGGCCGTCGCCGCCGCGCGCCAGCGCTTCCACGAGGGCCGGCGTCTTTTGCAGCACGTCGTGCAGCGCGTGGCCTTCCAGCTTATGGCCCTCGAACAGCAGCTGGCGCGCCGCCACGTTGGCGTAGACGATGACACGGCCGGCGGCGCCCGGCGGCTCCGTCACCAGCAGCATGGCGACGGGCGTGTTCTGCACCATGGTGTCGAGCAGCAGTTCGCGCTGCACGAGGTCCAGTCTCTGCTCGCGCAGCACTTCGCCCAGCGCGTTGTGGGCGGCGATGAGGTCCGACAGTTCGTCGTTCTGCGGCCAGTGCAGGCTGAACGAAAAGTCGCCGTCGCGGTAGCTGGTGACCGTGCCCTCCAACGCGCGGAACAGCGACAGGATCGGCTGCACCTGCGAGCGCAGGGTGATGATGGAAATCGGTACGACGCACAGCAGGCAGATGCCCAGCACGGCGAGCGGACGGCCCGGCAGCAGATGGTCGAGCGCCAGCGCGATGATGATCCCGACCGCCAGCAGCGTGCCGACGAGGGCCGACCAGCGCGTGACGAGCGACAGCCGGAATTTCATGCGGCGCGGGCGATGCCGAGCCGCTCCATGCGACGATACAGGGCCTGGCGCGACAGCCCGAGTTCCGCGGCCGCCTGCGCGATCACGCCGCCCGCGCGCGCGAGCGCCTGCGTGATCGCCTCGCGGTCCGGTTCCGCGTCCAGCGCGACATGGGCCGGCAGCGGCAGGCCGAGGTCGGGCGCCTTGATCACGTCGCCCTGGGCCAGCAGGTTCGCGCGCGCCATCACGTTCTTCAGTTCGCGCACATTGCCCGGCCAGTTGTGCGCGAGCAGGGCGGCTTCCGCGCCCGGATGCAGGGTCTTGCCGCGCGGGAGGAAGCCGTGCGCCAGCGGCAGGATGTCGCCGGGACGCGCGGCCAGCGCCGGCAGCTTCAGTTCGATCACGTTCAGGCGGTAATACAAATCTTCGCGGAAGGTGCCGGCGCGGATCATCGCCGCGAGGTCCGCGTTCGTCGCGCTGATCACGCGCACCTTCACCTGGCGCTCGCGGTTGGAGCCGAGGCGCTCGAAGCGCCCGGTCTCCAGCACGCGCAGGAGTTTCATCTGCCCGGCCAGCGGCAGGTTGCCGATCTCGTCGAGGAACAGCGTGCCGCCGTCGGCCGCCTCGAACTTGCCTTCGCGCGCCTTCGACGCGCCCGTGTACGCGCCCGCGTCGGCGCCGAACAGCTCCGCCTCGATCAGTTCCGACGGCAGCGCGCCGCAGTTCAGCACCACGAACGGGCCGTCGCGGACCATCGAATTCGCCTGGATGATTTCGGCGATGCGTTCCTTGCCCGTGCCGTTCGGCCCCGTGATCAGGACCGGCACGTCGGCGCGCGCCACCTGGCAGGCGAGGCTCAGCACGCGCTCCGTGGCCGGGTCGGCCCACACGAGGCCGCGCAGGTCGAACTGCTGTTCCAGTTCGCGCCGCGCGCGGCGTTCGCGCTGCAGGCGCTGGCCCAGCGCGCGGTTGGCCTGTCCCAGTTCGATCAGGTTCGTCACCGTCGCGAGCAGGCGGTCGTCGTTCCACGGCTTCGACAGGTAATCGGCGGCGCCGGCCTTGATCAGGTCGACGGCCGCGTCCAGGTGCGTCCACGCCGTCAGCAGGATCACCGGCAGGTCCGGATACAGCTTGCGTATCTCGCGGAACAGTCCCACCCCTTCCTCGCCCGACGTGGTGTCGGCCGTGAAGTTCATGTCCTGGATGACGAGATCGACTTGTTCGCGCGCGAGGAGGGCGAGACCTTCCTCGGGCGAGGCGGCGCGCAGCGAGGCGATGTCGTGCAGCGAAAACAGGACGTCGAGCGCGATGCCGACGGCGGCGTTGTCATCGATGATCAATACGGTAGGCATGCCCGCTAGCATATCACTGCCGGGTCACACGCTGCGCGTCGCGGTGGCCGGCGAAATGCTGGCCGCGCGCCACGCCGGACCGTAGGCGGCCGCCACGCCCAGCAGCCAGAAGCCGAGGGCGCCGAACACGAGATAGCCGGCCGGCAGGCGCGCCATCTCCAGCTTGCTGACGAGGAGCTGGTTCAGCGCGAGGCCCAGCGCCACGCCGCCGAACACGCCGGCGCTCGTGATCATGAAGTTCTCCGTGATGAAGTAGCGCAGGATGTCGGTCTTCTTCGCGCCCAGCGCGCGCCGCACGCCGATCTGCTTGCGGCGCTGCGTGACCCACAGGCTGGCCATGCCGACGATGCCGGAACAGGTGATCAGCACGAGCAGCGCGCTCACGGTGATCAGCATCCACTGCAGCGCGGCGTCGCCGCGGTAGCGGTTCTTGCGGTCGTCGTCGGTGGTCCCGAGCTCCATGATCATCGGCGTGGCCGACGACTTGCGCAGCGCCGCCTCCGCCTCCTTCATCACGCGGTCGCGCTGGCCCTGCTCCGTGCGCACGGCATACAGCGTGCCGCGGCCGCCGCCGTACTGGCGCTGGGGGATCAGCACGGAATGCATGCCGCGTTCCCTGGTCTCGGCGTGCGCGCTGATCAGGTTCTCGACCACGCCGATGATGCGCGCCGGATGCGCGTCGGCGCCGACGCCGAAGTAGATCGTCTTGCCGATCGCGCTCGTGCCCGGCCACAGCTTGTCGGCCGTCGGCTTCGTGATGATGACGCCCGGCGGATACACGTCCTCCGTGCGCTCGTTCACGTCGACGAGTTCCTGCGGCTGGAAATCGCGGCCCTCGACGAGCGTGAGGCCGAACGTCTTGATGAGCGAATCGCCGGACACATAGGTCGATATGTCGGTACTGGACCGCTCCTGGCGCGGGTCGAGCACGATGCTGGTGTTGCTGCCGCTGCGCGACATCGGCACCTGGCTGACCTGGGCCGCGGCGACCACGCCGGGGACGGCGCGCAGGACCTCGGTCTGGCGTCTGATGTCGGCCAGCTGCTGCTCCGGCGTGGCGTTGCTGAGCGTGCGCACGGCGATGTGGAACACCGCGTGCTCGTCGGCGAGGCCGGACGGACGCGACATGACGGCGCGCCGCTCGTTCACGATGTGCACGGCGTTGGCGAGGATCGCCAGGCTGAGTGCGACCTGCAGCGCGACCAGCAGGGGGCCGGTCTTGTTGCGCAGCAGCGCGGACAGGATGGGACGGAATTCCATGGCGTTCTCCTTGGGCCGTTATTGCGATTTGAGCTGGATCGCCGGCGTGACCTGGCACGCGCGCCAGGTCGGCAGTAGGCCGGCGAGGATGGCGGCGCCGACCGAGATCACGAAGGTCAGTCCCAGCATTTCCCAATCCATGTGGGCGACGGCAGCCATCGAATCGCTCGACATGCGGATCAGGGCCAGCGCGCCGAACGCGAGGAGCAGGCCGAGCACGCCGCCGACGAGTCCCACGACGGCGGTCTCGATCAGGAACTGGCGGAAGATCTCGGTGCGTGAGGCGCCCAGTGCGCGCCGCACGCCGATCTCGGTGGCGCGCACGGAAAACTTGGCCAGCAACAGGCCGATGGTGTTCACGAGGCACAGCGCGAGGAAGCCGAAGGACAGCCAGGTCTGCAACTGGCTGTCCTTGCCGACGACGTGCGTGTACTCCATCCAGCCCAGGGCATCGAACAGCTGGTTCGGCGCGTTGCGCGTCAGGCGGCCCAGCTTGCGCTGTTCGGCCGCGTAGCTGTCGAGCCAGGATTGCAGGTCGCCGCGGTCGCCGGACGACGCGGTTTCGAACCACGCGGTGATCCACGTGCAGTCGGACGCGAGGCGCGCGGCGAAGCCCGGCCCGACGTTCGAGGAGCAGCTCATGCCGCCGCGGTGCTGGGTTTCGTGGCGGATGGCGGTCGGTAGCGGAATGAAGAACTCCTCGCCCGTGACGTAGGGCGATCCGCCTTGGAGCAGGTAGACGCGCGGCAGCATCTTCCACTTGGCGGCAACGCCGACGACGGTGAACGGAAAGCCCATCAGGTTCAGGCGCCGGCCGACCGGGTTGACGTCGCCGAACAGCTTGTCCGCCATCGCGCGGCTCAGCACCACGACGTCGGCAGCGCGCGCCTCGTCCGCCTCGGTCCACGGCTGACCGTAGTCGAACGGCACGTCGAACATGGCGAAAAAGTCGCGCGTTGGCGCCAGGCCGCCCATGTTGAACGGGGCGATCTCGCGCCGCGGCGGCTCGACCGACGCTTCGACGCCGTACAGCGCCGTGCGGCGCACGCCCTGGCCGCTCTTGAGCATGTTCATCGCATCCTGGTAGGTGATCTGGATGTCCTCCGGCCGTTCGCCCGGCGTATAGCCTTTCACCGGGCCCGGGTCGATCAGTGGCACGAACAGCCGGGTGCTCTTCTGCGGGATCGGGTCGCTCGACATCATGTGCAGGATCGTCAGCGTGGACACGCTCGCGGCCACGCCGACGGCCAGCGTCAGCACCATCAGCGCCGTGAGGGCGGGGTTGCGGCGCAGGCTGCGCACGCCGAGCCTGAAGTAATAGCCGAACATGGTGCGCTCCTTATGCGGTAACCGTGGCGGACTTCGTGTCGACGAGGGTCGGGCCGCGGCGCACGAGGTCGGACACCTGGCCGTCGATGATGTGCACGTTGCGCGTGGTGCGCACCGCCAGTTCCGGATCGTGCGTGACCATCAGGATCGTCGTGCCGGCCGCGTTGATTTCTTCCAGCAGTTCCATCACGCCGCGCGCCATCTGCGTATCGAGGTTGCCGGTCGGTTCATCCGCCAGCAGCAGTTTCGGCGAGCCCGCGAGCGCGCGCGCGATGGCCACGCGCTGCTGCTGGCCGCCGGACAGCTCGGCCGGATAATGCTTCATGCGCGACGCCAGGCCGACTTTCGCCAGGGCGTCCTCGATGCGCTTCTTGCGCTCGGCCGCGTTGAAGCCGCGGTAGCGCAGCGGGACGTCGACGTTGTCGTACAGGTTCAGGTCGGGGATCAGGTTGAAACCCTGGAAGATGAAGCCCAGCTTTTCGTTGCGCAGGCGCGAGCGGGCGTTGTCGTCCAGCCCCTTCACGTTGACGCCGTCGAGGATGTATTCGCCGGACGTGAATTCCTCGAGCAGGCCGGCGATGTTGAGGAAGCTCGTCTTGCCCGAGCCGGACGGACCGGTCACGGTAACGAACTCGCCTTCGCGGACTTCGATCTCGAAGCCGCGCAGCGCGTGCGTCTCGATCATGTGGGTGCGGTATACCTTGGAGAGATTGGTCATGCGCAGCATGGCGGATCCTTTGGTTGGTTACTGGTTGATCGAGATGCGGTTCGCGTTATTGAATGCGTCGGTGCCGGCGACGACGACCTTGTCGCCCAGCTTCAGGCCCGACACGATTTCGACGGCCGACATGCTGGTGGCGCCCATGCGGATCGGCGTGCGCACGGCGATCCCGTCGCGCACGACGTAGGCATAGCGTCCGCCCTCGCTCTCGACGAACGGGCCGCGCGCCACCATCAGCACGTTCGGGCGTTCCTCGATGAGCAGGCGCGCCGTCACGCGCTGGCTCTGGCGCAGGCCCTTCGGCTGTTCGCCGTCGAAGCGCACGCGCGCCAGCACCATGCTCTTGACGACTTCCGGCGACAGCGCCGACAGCT
>Ga0308166_1004697_pt1 | contig 10775 bp, 8 predicted proteins | sample PhyCR2_2_FD_202137 | JGI IMG/M metagenome (GOLD analysis project Ga0308166, IMG submission 202137) | Phyllosphere microbial communities from UC Gill Tract Community Farm, Albany, California, United States - DLSLCC.R2 | ecosystem: Host-associated > Plants > Phyllosphere > Unclassified | place... | reverse complement strand
TCGAACCGGAACGCTTTGTGGGCGGGGTATTTTAAATCCCCTGTGTCTACCTATTTCACCACCCGGGCATGTGCGCAATAATAGAGGACAAGTGCGCGATTGGCAAGAGAAAATCAGAGAGTTTGCTTTATTTTCAATCAGTTCTTGTTGGTATTTATATAAATTAACCAATTTATGTCATGATTTTTTCATTAAACTGAGATCAGTTGTTCATCTTATCTACCTAAATTTAAGACACTCATTGCTTAAAACTTAGGTAATTTTATGTCAGAGAAAATTTCACGCCGAGAATTAATTCAAAAAAGTCTGTTCGGTTTTGGGGCGCTATCTTTGCCTGTAGCTTTTACGGGGTGTAATGATGGTTCCGATGAGGAGAGTTCAGAAATACAAGCAGATTTTTTACATGGAGTTGCGAGCGGCGACCCATTGCAAGATAAAGTAATTTTATGGACACGATTAACACCATTAGACCTTAATGCGCGTCTTAGAGTTACTTGGGAAATTGCTACCGATGATCAGTTCAAGCAGAATTTAAAGACTGGCACTGTTCAAACGAGTAAAACTGACGATTTTACCGTGAAGGTGGATGCAACAGGTCTACAAGCGGGTACAACTTATTATTATCGCTTTCGATTTGGTAGCAAAGTCTCGCCACTAGGGCAAACAAAAACATTACCTGTAACTACCAATAAGGTCAGCTTCGCAGTATGTTCTTGTTCTAATTATCCTGCGGGTTATTTTTACGTTTATCGTGAAATGGTAAAACAGAATGTGGATGTAGTCATTCATTTGGGCGATTATATTTATGAATATGGGGCTGATGGATATGCGACAGAAGATGCTGCAAAGCTGGGCCGTACTTTACCGTCCGATAATAATAAAGAAATTATTAAATTAGATGATTATCGCAAACGTTATGCGCTCTATCGTCAAGATAAAGACTTGCAGGCGGTTCATCAGCGTCATCCTTTTATTGTAATTTGGGATGACCATGAGTTAGCGAATGATACTTGGCGAGAAGGTGCAGAGAATCATCAAAGTAATGAGGGTCCTTTCTTGGAGCGTAAATTAGCTGCTCTACAAGCTTATTTTGAATGGATGCCGATTCGTCCAATCTCTAGTACCGATCATTTAAATATTTATCGTCAGTTTAACTTTGGTTCGCTGGTTCAATTAACCATGTTAGATACACGTATTATTGCGCGAGATAAACAGCTCGAATATAAAGACTATATGATAGCTTCTGGTTTAGATGCTCAAAAGTTTCAGGCTGATTTAACAGATCCAAAGCGTACTTTAATGGGATATACGCAAAGGGATTGGCTGGTCGATAAATTAAAGCAATCTACAGCAACATGGAATGTGATTGGTCAGCAAGTCTTAATGAGTAAAATGTGGATTCCAGCTGAGTTATTGGTATCGCTGGGGCAAATTACTTCAGGCGGAACTTCGCCTGATACGTTAGCTAAAATGACTGCTCAAATTACAGAATTAGTCACATTAAAATTACGATTAGAGCAGGGTGATCCAACTTTAACTGTTCAAGAAAAAGCGCGAGTCACAACTTTAGTTCCATATAACCTTGATGCTTGGGATGGCTATTATGCTGAGCGAGAGTTTTTGTACGGCAAATTGGCTGAGTTGAATAAGAAAATTATTGTTTTGGCAGGCGATACCCATAATGCGTGGACATCTTACTTATATAGCCAAAAGGGTGAATATGTCGGTGTTGAACTGGCGACAAGTTCGGTTTCTTCCCCAGGTCTTGAAAAATATTTAAGTATTCCACTGGCTCAGTTGCAGCAATTTGAATTTGCCTTTACGACGCTTATCGATGAATTGGCATATTGTAATTTAAATCAGCGGGGTTATTTGATGGTTACACTAGATGATAAGCAGGTGCTGTCGGATTGGATTTTTGCAGATTCAATTAAAAATGCAGAATATAAAGTAGATTCTAGTCGAGGTTATCAATTGGTGTTGGATGCGAATTTAACACCTGAAAAAGATAAGCAAAAAATTGCTTAAATATATGGGGCGAGAAAGGGATGCTAATAAGTATCCTTTTTTTAGACATAAAAAAACCAGCTTTCGCTGGATTCTTTATGACACCAATTTCTGTACTAGAAAATGGTGCCCGGGGCCGGACTCGAACCGGCACGCTTTGTGGGCGGGGGATTTTAAATCCCCTGTGTCTACCTATTTCACCACCCGGGCTTTACCAAATTTGGAGGCGGAGGTCGGAATCGAACCGGCGTCCACGGAGTTGCAGTCCGCTGCATGACCACTCTGCCACCCCGCCTACATTTGGTGATGCACATATTAGCAACCTTTACAAAAAAAACAATACTGTTTTGAGATAAGATGAACATAAAAGCAACATCTAGAATAAATTTGTCCAAATAATCATGTATTATTGACACATTAAATTCATGTCTACCTTGGAGATGTGCTGTGGCATTGGTTTTAGACGGTCGCGCATTAGCAAAGCAAATTGAAGAAAATTTGTCAGTACGTGTTGAAGCTTTAAAAGCTAAAACAGCTCGTACCCCAATTTTGGCGACTATTTTAGTTGGGGATGATGGTGCATCTGCAACTTATGTACGTATGAAAGGAAATGCTTGCCGTCGAGTAGGCATGGACTCTTTAAAAATTGAATTGCCACAAGAAACGACAACAGAACAATTATTAGCTGAAATTGAAAAACTTAATGCTAACCCAGATGTACACGGCATTCTTTTACAACATCCAGTTCCAGAGCAAATTGATGAGCGTGCATGTTTCGATGCAATCTCATTAGCTAAAGATGTTGATGGTGTAACTTGTCTTGGTTTTGGCCGTATGGCTATGGGCGAAGCTGCATATGGTTCAGCAACTCCTGCAGGCATTATGACCATTTTAAAAGAAAACAATATCGAAATTGCTGGTAAACATGCGGTTGTGGTTGGTCGTTCTGCAATTTTAGGCAAACCAATGGCAATGATGCTTTTGCAAGCCAATGCAACAGTAACGATTTGCCATTCACGCACACAAAACTTACCTGAGCTTGTGAAACAAGCTGACATTATTGTTGGTGCTGTAGGTAAAGCTGAACTTATCCAAAAAGACTGGATTAAACAAGGTGCAGTGGTTGTAGATGCCGGTTTCCATCCTCGTGATGGCGGTGGTGTAGGTGATATTCAACTACAAGGTATTGAAGAAATTGCTTCTGCTTACACGCCAGTACCGGGTGGTGTTGGTCCAATGACTATTACAACTTTGATTCGTCAAACTGTAGAAGCTGCTGAAAAAGCTTTAGGTTAATTTAATTAACGCTAGGCTGTTATTTGATACACGTAACCGTCATCCGCAATTGTTTGAGGCAGAAATACGTTAAAAATTTAATGTTTCTGTGATGCTTTCGATTCTAGAGAGTATCTGCCGAGTTTTGCGGATGACAATGGTTTTGCCTACTTTTCCCGAAAGAAAAGTAGGTCCAACCGAAGGTTATTCTAAAAATTCAAATCATAATGGAATGACTCTGTTATGCTTGTTATAAAAATGAATTAAAAGAAATCTGATGAGCTGTACCTTTCAACTGTCCAAAGCCCCTGAACATTTACTTCAAGCCTTACATGAAGTTATTCCCAATTGTGAGTTGATGGTACAACAATTACCAGAAACGCCTATTTCTTTATGGTTGATTCCACCAGTTTTTCCAACTGATCGCTTAGATGATGAAATTATTCGTCGTATTTGGAATGATACGCCGTATTGGATTTTTTGTTGGGCATCTGGTTTGGCGATGGCGCAGTGGTTACTTGCAGAGCCGCACCATGTTAAAGATAAAGTCATTTTGGATTTCGGGGCCGGTTCGGGTGTAGTTGCAATTGCTGCAAAAATGGCAGGAGCGAAACGAGTCATCTGCTGTGATATCGATCAAGTTAGTTTGAATGCTTGCCGTGAAAACGCTTTACTTAATAATGTTGAGCTAGAATATTTAGATGATTTATATAAGGCTGAGCAAGTTGATGTTTTATTGGCAGCTGATGTTTTATACGATCAATGTAACCGCTTTTTCTTAGATGAATTTTTAAAGTTTGCGCCAGAAGTCTGGGTGGCTGATAGCCGTGTTAAAAACTTTAGTCATCCCAAATATGAAAAAATTGAAGAAAGAAGTGCTTCTACATGGCCTGATCTAGATGAAGCTAAAGAGTTTAGAAATGTAAGTTTTTATAAGACGCTGTAAAAGAACAGCGTCTTTTTTTATTTTATGAACAAGTATAGCGAACAACTTTTAGTGTGCTTGGACGTGCTTCAAGCGCTTGGCGAGTCGCATAGTCTTCACCATTATTTAAGCTAGGTGTATTTGATAAGCCAAAAGAAGCACGAGTTTCGCCGAGTTGAATTCCATAATGCTCATCTTTCGCTGGATTAGGAATTTCATTGATACTCAAAATTGATAATTTATAAACTTTCTGAGCACCTAGCACATTCTGACAAGCGCGTTGTAATTTACGTTCATCGAGTTGCTGGTTATTACGACCCGCTAAAGTGTAAGCTAAAGTCGCCGAAGTTTTTGTTTGGTTTTCAATCTGGTATCCAGTTGAACCATTATATTGTCGAGGGGTAGTCTGACAAGCAGTTAAAACAAACATACTACTTAATGCCAAGCATAAAATACTTCTATTCATCAGTATCGTCCTTATTTTCTTATAGCTAGTATCTCATAAAATACAAAGGTTGTTGGGGCTTAATCTCATGATTTGAGCTAACATCGGCGAACGATATTAGCCCTTATAGGTAAAATATTAGTGTTCTTTAATTTTTGAGTGATGCTTGGTGTCTTTCATAAAAATATAAATAATGAGAGAAATGAAGATCATGATACTTACATAAATAAAGTACCAAGATTCATGCCCAGCTTCTTTAAAACTTAAAGCAAAGAACTCTGCTGTTCCGCCAAATAATGTATTGGCAATCGCGTAAGGTAATGCAACACCTAGAGCGCGAATGTGTGCAGGGAAGAGCTCGGCTTTAACTACAGCATTAATTGAAGTGTAACCAGTCACCATTACGAGACCCCCAAAACATAACCAGAAAGCTGTCCAGTAGTTATGTGTATTTGCAAGTGCATCAAATAAAACGTATGTGAATAAAACACCTGTTATTCCGAAGAAAATCATAAGGGGTTTTCGACCAATGCGATCCGATAAAGCACCCGCTACAGGCTGTAGACACATAAAAATAAATAGCGCTAAAGTTGTAATTTGAGTAGCTTCAGGTTTGGTGAATCCAGAGGTGTTGACCAAATATTTTTGCAGATAAGTCGTGTAAGTATAAAAAGCTAAAGTCCCGCCAGCGGTTAAAAACAATACTGTGAAAGCTTCTTTAGGGTAATGTTTAAATAAAGCAAACATGCCTGATTTTGGCTGGTCTGTTTCTGCCTGAGCATTTTTAAAAGATTGAGTTTCTAATAGGCCACGTCGAATGCGGAAAACTACAATCGCGAGTAAAGCCCCGATAAAGAATGGGATACGCCATCCCCAATCATGTAATTGTTCTTCAGTTAATACCATTTGTAATATTAATAGAACACATAGGGCTGTGAGCTGACCAGCAATCAATGTTACATATTGGAAGCTAGAGAAAAAACCACGTCGATTTCTTTCAGCCATTTCACTTAAATAGGTAGCACTAGCACCATATTCGCCGCCTACACTTAAGCCTTGAATTAAACGAGCGACAACTAAAAGAAGAGGGGCAAATACACCAATACTTTCATAACTTGGTGTCACGGCAATAAGAAGCGAACCTATACACATTAAAGTGACTGAAAGCGTAAGACCCGCCTTGCGTCCTTTACGGTCTGAATAGATTCCCATAATCCATGCACCGATCGGGCGCATTAAAAAGCCTACAGCAAAAATTGCGGCCGCTTGAAGGAGTTGAGCCGTCTGGCTACCTTTTGGAAAAAAAGCATGAGCAAAATAGAGCGTAAATGCGGCATATACATACCAGTCGTACCATTCGACAAGGTTACCGGCAGAACCGCCCAAAATTGATTTTAGACGAGTTTTTGTATCTAAATTAGAATGTGGAGTTGTTGCGGTAGAAGGTTGATCAACCATGAGTCGCTCCATGTTTCGCTTGGGTTGAATGCTAAAAAAGAGAAGATTTATTCCGTTTTTACATATTTTCTAGAGGAGTATTTCACTTTATTTTTTTTATGTCTGTAAAACAATGTTTATTATTTAAGCAAAGGAATAAGTTGAATATTTATGTGATTTCAAATTAGCCGATCAGCTCACGTTTATAATATTGTTGGGATCTTTGGCATATTATTTTTTTCCAAGTAGTAAAAATTGATAAAGAATGAGTAGAGTTTGGGCGAAGAAAACCTATACCCCTTAAAAATAATGATATATTCCAAAGAAAATTTTAAGTAAATATAGTTAGGCATGATGTCTTGGCATTGTGGACTAGATGTGTGTGAATAATGAAAGGGACATTCAGATGTCAAATTGCCCGAAAAAATATATTGTTGCTTTTGATCAGGGAACAACAAGCTCAAGAGCAATTGTTTTAGACCATGATGCTAACGTTGTAAGTATTGCTCAAAAAGAATTTACTCAGATTTATCCTCAGCCTGGCTGGGTTGAGCATGACCCTATGGAAATTTGGGCTACGCAAAGTGCTGTTTGGGTAGAAGCATTAGCTCAAGCAGGCATTAAGAGTGAACAAGTTGCAGCAATTGGGATTACCAATCAGCGGGAAACTACAGTTGTTTGGGATAAAAAAACGGGCAAGCCGATTTACAATGCGATTGTTTGGCAAAGTCGACAAACGACTGAGATATGCAATCAACTACATAAAGCAGGATGGCAAGAATACATAAGTAAAACAACGGGTTTGGTGATTGATCCATATTTTTCTGCCACCAAAATTAAATGGATTTTGGACCATGTAGAAGGAAGCCGTGAACGTGCTGAGCGAGGAGAGTTGTTGTTCGGTACGGTGGACACTTGGTTAATCTGGAAACTAACCAATGGCGCAGTCCATGTCACTGATTTTACCAATGCTTCACGAACCATGCTTTTTGATATCGAAAAGCTTGAATGGGATGAAAAACTTTTACAAGTTTTAGAGATTCCTCGAGCAATGTTACCCGAAGTACGTAGCTCATCTGAGGTTTATGGATATACACATACCATTAGTGGGCAAGAAGTTGGTATTCCAATCGCAGGAATTGCAGGTGATCAACAAGCCGCACTGTTTGGTCAAATGTGTGTTGAGTCTGGTCAGGCAAAAAATACCTACGGCACAGGCTGTTTTCTATTAATGAACACAGGTAAGAAGATTGTCCGCTCAGAACATGGATTACTAACTACTATTGCATGTGGTGCGAATGGTGAGGTGAACTATGCCTTAGAGGGTGCTGTGTTTAATGGTGGTTCTTGCGTTCAGTGGTTACGCGATGAATTAAAGGTCATTAAGAATGCTAAAGACTCTGAGCTTTATGCAACACGTGTGAAAGACAGTAACGGTGTATATGTTGTACCTGCTTTTACAGGGTTAGGCGCACCGTATTGGGACCCAACAGCGCGTGGAGCTATTTTTGGACTTACGCGTGGGGCTAGTATTGAACATATTATTCGTGCAACTTTAGAGTCTATTGCTTTTCAAACCCGAGATGTTTTAGATGCAATGCAGCAAGATGCAGAAGAAGAGCTCCGTACACTCCGTGTTGATGGGGGAGTGACGGAAAATAATTTCTTAATGCAATTTCAGGCTGATATTTTAGCAACACCAGTAGAACGTCCAATAATGAAAGAAACCACAGCTTTGGGTGCAGCTTTTCTTGCTGGACTGGCGACGGGTTTCTGGCAAGATCTACATGAGTTAAGGAATAAATCTGCTATAGAAAAGGTATTTGAGCCAAAAATGTCTTCTGAACAATCAGAAATTATTTATAAGGGTTGGCTCAAGGCAGTTAAGCGTAGTCAAAGTTGGGCTGAGGATTAATTCGTTCTTTAACTGGTTGAATTCAATAGTAGGGTAATTAATTAACGGTTAAATACTTGGTTATTTAAAATTGATTATTCTACTTTTTTGATTGTTGTTTCTTCCATTTGGTGTTTTAATTTTTATAAGATCAACAATAAAAAGAAAATGAGAAATGAAAATACAGCCTAATGATTATTCAAAAATATATGACATTGCCGTGATCGGTGGCGGTATTAATGGTGTTGGTATCGCTAATGATGCTGCAGGGCGTGGACTATCGGTATTTTTATGTGAAAAAGATGATTTAGCTAGTCACACTTCATCTGCTAGCAGCAAATTAATTCATGGTGGTCTGCGCTATTTAGAACATAAAGAATTTAGATTGGTTAGAGAAGCTCTAGCAGAGCGTGAAGTGCTATTGGTTAAAGCTCCACATATTATTAAACCCATGCGCTTTATTATGCCTCATCGACCACATTTACGCCCTGCATGGTTGATTCGTGCTGGGCTGTTTTTTTATGATCACTTGGGAAAACGAGAAAAATTATTAGGTTCAAATCTTATTTACTTCAAAGAAGATAGTCCTTTAAAACCAGCTATCACACGTGGCTTTGAATATTCTGACTGTACTGTAGATGATGCACGTCTTGTAGTGTTAAATGCATTACAGGCCAAAGAGAAAGGTGCCAAAGTCGTAACACGTACGCGTTGTATTAAAGCTTATAGGGAACAAGAGCTGTGGCATCTGGAGTTACAAAGCGGAGCAGAGTTTTATCAGGTACGTGCAAGAGCTTTGGTGAATGCAGCTGGTCCTTGGGTTGAAGAAATTATTAGTGAAAATCTGAAGCTAAAATCGCCCTATCGAATTCGGCTGATCCAAGGAAGTCATATTGTTGTGCCAAAATTATATGACTGTCATAAAGCCTTCATTATGCAAAACGAAGATCGACGCATCGTGTTTGCAATTCCATATTTAGAAAAATATACACTGATTGGTACGACAGATCAGGAATATATAGGTGATCCACAAAAGGTAGAGATCACAGAGGTAGAAATTGATTACCTCTTAACAGTGGCCAATTCACATTTTAAAAAGCAGTTAACTCGAACTGATATTGTAAGCCAGTACTCCGGTGTGCGTGCTTTATGTGATGATGAGTCTGATAATCCTTCAGCGATTACACGTGACTACACTTTGGCGCTACAAGCAGAAGAGAGAAAGGTGCCATTATTATCTGTGTTTGGTGGCAAGATCACAACTTACCGAAAATTAGCCGAAGCTGCTTTAGATCATCTGTCTGCATTTTTTAATGATATGGCAGAGGAGTGGACTGCAGATGAGCCATTACCTGGCGCTGAAAACTGGACAACACTAGATGATTTAACACATCAGATTCATTCACGTGTAAGTGGAGTTTCTGAGTCACTTACCAACCGTTGGGCGCATGCATACGGCACAAGAGTCTGGAATATGGTTCGAGAGAGAAATGCAATAGAGCAATTAGGCCAGAATTTTGGACATGATTTATTTGAATGCGAAGTCAAATATTTATGTGAATATGAATGGGCGAGTACTGCTGAGGATATATTATGGCGTAGAACCAAACTCGGTCTAGCATTTAATGAAAAACAAGTAAAAGTATTAGAAGCTTATTTATCTGAGCGTCGTCAAAAAGATGATGCCGCATAATAAAAAAGGTCGCACATAGCGACCTTTTTTATATATAGCAATTAGAAGCCAGTTTTTACAGCTTCAAGTAAAGCTGCTTGACGTTCTTTTAATGCTTTAGGTAAGCGATCACCTAATTTATTAAATAAATCAGTGTGGCTTTCAATTTCAGTAATCCACTGATCTTTATCTTGAGCTGTGATTAGGTCAAATTCTTCTTTAGAGAATTCAGTACCTTCCCAGTTCAAGTCGTCATATGTTGGAACAAGACCAATTGGTGTTTCAACAGCGTTTGCACGACCTTCACAACGATCAATGATCCACTCAAGAACACGCATGTTTTGACCGAAACCAGGCCATACGAAGTTGCCTTCAGCATCACGACGGAACCAGTTTACATTGAAGATTTTTGGTAATTTATTACCAGCTGCTTCAGCTTTTGTGCTTACTTGTTGACCAAGGCTTAACCAGTGATCGAAGTAGTCAGCCATGTTATAGCCAGCAAATGGAAGCATCGCGAATGGGTCACGACGAACGATACCTTGTTGACCAACAGCAGCAGCAGTAGTTTCAGAACCCATAGTTGCAGCTTTATATACACCGTCAACCCAATCGAAAGCTTCAGAAACTAAAGGAACTGTATCTGCACGGCGACCGCCGAAAATAAATGCAGAAATTGGAACGCCTGCTGGATTTTCCCAGTCAGCATCGATAGAAGGGCATTGACCAGCTGCAACAGTGAAGCGAGCATTTGGATGCGCTGCTTTTTCACCATTTACATGAGGTTGACCTTTCCAGTTAGTTAAGTTTGTTGGAACTTCTTTAGAAAGACCTTCCCACCATACTTGACCATCTTCAGTTACCGCTACGTTTGTATAGATAACATCTTTATGAAGAGTTGCCATACAGTTCGGGTTAGTCTTGGTGTTTGTACCAGGAGCTACACCGAAGAAACCAGCTTCAGGGTTAATCGCATATAAACGACCATCTTCACCTGGTTTGATCCAAGCAATATCGTCACCTACAGTTTCGATTTTCCAACCTTCATAACCTGCTGGTGGAATTAACATTGCAAAGTTTGTTTTACCACATGCAGACGGGAATGCTGCAGCGATGTAGT
>Ga0308166_1004690_pt1 | contig 10784 bp, 9 predicted proteins | sample PhyCR2_2_FD_202137 | JGI IMG/M metagenome (GOLD analysis project Ga0308166, IMG submission 202137) | Phyllosphere microbial communities from UC Gill Tract Community Farm, Albany, California, United States - DLSLCC.R2 | ecosystem: Host-associated > Plants > Phyllosphere > Unclassified | place... | reverse complement strand
TAGCCACCCCATTATTGAAAGAGTTGTGAATTGCGAAGGTGGCGGAATTGGTAGACGCGCTAGCTTCAGGTGTTAGTGTTCTTACGGACGTGGGGGTTCAAGTCCCCCCCCTCGCACCACGACTTTTTAATGAATTGAACTAAAAATTCAAAAAGCAGTACATCGGCGAGTAGCGCAGCTTGGTAGCGCAACTGGTTTGGGACCAGTGGGTCGGAGGTTCGAATCCTCTCTCGCCGACCAATTTTGAACCCCGCTTCGGCGGGGTTTTTTGTTTTCTGCGCCTTTCCCTCCTCTGTAGTGATTTCACGACAACAGTCGGCTTCCTTGTCGCGATTCAGCGACACATAACACACTGAAAGTAAAAGATATAATAATTTGGCGGCTTTCGTGTCTCCTCCAGACGACATTTCGTCGTGTTTATCAGCAGGTTGTAGGGTCTAAGATACCGCTCAACAACATAATTTCCTTTTATCTTAAAATGTTGCGCGATGTAAAAGTTCTGCGTGTCAAGTTGGCACGTTACGTGCAATAATATACGTGTAGATGCTCATTCCATCTCTTATGTTCGCCTTAGTGCCTCATAAACTCAGGAATGACGCAGAGCCATTTACGGTGCTTATCGTCCACTGACAGATGTCGCTTCGGCCTCATCAGACACCATGGACATAACGTTGAGTGAAGCACCAAATATGTTGTCTTACAGACCTGTTTTAACGCCTGCTTTTATAGCAGGCGTTTTTTTATGCCTTATTCCTGATAAAAGCGCATGATGAGAGCAACACTCAGCAGAGCCGCTGACGAAACCATATATAGCGCCTGTACTGAGCCAACCCCGGAAGCCACCACAGCTGCAATGCCAGTGAAAAGTGAGGCGCTGAGCGTTTGCCAGCGCCAGGCTTTACCGCTGGCAACAGCGATTTGCCTGGCCTGAAAATGGCTGAGCATGCCAAACGTACCCGCTGCAAAAAGCACGTTTGAGGCCAGATGTGCGACAAAGATCATCCCAGGCGCATAACCTGCCCAGTTGGCCATAAACGGCAGCATTCCATAAGCGGCCAGAAAGATGCCAAGGCAAAGTAATAATCGCGGCGTACGAGCCGCAAAACGCGCCAGACTGTCTCTTTTAAGCAGCAAAGGGCCGCAAAGCTGCCCCATGCTCCTCGCAAAAAGCAGGGGCAGAGCAAGGCCAGCCGCATCCTGAGGGCGTAGCTGCTGGGCCAGTGCCGGAAGAAGTGCCATAGCGGGTGATCCGACAGCGGCCAGCGCAGGCAAAATGAGCAAGCTGCGTTTCTGCCGAACGGTCAATGTCTGCCAGCGCAATTTCGTAGAAACCCCCTTTTCTTCAGGGGCGTCGTGTGGAGCTGGTGAAAACAGGCGTTCCGCCAGCCATAACATGACCAGCGACCCGAGGAAACTGATGGCATCAATGGTCAGCAAGGCGAGCACGGGCATCTTCTGAAAAAGCACCACGCCCAGCCCGGTACCTAATAGCACCTGAGACGCAAAAATAACATTTTCCAGACAGGTGGCGGCAGGCAGTTCCGTTTCGCTGAGGCCGCGCTTGAAGAGCAACGTCAGGGCGGGCCAGCTCATCCCGCTGAGTAGCGCTTCGGTGGATTGCACGGCGAGTAACGCGACAACGCTATGATAACCCACGCCAAGCAGGGGAAAGAGCAGGGCAAGTAAGCCGAGTCCTTCGGTCAATATCAGCAGGGATATCGGAGAATAGCGCGAGCATAGCCTTTCACCGAGCATGCTGCCGAAAAACCCTGGTACCGTGGCGAAAAGAAAGGCGAGGGTAAGCAGGGCTGGCGGGGCTGACCACGCTAACAGCAGCCCGAAGACTACAACCTGGGTTAACCCATTTCCCAGTGAAGAGAAGATAAAAGCACAGGCAAGCAGGCGCAGCCAGCGATGGCAGCGCAGCGCTTCAATAAGCGCATACAAAAGCGAGTTCATGACGATTTCCTTTCAGAAACGATTTAGTCCACGCGCAATTCGCGCATGTGCGAAAAAAAGTTAATGAAAAGGCATCGTTACATTGGCGGGTTCGTTTGTGGCTTGAGGTGTAAAGAATGTAGCAGGAGAAAAGCGATAAAAAAAGGAGGCCGTCTGGCCTCCCTGTTAATTACTGCTGCGTGCCGTTGTTCTGCAACGTTAACAGCAACCCATCTCGCCGCATGGCAGCAGCCTCTTCTGGCTTATGCTGTTTGTCGAGCGTATCGGCAAGCCACGCGTAGTCATAGGCGTCCGGACGCTGTTTCAGTGCCGCACGGAAGGCGAGGCTCGCCTCCTGCCATTCGCCGTGCTTCATCAGTGACTGGCCCAGCGTGCTCCACAGCAGCGGGCGGTCGCCGACGGTTTTGATCTGCTGACGCAGCACTTTCTCGACTTGCTCTGGGTTATTGGTTTTCAGGCGCGGGATCACCATGACCAGACGATCGTCGTACTGGCGCTTGAGACCGTCGAGGAGGATCTCCTGGGCGGTGTCATGATCGTCACATTCAATAAGATGTTCCGCCATCGCCACCTGCAGAGGAACCTGCTGACGCGTTTTCCGGCTCTGATTTTTCCACCAGGTCTTCAGGCCGTCGCTACCCAGGTCGGCGCGTGCCTGATCCATCAGGCCAATCCATGCCAGACGCTGAAGCTCGTCACGATGCTCGTCATCACCCACTTCGGCCTTCGCCATTGACGGAATGATGTCCAGCAGCGAGCCCCACGCACCGGTACGAATATAAGCCTGTTCGGCAAGACGCAGGACTTCAGGATGGCGGGGAGCTATTTCCAGCAGGCGGTCAATGCCATGGCGCGCCGCATGGTTCTCATTGCGTGCCAGCTGCAGACGAACGCGGGTGATCTCAACCGGAATCGGGTCACCGGAAGCCAGTTCTGACGCACGTTCCAGATGCTGATTCGCACGGGCTTCATCACCGCGCTGCTGCGCTGCTTCGGCAGCCAGAAGATAGTTCACCACCGGCTGTTCTGCATGGTCGGCATTTTTCGACATCAGCTTTTCAACCTGCTGATAATCGCCTTCGGCGAGCTTAAGCAGCGCCTGCTCGGTTTGCTTACGCGCACGACGACGCTTGCGGCCAACGAACCAGCCGCGCGTATGCGCGCCGGTACGGAAAATACGGCGCAGGATCCATTCGACTGCCAGCAGTACTACGACGCCGAGGATCAGAATAATCACCAGACCCGTTACGCTGGTTTCGATGTTGTAATTATCGGTCTGGATCAGAACGTATCCCTGATGACCGGCAAGCATCGGTCCCAGGACGATCCCGGCGATCAACAAGATGAAGAGTAAGAGAACTTTTAGCATCATTACTCTCCTTGTGGCGCGCTTTCAGGCGCTGGCGCTGGTGCCGCTCCGCCTGTTTGCTCTGCCGGAACGCCCGGCTGTGCCAGCAGGTTACGCACGCGCGTCTGCATCAGTTTCTCCAGTATCGGCTGGCTGGCCAGCTTATCCGGTACGTTCATCGTGATGTTCTGCTGGCTCAGCTTGTCGATGTCTTCGAGGAAAGCGGTGGTCGTCGCGTCATCGGTATTGTAATACGCACGCACCCACGTCGAGACGTTATCCAGCGCCTGTTTGTAGGTCTCTTCCTGATGACGCGGCACAGCCTGAGCCGCCACCAGCAGGCGGGAACGGATGTTTTCGCGCAGATAGATATCCTGATTCGGCGCTAACAGCGGTACAGCGGTTTCATCGCGACGACGGATGGTGATAAAGCTGTCCATAAAGTTCTGCCAGCTTTTCTGCAGGTTAATGCGCCATTCGCTCAGAGAGCTGGAAAGCTCGGTACCGTCGGAATCCATGGGGGAGTCGTCGTCGTTGTTATCCGCCAGCTGCAGGTTATCAATCTGATTCGAAAGCTGGTTCACCTTGAGGATAATGCCGTCGTAATCCACCTGCGAAACGGCGGAAAGACTCGCGATATCTTCGGTGATCGCGCGACGTGCGGTAATGAGGCTGGGATCGTTCATGTCTGCCAGGCTTGCATCGGCGCTTTTCAGCAGTGCGGCAGCGGTGGTAACGTCCTGGTCGCTCCAGAGCTTACGCCCGGCGAGTTTTACGAGGAAATCGGCCTGAGAGAGCAGCCAGGTTTTGGCATCGGTACCGGAAATCGTGGCGACTTTTTGCTGTACTTCGTCCAGTTGTTTGGTCAGCTCTTCCTGTTTGCTGTTTGCCTCGGCCAGCGCGGCAGCCTGCTGCTTAATCACCGCTTCCAGCTCGGTTTTCTGCGTTTCCTGCGCTTTTTGCAGGGAGGTAAGCTGATTGACCAGCGTATCGCTGGTGGCCGTCTGGTTAGCGCCCTGTTGCTTCACAAGGCCGTACAGGCCAACACCTGCCGCCAGTGCAATGGCGATGGCAATTGCGCTCAGCGCGAGGCTGGTTTTGTTGCTGCCGTTTTTCTTCTCAGCGGTTTTCTCAGTCGTCTCTGGCTGTGGTGTGGTGTCCACAGTCTCCCTGGTCTCTTCAACCACGGCGGAGGATTTTTCGTGTTCCGTCATTATGGCTTCCCATTTGAGAGTTATTGTAATGCGCGCAGCAGCGCATCGTTGTCGGCGTTATCAGCGATCCGAATATCCTGCCAGCCCAGTTCCCGGGCGAGGTTCGCCAGACGCTCACTGACGACCAGAAGCCGACAGCGGAGTAACCAGTTTTCGCGATACCAATGCGGTATCAGCAACCAAAGCTGTTGTAACATTTCACCGCTGGTGACCACCAGCGTATTAATGCCGCGCGCGTGCCAGCGCATCGCTTCTTCCGCGCCATCGTAGTGCTTTGCGCAACGCTGATAGCACTCAACGAACGTCACGTCGGCACCCCGTTCACGCAGCGTTTCGCCCAGCAGCTCGCGGCCACCATTGCCGCGCAAAATGAGCGCGCGCTTTCCGGCAATAGTTTGTAATTCAGGTAATTGTAGCAAGACTTCGCTAATTTCCCGATCTAACGGGTAGCGAACATCAGCACCGCTTACGGTATGCAGCGCCAGCGCCGTTGAGCGACCAATGGCGAAATAGCGTGGGGCAGTTGTCCAGGACAGACTTTGCTGTTGCAGCTGGGCGTTGGCGAATTCCACGGCATGTTGCGACAACGCAAACAACAGATCGCCTTCCTGCAGGGTATTTATCCGATCGGCGAGCGCAGAGAGCTCGCGACCGGGGGAGAATTCAATCAGCGGAAAACTCCAGGCCACCTGCCCCAGTGTGCGCAGACGGCTCACTAACTGCTCTCCTGCGGGAGAAGGGCGGGTGACAAGAATACTCATGCAGGGGGTTCTCCGTTATAGACCTCAGCCAGGATTTCACGCGCGCCGTTATTCAGCAGCTCTTCCGCCAGCGACACGCCAAGCTGTTCGGCATCTTGCGGATTGCCACGACGTTCGCCGCGTACCATCTGTGAACCGTCCGGGGCACCCACCAGCGCGCGCAGCCAGAGTTTCCCTTCGGTTAATTCAGCATAGCTGCCAATCGGCACCTGGCATCCGCCTTCGAGGCGGGTATTCATCGCCCGCTCGGCTTTTACGCGGATAGCGGTCTCGTCATGGTTCAGCGGCGCGAGCAGTTCGCGGGTACGCACATCGTCCAGACGGCACTCAATGCCGACGGCACCCTGGCCCACGGCCGGCAGCGACAGTTCTGGTGGTAGCGCCACGCGAATGCGTTCCTCCAGCCCCAGACGCTTCAGTCCAGCGACGGCAAGAATAATGGCATCGTATTCACCGTTATCCAGTTTGCCCAGGCGTGTGCCGACGTTGCCGCGCAGCGAGCGGATGATCAGGTCAGGGCGACGCTCCGCCAACTGACACTGACGGCGTAAACTGGAGGTGCCAACTACGCTACCTTCGGGCAACGCATCGAGCGAGTCATAGCGGTTAGAGACAAACGCATCACGCGGATCTTCGCGCTCGCAGATGGTCACCAGCCCCAGCCCTTCCGGGAACTCGACGGGCACATCTTTCATGGAGTGCACGGCGATATCGGCGCGGTTCTCAAGCAATGCCAGTTCCAGTTCTTTGACAAACAGGCCCTTGCCGCCCACCTTCGCCAGTGGCGTATCCAGGATCACGTCACCGCGCGTGACCATCGGCACCAGCTCGACGCGCAATCCATTGTGGCAGGCTTCAAGGCGCTGCTTAACATAATGTGCCTGCCAGAGCGCGAGAGGGCTTTGGCGTGTGGCAATTCTCAAAACATTGTCTAACATGCTTGTTACCGTCATTATCAATCGCTAACCATCCTAACATTGTTGACTCTGGGATGGCAGTTTTACGGTTGATGAAGCGCGAGAGGGACACGGTGGCGTATTGGCCAGCCATAGCCGTATTCAGGAATTTACACGTACAGAACGGTGCTACACTTGTATGTAGCGCATCTTTCTTTACGGTCAACCGGCAAGGTGTTAAATTGATCACGTTTTAGACCATTTTTTCGTCGGTACCACCATAATGATAAGGGCGAAAAAAGGGTAACGGTTATCTTTTTGAAATACTGCGGGCTCGCGGTTATTCGTGTTTTGAATGGCTTACGACACCCGGAAACATCAGGCGATACGTCTTGTACCTCTATATTGAGACTCTGAAACAGAGACTGGATGCCATAAATCAATTGCGCGTGGATCGCGCGCTTGCTGCCATGGGCCCTGCTTTCCAGCAGGTATACAGTCTGCTGCCGACATTATTGCACTATCACCATCCGCTGATGCCTGGGTACCTTGACGGTAACGTTCCCAGAGGCATATGTCTTTTCACGCCTGATGAAACCCAACAGCATTATCTGAACGAGCTGGAACTCTACCGCGGCATGCCGCCGCAGGAATCACCGACAGGTGAATTGCCGATTACCGGCGTTTACACGATGGGGAGTACCTCATCGGTAGGGCAAAGCTGTTCTTCAGACCTGGATATCTGGGTCTGCCATCAATCCTGGCTCGATAACGAAGAGCGGCAGCTGCTGCAGCGTAAATGCAGCCTGCTGGAGAGCTGGGCCGCGTCGCTTGGCGTGGAAGTGAGCTTCTTCCTGATTGATGAAAACCGTTTCCGCCATAACGAAAGCGGCAGTCTGGGTGGTGAAGACTGCGGCTCGACTCAGCACATCTTATTGCTGGATGAATTTTATCGTACTGCTGTGCGTCTGGCCGGGAAGCGTATTCTGTGGAATATGGTGCCGTGCGATGAAGAAGAGAATTATGACGACTACGTCATGTCGCTTTATTCGCAGGGCGTTCTGACGCCAAACGAGTGGCTGGATCTGGGCGGCCTTAGCTCCCTGTCCGCAGAAGAGTACTTTGGCGCTAGCCTCTGGCAGCTCTATAAGAGCATTGATTCACCGTACAAAGCGGTGTTGAAAACGCTGTTGCTTGAAGCCTACTCCTGGGAATACCCCACGCCGCGTCTGCTGGCGAAAGATATCAAGCAGCGCCTGCACGATGGTGAGATTGTCTCCTACGGGCTTGATGCCTACTGCATGATGCTGGAACGCGTTACCGAATACCTGAAAGCCATTGATGACTCCACGCGTCTTGACCTGGTGCGTCGATGTTTTTATCTCAAAGTTTGTGAAAAACTGAGCCGCGAGCGCGCCTGTGTGGGCTGGCGTCGTGAAGTGGTCAGCCAGTTAGTGAAAGAGTGGGGATGGGACGAAGCGCGTCTGTCCATGCTCGACAACCGCGCTAACTGGAAAATCGATCAGGTGCGTGAAGCGCATAACGAACTGCTTGATGCGATGATGCAAAGCTACCGTAACCTGATCCGCTTTGCGCGCCGCAACAACCTTAGCGTCTCCGCCAGCCCGCAGGACATTGGCGTACTGACCCGTAAGCTCTATGCCGCGTTTGAAGCGCTGCCGGGCAAAGTCACCCTGGTGAACCCGCAGATTTCGCCTGACCTGTCAGAACCGAACCTGACCTTTATCTATGTACCGCCGGGCCGCGCAAACCGCACCGGGTGGTATCTGTACAACCGTGCGCCTAGCATGGACTCGATCGTCAGCCATCAGCCGTTGGAATATAACCGCTACCTGAACAAACTGGTGGCCTGGGCGTGGTTTAACGGTCTGCTGACTTCACGTACCCGCCTGTTTATCAAGGGCAACGAGGTCGTCGATTTAGCCAAGCTGCAGGAGATGGTGGCGGATGTTTCGCACCACTTCCCACTGCGTCTGCCTGCGCCAACGCCGAAAGCGCTCTACAGCCCCTGTGAAATTCGCCATCTGGCGATTATCGTCAACCTGGAATACGACCCGACGGCAGCTTTCCGTAATCAGGTAGTCCATTTTGACTTCCGCAAACTGGACGTCTTCAGCTTTGGCGAACAGCAAAACTGTCTGGTGGGCAGCGTGGATCTGCTGTACCGCAACTCGTGGAATGAAGTGCGTACTCTGCATTTCAACGGCGAGCAGGCGATGATCGAAGCGCTGAAAACTATTCTGGGCAAAATGCACCAGGACGCCGCGCCGCCGGACAGCGTCGAAGTGTTCTGCTACAGCCAGCACCTGCGCGGCTTAATTCGTACCCGCGTGCAGCAACTGGTCTCCGAGTGCATCGAGCTGCGTCTCTCCAGTACCCGTCAGGAAACCGGGCGTTTTAAAGCGCTGCGCGTCTCCGGCCAGACCTGGGGGCTGTTCTTCGAACGTCTGAATGTATCGGTACAGAAGCTGGAAAACGCCATTGAGTTTTACGGGGCGATTTCACATAACAAGCTGCATGGACTGTCGGTCCAGGTGGAAACCAACCACGTCAAACTGCCACAGGTGGTGGACGGCTTTGCGAGTGAAGGGATTATTCAGTTCTTCTTCGAAGAGTCGGGCGACGATGCCGGGTTTAACATTTACATTCTGGATGAGACCAACCGCGCCGAGGTGTATCATCATTGTGAAGGTAGCAAAGAGGAGCTGGTGCGCGACGTCAGCCGTTTCTACTCTTCTTCACATGATCGCTTCACCTATGGCTCCAGCTTTATCAACTTCAACCTGCCGCAGTTCTATCAGATTGTGAACGTTGATGGGCGAGCGCAGGTGATCCCGTTCCGTACGCAGGCAATTACCCCTGCGGTGCCAGCAAACCAGGATACCGCACCGCTGTTGCAGCAGTATTTCTCCTGATTTCGTGATCCCGGTGGCGGCTACGCCTTACCGGGCCTACAACAGCCCGAACCCGTAGGCCGGGTAAGCGTAAGCGCCACCCGGCAACAAAACTACCTGAAACTGACGGTCTCACCCGCCTGCGCCGTCGCTGCCTGCTCCAGCAAATCCCAGAACGTTTCGCCGCTGCGGTCGCAAATCCATTCCCCGTCTTTCAGATCGAAATGATATCCGCCCTGTTTTGCGGCCAGCCAGACCTGGTGAAGCGGTTCCTGGCGGTTAATAATAATTTTGCTGCCGTTTTCGAAGCTCAGGGTCAGAATGCCGCCGTTGATTTCACAATCGATATCGCTGTCGCCGTCCCAGTCGTCGAGACGTTCTTCGATGGTCATCCACAGGGTGTCTGCAAGGCGATGGAATTCACTGTCGTTCATGGTTTTGTTCCTGTTTTTCGTGATGCCGGCAGTATAACGCTAAATAATTCACGTTGCAGGAAAGCGGCAAACTCTTGCTTTTGTGTCTTCTCCTGCGATGATAGAAACAGATTTGAACTTACGGGCAACTTTATAATGAAAAACGCTTTCCGAACGCTTGCCGTTCTCATCACCCTGTTTAGCCTGACGGGCTGCGGACTGAAGGGACCACTCTACTTCCCACCTGCGGATAAAACCGCGCCGCCGCCGACGAAACCCGTCCAAAGCGGCATTGAGTCTACCACGCCAAATACTAACGATCGTGGCGACAACGGTGGCCCTACTCAGGTTAATCTCTGACGACAACGTTCTGTACCCGCGCAATGGAGCAAATGATGCAGTTCTCTAAAATGCATGGCCTTGGCAACGATTTTATGGTCGTCGACGCGGTAACGCAGAATGTGTTTTTCTCCCCGGAACTGATCCGTCGCCTGGCGGATCGGCATCTGGGCGTGGGGTTTGATCAACTGCTGGTGGTTGAGCCGCCATACGATCCCGACCTCGATTTCCACTACCGTATTTTTAACGCGGACGGCAGCGAGGTTAACCAGTGCGGCAACGGTGCGCGCTGTTTTGCCCGCTTTGTCCGCCTGAAAGGGCTGACCAACAAGCGCGATATTCGCGTCAGTACGGCCAACGGCCGCATGGTGCTCAGCGTCACCGATGACGAACTGGTGCGCGTGAACATGGGCGAGCCTAACTTCGAACCCTCTGCCGTGCCGTTTCGCGCAAACAAAGCGGAAAAGACCTATATTATGCGTGCGGCCGAGCAGACAGTATTGTGCGGCGTCGTCTCGATGGGTAATCCGCACTGCGTGATTCAGGTAGATGATGTGGAAACCGCCGCGGTTGAAACGCTCGGTCCGGTGCTGGAAGGCCACGAGCGTTTTCCGGAGCGGGCGAACATCGGTTTCATGCAGGTGGTGAAGCGTGAGCACATCCGCCTGCGGGTTTACGAGCGCGGCGCGGGCGAAACCCAGGCCTGCGGTAGCGGTGCGTGTGCGGCCGTGGCGGTCGGCATCTCACAGGGGCTACTCGCCGAAGAGGTTCGCGTCGAGTTACCGGGCGGTCGGCTTGATATCGCCTGGAAAGGACCGGGTCATCCACTGTATATGACTGGCCCGGCGGCACATGTCTATGACGGGTTTATCCATCTATGAAACAACCAGGGGAAGAACTGCAGGAAACAGTGACGGAACTGGACGACAGAGCTGTTGT
>Ga0308166_1004689_pt1 | contig 10784 bp, 11 predicted proteins | sample PhyCR2_2_FD_202137 | JGI IMG/M metagenome (GOLD analysis project Ga0308166, IMG submission 202137) | Phyllosphere microbial communities from UC Gill Tract Community Farm, Albany, California, United States - DLSLCC.R2 | ecosystem: Host-associated > Plants > Phyllosphere > Unclassified | place... | reverse complement strand
CGACGATCTCCGCGCGGCTCTCGAACAGACCGATGCGACCCCCGAGCAGATCGATGCCGCAGTGGCGGTCAACGAGGAGTCGCGCCTGGGCACCCTGCGCCTCGGGCTGCTGCTGCTCGCGGGTCTGAGTGCTGTGGCGATCCTCCCGGCCTCGCGCCTGCCGAAGTACAAGCCCGACGAGATCCCCGATCCGTCACCGGTGGTGCCCGCCGACTGAACTCAGCCTGAACTCAGCGCAGCTCCGAGATGAGTACGGCGCTGGTGCCCGGCAGGGTGGCCTCGAACACGTGCGGCGCGTCACCGGCATAGGAGAGGCAGTCGCCCGGGTTCAGCAGCACGGGTTCGCCCGCCGGTCCGATCTGCGCCTGTCCGGAGATGAGGATCACGTGCTCCGTCGTGCCGGCGTGGTGCGGGTCCGAGCGTCGTGGGTCTCCGGGTTCCGCCTGGATCAGGTACACGTCCCGACGTGCGCCGGGTGGGCTGGCCGAGAGCAGCGTGGCGCTGTACGCCGCCGCAGAAGACGGCACGCCGGCGAGATCGTCGGCGCGGATCAGTGTCGGGGCGTTGGTCTGCTGATCGACGAGGACGGCGAACGGCACCCCCAGCGCGACACCCAGCGCCCACAGGGTCTCGACGCTGGGGTTGCCCGATCCTGACTCGAGCTGTGAGACCGTGGCCTTCGAGATTCCCGCGCGACGCGCGAGCTCGGAGACCGACAGTCCGGCGGCTTCTCTTTCTCGGCGCAGGGTACGGGCGATGCGGGTGCGGAGATCCTCCATGTGTTCATCATGTCAAACGATCGTTCGCTTGACTATCCATCGAGGCATGTTCAGAATGATGAGCGTGTGTTCACCGAATCGAACGGCTCTTTCATGAGCGCCGAGCGCGAGGTCTGGCGTGAGGCGCTCGGTGTCGTGCTCGCGACCAGCGCCTATGGCATCTCTTTCGGCGCGCTCGCCGTGGCATCCGGTCTCGACGTCTGGCAGTCCTGCGTGCTCAGCCTGCTGATGTTCACCGGCGGGTCGCAGTTCGCCTTCGTCGGTGTCTTCGCCGCCGGGGGAGTCGCCGCACTCCCGTCGGCCATCGCCTCGGCCGCGCTGCTCGGTGTGCGCAATGTCGCCTACGGCATGCGGATGTCGCCGATCGTCGGCACGACCCCTGCGCGGCGGGTGGCCGCCAAGCATTTCACGATCGACGAGTCGACCGCGGTCGCCATCTCGCAGAGCGACCCGCGGCTCCGCCGGGTGGGGTTCTGGGTCACGGGCATCGGCATCTTCGTCGGATGGAACGTCACGACGCTGATCGGAGCGCTGGTGGGTGATGTGCTCGGCGATCCGAAGACCTGGGGACTGGATGCCGCAGCTGCGGCGGCCTTCCTCGCTCTGCTGTGGCCACGGCTAAAGCAGCGTCAGGCGATCGCCGTCGGCGTCGCGGCAGCGGTCGTGGCGGCGGCTCTCACGCCATTCATCATGCCGGGGCTCCCGGTGCTGGTCGCTGCGGTCGTGGCGATCATCGTCGGATGGTTCAACTGGCTCGGTCGGGACGCCCCGGGCGGCTCTGAAGGCCCGGAGATGCAGAGATGAGCGTCTGGAGCGCGATCCTGCTGGCGGCGGTGATCTGCCTCGCGCTCAAGGCCGTGGGATACCTCGTGCCGCCGAAGGTTCTGGAGGCCCCTCGTCCCGCGCGCATCTCGGATCTGCTCACCGTAGCCCTGCTCGCTGCGCTCGTGGCGGTGCAGACGCTGGGCGCGGGGCAGGCCGTGGTGGTGGATGCGCGGGTGCCCGCGTTGCTCGTCGCGGCTGGTCTGCTGTGGCTGCGGCAGTCGTTCCTGGTCGTGGTCTTCGCCGCCGCTGCAGTGGCCGCACTGCTGCGTCTGCTCGGGCTCGCGGCCTGATGCCGGGGCCGCCGTATGATCCGGACGCGCGGTGACCGCGCGTAGGATCGTCTCGTGCGTATCGGATGGATCTCCCGGGTGCTCTCCTGGATCGCCGCGGCTCTCGTCGGTGGCGTGTTCGGCGTCGCCGGAACGATCGGCCACAGCCTGATGTGGGGACCCATCCCTGTGGGTCTCGTCGTGGGAGCCATCGCGTGCGGCGCGATCCTCGTGGCGATCCGGGCGCTCACCCATGACCGTGGCGCGACCCTCGCCGCCGGTCTCGGGATGGTGGGATTGGTCGTTCTCATATCAGGGGTGGGCCCCGGCGGCTCGGTCGTGGTCGAGGACACGCTCAGCGGTCGCATCTGGATCTATCTGGTCGCAGGTCTCGTGCTGCTCGCCGTCGCCTGGCCGTCGTTCTCGCGGCCGCCTGTGCGCGGGGATGCCGGGGTGCAGACCACTGCGACCCGGACCGGGCCGCACGGCGATGACGTGGCATCGCCCACTCGAGGCCCGGCGCTGGGCGATCAGACAGGTCGCGAGTCGTAGACTGAGGGGGTGACGTATGTGATCGCCCTTCCGTGCGTCGATGTCAAGGATCGCGCCTGCATCGACGAGTGCCCCGTTGACTGTATCTACGAGGGTGAACGTTCGCTGTACATCCACCCCGACGAGTGCGTCGACTGCGGTGCGTGCGAACCAGTGTGTCCCGTCGAGGCGATCTACTACGAAGACGACCTGCCCGACGAGTGGCAGGACTACTACAAGGCCAATGTCGAGTTCTTCGACGAGGTCGGCTCGCCCGGCGGTGCGGCCAAGGTCGGCGTCATCGCGCACGACCATCCGATCATCGCCGCGCTCCCTCCCCAGGGCGAGTAGCCCGTGAGCGTCCGCGACCTCGCAGACTATCCCTGGGATGCAGTCGTCCCGTACCGTGAGCGCGCAGCCCTGCACCCCCGGGGAATCGTCGATCTCTCTGTCGGGTCGCCAGTCGACCCGACGCCCGAGCTGATCCGCCAGGCTCTGTCCGACGCGACCGACGCGCACGCCTACCCGCAGACCGTCGGGACTCCGGCGCTTCGCGAGGCGATCGTCGAGTGGTTCGTGCGGCGCAGGGGAGTGTCGGATCTCACCGTGGACAACGTCCTACCGACGATCGGTTCGAAGGAGCTCGTCGCGCTGCTGCCGACGCTTCTGGGGCTCGGCGAGGGCGACATCGTGGTGCACCCGCGCATCGCCTACCCGACCTACGAGGTGGGTGCCCGTGTCGTCGGTGCCACACCTCTGGCCGCTGACGACCCCGCCGAGTGGCCCGAGGGTACGAAGCTGATCTGGATCAACACCCCGGGGAACCCGGATGGGCGCACATGGACGGTCGACGAGCTGGCTGCAGCGGTGCGCCGCGCACGTGAGATCGGTGCAGTGATCGCCAGTGACGAGTGCTATGCGGAACTCGGCTGGGACGGTCGCTGGGCGAGCGAGCCCATCCCCTCGATCCTCGATCCCCGCGTGACCGACGGGAGCAGGGCGAATCTGCTCAGCGTGTACTCGTTGAGCAAGCAGTCCAACCTCGCCGGCTACCGAGCGGCGTTCGTCGCCGGGTGCGCGCGCATCGTCGGCGAGCTGCTCACGGCACGCAAGCATCTCGGTCTCATGCCGCCTGAGCCCGTGCAGCATGCGATGGCCGTCGCCCTCGGCGACGATGAGCATGTGGCGGTGCAGAAGGAGCTGTACCGGCAGCGGCGCGACACCCTGCGGCCCGCACTCGAGGCTGCCGGGTTCCGCATCGACGGCTCCGAGGCGGGGTTGTACCTCTGGGCCACCGAGGGGCAGGATGCGTGGGTCAGTGTCGCAAGGCTCGCCGACCTCGGCATCCTCGCGGGCCCGGGCCCCTTCTACGGTCCGCATTCCACGCAGCACGTGCGTCTCGCTCTGACGGCGCCCTCCGAGCGGATCGCCGAGGGTGCTCGGCGCCTGCACGCGCAGGCGCTGTAGCTTCCCTCCCCACCATTGCCTTTCTTTTGTCCGATGTCACAGTAGGCCTGTGCGCCTACTAGGCTGTAAAGGCGATTCGGTCGTGTATCGACGATCTCGATCCGACCTGGTGCACAGCGCCGTGACATCGCCACATCCGACTTGATGAAGATCCATGAGGAGGCCCGCGTGAGCGCAGCGGCAGAGCAGCAGGCGACGGCGAAGCTGACGATCGGCGAGACCACCGCGGAGTTCCCGCTGGTGCGCGGCACGGCAGGAACCGACAGCATCGACTTCTCGACGCTGACCCGCCAGACCGGCTACACGGGACTCGACTACGGGTTCGTCAACACCGCGTCGACGAAGTCGGCGATCACGTTCATCGACGGCGACAAGGGGATCCTGCGCTACCGCGGGTACCCGATCGAGCAGCTCGCCGGCTCGACCAGCTACCTCGAGGTCGCCTGGCTCCTGATCTACGGCGAGCTGCCCTCCGCCGCCGAGCTCGCGGAGTTCGACGAGAAGATCCGTCGGCACACGCTGCTGCACGAAGATCTCAAGCGCTTCTTCTCGGCTCTTCCGCACACGGCGCACCCGATGTCCGTGCTCTCGTCGGCGGTCGCCGCCCTGTCGACCTACTACGAGGGCCAGACCGACCCGCACAACCCCGAGCACGTCGAGCTCAACATGATCCGCATGCTCGCCAAGCTGCCGGTGATCGCTGCGTACGCGCACAAGAAGAGCGTCGGCCAGGCATTCCTCTACCCCGACAACTCCCTCGGGTTCGTGGAGAACTTCCTCAAGCTCAACTTCGGGGTGCACTCCGAGGAGTACCAGGTCAACCCCGTCATGTCGAAGGCGCTCGAGCTGCTGCTGATCCTGCACGAGGACCACGAGCAGAACGCCTCGACGTCGACCGTCCGCCTCGTCGGATCGACGGGCGCGAACCAGTTCGCCTCGATCTCTGCCGGCATCCAGGCTCTCTCCGGCCCCCTGCACGGTGGTGCGAACGAAGCCGTCCTGACCATGCTCGGTCAGATCCGTGATTCCGGTCAGAGTGTGTCGCGTTTCGTCGAGCGGGTGAAGAACAAGGAAGAGGGCGTGAAGCTGATGGGCTTCGGACACCGGGTCTACAAGAACTACGACCCCCGTGCCAAGCTCGTCAAGGAGGCGGCCGGCGAGGTCCTCGCAGAGCTCGGTGTCACCGATCCGCTGCTCGACCTGGCGCAGGAGCTCGAGGAGCTCGCGCTCGCCGACGACTACTTCAAAGAGCGTCGCCTGTACCCGAATGTCGACTTCTACACCGGCGTGATCTATAAGGCGATGGGCTTCCCGACGCGCATGTTCACCGTGCTGTTCGCGATCGGGCGTCTGCCCGGCTGGCTCGCGCAGTGGCGCGAGCTGCAGCTCGACCCGCAGACGAAGATCGGCCGTCCGCAGCAGCTCTACACAGGTTCTCCCGAGCGCACCTTCCAGACCCGCTGATCCGAGGCGCGATGCCCGTCGTCACCGCACAGGCCGTCGTTCCGGTGGATCCGGCGACGGCCTTCGCGGTCTCCCAGTCGACCGGAGCCGTGCGGCGCCGCTGGGATCCTTTCATCAGCGAGCAGCACTTCCTCGACGGTGCGGCTGTCGCGGCCAAAGACGTCCGCACGTTCACGCGTCAGCGCTTCGGCTTCTCGATGGTGAGCCGGTATGTGTCTTACGCCCCGCCGCGGAACGTCGGCATGGTCATGGAGACCGGGCCGTGGTTCTTCACCAAGCTCGGCGGCGGGTGGCGCTTCACCGCGGTGCCGGAGGGCACGCTCGCCGTGTGGAAGTACAACTTCTCGTGCCGCCCTGCGTGGATCGCTCCGATCGCGGAGTGGGTCGGCATGCGAGTCCTCGGATTCGAGATCCGGCGACGTCTCGCCGGCTTCGTTCGAGGATGCTCCGACCCGCAGGTGCTGGACGCCGTTCGTCGCTGACGGAGTCACGCCGCGTCCTCGCCTCGGAAACAGGGCACGAAAAGGCGGGTGCCCCGATGCCTGAGCATCGGCGCACCCGCCTCGTTCATGTCTGAGGGTCAGCGGCCCTGTGAGCCGCGGCCGCGGCCGCCCTGGCCGCCCGAGCGAGACTGGCCGCCGCCTTGACGGGATCCGGCCGTTGCGCCCTGTCCGCCCTGACCACCCGAGCGGGGACGACGGCTGCGGCGCGACGGCGGGTTGGTGGCCGAGTTGCGCTCGCCACCGGCCGGACGCTGCTTCGACGACTGGCGCTGCTGCTGTTGCGGCTGAACGGGAGCCGGACGCACGTGCGGCGCGCGCTCTGGCACGAGCTCGGTGACTGCGTCAGAGGTGACGGGCTCGAGGGCGGCGGTGATGGCTGCCTTGCGGAGCAGATCCTTCACATCGCGACGCTGCTCGGGCAGCACGACCGTGACGACCGTTCCGGCGGCTCCCGCACGAGCGGTGCGACCGGAGCGGTGCAGGTATGCCTTGTGCTCCATGGGCGGGTCGACGTGGACGACCAGGTCGACGTTGTCGACGTGCACGCCACGGGCAGCGACGTCGGTCGCGACGAGAACGCGCACTCCGCCGTCTTCAGGATCGGACGAGAACGCACCGAGGTTGCGCTCCCGCGCGTTCTGCGACAGGTTTCCGTGCAGGTCGACGGCCGGGATTCCCGCGGCGGTGAGCTGCTTCGCGAGCTTCTTCGCCTGGTGCTTGGTGCGGGTGAAGAGGATGCGCCGACCGGTGCCAGAGGCGAGATCGCGCACGAGCGTGGTCTTGTTGTCGGTCGAGTCGACCACGAGCACGCGGTGAGTCATCTCGCCGACCGGCACGCTCTCTTCATCGACCTCGTGGCTCACGGCGTTCGAGAGGAAGCGCCGGGCGAGCGTGTCGATGCCCCGGTCGAGGGTCGCACTGAACAGCAGACGCTGGCCACCGGCCGGGGTGGCTGTGAGGATGCGGGTGACACCCGGCAGGAAGCCGAGGTCGGCCATGTGATCGGCCTCGTCGAGCACAGTCACCTCGACGGAGTCGAGCTGCACGACCCGCTGCTTCATCAGGTCTTCGAGACGGCCGGGGCACGCGACGACGATGTCGACGCCGTTGCGCATCGCCTGCTCCTGCGGGCGCTGGCTCACGCCGCCGAAGACGGTGGTGACGCGCAGGCCCTTGGCCTCGGCGAGCGGCGCGATGGTCGCGGCGATCTGAGTCGCGAGCTCACGGGTCGGCGCGAGCACCAGACCGCGCGGGTGATTCGGACGGCTCTTGCGCGAAGAGGCGGCGAGACGGGAGACGAGGGGAAGCGCGAAGGCGATCGTCTTTCCGCTGCCGGTGCGGCCACGGCCGAGGAGGTCGCGGCCCGCGAGGGAGTCGGGAAGCGTGTCGCGCTGAATCGCGAACGCCTCGGTCTTGCCGTCCTTCGCGAGGACGGCGGCGAGATCGGCGGGCACGCCGAGATCGAGGAAGGAAGTCATGAAGTATCTCCGAGAATGCACGCACGAACCATCGGGCCGGGTGCGGGAAGGTGGGCGACGGCGCGGGATCGCGCATCGTTTCGCCGTTCGAAATGGCCAGAACCAGGCAAGTGGCGCGGGAGCGTGTCGACGACGCAGACGTCTCGCATCGCGAGGAGCGTCGCCTCGACACTATCACGCGTCAGCAGGAGAAGCCTGGGACGGCGCCGTCCCAGCGAGTCGCGGTCAGGCGTGCAGTGCGTCGTTGAGGGTCACGCCGACGCCTGCGCGCCTCACTGCCTCGACCGCGCCGCTGAGCGAGTTGCGCCGGAACAGCAGACCGTCCTGCCCCGAGAGCTCAGCGGCCTTGACCGTCTTCTTGCCGCCGTCGGGCGTGGTGGGGCCGTCGACGACGACCACCTTGGTGCCCGCCGTGACGTAGAGACCGGCCTCCACCACGCAGTCGTCGCCGAGCGAGATGCCGATGCCGGCGTTCGCTCCGAGCAGCGTGCGAGAGCCGATCGACACACGGTGTGCGCCGCCCCCGGACAGGGTGCCCATGATCGACGAGCCTCCGCCGATGTCGCTGCCGTCCCCCACGACGACGCCCTGCGAGATGCGGCCCTCGACCATCGACGATCCGAGTGTGCCGGCGTTGAAGTTCACGAAGCCCTCGTGCATGACGGTGGTGCCGGGGGAGAGATGGGCACCGAGACGGACGCGCGAGGCGTCGGCGATCCGCACACCGGCCGGCTGCACGTAGTCGCTGAGCCGCGGGAACTTGTCGAGCCCCTGCACCTGGATCCCGGCGCGCTGCAGCAGCGGCCGGAGGCGGGCCGCGTCGTCTGGGTGCACGGGACCGGCGTTCGTCCATGCCACATTCGGCAGGTGGGCGAAGATCCCGTCGAGATTCAGTTCATTCGGACGCACCACCAGGTGCGACAGCGCGTGCAGGCGCAGGTAGGCGTCGACGGTCGATGCCGGTGCGGCATCCAGGTCGATCTGCAGCTGGACGGTCTCCACTCTGACGTTGCGGCGCTCGTCGGGGCCTGCCAGGGCCTCGAGGGTGGCGAGTGCGGCCGCAGCGTCGCCCGCCGACGGGGCTTCGGTGTGCACCTCGGGGAACCAGGCATCGAGAACGGTGCCGTCGCCCGAGATCGTCGAAAGTCCAGTACCCCACACGGTGCGCGCCTCAGTCATGACTCCACGCTATCGCGAGGAGATATGCGCGATCGCACAGATGTCGGGGTAAGTAGGCTGGGGGCATGGTGCTCGATCTGACAGCGTCCTCCGTCGACCTGACCCGCGCGATCTGCGACATCCCGAGTGTCTCGGGTGACGAGAAGACCCTCGCGGATGCCATCGAGGAGGCCATCTCGGCCTTCGATCACCTCGAGGTGATCCGCCACGGCAACACGATCGTCGCGCGCACGAACCTCGGGCGCACGCAGCGGGTCGCGATCGCCGGTCACATCGACACGGTGCCGATCAACGACAACGTGCCGACGAGGGACATCGAGATCGACGGCGTCGCCTACCTCTGGGGTCGCGGAACCGTCGACATGAAGAGCGGCACCGCCGTGCAGCTCAAGCTCGCCGCCGAGCTCACCGAGCCCTCGGTCGACATCACCTGGATGTGGTACGACAACGAAGAGGTCGAGGCGTCGAAGAACGGCCTCGCACTTCTGGCCGCGGTGCGGCCCGAGCTCTTCCAGGCCGACTTCGCGATACTCGGCGAGCCGTCCAACGGAGAGGTCGAGGGCGGATGCAACGGGACGATGCGCGCGATCGTGCGCACCGCCGGAGTCCGCGCCCATGCGGCTCGTGCCTGGATCGGCGAGAACGCGATCCACCGCGCGGCCCCGATCCTCGCTCGTCTCGCCGAATACCGCGCCAGAGAGATCCCCGTCGACGGACTGCTCTACCGAGAGAGCATGAGCGCTGTGCGCATCGCCGGCGGAGTGGCGGGCAATGTCATTCCCGACGCCTGCGAGGTCGAGGTCAACTACCGGTTCGCTCCGAGCAAGTCCGCCGCCGACGCCGAGGCTCACATCCGCAACCTGCTCGCCGGGTTCGACGTCGAGATCACCGATGCCGCAGAGGGCGCCCGCCCCGGTCTCGATGCTCCCATCGCTCAGGAGTTCGTGACGGCCGTCGGCGCCGAACCGCGCCCGAAGTACGGGTGGACCGATGTCGCCCGCTTCTCGGCCCTCGGCATCCCCGCCGTCAACTACGGCCCCGGCGACCCGCACCTCGCACACCACGACGAGGAGCGGGTGCCGCTCGCGCAGATCGACGCGGTCGAGCGAGGACTGCGCACGTGGCTCAGCTCGCGCTGACCGTCACCCGTCGTTGGGCGAGTGCTCCGCTCCCGTTGCGGATCGCACTCGTCTATCTCGCCGCCCGTGCTGTGACCACCGCGCTGATGATCGCCGCGGCCCTGCAGTCGACCTCGCTGTCGCGATTCGGGCCGGATCCCGGCCTCGGCGACTTCATCGTGGCCTGGGACGCGCAATGGTACTGGCTCGTGGCTGAGGACGGCTATCCGTCCGATCTGCCGCGCACCGAGTCCGGCGACGTGGCAGAGAACGCCTGGGCGTTCATGCCCGTGTTCGCCTTCGCGGCAAAGGGGATCGGCCTTCTGTTCGGCTCGTGGGGGATGGGTGCCTTCCTGCTGTCCTTCGTCGCCGGGTACTTCGCCTGCGTCGCACTGCACCGCCTGCTGCGCGACCGCATCGGGCAGCAGGCCGCGATGTGGTCGGTCGTGTTCTTCGCGTCGGGGCCGATCGCCGCGATGTTCCAGGTCGGCTACGCCGAGACGCTCTTCCTCCTGCTGCTCTTCCTCGCACTCGACGCCACGGTGCGTCGTCGATACGCGTGGCTGTACCTGCTGATCCCGATCATGGCGTTCACGCGTCCGGGCATCCTGGCGTTCGCGCTCTACCTGGGCCTGCACGGCATCCTCCGCTGGTGGCATCGGCGCGAGGATCCGCTGGCGACCCGAGAGGTCGTGCACATCATCGCCCTCGGTGCGTTGGCCACGGTGGCCGGATTCTCGTGGCAGGTGATCGCGGGCATCGTGACCGGAGACCCGGGGGCATACCTCGCGACCGAGCTCGCGTGGCGCCGCAACTGGCTCGTCGGCGGGGTCGACGGCTTCATCCCCTTCGAGGGATGGATCCAGGCATCCCAGTTCTGGTTCGGTCAATGGGGGCTTCCGACATCGTGGGGGCCGGTCGTGCTCGCACTCCTTGTGGTGGCTGCCGGCGCCGCACTGATCTACCTGCCGCAGGTGCGCGCGCTCGGTCCGGATCTGCGACTGTGGAGCGCGAGCTACCTGCTCTACCTGCTCGCGGTGTTCTTCCCGCAGTCCAGCACATTCCGGCTCCTGCTGCCGCTGAGTCCTGCCTGGGGAGCCTTCGCGGTGCCGCGGTCGCGACTGTGGCGAGTGGGCGTCGTGGCCGCCTGTCTGGTGGGTCAGTGGGTCTG
>Ga0308166_1004688_pt1 | contig 10789 bp, 7 predicted proteins | sample PhyCR2_2_FD_202137 | JGI IMG/M metagenome (GOLD analysis project Ga0308166, IMG submission 202137) | Phyllosphere microbial communities from UC Gill Tract Community Farm, Albany, California, United States - DLSLCC.R2 | ecosystem: Host-associated > Plants > Phyllosphere > Unclassified | place... | reverse complement strand
GCGCGCGCACCGTGCGGCCGGCGAAGACGGCGGCCGGGCTCAGTGCGCGTCCCGCCTTGCGCAGTGCGTTGCACAGGATGATCGCGCTGATGCTGTCGCCGCCCAGCGCGAAAAAGTCGGCATGCGCGCCGACGGCGTCGAGGTCCAGCACCTGCGCCATCGCGGCCGCCACGAGCGTTTCGTCGGGGCCGGCCGGCGCCTCGTCGACGGCGGCGCCGGCCTGCGGCGCCGGCAGCCGGGCGCGGTCGATCTTGCCGCTGACGTTGCGCTCGAACGCGCCCACGACCGTCAGCAGCGCCGGCACCATGTAGTCGGGCAGGCGTGCGCGCAGCGCTTCCAGCAGCGCCTGCCCCGCGGCGGCGCGGTCCCCGGCCGCCACGGCCGGCATCGCGCACCACGCGGCGAGGCGCTGCGTGTCGCCGACGGCCTGTGCCAGCACCACGGTGCTTTCGACGCCCGGCAGTAGCGACAGCGCGCTTTCCACCTCGCCCAGTTCGACGCGGTAGCCGCGCACCTTGACCTGGTCGTCCGTGCGTCCGCCGAATTCCAGGCGGCCGTCGGGCGTCCAGCGCACCAGGTCGCCGCTGCGGTACATGCGCTCGCCCGGCGGCCCGAACGGATCCGCGACGAAGCGCGCGGCGGACAGCGCGCCCCGGCCCAGGTAGCCCTGCGCCAGCTGCGGCCCGGCGATATACAGCTCGCCCAGCACCCCGGCCGGCACGGGCCGCAGGCGCGCATCCAGCACGTACACGCGGGCGTTGCCGATCGGACGGCCGAGCAGCGGCCGTGCGCTGTCCGTCAGCGACGCACGCAGCGTGTCGACGGTGTACTCCGTCGGCCCGTACAGGTTGTGCGCCTGCAGATCCGGGAACGCGCGCAGCTGGCGCCACAGCGCGGCCGGCGCCGCCTCGCCGCCGATCAGGATCAGGGTCGGATGGTGGGTGCCCGGCGCCATCAGTCCGGCTCCCAGCATCTGCGCGAGGAACGACGGCGGCAGGTCGAGCGCGTCGATCCGCCCGGCGTCGATCAGGCGCACGAGGGCATGGGCGTCGCGCCGCCCCTCTTCCGTGCAGACGTGCAGCTCGGCGCCGTGCAGCATCCAGAACAGCTGCAGCCAGGACGAATCGAACGACAGCGAATGCGTGTGCAGCGCGCGCAGCGGGCGGCCCGGATGGCGCAGCGCGACGGCCGCGCGCGCCGGGCCGTACACCGTGTGCGCATGCGCCAGGAACAGGTTCAGCAGCGCGCCGTGCGTGACCAGCACGCCCTTCGGCCGGCCCGTGCTGCCGGATGTGAAGATGACGTACGCCGGCATGTCCGCGCGCAGCGGTCCGCCGCGCTCCGCGTCCGTCAGCGGAGCGGCCTGCAGCCTGGCCAGGTCGGCCACGACGCCGGGCGCATCCAGCTCGAGCGCCGGCACGCCCTCGATGCGGACCGGCGCGGCGCGGCTGCACACGAGCAGCGCCGGCCGCGTGTCGGCGCACATGTCGGCCATGCGTGCGACCGGGTAATCGAGGTCGACCGGCACGAACGCGGCGCCCGTCTCCAGCACGGCGAACAGTGCGACGACGGCGCGCTCCGAACGCGGCAGCGCGACGGCCACCGCCCGGCCCGGGCCTGCGCCGTAGCCGCGCAGCAGGCGCGCCAGCCGTGCCACGTCCCGCGCGACACCGGCGAAATCGAGGCGCGCGGGGCCGCAGACGAGCGCCGGCGCGCCCGGCTGCGCATCCGCCTGGCGCCACAGCAGGTCGACGATCGAGCGCAGCGCGGGATCGGGCGCGATGGCCGGGCCGCGGCCGCACGCGGCCAGCATCCCGGCCTCCGGCGGCGGTGTCAGGGAGACGTCGTCGAGGGGCAGTGCGGGATCGGCCAGCCACGCCGCCAGCATGTGCAGGATGCGGTCCGCGTGCGCGCGCAGCGCGGCGGCATCGTGGCGTGCCCCGTTGGCGCGCAGTTCGAGCGCGACGTCACCGCCTTCCACGCGCAGGCCGAATTCGAGGTCGTCGACCGGGCCCGTCGCCAGCGCATGGGTGCTGCCGGCCAGCCCGGCGAAGTCGAGGCGGTGGTCGAACGCCTTGTAGTTGACGAGCGTCTCGTACAGCCGGCGCTGCGAGCCGACGAGGCCCAGGTCGCGCGCGATGCGCTCGGCATCGTAGCCCTGGTGCGCACGCGCCGTGCGCAGCCCCGCGCGCCACGCCGCGGCCAGCGCGAGCCAGCTTGCACCGAACGCCGCATCGAATGCGACGGGCAGCACGTTCACGGCCGGCAGCGGCGCACGCAGCGCCGGCGAGCCGAGACGGCGCATGAACGGCACGCCCACCACTTGCCGCGGCTGTGCCGTCATCCGGGCCGCGTAGCCGATCAGCAGCGCATGCAGCAGGTCGGCCGGGTCGGCGCCGCCGGCGCGCGCCGTTCGTGCCAGCCTGGCGCCCAGGTCGGCCGGCAGCGTGCACGCATGCGTGACGACGCTGCCCTCGTCCGTTGCCGCGGCGCTGCCGGCCGCCAGGCTCGCCGCGACCGGCAGCGCCGCACAGTAGTCGTGCCAGAACGCACGGTCCGTTTCCATGCGCGCGGACGCACGGTACGCGAGGTCGGCCTCGACCGCCGGCACGCTCGACGTAAACGCCGCCGGACCGCACCCGGTGCCGGCGGCGTACGCCGTGTACAGCGCCGCCACCCGCCGCGTCAGCGCGTTGATGCCGTACCCGTCGAGCATCACGTGGTGGTAGCGCTGGTACCACAGCCACGTGTCCGCGCCGTCGTCCGCGCGCATGCGGAACACGGCCTGGCGGATCAGCGGCACGGTACCGTCGAGCGGCAGTTCGGCCGCACTGTCGGCGCGCATTGCCGCCCAGGCGCGGGCGGCGCCGTCCGGATCGTCGCGCCAGTCGTGATACTCGGGCGCCGACAGCGCGGCCGCATCGACGGCTTGGGGCAGGTACTGCACCGGTCCGGCCGGACTGTCGGCGAAGCGGGCGTGCAGCGTGTCCGCTTCGGCCAGCGCAGTGCGGACCGCACGCGCCAGCAGCGCCGGGTCCAGATCGCCGCGCACTTCGACGCAATGCGAGATCACGTAGCCGCGCCGGTGCGTCGCCACCTGGTCCGCGAGCCAGATGCCGTGCTGCGTGCCGTTCAGTGGCCACGCCTGGACGGCGGCGCTCATGCGGTCCTCGCGCTGAACGGGTCGATCGACGTCCAGTGGCGCTCGACGTAGTCGGCGCAGGCGCCGCGTTCGGCGGGGCCGTAGCGGACGTCCCAGCCGGCCGGCACGTCGGCGAATTCGGGCCACAGGCTGTATTGCCCGCGCGCGTTGGCCAGCACGGTGAAACGGTATTGCTCGTCGTCGAAAGGATTGGGGGTGCGTTCGTGGGTCATGCGTTCTCCTGGTAATCGATGGTGGCGCACAGGCGCAACAGCCCGCGCAGCAGGCCGTCGCGCCAGCACAGCGGGTCGTGCCCGCCGCGGTAGCGCCGGTAGCGGACCCGGTGGCCGGCACGGGCGAGCGCGCGGGCCATGTCCCGGTTCACGCCGGTCATGTCGGTTTCGTGGATGCCGACTTCGAGGTCGAAGTCGAGGATGTGGCCGCTGCCCAGGCCCTGCGCGACCTGCTCGCCCAGCCAGCCCGCCCCCTGCGTCCGCGCCGGGTCGGGCCACCAGAACGAGCCGGATTGCGCCAGCGCGCGGCCGAAGCGCTGCGGATGCGCGAGCGCCGCGTACACGGCCGCCAGGCCGCCGTAGCTCTGGCCGACGACGATCGTGCGCGCGGGCTCCTGCGTGAACGGCTGCAGCACGTGCACCCGCGGCAGCAGTTCGGCGACGACCGCCTGCCAGAACGGCGCGCTGCACGGCAGGTCGCGTCCGCGCCGCGCCGGCGGTCCGGCGTCGATCAGCACGTAGACGGCGGGCGCCAGCAAACCATCCGCCGTGCAGCGTCCGAGCGCGCCGGCGATGGGCAGTTCTTCCGCCCAGCACCGGCCGTCCAGCAGCACGACCAGCGGCGCGTCGGGCGTCACGGTGCCGGCCCGCAGCAGCCAGACGTCGTACTGGTCGTCCAGCAGGCTGCTGCGCCAGCGATACGGCGTCGTCTCGACGGCCCCAGGCAGCCCGGCGCGCCACGCCGGATGCACGGGCGCGCGCGGCAGCAGCAGCGGCGACAGCGGCGTGGCGCCCGCGCCGCGGTAGGCCCGGCCGTGGTTGAACGGATCCGCGCTGGCCCGCGTGCCCAGCAGGCGGATCCACCAGGCGCGCAGCGCACCGGAGCCGGCATCCGGCGCCGAGGTGTCGTCCGGCCCGGTGGGCACGAACACGTAGCTGCCGCGCCAGTCGGCCGGCAGGCGTGTGCGCCACATCCAGACGTCCGTGCCGGACAGGCGCTCGAGCGCCGTCGGACCGCGCGCCGGATGCGGCGTGTGCGAGTACACGTCGAGGTACACGGCGGCGCAGGCGGCATCGCCGCGCCACAGGAACGTCAGCGCTACAAGACCGGCCGTCCCCTCGCCCATCAACGGTGTGCCGACCCGCGCGACGTCGGTCCACCATGCGGCGCTGCCGGCATCGAGCCGGTCGAGCAGCGCGGTACTGCCCGGCGTCACGCGACGTTCTCCGGCAGCGTGGCCGCGGGTTGCGAAGCCGGCGGCGCGGCCGACCATACGCTGTCGACCGGCCCCGTGCGTGCCCGCCGCGCCGCGCGCCGTGCGCCCCAGGCCAGCAACGGGGCGGCCAGCAGCGCGACCGCATCGACGCCGAAGGCCGCGGCGCTGGTGGCCGGCCATACGCCGAGCCCGGGCAGCAGATGCGCGCACAGGCTCGTCGCCGGCAAGGCCAGCGCCAGCGCGGCGCACAGCGCGAGCAGGTGGCCGGCCGCGCGCGCGGCACCGAGCGCGAACGCCCAGCCGACGCAACCGAGGAACACGGCGTAATACACGGTCAGGCTGCCCGTGTTGGCCTCGATGCCCGCCGCGTGCAGCCATTTGCACGCGGCGAGCGCCGCGCCCGTGCCGGCCACGCTGCCCAGGCATACGCCGACGGTGGCGGCGGCCACGAGACGCGTGTTGCGGGCCTGGCCCGGCAGCGGGCCGTTGCGGACCTGCTGCTTGCGGCGCTTCTCGATCCACAGCAGATTCCCCGTGTAGAACAGCACGGCGCCGGCAAGGCCGAACGCGAAATAAACCCAGCGCGTGAGGATGCCGCCGTAGCTGCCGAAGTGCAGCGTGAAGAACGACGTGACGAGCGCGCTGTACGTGCCGCGCCGGCCCGGCACCATGCTCGTGTCGAGGATGGCGCCCGTGTACGGTTCGACGATGACGTAGCCGTGGCGCGCGCCTTGCACCATGTCGCGCGGGCTGTCGATGGCGGCGCGCACGAGCGGGCGCGGGCCTTCCAGGTCCATGTACAGCAGCTCGGCCGGCTCGGCGCCCGGTGCCGCCCGGCGCACGCGTTCGATCAGCGCGCTGGGCGCGAGTAGCCGCGCGACCGGTTGCGGCGCCGCGCCCGGATGCGGATGCGCGAATAGCGGCACGTCCCCGTACACGACACCGCGCAGCGCACCGTACGCCTGGTCGTGGAACGCGAACACGATGGCCGTGAGGCTGATCACGATATGGAACGGCAGGCTCGCGATACCCAGCACGTTGTGCACGTCGAGCCAGAAGCGCTTGCGGTTCTTCCCGCGCCGCACGGCGAAGAAATCCTTCACGAGCGTCGGCAGCAGCAGGATGACGCCGGAGACGAGCGCCAGGAAGTACAGCACCGCCGCCACGCCCATGACGTAGATGCCGGCGTACTCGTCGCCCAGCGTGCCCGGGATGCCGCCCGTGCGATGCAGCATGTCGACCAGCTCGGCCAGCATCGTCGGGTCTTGGCGTCGCACGACCGTACCGTCCGGTCCCGCATCCGCGAGCCAGCGAGGGGCGGCGAGGATCGAATCGTGCCCGCCCTCGCCTTCGTGCCAGCTGACGGGCGCCGCGTCGCGCTCCGTCGGCTTCAGGTGCACGGTGAATTCGGCGCGCGCGGCCGGGTACTCGCGCAGCACGTCGCGCACGAGCGCATCCAGCCGGGCCGGCGCGGGCGCGGCCGCCGCGACGGCCGGCGGCGGGCTCGCCCAGCGTTCGAGCGGTTCCTTGAACATCGTCAGCGCGCCGCCGAAGAAGCCGATGAACAGCAGCATGCCGGCACCGACGCCGGCCCATGTGTGCACCGTCTGGTACAGGCGCAGGATCTCGCTGCGGATCTTCATGGCAGGCTTCCGATGTGGCGCACGGCGGCGAGCAGCGCGAACGCGGCGGCGTCGGCCAGGCCGAGCACGAGCAGCGCGCGGCGGCCGCTCCTGAACAGCCAGACGGTGGACAGCACGGCCATCCACACGGGCGCGATGCTCCACATGACGAATTGCGACTTCTGCGGCGCGCCGATGCCGCCGGGGCCGACCCATGCGAAGATGCCCGCCAGCGCCAGCGCGAGCGGCGCGCCGAGCACGACCCCGGCGAAGGTCTTGCTCGCCCAGTCGGGGCGGATCGTCTCACGCGGCATGGCGGCGCTCCGGCAGCAGCAGCGTGACGAAAGGCAGCAGGCTGAATGCCAGCATCGCCAGCACGGACCACAGGAACAGGGCGGCCGGTGCCGCGTACAGCCGCAGCGACAGCGCCAGGGCCAGCAGCAGCGCCAGCGCACCGGCGAGGCGCCACAGGCCACCGAGCGGACGCGCCAGCCAGCCCTGGTGGCGGTGCGTGAGGTACAGGACGGCGCAGCCGCCCAGGTGGGACAACAGGAACAGGGCAATCAAGGTGTTTCTCCTTCGGTTCAATCGAGCGCGGGCAGCGCCGCGGGACGCACGGCCGCAGCGGCGCGCGGGCGGCGTGCCACCAGCAGGTAGCACAGGGGAATCAGGAAGACGCCGAGCATGGTCGCGGCCGCGACGCCGCCCAGCACGCCCGTGCCGAGCGCGCGCTGCACGCCGGCGCCCGGGCCGTCCGCCAGCAGCAGCGGGACGATGCCGGCGCCGAACGCCAGCGACGTCATGAGGATCGGGCGCAGGCGCTCGCACGCGGCGGCGTGCACGGCCGTGAGCGCGGACGCGCCCTCCTCCAGCCGCGCCTGCGCCGCCTCGACGACGAGCACGGCGTTCTTGGCCGACAGCCCGGCCGTCGTCAGCACGCCGACCTGGAAGAAGATGTCGCGGCTCATGCCGGCCGCCCAGGCGGCGGCCACGGCGCCGATCACGCCCAGCGGCATCGCCAGCAGCACGGCGAACGGGATCGTCCAGCGGCCGTACAGCGCGGCCAGGCACAGGAACACGAACAGCGCGGAAGCGGCATACAGCAGCGGCGCCTGCGCATTCGCCATGCGTTCCTGGTACGACAGGCCGCTCCATGCGAGCGCGGTATCCGGCAGCGCGGCGGCAAGGCGTTCGACGTCGTCCATCAGCGCGCCGGTGCCGCTGCCCGGCAGGCCCGCCGCCGTCACCTGCACGGCGGGCAGGCCGTTGAAGCGGCGCAGCTGTTCCGGCCCGGTCTCCCAGCGCGCGCTGGCGAACGCCGACAGCGGCGTCATCGCGCCGCTGCCGCCGCGCACGTACCAGCGCCCGAGGTCGGCGGCGCCCGCACGGTACGGCGCCTCGGCCTGCACGACCACCTTGCGCACCTGGCCGCGGTACAGGAAATCGTTGACGTAGCTGCCGCCCCATGCCGTCGCCAGCGTGGCGTTGACGTCGTCCAGGTCGAGGCCCAGCGCCAGCGCGCGGCGCTGGTCGATGTCGATGCGCAGCTGGGGCGCGCTGGAGCCGCCGTCCGCATCCACGTACAGCATGCCGGGCAAGTCACCGGCCTGCGCCACGAGGCGTGCCGCGGCGCCGTCGCCGCCCTCGCCCGTCTTCTGCAGCCAGAATTCCAGGCCGCCCGCTTCGCCCAGGCCGTCGATGGGCGGCGGCACGAAGGCGAACGCGCGCGCTTCGCGCAGGCCGGACAACGCCTCGGTGGCGCGCGCGGCGATGACCTGCGCGGTGGCGCCGTCGTCCTTGCGGCTCGCCCAGTCCTTCAGCGCGACGAACGCGAGGCCGCCGTTGCGCCCGCCCCCGGGGCCCGTGCCGGCCATGCTGTAGACGCTGTCCACGTGCGCCGCCTCCTGCTCGCGGAAATGGCGCTCGATGTGCTGCGCGACGGCCTGCGCCCGCTCGGCGCTCGCCCCCGGCGGCAGCATGTAGCGCACGACGACCGTGCCCTGGTCGTCGTCCGGCAGGAACGCGCGCGGCAGCGTCGTCCAGGCGAGGAACGCCGCCAGCGCCAGCGCGGCGTACCCGGCGAACGCCAGGGCCGGCCGGCGCAGCGCGCCGCGCAGCAGCACGCCGTAGCGGGCCTGCAGCCGGGCGAACAGCGCGCCACCGCGCCCGGCGCGATGTCCGCGGCGCAGCAGCAGTGCGCACAGCAGCGGCGCCAGCGTCAGCGCCAGCAGCACGGACAGGCCCATCGCGGCGACGAGCGTCACCGAGAACTGGCGGTAGATGACGCCGACGGCGCCGGGGAAGAACGCCATCGGCACGAAGATCGCGCCCAGCACGAGTGCGACGCCCGCCAGCGCCGGACCGAGCGCGCGCATCGACAGCGCGACGGCCGTGCGGGCGTCGCAACCGCGCTCCAGCATCGTGCGCTCGACGTGCTCCACGACGACGATGGCATCGTCGACCAGCAAGCCGATCGCCAGCACCATCGCCGCCAGCGTGAGCGTATTGATCGAATAGCCGCAGGCATCCAGCACGGCCGCCGTGCCGAGCAGGACGACGGGCAAGGTCGCCAGCGGCACCAGGGCCGCGCGCCAGCTGCCGAGGAACAGCAGCATCACGAGCGCCACCAGCACGGCCGCCTCGATCAGCGTCGCGCCGACATCGCGCACGGCGCGCTTGACGAAGCGGGTCGCCTCTTCCGGATACGCGACTTCCACGCCGGGCGGGAAAGCCGGCGCCAGCGCGGCGATGCGCGCCCGTACCGCCTCCGCCGTGGCCAGCGCGTTCGCGCCCGGCGCCAGCATGACGGCGAAACCGGACGCCGGGCGCCCGTCCAGCCGCGACAGCGCGCCGTAGTTCTCGCTGCCGATTTCGATCGACGCCACGTCGGCCAGGCGCACGACGGAGCCGCCCGGCCCGGCCTTGAGCGCGACGTCGGCGAATTGTTCGACGCTGTGCAGGCGCGACAGCGCGGTCACCGCGACGCTCATCTGCTGTCCGCCCGGCGCCGGCAGGCCGCCCAGTTCGCCGACGGGCAACGTGGTGTTCTGCGTTTCCAGCGCGCGCACGACGTCGGCCGGGACCAGCCCGTAACCGTGCAGCTGATGCGGGCGCAGCCACACGCGCAGCGCGCGCTGCGAACCGAAGCTGCGCACCTCGCCCACGCCGGGTACGCGCGCCACCTGGTCGAGCACGCGGCTCGTCATCCAGTCGGCGATCGCCGCCTCGTCGAGGTGGCCGGCGCGGTCGGAAAACACGGCGACGAGCAGGAAGCTGCGCTGCAATGCGCCGACGGTGACGCCGCTCTGCTGGACGGGGCGCGGCAGGCGGTACGCCACCTGGTTGACCTTGTTCTGCACCTGCAGCTGGGCGAGGTCCGGGTCGGTGCCCTGCTCGAACGTCAGCAGCAATTCGGCCTCGCCGGCCGCGTTGCTGCTGGCGTCGAAGTACACGAGCCCCTTCAGGCCCTTGCATTCCTGTTCCAGGATCTGTGTGACGCTCTCCTCGACGAGGCGCGCCGACGCGCCCGGGTACTGCGCGGCGATGCGCACCGTCGGCGGCGCGATGTCGGGATATTGGGCAACCGGCAGGCGCGCCAGGGCGACGACGCCGGCCAGCGCCAGCAGCAGCGCGCCGACCCAGGCCAGCACCGGACGTTCGAGAAAGAAGCGCACGAGCATGGTGTGTCCGATCAGGCGGCCAGGGTGGCGCCGCCGTCGACGACCAGGTCCTGCATGGTGACGTGGCTGGCGAGGTCGGACGCGAGGAACAGCACGGTGTTCGCGATCTCGCGCGCGGTGGCGATCTTCTTCAGCGGGATGCCGAGCTTGTACTGCGCCGGCAGGCCGTCGATGGTGCGCTGAAAAGCCGCTGCGTCCGGCAGCATCCCGCGCAGCATCGGTGTGTCGGTCGAGCCGGGCGAGACGACGTTGCAGCGCACGCCGTATTCGGCCAGTTCCAGCGCCGCGCAGTGCGACAGGCCGACGAGGGCCGACTTCGACGCGCAGTACGCCAGCATGTCCAGGCGCGGCACGTGCGCCGCGTTGGACGCCACGTTGACGATGCTGCCGTGGCGCTGCGCGCGGAACTGCGGTGCCAGCGCGCGCAGCATGTGGAACGGACCGCGCACGTTGACGTCGAAACTCGCCTGCCAGTCGGCGTCCGTGGTGTCGGCCAGCGACCCGAGGCGCAGGATGCCGGCCGCGTTGACGAGCACGTCGACGCGCGGCATCTCGGCCAGCAGCTGGTCGCAGGCGGCGCGGATCGCGCCGGGGTCCGTCACGTCCAGCCGCACGGTCTTGAACGGATAAAGCTTGCCGTCGTCGCAGCCGACTTCGGGATGGAAATCGCGGTCGAGCGCCACGACGCGCGCACCCGACTGGCGGAACGCCTGCGCCACCTGGTAGCCGATGCCGCGGCCGGCGCCGGTGATCCAGACCTGGCGGCCCTCGAAATTCAGGCCCGGCTTCACGGTGCGGGGACGCGCCAGCGTGGCGGGATCGATGCGCTGCATGCGACGCTCCTCAAGCCGCCAGGCGCCGGTCGAACAAAGCGGCCCACGCGTCCAGCGTGGGA
>Ga0308166_1004687_pt1 | contig 10789 bp, 8 predicted proteins | sample PhyCR2_2_FD_202137 | JGI IMG/M metagenome (GOLD analysis project Ga0308166, IMG submission 202137) | Phyllosphere microbial communities from UC Gill Tract Community Farm, Albany, California, United States - DLSLCC.R2 | ecosystem: Host-associated > Plants > Phyllosphere > Unclassified | place... | reverse complement strand
GATAACAAAATCTTAACTGTGAATGTTTTAGGCGCACACCACGAACATATTTCAAAAGCATTTTCGTCTAAGCTCACGCCAGAAGAACGCTTTAAACATGGCGAATGGATTGAGTTAGAAACAGGTTCACCTGTATTAAATGATGCTTTGGTCAGTTTTGATTGCGAGATTGAACAAATTCAACAAGTCGGCACACACACCATTCTGATTTGTCCGATTGTTGCGATTAAACAAAGCCAGCATGACCAAAGCTTGGTTTATTTTAATCGTGCTTATCACCAAGTGGGGCAGACGGAAATTGTCTAAACAGACTGTTTATTAAATCTAAAAGAATAATTTAATAAATATGAAAATTATAATAAATTTAATAACTTAGGTTGTTTTAATTGTTGACACAATTAGTCTCCCGAATTATTCTCGCTTGCTTACCGTTATGGTAGAACGAGAGGGAGACACCTTGTGTGTACTGGTTTCATCTTGTCCAGTCTGTCAACTCTCTTTCGTCCTACTACCATTATTTGAGAGTGATTAGATAGAACTCCTTTATTATGGTGGAATGGAAGAATGACGCTTCGTGCGTGCTGGGGTACTTGAGGCCAGTCTGTCAACTTTCTTTCATCCCACCACCATTATTTGATATTTATAAAATGAAATTAAATATAATATCTAAAATAATAATTAAGTTAATCTAATGAAAAATAATAATAAATTTAAATACTTGTCATAAAAGCTACATTGACACCTACCAACTCTCAGATTATCCTTTGCCTGCTGGCCACATTGCCAGCCGGTTTTAGCAGACCGTATAGTAAGAGCATCAGATTATTCCTTCTGAGGAGTAGTCTTATGTGTATCAATCGTCCCTCGCTCGTTGCGGTAGGACGAGTGAGGGACACCTTCGGGTGTGCTGATTTCTTACTATCAGTCTGCTAACCCTTGCTCGTTCTGCCACCATAATTCCAAATGAATGCTTTGGCAGAACTCCCAAAATCAGGAGTTGGCTATGTACATCCATCATTTCTTGGCACTCATTGCCAAAAGCTATAACGACACTACTTAATTCTTCTTTAAACAGTTTGAAGGCTTAACCGCTTTTCAGACTTTAAGTCATTACGACTAAAAACTTATATCAACAATAAAACTTGAGATGCGCTAAGCACCGTCTTGCGGCTTTGCTGTGCCTTTTTTTCTCCCAGAAAGGGCACGGGCTTTTTATCTCAGCCAGACATAACAACTTATTTTTATAATGGTAAAACTATGCCAACTTTAGAAACGGCTTCAAAAAAATTAAAAGTTATTCATAGCGCAATAGATCTATTTAACATCTATGGATTTCACAACACGGGCGTAGACCTAATTGCTAAAGAAACTAAAATTCCCAAAGCCACACTTTATAACTACTTTCACTCGAAAGAAAAGCTGGTTGAAACATGCATAAGCTTTCAAAAGAGCCGACTGAAAGAAGAAGTACTGGCAATTGTCTACTCACACCGCTACTCAAAACCAAGCGATAAACTTAAAGAAATTGTCCGTTTACATGTCGATGTGAATAGCCTTTATCACCTTTTGTTTAAGGCCATATTTGAAATAAAACAGCTTTATCCAACGGCTTACCGCATGGCTGTTGAATATCGGAAATGGCTACTTCGAGAGCTTTTTGATTTGGTCTTTAGTCTGGAAACCAATGCATTTCATCCCGATGCCAACATGGTTTTAAACCTAATTGATGGCTTGATGCTACAGGTTTTGAGTTCAAATAGTGTGGATGAAAGGGATGTGGTGTTGGAGAGGTTTTGGGGGAGGGGGAATATAAGAATAGCGGACAGAGATTTAATAATATTATGAATAAAGAATAAAGTTGATATTTTTTATGAGCTTAATATGATTATAATTGTTTAATTAAACTACAATATATTATGTAGCTGGTTTATCTAAAATATTATTGGAAATGAGGCAATAGTGACTCAAAAATTAATTAAGTTTGGCTTTGACTTTCATAGCGAACTATTATTGGATGAAATTTTGCAGGCATTGAAGTTTTGCCCAGTTCAATACGATATTGAAAAAATTAGTGAGAAACATTACTTTTTTGAAGTCAATGATTCGAAAGAAAAGTTACTTATACTTAATTTTATTAATGATTTTTATTTGCGAAAAGAACTCAATGCAAAGATAGCACCAGAGCAAAAATCATTTGTCGATGCCATTATCAGAGCGAGTATTAGTAAATAAAATGCTTTTTAGTAATGCTGAATTAATGCCATTTAATTTTAAAAGAATGGCAAATGACAATTACCTCATAACGAGTGTTACAGGCGATTTTGAATTTATTTCTTATGAAAATTTAAGAAAATTAATTGCGAAAGATGAGTCATTAGATATTGAACTATATCTCAAATTAAAATCAAAATTTTTTTTAATAAGTAAAAATGCTATTGGAACAAAAAGGGCTTTAGCCTCAAGGTTACATTCAAAAAAATCGACAGTTTTAAATGGTCCAGCACTGCATATTATTGTGGTAACTATTCAATGTATGCATTCATGTTCATACTGCCAAGTAAGTCGTCAGCAAGAAGGAGATGAATTTACCATATCAAGGGCAGACTTATTTTTAGCTTGCGATACTATATTTGAAAGTACCTCAGAAACTTTAACTGTTGAGTTCCAAGGGGGAGATCCCTTAATAAAATATGACTTAGTGAAGGTGGCTATTGAGTACATTAGTGAGAAAAATAAGCTGCACAATAGATTAATTCGTTTTGTCGTAACAACCACATTACACCAGTTAACATCTGAAATGTGTTCATTTTTTAAAGAACATCAAGTTGTATTATCAACAAGTATAGATGGTGTTGCCGATTTGCATAATAAGAATAGACCAATTGCTAATCGAGATGCTTATGAAAGAACTATCGAGGGTTTAGAACTAGCACGTAAAGAGTTAGGACAAGATTCTGTTTCTGCATTAATGACGACTACACGTAAAAGTTTGGACTACCCTCATGAAATTGTAGATGCATACGTTAAATTAGGTTTTAAAGACATTTTTATTCGTGGTTTAAGTGATTATGGGTTTGCCAAAAAGAACTCAAAACGACTTGCTCCAAGTCATAGTGAGTTTTTAAATTTTTATTCAAAAGCATTAGAACGAGTTCTTTATTGGAATAATCAGGGATATGAACTTATAGAGGTACATGCTGCAATTTTATTAAATAAAGTCTTATCTCCTTTTGATCAAGGTTATATTGATTTGCAGAGTCCTTCAGGAGCTGGGCTTGGCTGCATGGTTTATAATTACGATGGATACGTTTATCCAAGTGATGAGGCCCGCATGCTTAAAGAAACAGATAATGTATCATTGCGTTTAGGCAAGATCGGAGAGTCATTACCTCAATTATTATCATCTAACTTACAAAGAAATATTATCGCATCAAGCCTTAATTTTAATGATCCAAGTTGTAGAGAGTGTGCTTATTTACCTTATTGTGGGCCCGATCCAATTAGTGCTTATAATGAATTTAGCGTGATGACTCCACCTACTCATCTAACTAGTCACTGCAAGCGATACATGGGGTTATTTGATTTAATTTTTAATAAATATCAAGATTCTGAAAGTTTCAGAAAAATAGCTAACCGATGGGCTTTTAGTAAGTAGATATGTTATGAGAAAAATAAAACTAGAGTCAGTTACACAGCATACTCCACAAATCTTTAGGGTTCTTAATCTTAATAACTTATATCTAGAGTGGTTACCTGATCAATCAATTCTTGTGCCAATTACTACTATTCATGAAGTTGAAATTTTTGATCGATATATTGTATCTGGTTTAGATAATCTATATCCAATTTATAGTTCAGATTTAATGAATTTTGTTGGTGAAAAAAATCTTTTTATTCCAGAAAACCAAGTATTAGAAGCTAATGATGTAGTTGCCATTGATCTGAATAAAAAAAATCTAAATGTGCTTTTGAGAGCAAGTGATACCCATCATACTTTATTCCTCACTAATAGATGCAATAACTATTGCATCATGTGTTCACAGCCACCAACAAAGCATGACGATTCATGGTTAATAGAACAGGCGTTAGAAATTATTGATCACCTCAGTTATGTGCCAATGAATATTGGTTTAACGGGTGGTGAGCCATTATTGCTAGATAAAAATTTAAGATTGATCATAGATACCATTCATCATAAATTCCCTTCGACTAAGATTGATGTATTAACAAATGGTCGTTTATTTAGTAATTCTGAAGTAGCTGAATCGGTATTATCTAATCTCGAAACTCAAGTGAATTGGCTTATTCCTTTATATGGACATGCAGATCTCTTACATGATTTTGTAGTGCAACAACATTCAGCCTTTGAAGAGACCTTAGAAGGCTTCTATATTCTTCAAAATTATGGGCAACCGATACAATTACGAATTGTTCTAGTTAAGCCAGTATTAGAAAACTTGATCAATATTTGTAATTATATCCGTTCCAATCTTCCATTCATCAAAGAGGTTGCATTTATTGGGTGTGAGCCTATTGGTTTTGCATTAGCAAATAAAGAGCTTAGTCAGGTGGATATTAAGGATTGGTGGGAACAATTAGAAAGTGCGGTAGATATTTTAATGGGTTCAAAAATCCGTTTTATTTTTATGAATATTCCTTTATGTTGTTTACCTGAAAGTTTATGGAAATTTGCGGCGCAGAGTATTTCAGATTGGAAAAACACTTATGATCCAGTATGTGATGAATGTGATTTAAAAGTAAAATGTTGCGGTTTATTTAGTTGGTATAAAAGTGGTTGGATGCCATCTACTCTAAAACCGATAAAAACTGTTGAAACCAACTATGAATAATTTGCATAATATAAGTATTAAATAAAAAATTATATTTAAGGGAGTTGAAGTGTGAGTAAGTTTATAAAGTCTTTAGCAATTTTTGCAGCTTCTGCTCCAATTATTAATAATAAAGCTGCTGCTGCCATTGGGGTGAATGTAGATACTTATGATAATTTAGAGCCAGTTTCTATTCGACCTCTTAACTATGAATATGAGAATATGTTCGCTGGTCATAGAAGCCACTCTAGTCACAGTAGTCATTCCAGCCATTCTAGTCACTATTCTGGTTCTGGTTATTCAGGTTACTCTAGCTCTAGAAATCCTGTTTATTCTGTTCCTACTTATACTCCTCCTAGTTATGCTAGTTCGAGTAGTTCTGTAAAAAAAGTGACTACACCTTCATCTAAACCTACTACTTTAAGATCTAATTCTAATATTGTAGTTAAAAATTATTCTAATATTCCAACTAGTAGTAATACAACAAGACAATCCTATTATGATAATAGTGAGAATTTAAATAATATTGCAGAAGAAAATGATCCAGTTCTAATGCGTGTTTTACAAGTTAAGCGTGTACAAATGGCTCTAGTAAATCGTGGATATTATTCAGGGAAAATTGATGGTGATTTAGGTAAAAATACACGTAAAGCTATCGCTAATTATCAAATAGATAAGAATTTAGCTATTAATGGTCGAATGACTACAGAGTTGTTAAATAGCTTGGGTATTTTAGCTGTTAATTATTATGAAGAGTAATTTTTCATCAATATTTGAACATGGAGATCATATTGGTAAATCTTATCTATAAACGGAATCTAGAAAATTTCTCATTGATCAAATAAGCATACGACCAGATTATCTACTGGTCGTGCAAAACTAGACATATTCTTCTCAACTTCTATAAAGAACTTTCATACTCGACATACCCATCTTCAATTGCTGGAATAATCTCTACAAACTCAAAGTAGGGCACAGTGCAAAACTCAGAGTCTCGAATCGCATCAATCACAAAATAATAATCTTGCAGAGATGTGGTCTCAAACACAGCAATATCACTGGCTTTGGCGCTAAACGCTTCAACGTCATACCACCGAACTTTTACAGTCGGGTACTTCTCAAAAATAGGCTCAAGCTTTTGTGTACTAAACTCAGCCCGCTTTTCACGAGCTAAAGCCAACCAAGCAGGCAAAGCTCTTAAGTGAATAAAAAAAGTATAGGTTCTAGACATAATCACTCCATGACTGAGCCGAGTAGTAGTTCAACTGAAAAGACAGCATTTGCTTGTCATAACAATATGACTCAGTCAGTATATGAGTGATTACTCACATTAAATACTCGCATTTCGGCCCATGTCAGAAACACTTCCAGACCCACGCAAACGTCCGCGTCAAGCACGCTCAGTGGCTACCTTTGAAGCTATTTTAGAGGCGGCTGCTCGCATTTTGGAGTCTTTAGGTTTTGCTGGATTTAACACAAATGCCGTGGCTGAACTTGCTGGGGTAAGCATTGGTAGCCTATATCAATACTTTCCATCTAAAGATGCTTTAATCGTTGAGTTAATTCGACGCGAGCGCGCTAAGCTTTCAAATCATATTGTTGAAGCCATACAGCAACATGACACCGTAGACCTAAAAGAAAAATTAAGACTCATCATATATGCTGCGGTGCAACATCAATTGAGCCGTCCACAGTTGGCACGAATACTAGAGTTTGCTTCTGAAATTATTGGAAAAGACATAGGGGAAAGAGAACTTCAACACGAGCTTGAGAACATAATTTCTGATCTGTTTATACGTTCTGGCATTTCACATGCGCAGACAGCCGCACAAGATGTGATTGCTTTAAGCAAAGGAATGATTAACGCGGCAGGCATAGCAGGGGAAAGTGATTTAAATCATTTACAACAGCGATTTGAAAAAGCTGTATTTGGTTATTTGGATTTGACTTAAAGATCACATATTTTTATAAATATTTAGATATAAAGAAACCGCTGTTAGAGCACACCTATTGTGCTGTAAAAATAAATAGAAAAGATTTTATTAATTTTGTATGTTTTTAATCATATGTTTTAATTTTATTTTAAATTAATCATTATTGATGAATCTAAATAAATAATATATTTTTAAAGATGTGTATATATTAGAGTTTATAGCCTACCACTTCCCCAAGAGGTAGGTTTTTTTTATGGAATTTATTTCTTCTACTTTTTGAATTTTATTGTTTTTTGTGGAATTTTGATTGGTTTTAAATATATATGTTTAAAACTTAATTTTATAAATTAAATTATAGGAAAAATAAATATTTAGTTGTTGAAGTTGAAAATTAATCATTTTTAACTTTATTTTTTTTTAAAGAAAATTATTCTGGAAATTATTTATTTAAACTGTGGAATTTAATATTTTTGATAGTTTTTAACTGAGTTTTAGATTGTTTTACAATATTTCAAGAGATTAGATCTTCTAATGAGTAAATTACCTTTTTTCCACAATGATTTCCAATTTATAATCAGATCAGGTACGAAGTTTTTTTTATATTTTTGTATTGCTTCTAGTATATCAATATCAATCACAAAGGCAGAGACCACGTCTGTTAACTCGGGAAAAAGCTTAACAAAAAAAGTTTCTCAACTCTTTAAGCCCACGCCAGATGAAAGCTACCGATCTGTTGATTTTCAAAAATTAAGTAATCTAGGATTTGATCAAAACCAATTTCAACGGCTAGGAAATGAAGGGAACTATTTACCGACTTCCACTGCTATGTGGAACAATCAAGTAAGTTTAATTGATGCGATTCAATATGCACTTCAACGAAACCCCAATATTTCTCAAGCCATCTCCACTTTAGCGAGCCAAAACGCAGGTATTGATTATGCTAAGGCTGGTTATTATCCACAGCTTTCAGGTGGAATTACTACAGGTGACTTGAGTAGTGGTGAGCGGGGAAGACAATTACTCACTTTATCCGCGACTCAAATGCTTTTTGATTTTGGCAAAGTCAAATCAGGTGTATCGGTTCAGCGTGCCAAAGTACTAGTCGAGCAGGCCAATGTGCTGGTCAGCATTGATGATATTGCACTTGATGTTGCACAGTCGATTGTCAATATTCAGCGCTACCTTCAATTAAATAAAATCGCCGAGCAGCAAATTGCGGGTATCCAGCGAATTCAGGAAATTGCCAATTTACGTGCAAATGCCGGTATTAGCAGCCAAGCTGATCCGGTTCAGGCACAAACATATTTAGAATCTGCACAATCAACACTAATTGCTCAACAATCTTTATTACGACAATACCAGCAACATCTAAGAACTCTGGTAGGAGTCGATGTTTTTAATAAGGTATGGGTCATTCCTGATGATTTGGTGAAGCAATCTGGTCTCTATAGTGAGCCTGAATTTAATACCATCCCCAAAATGATCGCAGCGCAAGCGGGTGTTGAAGTTGCCAAGGCACAAAAGGAACAGACCCGTTTAACACGTTATCCAACTTTGTCAGTCAAAGGTTCCTTAAGTCAGGCCATTAATGGTCGAAACCCAAACAATGATAAAGATGACGGCTTATATAGTTCCGTCATGCTTGAAGCTAGCAGTCAGTTTTATCAAGGTGGAGCCGTTTCTTCTCAGGTAAAAATGGCGAGTTATGCAGAAGAAGCCGCTAAATCTCAGGTCAATTCAGTTTATATGGATGTTCTGGACCAGATCAGAACGAGCCGTGAACAAATTGAAAATAAACAACGTCAAATGCAGGTGTTGACCAATCGTCAAGCCACAACGGTTCGTACACGTGAACTTTATCAAGAGCAGTACAAGCTCGGGACACGTTCACTGGTTGATTTATTGAATGCAGAACAGGCCATTCATAGTGCTAATTCAGAACTTGAGTCTGCACGTTATGACATCTACAACAGTATTGTTCAGTACATTTCGGCAACAGGACGTTCCCGCCAAGCCTATGGCTTAAATAATATTTCAATTCAGGGGTTCGAAGTACAACCATGATGACAAAAATAAACTACCAGCCCTGGTTACAGGCGGTCTTAACGATTGCTAAACATTATCGAATTGAGCCTTCAGAAGAAAGAATCCGTTTACAACTTGACTGGAACCAGAATCAAAACCTTGATGATGTTTTGCAGTTAATGACTCGTCAGGTTGGTCTCAATTTACGTAAAGTACCTTTTTCTTTAGACGTACTGAATCCGTGGCGCCTACCTGTTATGGTCGAGTTTAACGACGGTCATGTCGGTGTTGTTGATAAAGCTGATACTCAAGGAAATGTCAGTATTCAATTTAGTGGGGATCAGGGACTTTCACAGAACGTGTCTTTAGGTGCTTTAAAAGATACGCTCAAAAATATTTATATCTTGCGTCCTGAAACCTCTATTCCCGATGCACGTATTGACGAATATATCAAACCCTATGAAGCAAGCTGGTTCTGGTCAATTGTACTTAGAGACTGGAAGCGCTACGTTGATATTATGTTTGCCTCACTCATTGCCAATGTACTGGCACTGGCGACTATTGTTTTCTCAATGCAAGTCTATGACCGTGTTGTTCCATCACAGTCTGTTCCAACCTTGTGGGTACTGGCTGGTGGTGTACTGATTGCAGCTATTTTTGAGTTTACCTTACGGGTAGCCAGAGTCTATTTGTCCGACATTATTGGTAAACGTGCTGACTTACGTGTTTCTGACCGTGTATTTGGCCATGCATTACGCATTAGAAATAAAGACCGTTCAAAGTCTACCGGTAGTTTTATTTCCCAGATTCGTGAGCTCGAAGGGGTTCGTGAACTGGTGACTTCAACTACCATTACTGCGATGGCAGATTTTCCATTCTTTTTCTTGTTCCTCACGATCTTTGCGATTATTGGCGGGAAATTGTTTTGGGTGATGTTACTGGTTGTGCCGCTTATGATTTTGCCGGGAATTCTTGTGCAGAAAAAGCTAGCTCAGCTCGCCCAAGAAGGCATGAGAGAATCTTCAATCCGTAACGCAATTCTTGTTGAAGCGGTACAGGGTATTGAAGACATCAAGCTTTTACGTGCTGAATCACGTTTCCAAAACCAGTGGAACCACATGAATGAAGTTTCAGCCGATATCGGTATGAGACAGCGTAAAATTGTCGGTACTTTAATGGCATGGACACAAAAGATTCAAGGCTTGACCTACGCACTTGTTGTTTTGGTGGGAAGTTTTGCCGTGATGGCCGGTGAAATGACCACAGGTGCCTTAGTTGCCTGTTCAATTTTATCTTCACGTATGTTGGCACCAATTAGTCATATCACCGGTGTTTTAGGTCGTTTACAGCAGGCGAAAGTCGCTAAACAGAGTCTGGATGAGCTCATGCAACGCCCGATCGATCAGCCAGAGCATTCACATCTGGTACATAAGGCTGCTTTAAATGGTGATTACGAATTAAAAAATGTCTTGTTCCAATATAGTGAGGATGAACCACGTCCGAGCCTTGCAGTTCGCCACTTAAAAATTCGTGCTGGTGAACGAGTTGCAATTCTGGGGCGCAATGGTGCAGGTAAATCGACACTGCTTCAGCTTCTCTCAGGAATGCAATTTCCTATTCAAGGTTCAGTACATTTAGATGGTCTGGATCTGTCTTTAATTGATCCATCTGATGTACGTCGTGATATGGGGTTACTTAACCAGAATGCTTATCTTTTCTACGGTACGATTCGTGAAAACCTTACTTTAGGCGCACCGCTTGCAACCGATGAAGATATTTTTCGAGTTTTAGTCATGACGGGTGCACTAAGTTTTGTTCAAGAGAAAAAAGAGGGACTAGATCACCTGATTTTAGAAGGTGGTGTTGGTTTCTCTGGTGGTCAGAAACAAGCATTATTATTGGCTCGTTTATTGATTCGTCAACCTAACATTTTATTGTTAGACGAACCAACAGCAGCCATTGATGATGTGGCCGAGAAGCAATTGATTGATCATTTAAAAG
>Ga0308166_1004676_pt1 | contig 10810 bp, 5 predicted proteins | sample PhyCR2_2_FD_202137 | JGI IMG/M metagenome (GOLD analysis project Ga0308166, IMG submission 202137) | Phyllosphere microbial communities from UC Gill Tract Community Farm, Albany, California, United States - DLSLCC.R2 | ecosystem: Host-associated > Plants > Phyllosphere > Unclassified | place... | reverse complement strand
CGGCGGCGAAGACCCGCTGCTGGCCGGCTCGATGACGGGCGAGCAGATACGCGGCGTCCAGTCGAACGGCGTCATCTCGACGTTGAAGCACTTCGCGTTCAACGACCAGGAGACCAACCGCATGACGGTCGACGTGAAGATCGACGACGCTGCCGGACGCATGTCCGACCTGCTGGCGCTGCAGATCGCCACCGAGAAGGGCAATCCCGGTTCCGTCATGTGCTCGTACAACCGCGTCAACGGCGTGTATGCGTGCGAGAGCGACTATCTGCTGAACCGGGTGCTGAAGCGCGACTGGGGCTACAAGGGCTACGTGATGTCCGACTGGGGCGCCGTGCACTCGACGATCCCGGCCGCCAACGCTGGCCTGGACCAGCAGTCCGGCTGGCCGTTCGACGCTTCGCCGTACTTCGGTCCCGCGCTGCGCGAGGCGGTGGAGAACGGCCACGTGCCGCAAGCACGGCTGGACGACATGGCGAAGCGCATTCTGTGGGCGATGGTTGCCAACGGGGTGATGGACAAACCGGTCCCTGTCGTCGAACCGGAAAAGATCGACTTCGCGGCGCATGCGAAGGTCACGCAGCGCGGCGCCGAAGAGGGCATCGTGCTGCTGAAGAACGCCGGCAACCTGCTGCCGCTGGCTCGCAACGTGCGCACGATCGCCGTCATCGGCGGTCATGCGGACGTTGGCGTGCTTTCCGGCGGCGGTGCCGCGCAGGTGCATCCGGTCGGTGGCAATGCCGTCAAGGGTGAAGGGCCGAAAAGCTTCCCCGGCCCGATCGTCTGGTATCCGTCATCGCCGTTGAAGGCGCTGATGGCCCACACGCAGGCCAAGGTCGTCTACCACGACGGCAAGGACGTTGCCGCCGCCGCGAAGCTGGCCGCGCAGAGCGACGTCGCCATCGTGTTCGGCACGCAGTGGACGGCCGAGAGCTTCGACGTGCCGTCGCTGGCACTGCCGGACAACCAGGACGCGCTGGTCGACGCCGTCGCCAGTGCCAACCAGCGCACCGTCGTCGTGCTGGAGACGGGCGGCCCGGTAACGATGCCGTGGGTGGACAAGGCGGGTGCCGTGCTGGCGGCGTGGTATCCCGGCACCGCCGGCGGCGAAGCCATCGCGCGCGTGGTGACGGGCGAAGTGGATGCGGCCGGACGCCTGCCGGCCACGTTCCCCGCGTCGGAGGCGCAGCTGCCGCGCCCGAAAATCGACGGCTCGGCCGACAGCAAGGCGCGCGTCGCGACGGACTACAACATCGAAGGCGCGGCGGTCGGCTACAAGTGGTTCGACAAGAGGGGACACAAGCCGCTGTTCGCGTTCGGCCACGGCCTGTCGTACACGACCTTCGCCTTCGACGGCCTGACGGCGCGGCCTGCCGCGAAAGGCGATGTCACCGTCGACTTCACGGTAAAGAACACGGGCGCGCGCGCCGGTTATGCCGTACCGCAGGTATATGCCAGCGCCGCCGCGTCGGCCGGCTGGGAGGCTCCGCGCCGCCTGGCCGGCTGGGACAAGGTGCTGCTGCAGCCGGGCGAGGCGCGCAAGGTCAGCGTGACGGTACCGGCGCGAATGCTGGCGGTCTACTCGACCAAAGCGGGCGCCTGGAAGGTCACGCCGGGGCAGTACACGTTCACGCTGGCCACGGCTTCCGACGCGCCCGTGGCGCGCGCAACCGCCAGGGTGGGCGCCGCCACGATTCCGGTGGCGCTGCAGCGATGAAGACGCTGGCCGCGCTGGGCCTGTTCTGCCTGGGCGCGGTGGTTCCGTCTGCCCAGGCGGCGCAGTTCAACGTGCTGGTGTTCTCGAAAACCGCCGGCTGGCATCATGAGTCGATCCACGCCGGCGTCACCGCCATCCAGGAGCTGGGCAAGCTGCACGACTTCGACGTGTTCTGGACGGAGGACCCCAACCGCGTCTTCAATGACAGGGAGCTGGCGAAGTACCAGGCCGTCGTGTTCCTGTCGACGACGGGCGACGTGCTGAACGACGTCCAGCAGGCTGCCTTCGAACGCTACATCCGTGCCGGCGGCGGCTATGCCGGCATCCACAGCGCCGCCGATACCGAATACGACTGGCCGTGGTACACGCGCCTTGTCGGACACATGTTCCACGTCCATCCGGCCGTGCAGACGGCCGTGCTGCAGGTGCGCGATGCCGCGTTCCCCGGCATGGAACGATACGCGCCGCGCAGCTACGCAACCGAGGAGTGGTACGAGTTCGGACCGGCGCGGTCCTCCGGCCTGCATTATCTGCTGACGGTGGACGAGGGCACCTACAAACCCGAGACGCAGTGGCCGGGCAAGGAGGGCCGCGGCATGGGCAGCTTCCATCCGGTCAGCTGGTATCAGCACTTCGATGGCGGCCGGTCGTTCTACACGGCGCTCGGGCACTTGCCGGCCACGTATGGCGATGCCGTGTTCCGGCATCATCTGTTTGGTGGCATCTACTGGGCTGCCACCGGCAGGGGCGCTCCCCGGGCTCTGGTCCCGCAGGGAGACTGACCCCGGGCTTTTTGCATCGCCACTGCATCAGGCAAAACGTCGGGGACAGGCACCTTTCTCAGGGTCGGAGACCCTGAGAAAGGTGCCTGTCCCCAGCCCTCAGGCGTTCTCGGTCACCAGCCGCTCGCCGACAAACACCCGATACTTCCTGATCCGCCCGGTCACGCCCTCCGGTCCCTGCCGCGGCGTGTAACGCATCCCGGCAATCTCCGCATCCGCCCCCAGGTCGAGGATCAACCGGTGCGGCGGCCGTGCCGGCTGGGCGGTGCTGTAGGCCGAGTGCCAGTAATCGGTGGCCTGGCCGTTGATGGCATTCAGCGCGGACCCATCCTCCTTCTTCGCCTCCTCGCTGCTGGCGTACGCGATGGTCCATGCGGACTGGTTCAGCGTCTTGCCGTCCGCGCCCAGCAGCGCGAGTTCCGCGACGGCGGCGAACGGCTTGCCGTCGAACGCGTCGAGCGCCTCGAGGCAGAACTGGCGGCCGCGGGCCGGCGCTGCGAACGTGATGTCCTGCGTGCCGGACCCCGACTGGAACTGACCGGCGTGCACGGGCGTCAGTCCGGCGAGCCGTGGCTTCGCGGTGCTGGGCGGACGCGCCAGGTCGCGCTCGGGCCGCAGTCGGTCGAGGATCGGCGTCGTCAGGCCGGCGAGGCGCGGGCGCTGCGGTCCCGTCAGGTCCAGCACCACGACCTCGTTGCGGCCTTCGCGCAGCCAGGGGCCGGGCAGGTACATCGTCTGCGTCGGCCCGATGCTCCAGTGCCGGCCCAGACAGCGGCCATTGATCCAGACAATGCCTTGACCCCAGTCGCTCATGTCGAGGAACGTGTCGGCACGCTGCGCCACCGTGAACTCGCCGCGCCAGAATGCGGCACCCCGTTCGCCCGGCCGCGCCTTCGCATACGTCAGAGGCGGCAGCTTGCCGTCCGCATCGAAATCGATGGCGCGGATCTCCCAGTTCTCGACCGGTTGCGCGGCGCCGCCTTTGGCCTGGAACGTGACGGGACCGTGCAGGCCCTTGCGGTCGTGGATCTCGACACCGAAATTGACGCGGGCAATCGTGTACAGCAGGATCTCCAGCACCGCCGGCTTCGAACGCGCCGGCAGGCTGACCTTGAAGCGTCGGTAGCGCGTGTCCAGCGTACCGACAGCTTTGCCGTCCAGACGCACCCACGCCAGGTCGCGCACCTTGGCCGCTTCCAGCACGCCGGCCGGCCCGGCGGGCAGCGTGACGCGGTAGACGACGATGCCGCGGCTGATGTCGTACTCCTCGATGGGGCGGGGCGACATGGCGCGGATCGGCTCCGCCGGCAGGTTCGCGAGAACGGGCGCGCATTCGGACAGCGTGAACGCGGGGATGGCCATGACAGGCTTGCGCTGCGGCGGAGCCGGCAGCTTCTCGCCGGGCGCCAGATGGCGCGAGATGCCGGCGCGGTAGGCGTCGAACTTGGCGCCGATCCAGCCGGCTTCGCCGATGGGCGCGTCGTAGTCGTAGCTGGTGGTGTCGGGCCGGAAGGGGCGATCGCAGCCGCCCCACAGGCCGAATGTGGTGCCGCCGTGCGCCATGTACAGGCTGAAGGAGCCGTTCGCGGCCAGCATCGTCTCGATGTCGGCGACGGCCTTCGTCGCTTCGCCGCGGCGGTGCGGCGCGCCCCACGTGTCGAACCAGCCGGAATAGTATTCGCCGCACATCAGCGGGCCTTTCTGCACGGCCTTCAGCGCGGCGAAACCGGCCTGCGGGTCGCTGCCGAAGTTCGCCACCGAGAACAGTTCCGGAACATGCGTCTTCGCCACCGCGTTGGTCGGATTGCACTGGAACAGCGGCACGTCGAACTTCGCGTCGAGCAGCGCCTGGCGCATGACGCGCATGTACTCCAGGTCTTCGCCGAAGAACCCGTACTCGTTCTCGACCTGCACCATCAGGATGGGGCCACCGTGCGTGACCTGCATCGGCCCGAGCTCGCGGCCCACTTCGGCCAGCCAGCGGCGCGCCGGGCCGACGAAGCGCTCGTCGCGCGTGCGCAGGAAGGCGTCGCCCGGCTGTTTCAGCAGCCACCATGGCAGGCCGCCCATTTCCCACTCCGCGCACGCGTACGGCCCGGGACGCAGGATGACCCACAGGCCTTCCTCCTGCGCCATGCGGCAGAAGGCGGCAGCGTCGCGCCCTTCGCGCCAGTCGAACTTCCCCTCGCGCCATTCGTGGAAGTTCCAGAACAGGTAGGCGCAGACGGTGTTCAGCCCCATCGCCTTGATGGCCTGCAGGCGGTGGCGCCAGTAATCCGGCGGCACGCGGGCGAAGTGCACTTCGCCGCAGCGGATCTGCAGCGGTTTGCCATCCAGCAGAAAATCCTTGTCGCCGATGGCGAAACGGCTGGCGGCGGAAGCGGTAAACGGGAGCAGGGAACCGCCGACGGCGGCGGCGGTGCCGAGCAGCAGGCGGCGACGGGCAGGAAGGGTCATGGCAGTGGTCTGGTTGGTGGATCGGAGGGACGAAGACGGAGCATGCAGACGACGCACAGCAGCGAGGCGGCGGCCGCGCTCAGCAAAGTCAGGCTGTAGTCGTGGCCGGACAGGTCCAACAGTGGGCCCTGTACGGCGGTGACGACGATATTGGCCAGCACGACCAGCAGGTCCTTGGTGGCATTGAACTGGACGAAACGGTCCGCCGGGAACAGTGCCATCGGCAGCGACGACGCGGCCGTGAAAAAGGCGCCGGAGACCGACACGTGCGCCAGGTAGAACAATTGAAAGCTGGCGGTGCCCTGCACCAGCGCCCAGCCCAGCGCCGCGATGGCGCAGTACAGCGCCATCAGTGCGCACGACACGCGTACGGCGCCGCGCCGGTCCACCAGCCAGCCGATGCCGAACGCCGAGGCGATCGAGACCGCATAACCGGTGGCCGTCAGCGCTCCCAGCGTGGCCTTCGGTACGCCGGCGCCGTGCGCGTAATACTGGTAGAACGTGTTGAAGGGCGCGAAGGTGATCGCCGCCAGCAGGAACACGGCGACGGCGAGCGGGAAGGACGGATGCGCGGCGCAGTCGCGCAGCCTGCCGCGCCGCGCGACGGCAACTGGTGTGGCATGGGGCGTGGCAACCCCGGGCTCGCGGATCGTTACGCACAGGATCAGCACCGGCACGGCAAACGCGAAGGCGGCCCCTAGCAGCACCTGCCGCAAATGGTGCTCCGTCAGCGCGAATACCCAGGTGTTGAAGGCGATGCCCACCGACAGCCCGACAATGCGAATGGCGGCATAGAAGCGGCCCAGCAACGCGCGCGGCACGACGTCGCTGACGAGACCCGTGAACATCGACGCCGCCGTCAGTGCGGCGCATTCGAACACGGTCCAGAACAGGCAGAAGCAGCCCAGCGTGCAGGCGCGCAGCCCGGGGGAGACAGTACCGAGGGTCGTGTGGACCAACGCGGCCAGGTCGGGCGCGACGGCAAGGCCCAGCAGCGCGCCGCAGCCGGCCAGGGCGGCCGCGAACAGGAACGGCCGGCGTCGCCCCCAGCGGCTGCGGTGCCGGTCCGAGTACCAGCCCAGCATCGGCACCAGCAGCAGCGAGATCAGCGCGGGCACGGTGGCGAGCAGCAGCGACGTTGTCGTGTCGGACGCCCCATGCTGGCGCAGCAGCTCCAGCGCCCCCGGTTGCGCCACGCGGTCGCGGATGGCGATGCCCAGGTCGCCCAGCAGCAGCCAGCCGAGCGTGCCCGCGAGCGCGGAGCCCGCCACAAGCTGCGGCCACGCCGGCTTAGCGGCTGGCGCGGCGGCGTGTGGCGCCATCGTTCGATTTCGCCGGTAGCGGTGCCGGACCGGTGGATTTGCGCACCACCAGCTCGAGCGGGAAGGCGATGCGGCGCGCGTCCACGTCACGCCCGGCGATCAGTGCCACCACCTCGCTGACGGCGCTGGCAGCCATCGCGGCCAGCGGCTGGCGCATCGTGGTCAGGGGAGGGTAGATGTAGCACGACGTCGGCACGTCGTCGAAACCGATGACCGAGAGATCCTCCGGCACTTTCAGGCCGCGGCTGTGAATCGCGTCGATGGCGCCGAACGCCATCTCGTCGTTGGCCGCGAAGATCGCCGTCGGCGGTTCGCGCAACGCCAGCAGGCGCTCGGTCGCCGAATAGCCGCCGGTCTGCGCAAAGGCGCCTTCCTGCATCAGTGCGGGGTCAGGGCGCAGGCCCGCCGCCGCCAGGCTGTCCAGGTAACCCTTCTCGCGCTCGGCGCTCTGGCCCGTGGCGCCTGTCCCGGCGATGAAGGCAATGCGGCGGTGGCCCAGTTGCAGCAGGTGATCGACGGCGATGCGCGCGCCTTCGCGGTTTTCCAGCGCGACGACCGGCAGCGTCATCGGCCGCGCATCGAAGCTGACGAACACGCAGGGCAGGCGCTGGCGCTCGACGACGTTCAGGTAATCGTCCGCGCCGTTCGGCATCAAGAGCAGCAGGCCGTCGCACAGTTTGCTGAGCATGTCGCTCGTCTCCATCCGGCCCGGGCGATCGAAGCGCTCAGCGTTGAACAGCAGGATGTCATAGCCCCGTTCACGCGCCTCGGCGCTGATGGCCTTCGTGATCTCGTGCAGCACCAGCGAGCCGTAGTTGTTGACGAAGACGCCAATCAGGTTGCTCTTGTCGCCCCGCATGCGGCGCGCCAGCTTGTCGGGCGTGTAATTGAGCTGGGCGGCGGCCGCCATGATGCGCTCGCGCGCGCCTTCCGATACATAACCGACGCCGCGGATGGCGCGTGAGGCCGTGATCGGCGAGACGCCGGCGATCTTCGCCACCTCACTCAGTTTGCTGGCTTTGCGCATGAAGGAGAGCCCCGGGCCATCGTTGTCGATGTGGTTACGATACCACAACGCCAGCCGTTGCGGCAAAGTTGGACGACTCAACAAAATCAATGACTTGGACGATCGGCACGAAACGATCAGCAAGATGATTATTGTGTTTTGGGCAGCATGGTAACGTGACCATAGACGCGATACCGGGACCTTGGGGCAGACGTCGCGCATCACAATATCCATCGTGGAGACCGTAATGAAGAAGAAAATGCTCGCCTCCCTGCTGCCGCTCGCGCTGGCAGCCCACGCATCGAACCTGGCCGCGCAGGAAGCCGCCGCCGTTGCCGCCACGGCGGCGACCGACGCGCCGGCCGAAGCGCCCACCACCGTCGTCGTCACCGGCTTTCGTTCCAGCCTGCAGAAGGCGCTGAACCTGAAGGCGCAGGCGATCGGCGTGCGCGATTCGATCGTGGCCGAGGACATCGGCAAGTTCCCCGAGGCGAACGTGGCGGAGTCGCTGCAGCGCGTGCCGGGCGTGATCCTGAATCGCGACGAAAGCTCGGCCGAAGGTCAGCGCATCTCGATCCGCGGCCTGCCCACCGAGTATTCCGTGACGACGCTGAACGGCGCGCCCGTCAACACCACGTCCACCAGCACCATCGGCAGCGCGGCGCGCGGTTTCAATTACGACGTGTTCGCGTCCGAACTGTTCGGCCGCATCGACTTCTATAAATCGCCGCTGGCGGAGCTGACGGAGGGCGGCCTGGGTGGTGTCGTCGACCTGCAGTCGCCACGGCCGTTCGACAATCCGAAGCGCACGATCCGCTATGCCGTCACGGGTGCGTACAACACGATGTCGAAGCATGGCGACCCGATGGGCTTTGCGCTGTTCTCGAATACGTGGGGGCCGGTCGGCTTCCTGGTCGGCGTGTCCCATTCGGCCAGCGTCAACAACCGTTCCGGCTTCGAAGCAACGGGCGGCTACAACAGTTCCGCGAACGGCAGCCAGACACCCGTCAAGGGCAACTTCGCGCTGGCACTCGATTACGACGACCCGCGCGTCAACCTGTCGGGCTACTCGCGCGATCAGATCGACAATGCGCTGCTGCCGCGCATCTACCGCTTCTACGGTTCCGCCAACGACCGCTCGCGTGACGGCCTCGTGTCGTCGCTGCAGTACAAGACGCCGACCCTGAACGTCAGCCTGGATACGATGGTTTCAAAGCTGAAGAACACGCGTGACGAGATGTACTTCGGGCTGTTGATCCGCAACACGCGCACCAGCAACCGGGCCGCGCCGGCCGGCCAGACGGGCCACAACGGCCTGGTGCCGCTGGACGTTGCGATCGATCCCGCGTCGAATCTGCTGACGGGCACCTTCGGCAATACGTCGTACAGCAGCGGCGTGACGTACAGCGAGGACGAGACGAAGTTTGGCTACCTTGCTTTGAACGGGCGCTGGCAGGCCTCCGACCGCCTCGTGCTGACGGGCCAGGCAAGCGTCAACAACAGCCGGGCCACCAGCTACCAGAGCACCTTGTCCGGGCAGATCTTCGGCGTCGATTCCACCATCGACTACGGTTCCGACCACGTCTACCCGTCGCTGTCGTCGCCGGCCAGCTACACGGACCCGAACAACTTCCAGGGCTTCGCCATCGGCACGGGATGGACGAAGGAGACGGACAAGGGCAAGCAGGCGCGCCTCGTGGCCGACTGGGACTACGACCTGCCGGCCGGCTGGACGGGCCACCTGAAGGGCGGCGCCGTGTACGTCGAAACGACAAAAGGCATCAGCAAGCGTAACGGCACATCGCTGGCGACGGCGCGGTTGAACGCGCTGGGCAACGCGGGCCTGCGCGGCGGCATGACGTCCGAACTGCCGGTCTCGGAACTGGACATGGGCGGCGGCTGGCCGCGCAACTGGGGCACGTTCTCGCGTGCGTACACCTTCGGCACGTTCAATCCGCTGGAATTCAATCCGGAATCCACCTTCACCCCGGCGCAGAGCTTCACGGCGCAGGAGAAGATCTCGACGGCCTTCATCCAGTCCGATTTCAAGGGGCAGGTGGCCGGCAGGGAGCTGCGCGTCAACGCGGGCGTGCGCTACTCGAAAACGGAAACGGATATCGACAACTTCAAGCAGCAGGGTGCCAGCCTGGCCTATGCACCCAACGAGGAGCAGGGCTCGTACAGCAACGTGCTGCCGTCCGTCAGCGCGGCGCTGGACCTGACGGAAACGCTGATGTGGCGGGCATCCTGGGGCAAGACGATCAGCCGGGCGTCCCTGGGCATCATCGCGGCGCAGACGGTGATCCCGAACCAGTTCGACAACACGGCCACCGCCGGCAACCCGAACCTGCGCCCACAGCAGTCGAAGAATATCGACACGAGCCTGGAGTGGTACTTCCAGCCGGGCGGCCTGCTGTCCGGCGCGCTGTTCCGCAAGACCTTGACGGATGCGACGGTTGCCAACACCAGCGTGACGACGTTCGGCGCGCTGGGCCTGCCCGATACGGCGCTGGGACCGCTGTTCCAGGATGCCAATGGCCGCGTCGATCCGAACCTGGCCATGACCCTGCGCAGCTACACCAACGCGGGCGAACAGGTGCTGAAGGGTTACGAGCTGGCCTACCAGCAGGCGTTCACGTTCCTGCCCGAGCCGTTCAAGGGACTGGGCGCGATCGCCAGCTTCACGCACATCGACCCGTTCAACAGCCAGAAATGGATCACCAACGGGGGCAAGGAAATCGAAGTCAACTCCGTGCCGAAGTACGCGTACAGCACCACCGCTTATTACGAGCGCGGTCCGCTGGCCTTGCGGCTGTCGTGGAACTACAAGGGCAAGTCGCTGCACGGCGATAACCCGCGCAACCTGGGCGACGACCTGATACGCTGGCGCGCGGCGCGCGGCTACCTGGACGGCAATATCAGCTACCGCATCAACGATGCGATCGAGCTGCGCATCGACGCGCTGAACCTGTCGAACACGCTGTCGTACGACTATTTCGAGGACGCGTCGGGCCGTTTCGGCAGCGGCAGGAAGTCGCGCATGGACTACGCCAAGTACGATGGCCGCACCATCAAGATCGGCATCCGCGGCAAGCTGTGAGGATATTCTCCTTCATTGCCGCCGCGCTGCTGGCCGGCTGCGCCGCCCCCGCCGTCACGCTGGTCGACGTGGCGGACGGCTGGGCGGACAACTCCGTCAACGCCGTCGCATTCCGCCGCAATGCGCTGGCCAGCCACGGCGCCACCCAGTACATCGGCTTCTACGACCAGGACGCCAACGTGGTGCTGGGTCGCCGCAAGCTGGGGACGAGCGCGTGGCAACTGGCGCGCACGCAGTACCGCGGCAATGCGCGCGACGCCCACAACAGCATCAGCATCATGGTGGACGGCGCCGGCGTGCTGCACATGGCGTGGGACCACCACAACGGCCGGCTGCGGTATGCGCGGGCGCTGGCTGCGGATTCGCTGGTGCTGGGCGGCGAGCAGCCGATGACCGGCCAACATGAAGATTCGGTGACGTATCCGG
>Ga0308166_1004668_pt1 | contig 10826 bp, 10 predicted proteins | sample PhyCR2_2_FD_202137 | JGI IMG/M metagenome (GOLD analysis project Ga0308166, IMG submission 202137) | Phyllosphere microbial communities from UC Gill Tract Community Farm, Albany, California, United States - DLSLCC.R2 | ecosystem: Host-associated > Plants > Phyllosphere > Unclassified | place... | reverse complement strand
CATGAACGGCGCCACCGTCGCCATCGACGCGCTCGTGCAGGAAAACGAGCGGGCCCGCCGCTTCGGCTTCACGGCGAACGAACTCGAACGCATGAAGAAGACGATGATGCGCACCTACGAGCGCGCCTGGAACGAGCGCGACAAGACGGATTCCGCCGTCCACGCCGCCGAACTGATGCGCAACTTCCTCGAAGGCGAATCGATTCCCGGCATCGATGCGGAGTACCGCTACGTGAAGGAACTGGCACCCGGGATCACGCTCGCGGAGATCAATGCCTACGCCGCCAGGACCATCCCGGCCGACTCCGGCAAGCTCGTGATCTACACGGGGTCGACCAAGACGGAAGGCGACGCCCCGATTCCCACCGGCGCGCAATTGCTGGCGGCTGTCACGAACGCGGAGAAGCGCGACGTGAAGGCGCACGACGAAAAGGCCGTCGCCGCGCACCTCATGGACCAGCCGCCCGCGCCCGGCAAGATTGTCGAGGAAAGCCGCGATGGGAGCCTCGGCCTCACGCGGCTGACGCTGTCGAACGGCGTCAAGGTGATCCTCAAGCCGACGACGTTCCGCAACGACCAGGTCCTGATGAGCGCCGCGCGGTTCGGCGGCCAGAGCCTGTTCGACGACAAGGACATGTTCAACGCCCGCTACGCCGACACGATCGTCGCCGCGATGGGCCTGAAGGATTTCTCGCCGCTGGACATGCGCAAGATCCTGGCCGGCAAGGCCGCCTCCGTGAGCGCGGGCCTGGGCAACAACACCGACGTCGTCGCGGGCACGGCGGGCGCCACCGACGTCGAGACTATGCTGCAGATGGTGTGGCTGAAGTTCGCCGGCGTGCGCCGCGACGAAGACCTGTACAAATCGTTCATCGGCAAGCAGATGGAACTGGCGCGCAACCGCCTGTCGCAGCCGGGCGCCCTGTTCGGCGACACCGTGCTGTCGACCTTGTACAACAATAATCCGCGTGCCCCGCGCGCCCTGCGTCCCGAGGACATCGGCAAGATCGACCTCGACCGCGCGATCGCCATCTACCGCCAGCGCTTTTCCAGCGCCAAGGACCTGACGTTCATCTTCGTGGGCAGTTTCGACGTGGCCGCCATCAAGCCGCTGATCGCGACCTACCTCGGCAGCCTGCCCACGCCGGACATCCCGACCGCCTTCCGCGACCTCGGCATCCGTCCCGTGACGGGCGTCGTCAAGCGCGAAATCAAGAGCGGCTCGGAAGACCGCAGCAACGTGTCGCTGACGTTCACGGGCCCGGGCGAGGTGACGGAACTGGAAGAACTGCGCCTGTCCGCGCTGACGGAAGTGATGAACATCCGCATCATCGACATCCTGCGCGAAAAGCTGGGCCTGATCTATGGCGGCGGCATGGAAGCCTCGATGACGCGCATCCCGTACAGCCACTACACGATCGGCGTCCAGTTGCCAACGGGCCCGGACAACGTCGACAAGGTGCTGGAGGCAACGTTCGCGGAGATCGATCACATGCGCAAGGATGGTCCGACGCAGGAAGACCTGGACAAGGTCAAGACGAACTGGCTGCAGACCTACCGCAAGTCGCTGCAGGAAAACGCGTACTGGCTGGCCGCCCTGCAGACCTCGCTGACGGAAGGCACCGATCCGGGCACCATCCTCACGTTCGACAAGGACATCCAGAACCTCACCGTGGACGACGTCAGGCGGGCGGCGCAGCGCTACCTGAACAAGGAGAACTACGTGCAGGTGGTGCTGAATCCGGAGGCCAAGGCCGCCGCGGCCCAGGCGCGAAATGACACCGGGAAGAAACCCGGCGAATCCTGATTACTTCAAGTACTTGTTGAACCACGCGATCTCGCGCGCCCGCAGGTCGCGCTGGTTCTCCGGCTTGCGGAACGCGTGTCCCTCGCCGTCAACCACGAGCAAGGTGGTCGGCACGCCCATCGCCTTCAGGCCGTGCCAGAACTCGAACGATTGCGCCGGCGGGCACTCGACGTCGCGCTCGCCCACGTAGATGAAGGTCGGCGTGCGCGCCGCCTTGATCGATTCGATCGGCGACGCGGCGCGGTAGACGGCGGGATCGTCGTACATCGTCGCGCCGAAGTACGGCACCATCCACTGGTCGATGCCGTTCTGGCCGTAGTAGCTGATCCAGTTGGCGATGCCGGCGCCGGCCACCGCGGCCTTGAAGCGCTGGCTGTGCGTGACGCCCCACATCGTCATGAAGCCGCCGTAGGAATGCCCCATCAGCCCGAGGCGGTTGCCGTCGATGGGCGCGCGGGCGATGACCGCGTCGACGCCGGCCAGGATGTCGCGCCAGTCGCCGCCGCCGAAGTCGCGCCGGTTCGCGCGCGTAAACGCCGCGCCCTGGCCATAGCTGCCGCGCGGGTTCGGCATGAAGACGAAATACCCTTCCTTCACGAGGTCGCGCGCGAGCGGGTTGCCGTTGTCGCCGGCCGCCACGTAGCGCGGCGACGCGGCCGCCGCCGGGCCGCCATGCACCTGCACGATCATCGGGTAGGTGCGGCCCGCCTCGACGCTGCGCGGGCCCAGCAGCCAGCCCTGCACGTTGAACCCGTCGTTGGCCCAGCTGATGCTGCGCGCGGAAACCTGCGGCAGGAACCCGTCGTTGTCGCGGGTGATGGGCACCAGTTCCGGCAGGCGTCCGGCGACGATGCGCGGCGCGTGCTCGAAGTCTTCCGTCACCGACGCGGCCACGCGGCCGTCCGCGCTGAACACGACCCGCCCGTCGCGTCCCGCCGAGACGCCCACGGGCGCCTGCCACAGCATGCGCGCGCTGCGCGCCCCGGGATCGATCGCGGCGATGCCGGCGTCGCTGCCGGCCAGCACGGACGCGAGCAACTCCTTGCCGCGCCACGTGATGCCGTTGAACGTGCCTTTGTAATCCGGCGTGACGTCGACCGGTTCGCCGCCTTCCAGCGGCACCGTGTACACGTCGCCGCCGACGGAGCCGAAGTCGCTCATCAGGCCACCGATGAACGCGACCGTGCGCCCGTCCGGCGACACATGGGGCATGTTCATCTGCATCTTCGGCGCCGCGATGATGCGCAGGCGGCCGCTCGCCGCGTCGACGTGACCGAGCGTTGCGATCCACCAGTTGTTGTCGCCATTGCCCCGCGCGCTCGTGGCGACGAAGCCCTTGCCGTCCGGCGTCCAGTCGTATTCGTAGATAAAGGTATCGCCTGGCGACACGAGGCGGTAGTCGCCGCCTGCCGCGGGCACGATCGCGATGCGCTGCTCGTCCTCTTCCTGCGCGAGGCCGATCTCGCCGACCTGGCGCGCCCCCGCCTCGACGGCGCCCGTGAGCTTCTTCGCGCCGACCGTCGCGAGGAAGGCGACCTGGCGGCCGTCCGGCGACCAGCGCACCGTGCCGGCGACGCCTCCGATCGTGGCCAGCGTCGTCACGCGGCCGTCGCGCACCAGCACGACGCTGGCGGTGCCGCCCCTCGGATCGGCGACGATGGCGGCCAATGTCTTCTGGTCCGGCGACCACGCGAGGGACTCCAGGCGGCACGGCGCGCAATCGGATTTCTGCCACGTCGACGCGATGCGGCCGGTGGCCGTGTCGCGCACGACGATGCGCGGCCCCGTCTTCGGTTCACCCTCCACTGCTTCCACCGCCGCGATACGTTCGCCGCTTGCCGTCATCGCGAGCGTGCGGTAGGTGCGCATGCCGGCAGGATCGGCATGTGCCAACGCGGCCGCCGCCAGCAGCACGGTCAATGCCGCGCCGCGCGCGACGGTCTTGCCATCGAGGGAAAGGTCCCGGGTCATGTCTCGTCCTTGTTATCGTTGTGATGCCAACGTAAAGACGGGCAGGCCGGCTACGCTGGCACGGAGGCCAGCAGGCAGTCTACGCCATTCGCTCAGGCCTTGGCGGCGCTGAGCATGCGCTCCACGTAGCGTGCGATGAGGTCGATCTCGAGATTGACCTTCTTGCCGGCGCGCAGGTGCTTCAGCGTCGTGACGGCGATCGTGTGCGGGATCAGGTTGATCGAGAAGCGGCAGCACTGGCTGCCGGCGGCGTCGATGTCCTCGACGCTGTTGACGGTCAGCGACACGCCGTTCACGACGACGGAACCTTTATAGGCCAGGTACTTGCCCAGGTCGCGCGGCGCGTCGACGACGAGCTTCCACGACTCGCCCACCTGCTCGAAGCTGTGCACGTCGCCGAGGCCGTCGACATGGCCCGAGACGAGGTGGCCGCCCAGGCGCTCGGCCAGGGTCAGCGCCTTTTCCAGGTTCACTTCGCCCGGCTGGTCGAGGCCCACGGTGCGATTGAGGCTCTCGCGCGAGACGTCGACCGCGAAGGCGCTGTCCGTCTTTTCGACGACGGTCATGCAGGCGCCGTTGATGGCGATCGAGTCGCCCAGCGCGACGTCGGCCAGCGGCAAGCCGCCCGCGTCGATGTCCAGGCGCACGCCGGCGTCCGCGCCGTCCGCCAGCGGGGTAACCGATTTGATGCTGCCGACGGCAGCGACGATTCCGGTGAACATGATCTCTTCCTTTGTTTTGACAGTATCGGTATTACGCGTGGCGCTTCGGATCCTCGTCCCGCTTGAAACGCGCCAGGATGCGCAAGTCCGGCCCGACCTGGGCCACGCCGTGGAAATGCAGCGGCAGCTTGTCGGCGAGGTGCGCGAGCGGCGGCAGGGCGAACATCCCCTGTCCCGGGCCGACGAGGCTGGGCGCGAGGTAGACGAGCAGCTCGTCCACGCAGCCCTCGCGCACGAGCGAGGCATTCAGCTTGGAACCGGCCTCGACGTGCAGCTCGTTGATCTCGCGCCGCCCCAGCTCGCGCATCAGCGCGGGCAGGTCGACCTTGCCGGACGCATTCGGCAACATGAGAATCTCGTGTCCCAGCGCCTGCAGCGCCGCTTCCTTGTCCGCGTCCGGCACGGCGGCCACGATCCAGCACGGCTCGCCCTGCAGGATGCACGCGTCGAGGTCGATGTCGAGGCGGCTGTCGACGATCACGCGGCGCGGCTGCAGCGGCGTGTCGATGCCGCGCACCGTCAGCTGCGGGTTGTCGACCTTGATCGTGCCGATGCCGGTCAGGATCGCGCTCGCGCGCGCCCGCCACGCGTGGCCGTCCGCGCGCGCCTGGGGGCTCGTGATCCACTGGCTCTCGCCGTTGTCCAGCGCCGTGACGCCGTCCAGGCTGGCCGCCGTCTTCAGGCGCACCCACGGCCGCCCGTGGCGCATGCGCGTGAAAAAGCCGATGTTCAATTCATGGGCCGGTTCGGCCAGCAGGCCCGCGCTGACCTCGATCCCGGCCGCCTCCAGCTGCGCGAGGCCGCGCCCGGCGACGAGCGGATTCGGATCGACCATCGCCGCCACGACGCGGCCGAGCCCCGCCTGGATCAGCGCGTTCGAGCACGGCGGCGTGCGGCCGTAATGACTGCACGGCTCCAGCGTCACGTAGGCGGTGGCGCCGCGCACGTCGTTGCCGCTCGCCTGCGCATCGCGCAGCGCCTGGATCTCGGCATGGGCCTGGCCCGCGGCCTGCGTGTGGCCCGCGCCGATGACGGTGCCGTCGCGCACGATCACGCAGCCGATGCGCGGGTTGGGCGCGGTGATGTACATGCCCTTCCCCGCCCATTCCAGGGCCAGCGCCATGCCGTCGGTATCGCTCTGTATCTGCACTCTCGTTTCCGGTCTCGCTACGTTGTGTTGCCAGGTTCGCACTGGCGGCGTCTCGCCGCTTGACGGTTCACCGCCGCCTAATTGTCATGGCGCCGGTGCGCCGTCGCAACCCGCATCGCGTGCCGGATCGCACACGCGCGCCCGGCCCAGCATGTTGATTTTAATACGGCGGATGTGCCCGCCATGAAACAGCGACACCGTTCCCCAGCGCGCCGCCGCGCTGTTACCGTCGGCGCAACTGCGTCCCGCGCCATTGTAGGCGATATAGTACGGCCGTGCGACATTCGTGAAAGCGAAGTCGATGGCAATGCCCGGCGCCAGCGGCCCGTGCTCCGCGATCAGCTCGCCCTCCCCCGGCTGGCCGCCACCGTCGCGGTCTCGGTCGGGGTCACCGAGCACTTGCCAGCCCTGGCGCCAGTCGGCCCCGAGCGGATCGCGCGGCACCACCTTGACGTGCCGCCCGCGCGCGAGCGCCTGCGCCCGCGCGAGGTCGATGGCCGCGAACAGGTCGCCGGTGGCGGCCTTCAGCTGCTGCGTCCGCACGAGGTCGCGCAGGTCGGGCACGGCGATGGCCAGGACGATCGCGGACACGGCGAGCACGATGCACAGTTCGGGCAGCGTCACCCCGGCCGGCCGCCGGGCGCGGCTGGGAATGGATGTCACGGCCAACATCGCGCCTCCGGGTGTTCCGCGCCCTGGTGCCCGGTACTGTCGAGCGTCAGCGCGCCGCAATCGGGATCGCGGAAGCGCATGTCGACGCGGGCCGTGCCGGGACGGGCGCGGATCTCGACGCAGTCCCCGATCTCGCGGCCGGGACAGGCATGCGCGTCGAGCTCGTAGGCGCTGGCGGACGCGCTGGAGCCCGACCACCACGCGAAGCCGTCCGCGCCGGGCTCGCTCGCCGAGAACTCGACATACGTCTGATGCTGGAGGCGGTAGCGCTCCTGGCGCTGCATGGCATCGATCAGCGCCACCTGGCCCTCGACGCGCCTGACGCGCACGGTGTAGCCGGCGTAGGACGGGTACGCGAGCGCGCCGAGGATGCAGACGATGGTCAGGACGATCATCAGTTCGACGAGCGTGAATCCCGCGTCATGGCCGGGTACGGGCGTGCAGCTCGTCCCAGTTCGCGATCTCGCGCCAGCCGATACGGCCGGCCGGAAGCCGGCGTTCCGGCGGCCGATCGCCGTTGCCGCCGCCGCGTGCGTCCTCGTTGCCATTGTCATGTCCTTCATCATCGTCGTTTCCATGTCCGTGATCGCCTCCGGCGCCGCCCGCCGGCGGCGGCACCCGGACCAGCGACTGCAATACGACCCGCGTCGACGTCCGGGTCCCGAAGCCGATGGCCGTGACGCGATAAAAGCTGCCCTGTTGCGCCGCCGCCCCCGCCGGCGCGATCCTTTCGATGACGTAGGCCGGCAGCCGCGCGGTCAAGCCCCCACGGCCCACTGCCAGCACGGCGCCCGTGAACCGGCCATAGGGCACGAGCGCCCGGTTGCCGGCGTCCGCCAGGTCGAGCGCCTGCCACGCGGGCGGCGACCGCTCGCGGCACAGCCCGACGTCGTCCGCGCCGCGGCCGCAGTCCTCCGCGAACGCGTCGCCGCCCGCCGGACCGAAGTGCGCGCTGCGCTCCGCCGGCACGCCCGCCGCGCCGGCGACGTCGTGCTCGGCGTCGCGCAGGGCCGCCTCGGCCGCCGCCTGCGCCACGTCGCGGTCGCGCTCGTTGCGCGCGGACGCCAGCAGGACGAACGCCCCGCGCGCGACGGCCACGCCGATCACCATCGTCGCCAGCATCAAGGTCAGCGCGCAGACGAGGGCCAGTCCGCGTTCGCGTGCGAACGTCCTCATGATGGCGGCGCCGGCACCGCGGCCGTGAACGTGAACAGCCGCCGCTCGCGCCGGCGCAGGTCCGGCGTCATACGGGCTTCGTCGAGCGAGCTGCCGGGGTCGTCAAAGCCGGCCGCGGACGCATATCCGGCACCCAGCAGGTCGTAGCGCGCGCTGCCCGGTTCGCCACGCGTGGGACGGCTGCCGTGCAGCAGCAGGCCCACGCGTACGCCGACGACGCGTTTCCAGTGCGTCCGCCGGTTGAACTCGGCCGAAGGCAGGCCGGAGAAGCCGGCATCGAGCGCGTCGATCCCCGTCGCGTTCACATAGAGGTTGGGCGTGCCGTCCGGCGGGTCGTCCGTATCGACGCCGTACAGCACCTGGAATCCGTCCACGCCGCCGACCACCGCGTCCGCGCTCCAGTGCGCGGCGCCGCGGTATTTGCAGTGCAGTTCGGCCTCGCCTTCACCGTTGCGCGCCACGTAGAAGATGCTCCAGCCCTCCTCGCCCGCCGCAACCGGGAAGCCGGCGCAATCGACGGCGCTGGCGTCGCCGGGAAAGCGGACGGCCAGCACGTCGCTGCCGTTGATGGCGGCCGGCAGCGGATCGTCGATGGCGGCCGTGGCGCGGGACAAGGTGCGCGCATCGAGTCCCGCGAGGCGTGCCGGGGCACTGTCCGCGGCAGGGTCAGCCAGCATGTCGGGATCGGCGGCGCCGGCCTGGCGTATGGCGCGGCCGATGAGGTCGATGGCGAAGCGCCCGCCGTCCTCGACGCCGCCCGACTCGGCCTGGGCCGCGTATGCGCCGTTCGCGAGCACGAGCAGGCGTCCGGCCATCAGCACGATGCCGAGGCCGATCGTCAGCGCCACCATCAGCTCGACCAGCGTCAGGCCACGCTGATGGATCCACGCGTTCATGGCGCCGCTCCCGCCAGCGGCGTCATCAGCTTCGGCGCACCGGTCTCGCTGTCGCCTTGCGCGCGCCAGCCGAGCTTGACGACAACGGGCGCGCCGTCTTCCCCGTCGCAGGTCCAGGGCAGTACGCCGGCGGCATCGGGCCCGCCCGCGTCGCGGCACACGCGGATGCGTCCCCCTGGGAAACCGGCCGCCACGGTCTCGGCCACTTCGAACACGTCGAAGCGCGCCAGGTCGTCCCCGTCGCAATCCGTGTCCGCATAGCACAGCGCCGGTGCGGTCGGCGCACCACCGGCGCTGGCGTCGTAATCGAGGTGGAGATAGGGGTTGTCGGACTGCGCCAGCGCACGGGGATTGGCGCGCATGCGCTCGGCCAGCGAGCGCGCGAGGCGGGTGCCGTAGGACAGGCGGGCTGCGTCGCGCGCAGAGCGCACGGCCAGCGTCTGCAGCGCGGCCGCGCCGGCGATGCCGAGCGCGACGACGAACAGGGCGACGAGCACTTCGACCAGCGTAAAGCCCGCGCGCACGCTCAGTGGCGAACCCGACAGCGACCGCATCGACGACCTCCAGCATTGCGTTGAACAGAGCTGAAAAGGTAACAGTCGAGCTCCGGCAAGCCGTGTGCCGACTCAAGCGTGAGGAGGGAACTAAAAGCAGTGAAAAATGACGCGCTTATTTGCGCGGCTGGCCCACTTCGGCGATGGCTTCCTGGAACTCGGCCAGGTCTTCGAAGTTCTTGTAGACGGAGGCGAAGCGGATGTAGGCGATCTTGTCGAGACGCTTGAGTTCCTGCATCACCAGCTCGCCCACATGGCCCGTGTCGACCTCGCGCCGCCCGCTGGTGAGGAGTTTTTCTTCGATGGAGGCGACGGCGCGGTCGATGGCTTCGGCGGCCACCGGACGCTTGCGCAGCGCGAGCATCAGGCTGCCGCGCAGCTTGGAGGATTCGTATTCGGTACGGCTGCCGTTCTTCTTGACGATGAACGGCATCGAGAGCTCGATCCGTTCGTACGTGGTGAACCGCTTGTCGCACGCGACGCAGCGGCGCCGGCGGCGGATGGCGTCACCTTCCTCGGATACGCGGGTATCGAGGACCTGGGTGTCTTCATGCTGACAGAACGGACATTTCATGGGGCTCGTAGAGGGCGCCGCAAGGGCGCCCTCCCTATCGCTTTACGCTTCGTAGACCGGGTACTTGTCGGTCAGTTGCTTGACTTCCGCCTTGACGCGCTCGATGGTCGCGGCGTCGTGCGGATTGTCCAGCACGTCGGCGATCAGGTGGCCGACCTTGACGGCGTCTTCTTCCTTGAAGCCGCGGGTCGTGAAGGCCGGGCTGCCCAGGCGGATGCCCGACGTCACGAACGGCTTCTGCGGGTCGTTCGGGATGCCGTTCTTGTTGCAGGTCATGTGCGCCTGGCCCAGGATGGCTTCCGCTTCCTTGCCGGTCAGGCCTTTCGCACGCAGGTCGACGAGCATCACGTGCGACTCGGTACGGCCCGAGACGATGCGCAGGCCGCGCGAGATCAGCGTCTCGGCCAGTGCCTTGGCGTTCTTGACGACCTGCTGCTGGTAGGCCTTGAATTCCGGCGACAGCGCTTCCTTGAAAGCGACCGCTTTACCGGCGATCACGTGCATCAGCGGACCACCCTGGATGCCCGGGAAGATCGCGGAGTTGATGGCCTTCTCGTGCTCGGCCTTCATCAGGATGATGCCGCCGCGCGGGCCGCGCAGCGACTTGTGCGTCGTCGACGTGACGAAGTCGGCGTGCGGGACCGGGTTCGGGTATTCGCCGGCGGCGATCAGGCCCGCGTAGTGGGCCATGTCGACCATGAAGTAGGCGCCGACTTCCTTCGCCACGCGGGCGAAGCGTTCGAAGTCGATGCGCAGGGCGAAGGCGGAGGCGCCGGCGATGATCAGCTTCGGCTTGTGCTCGCGCGCCAGGCGTTCCATCTGCTCGTAGTCGATGTCTTCCTGCTCGGTCAGGCCGTAGGAGATGACGTTGAACCACTTGCCCGACATGTTCAGCGCCATGCCGTGGGTCAGGTGGCCGCCTTCGGCCAGCGACATGCCCATGATGGTGTCGCCCGGCTTCAGCATCGCGAAGAACACGCCCTGGTTCGCCTGCGAACCCGAGTTCGGCTGGACGTTCGCGGCTTCGGCGCCGAACAGTTCCTTCACGCGGTCGATCGCCAGCTGCTCGGCGACGTCGACGTATTCGCAGCCGCCGTAGTAGCGCTTGCCCGGATAGCCTTCGGCGTACTTGTTGGTCAGTTGCGAGCCCTGGGCCTGCATCACGGCCGGCGACGTGTAGTTCTCGGATGCGATCAGCTCGATGTGATCCTGCTGGCGCTTGTTTTCCTTTTGGATGGCATCAAACAGTTCCGGGTCAACCTTGGCGAGCGTGTGATCTTTTGCAAACATGAAAAAACTCCAAT
>Ga0308166_1004663_pt1 | contig 10834 bp, 6 predicted proteins | sample PhyCR2_2_FD_202137 | JGI IMG/M metagenome (GOLD analysis project Ga0308166, IMG submission 202137) | Phyllosphere microbial communities from UC Gill Tract Community Farm, Albany, California, United States - DLSLCC.R2 | ecosystem: Host-associated > Plants > Phyllosphere > Unclassified | place... | reverse complement strand
TCCAGCGGGCCGCCGGCGCGGATCAGGCGGGTGGCGGTGGCGCCGTCCATCTCGGGCATGCGGCCGTCCATCAGGATCAGGTCGTAGCGCGTGCGCGCGCAGGCGGCGACGGCCAGGAGGCCGTTCTCGGCCACGTCGACCTGGTGCCCCAGCTCTTCCAGCATCATGCGCACGATGATCTGGTTGGTCGGATAGTCTTCCGCGCACAGCACGCGCAGGCGGTGCGTGTGCGGCGCGCGCGGCTGGTCGGCGACGAGCGGCGGCTGGACGCCGTCCGCCAGCGGCAGCACGAAGCTGAACGTTGAGCCGACGCCCGGCGTGCTGGCCGCACCGATCGTGCCGCCCATCAGTTCGACCAGCTGGCGGCAGATCGCCAGGCCCAGGCCCGTGCCGCCGTAGCGCCGCGTCGTCGTGGCGTCGGCCTGCTCGAATTTCTGGAACAGGCGGGGCAGCGCGTCCGGCGCGATGCCGATGCCGGTGTCCTGCACGGAGAAGCGGATCATGTTGCGCCCGGCGCGGTCGTGCTGGTCCTCGGGGCGGCGCTCGACGCGCACGCTCACGGAGCCCGTCTCGGTGAACTTGAAGGCGTTGCCGACGAGGTTCACGAGGATCTGGCGCAGGCGCGTCGGATCGCCGACGACGAAGCGCGGCAGGTCGGGATCGACGTGCACCGTGAAGCCCACGCTGTGCACGCCGGCCTGCTCCTCGAACAGCGTGACCACCTGGCCGATCGATTCGTCGAGGGCGAAGTCGATGTTCTCGATGGTCAGCTTGCCCGCCTCGATCTTGGAAAAGTCGAGCAGGTCGTTGATGATCGCCAGCAGCGACTGCGCGTTGGCCTGGCCGCGCAGGATCTGCTCGCGCGTGGAATCCTTGAGGCCCATGTCGCGCAGCGCGAAGCCTAGCATGCCGATCACGCCGGCCAACGGCGTGCGCATCTCGTGGCTCATGTTGGCGAGGAACTCGGACTTCTGGCGCGTGGCGTCCTCGGCGCGCTGCTTGGCCTGGTACAGGCGTTCCTCGTTTTCCTGCAGCGCGTCGTTGGCCAGGGCCAGCTCGTTCGTGCGGCGGCGCACCTGGCGCTCCTGCTCGCGCAATTCCTCGGTCTGGCGTTCGAGCAGGCGGTTCTGCTGCTCGATGCGCTCGGTGCGCGCGCTGACCTGCTCTTCCAGCATCGTCTTCTGGCGGCGCAGCGCGTCCACCCGGACGCGGAAGGCCATGTAGCCGGCGCCGAGCACGCCCAGCGCGCACAGCGTGCGGAACCACCACGTCTTCCAGTACGGCGGCAGCACGACGACTTCCAGCGTGGCGGCGGCGTCGCTCCACACGCCGTCCTTGTTGGCGGCGCGCACCTGGAACGTGTAGGTGCCCGGATCGAGGTTCGTGTAGGTGGCGAAGCGCTTGCCGGCGTCGACGCCGATCCAGTCCTCGTCGAAACCGACCAGGCGGTAGGCGAAGCGGTTGCGCCCCGGCGCCGCGAAGTGCAGCGCCGAGAACTCCAGCGAGAACACGGCGTCCTGCGGCGTGAGCGTGATGCGCGACAGGCGCTCGATCGGCCCCGGCAGCATGCCCGGCCGCACGTCCTGCCACGGCTGGCCGAAGATCTGCAGGCCCGTGATGACGGCGCGCGGCGCGATCAGGTTGTCGTGCAGCGCGCGCGGATTGAATGCCGTGATGCCGTTGTTGCCGCCGAAGTAAAGGGTGCCGTCGGCCACGCGCAGCGTGGAGGCGTCAAAATAGGCGCCCTCGATCGTGCCGTCGGTCGCGTTGTAGTTGCGCCAGGCGCCGCTGGCCGGGTCGAGCCGGTGCAGGCCGCTCGTGCTGCTGATCCAGATGAAGCCGTCGAGGTCTTCCTGCATCGCGGCGACGACGTCGTCCGCCATGCCGTCGCGCACCGTGTAGCGCTGGAAGCGCGGCGTGCCGTCAGCGCCGACCACCATGCGGTTCAGACCCACGGCCGTGCCCACCCACAGGTCGCCGCGCCGGTCCTCCAGCAGGTAGTGCACTTCGTCGTGCGACAGGCTGGTCGGGTCGTCCGGGTCGTGGCGGAAGTGGCGGAACTTGCCGGTGGCGCGGTCGAGCAGGTCGAGTCCGTCGAACGTGCCGACCCAGAAGCGGCCATGGCGGTCTTCCAGCATCGGGCGCACGATATTGTCGGCCAGGCTCGCCCCCACGGCCGGGTCGTGCTGGTACGTCGTCAGCTTGCCGCTCGCCGGATCGATGCGGTGCAGGCCGCCGCGGCTGGCCGCCCAGACCGTGCCGTCGCGCGTGACGTGCACGTTGCGCACGTAGTTGGCGTCGACGTCGTCGGCCGACAGGACGCGCCGCGTGAACGTCTGCGTGCGCGGATCGAAGCGCGCCAGGCCGTTGCGCGTGCCGAGCCACACGGTGCCGTCGTGGCCGAGCGCGACCGACGTCGCCATCGCATCCCCGGTGATGCCGACTTCGACCGGCGCCAGGCGCCACGCGCGGTCGTCGCCGGTCGCGGGATCGAACAGGTGCAGGCCGCCGTTCGTCGCCAGCCACAACTTGGCGTTGCCGTCGCCGACGATGCCGCGCACCTTGTTGTCTTCCAGCGCCAGCGGCGTGTCGTCCCCGCGCACGATGCGCGCAAAGCCGCCCCCGCCCATGTCCGCGCGCGACACCCCGCCGTACCACGTGCCGACCCAGAACGTGCCGACGCGGTCGCCGTACAGCGCCGTCACCTGGTTGTCGCCGAGGCTGTACGGGTCGGTGATGCGATGCGGATGGCGCTCGAACCGGCCCAGCGCCGGCAGCCAGCGGTACAGGCCGCGGTCGTGCGACCCGACCCAGATCTGGCGCTCGGCATCCTCGTACAGCACGCTGATCTCGCCGGGCGGAACGCCGTCCTCCGCGCCGAACGTGCGCAGATTGCCCTTCTGGCCAAGCGGCAGGCGCTCCAGGCCGCCCATGCTCCCGACCCACAGGCCCTGGCCGGCGTCGACCATCAGCGTCTGCACGAAATCGTACTTGCCGCCGCGCGGCGACGGATGGTGGCGGAAATGCATGCGGTCCGGATCCAGGCTGTCCAGGCCGTTCGCGGTGCCGATCCACAGGTGGCCGTCGCGCGAACGCGCGAGCGCCGTCAGCTTGTCCGACGCCAGGCTCTCCGGCACGCCGGGCACGTGGTGCCACGTGTCGAAACGGCCGCTGGCGATGTCGAAATGCTGCAGCCCGTCGGCCGTGGCGACCCACAGGCCATCCTTGCCGTCGTCCAGGATGGCGCGGATGTGGCGGTTGCCGTTGCCGCGCTTGGCCGGTTCGTCGGGCAGGTAATGGCGGAACGTGCCGGTGACGGGCTCGTAACGGTCAAGGCCGCCGTCCGTGCCGATCCACAGCCGGCCCTTGGGGTCGACGTGCAGCACGCGCACCCAGTTGTTGACGAGCGTCTTCGGGTCGCCGACGACATTACGGAAATTGGTGAAGCGGTAGCCGTCGTAGCGCGACAGGCCGGACTGGGTGCCGAACCACATGAAGCCGTCCGGATCCTGCACGATCGACAGCACGGATTCCTGCGCCAGCCCGTCGTCCACCGACAGGTGCTCGAAGCGCAGCGTGGGCGCCGGCGCGGCCTGCGCCACGGCCAGCCACAGCACCATCCACGGAAGCGCCAGCAGCGCGAAAAGCCATCGTTTCATGCGTCGAAAAATGCAAGTAGGCCGGCGTGCCGGGCATGCGCCGCCGCCACCGAAAGGATCAGCCTCAGTTTTAGTTCAATGTCCACACGGCAAGATTAACAAAGTCTGCCCACTCTGCGTTGAATAATTAGCTTCTCGATAATGACTTCGTTGTTTCCAAGTTCTTAAATGTGGCTGAGCCGGCCCGGAACGTATCAGGGCCTCGAGAAACCGTAGCGAGCTCAAGCAGAGCCGGCCGAGAAGCGCAGTCGTACATCCGTACGGCCGGTCCGCCGCCGCAGCGCATCGCAAGGCTGGACGCCTCCGCCGCTGTGCGACGCGCAGCAGGTTTATCGAGGCCCCACCACTCAGTCGCCTTTTGCCATACCTTCGCGGCGCGGGTCGGCGCCGCCGAACCACAACGGCACGCCGTGGATGGTCGTGCGCGCGATGCCCTGCAGGCCGGACGTCTGCTCCATCACCCGCACCGTGTGGCCGCGTGCTTCCAGCGTGCGGATCTCGTCCAGCGGGAAGCGGCCGGTTTCCAGCTCGGTCGGCCCGTTGCGGCTGCCGAAGTTCGGCAGCGCGATGGCCTGCTGCATGTCCAGGCCCCAGTCGAGCGTGCCGACGAGGACCTTGGCCACGTAGTTGATGATGAGAGGGCCGCCCGGCGAGCCGACCGCCTCGACGAACTGGCCAGTCTTCTTGTCGAACACGATCGTCGGGCTCATCGCGCTGCGCGGGCGCTTGCCCGGTTCGACGCGGTTGGCGATCGGGCCGCTGGCGTCGCGCGAATCGAACGAGAAGTCGGTCAGCTGGTTGTTGAGGATGAAGCCGTCGACCATCTGGCGCGAGCCGAACGCGTCCTCGACGCTCGTCGTCATCGACAGGCCGGCGCCGTACGGGTCGACGGCGACGATGTGCGAGGTCGAATGCGCCTCGATCGAATTGTCCAGGCCCCACTGCCACGCCATCTCGACGCCGGGCGGGTGCCCCGCCTGGGCCTTGCCCATCGAGCGTTGCTTGACCAGGCTCGCGCGCTGCGCCAGGTAGCGCTTGTCGAGCAGCGCCGGAATGCCGCGGCCGGGCAGCGGGACGAAGTCGGTGTCGGCGGCGTAGCGGTCGCGGTCGGCGTACGCGAGGCGCCCCACTTCCGAGAACACGTGCACGGCGTCGGCGTTCGGGATGCCGTTCGCCGGCGCCAGCCGCGCCATGTCGCGCGTCTCGAACATGCCGAGCATCTGCGCCACGGCGATGCCACCCGACGACGGCGGGGGCATGCCGCACACGGTGTAGGCGCGGTAGTCGTTGCAGACGGGTTCGCGCAGCTTGGGCTGGTAGGCGGCGATGTCGGCGGCCGTCAGCAGGCCCGGGTTGGTCGGGTGGCTTTTCACCTTCGCTTCGATGTCGCGCGCGATGCGGCCCGTGTAGAACGCCTCGGCGCCGCCGTCGGCCAGTTCGCGCAGCGTGCGCGCCAGTTCGGGGTTCTTCAGCACGTGGCCGACGGGCCAGGGCTTGCCGTCCGGGCCAAAGAAATAGGCGCGCGCCGTCGGATCGAGGCCGATGTAGCGGTCCTCGGCCAGCAGCGCATGCAGGCGCGGGCTGACGGCGAAACCCTGCTCGGACAGGCGGATCGCCGGCTGGAACAGCGTCTTCCAGGCCAGCTTGCCGTGCTGGCGCTGCGCCAGCGCGAGCATGCGCAATACGCCGGGCGCGCCCGTCGAGCGGCCGCCGACGATGCCCTCCTTGCGCGACATTGGCGTGCCGTCCGGATGCTGGAACAGGTGCTCGTCCGCCTTCGACGGCGCCGTTTCGCGGCCGTCGTACGCCTGCACCTTCTTGCCGTCGTAGTACATCAGGAACGCGCCGCCGCCGATGCCGGACGACTGCGGCTCCACGAGGGTCAGCACCAGTTGCGTGGCGATCGCGGCGTCGATCGCCGTGCCGCCCTGCTTCAGCATGGCGTAGCCCGCCTCGACGGCCAGCGGATTGGCCGCCGCGACCATGTACTTGCGGGCGGTCCAGCCGGCCTTGTCCGTGTAGCCGCTGGCCGCTTCGGGCGCGCGCTGCAGCGCCGAGGCATCCTGCGCGGACGCGGCGACGGGGTGGAAGGCGGCCAGCGCGGCAAACGCGCCGCCGGCGGCAAGGACAAGGGCGGGCAACTTCAAGGTCATGCGATTCTCCAGATATGACAACGCGCGACCGCGGCCGCGCGTCCGATACCTGGAGCATCGTACCCGAAATTGCCCAACCGCTCACGCCGCCGCCCGGTTGCGGGACGGCGGCGGCGCTCTGCGGCGATTACTTCGGCTGCATGCGGATCGCGCCGTCGAGGCGGATCGTCTCGCCGTTGAGCATGACGTTTTCGATGATCGTCTTCGCCAGGTGCGCGTACTCGCGCGGCATGCCCAGGCGCGGGGGGAACGGCACCATCTTGCCCAGCGAGTCGCGCACTTCCTGCGGCATGCCCATCAACATCGGCGTCTCGAAGATGCCCGGCGCGATCGTCATCACGCGGATGCCGCTGCGCGACAGGTCGCGCGCCATCGGCAGCGTCATGCCGGCCACGGCCGCCTTGGACGCGCCGTACGCGGCCTGGCCGATCTGGCCGTCGAACGCGGCCACCGACGCCGTGTTGATGATGACGCCGCGCTCGCCGTGTTCGACGGCCTCTTCCTTGCCCATCGCGTCGGCCGCCAGGCGGCACATGTTGAACGTGCCGACGAGGTTGATGTTGACGGCGCGCTGGAACGCGTCGAGCGGATGCGGGCCGTCCTTGCCGACTGTCTTGATGGCCGGGGCGACGCCGGCGCAGTTGACGAGGCCGCGCAGGTTGCCCAGTTCCAGCGCCGCCGCGACGACGGCCTGGCCGTCCGCTTCCGACGTCACGTCGCATCGCACGAAACGTGCCGACTGCGCGCCCAGCTCGGCCGCCAGCGCGGCGCCCGCTTCCTGCTGCACGTCGGCCAGCACGACCTTGCCGCCGGCTTCCACGATGGTGCGCGCGGTGGCCGCGCCCAGGCCCGATGCGCCGCCCGTCACGATGAATACGTTGTTCTGGATCTGCATGTGTCTCACTCCATTGGTTGATCGATGGCCTGGACGGCCTGGATGCCTGCCTTAACGTTTACGTAAACGTCAACCAGCGGATTGTAGCGGGGTTTTGCGAGAATTGCCATGTACGGATCAGAAACACTGCACGGTGGCGCCCGTGCGTGCGCACATCCGGCCGCCGCTGCCGACGCCGGCATTGCCGCTGCCGTTGAAGGTGTTGCCGGCCGCGTCCGTGCAGGCGATGCCCTGGCAGGCGCGCACGGCGTTCGAACTGGGCACGACGGGCCGCGGGGCCGGCAGCGGCGCGGGCACCGGCTCGGCGACGAACTGCGGGCTCTCTTCCGGCCGCAGCGGCCGCGGCGCCATCGGGCGTTCGCCCTGGTAGGCCGGGCGCCGGCGCGCGGCGCGGCGCCGTTGCTCTTCCTGCTGCTTGTCGGTGAGTTGCGGATGCGGCTGTGCGCCCTGCGCGGACGATGCCGGCGGCTGCGTGCCGGATGGCGCCGATGCCGGCGCGCCTGCCTGCTGCGATTGGGCAGTGCCCGGGGCCGCCTGGCGGGCCGGCGTGTCCGTTTCGTCGCGCACCTCGGCCGGATCCCTGCGTGCGGCCTGGCCGCTCTGCGCGTTCGCACCATTGCGCGGCGTTAGCACGGGACCGTAGCTCAACCCGGCCGGCGACATGCGCGTAGGCGACGTGCGCGAGTCCGCCGCGGGCTGCGTGGCCGCGTCGCGTTGTGCCGCGACCTGTGCCGATGCAGGTGCCGGCCCTGCCCCGGACCACGCCAGCGCGACGGCCAGCGCCGCCGCCCATGCGTTGCGGGTGAGCGCCCGTGTGCACCTTTGTCTGTCACTCATGATTCACCTCATTGCTTGCCGTTCCATTATCGGCTGGCCCAGCGGTCGGCGGCGCGCGTCAGGTACGCGTCAGTTTCCTGCCCCACGCTGCAAGCTGCCAAAGTGCATGATTCATACACAACAACGAACAGGAGACGACCATGCAGACGATGCAGGAGATGTATCGCGCCCGGCGAGGGAGCGCGTTCGATGCCCTCAACCACGTACACGACGGCGACATGATCGTCGTGCCGACCGGCGTCGGCGAGCCTCCCACCCTGCTGCACGCGCTGTCGGACGAATGCCGGGGCTTCCAGGACGTGCAGGTGGCGCAGATCCTCGCGATGCGCAAATACGGCTACTTTGCACAGGAATGCCGGCCGCATGTGCGCCACGCGGCGCTGTTTTTCGGCGGCGCCTCGCGCGCCGGCGGCCAGGGCGGCTGGTGCGATTTCATCCCGAACTACTTCTCCGAGATTCCGATGCTGATCGAACGGGACCAGATGCCGGCCGACGTCGTGTTCGCGATGGCCTCGCCGATGAGTCCCTCCGGCCACTTCGCCTTGAGCCTCGGCACCGACTATACGATGGCCGCCGTGGCGAAGGCGCGCGCCGTCGTGCTGGAAGTGAATCCGCACGTGCCTTTCACGCATGGCCAGTGTCACGTGCACATTTCCCAGGTCACGGCGCTGGTCGAGAGCGAGGACCCGATCCTGGAAGTCGGCCTGCCGCATATCGGCCCCGTGCAGGAAGCGATCGGCCGCCTCGTCGCCGAGCACATCGAGGATGGGTCCACCCTGCAGATCGGCTACGGCGGCATCCCGGACGCTGTCGTCATGCAGCTTACCGACAAGCGCGACCTCGGCATCCACACGGAAATGATCGGCGACGGCATCCTGAAACTCGTCGAGGCGGGCGCCGTCAACAACCGCCGCAAGACGCTGTTGCCGGGCAAGATGGTGGCGACGTTCGCGCTCGGCTCGCGCCGGCTGTACGAATTCATGCACCAGAACCCGATGCTGGAGATGCACCCGTCGAACTTCACCAACGATCCGTACGTCGCCGGGCAGAACGACAAGCTCGTGTCGATCAACGCCAGCCTGCAGGTCGACCTGCTCGGCCAGTGCGGCAGCGAAAGCATCGGCCACCTGCCTTATTCCGGCACGGGCGGCCAGGTCGATTTCGTGCGCGCCGCCAACCGCTCGCGCGGCGGCAAGTCCTTCATCGTGCTGCCGTCGACGGCCAAGGACGGCACCGTGTCGCGCATCGTGCCGACCTTGTCGCCCGGCACGCACGCCACGACGAGCAAGAACGACGTCAACTATGTCGTCACGGAATGGGGCGTGGCGCAGTTGCGCGGCAAGTCGGCCAAGGCGCGGGCGCAGGCGCTGATCGCGATCGCGCATCCGGATTTCCGGCCGTGGCTGCGCGAGGAGGCCGACCGGATGTGCGTGTTCTGAATCGCGGGCAAAAAAAACGGGACCCGCAGGTCCCGTTTTTTTGCCTCGCGGCCGAATCAGTTGCGCAGATCGAAGCCGGTGCTGCCGGCCTGGTCCAGGCCCAGGGCCCCGGCCGTGCCGCGCACCAGCAGCGCGCGGCGCAGTTCCGCGCGGTCGTCGTCGGCGGCCTGCTGCATCGACTCGATGCGCGGGGCGTCGGTGACTTCGGGGCCGAGGGTATCGGGTGCCCCCATTCTTCCGGTAAAGCTCGTCATGGTTTTCTCCATTTGGTTAGTAAGCTGGCGCGGCTTGTCTAGTCAACAAGACCGCTGATGACGCTACTTTACCGCAGCATCGGCCATCATGTCGCCATCCTTGTTGTTTTTGTACCCATCTTTTTGCTTTTTCGAAATTCGCGACGGGTTTGGCCGGGCCATGCCATCATGGCACTTCCAGGCAACGAAGGAGGATCGATGAAACGAGTGGACGAGATCGGCGCCGACGAACACGTGCGCGGCCCCGCGGACGCTGCCCTGACGGTGGTCAAATATGGCGATTTCCAGTGCCCGTACTGCGCGCGCGCCCACCAGGCGCTGCGCGAACTGGACGCACAGTTCGGCGGCATCCGCCTGGTGTACCGCCACCTGCCGCTGGCCAATCTGCACCCGCTGGCCGAGCTGGCGTCGGAAGCGGCCGAGGCCGCCGGCAGCCAGGACCGCTTCTGGGACATGCACGACGCCCTGTACGCGCAGCAGCGCCAGATCTTCGATAAGGAGGACCTCGCCGTGCTGGCGGAGAGCCTGGCCATCGACGTCGACCGCTTCCGCGACGACATCGTGCAGCGGCGCCACCGCCCGCGCGTGCAGCGCGACGCCGAGCGCGCGCACAGCGACGGCGCCACGGGGACGCCGACGTTCTACATCAACGGCGTACGCTACCGCGGCGACTCGGACCGCGCGTCGCTGGAAAGCGCGCTCAGCGAAGCGCTCGGACGCTGAACCGGCGCCGCCGCACGCACCGTCGCGGCCGGCTTCGCATACAGCGCCTGCGGTGCCGTCACCGCGAGCCAGCCGCCGGCCGGCAGCAGGGGCACCAGCAGCAGCGCCACGATGTTGATGATCTTGATCAGCGGGTTCACGGCCGGACCCGCCGTATCCTTGTACGGGTCGCCGACCGTGTCGCCCGTGACGGCGGCCTTGTGCGCGTCCGAGCCCTTGCCGCCGTAGTGGTTGTCCTCGATGTATTTCTTGGCGTTGTCCCAGGCGCCGCCGCCCGTCGTCATCGAGATCGCCACGAACAAGCCGGTGACGATCGTCCCCATCAGCATGCCGCCCAGCGCGGCCGGCCCCAGCAACATGCCGACGAGCACCGGCACGATCACGGGCAGCAGCGACGGCAGGATCATCTCGCGGATCGCGGACGCCGTCAGCATGTCGACGGCGCGGTCGTATTCCGGCTTGCCGGTACCTGCCATGATGCCGACGATGTCGCGGAACTGGCGCCGCACTTCCAGCACGACGGCGCCCGCCGCCCGCCCCACCGCTTCCATCGCCAGCGCGCCGAACAGGTACGGCACGAGGCCGCCGATGAACAGGCCGACGATCACCATCGGGTTCGACAGCTCGAACGCGACGTGGGTACCGTGCGCATCGAGCGCGTGCGTGTAGTCGGCGAACAGCACGAGCGCGGCGAGGCCCGCTGAGCCGATCGCATAGCCCTTGGTGACGGCCTTGGTCGTGTTGCCGACGGCGTCCAGCGGGTCGGTGACGGCGCGCACGTGCTCGGGCATGCCGCTCATCTCGGCGATGCCGCCGGCGTTGTCCGTGATCGGTCCGTACGCATCGAGCGCGACGATGATGCCGGCCATCGACA
>Ga0308166_1004660_pt1 | contig 10836 bp, 12 predicted proteins | sample PhyCR2_2_FD_202137 | JGI IMG/M metagenome (GOLD analysis project Ga0308166, IMG submission 202137) | Phyllosphere microbial communities from UC Gill Tract Community Farm, Albany, California, United States - DLSLCC.R2 | ecosystem: Host-associated > Plants > Phyllosphere > Unclassified | place... | reverse complement strand
CTTGCGCTTCCGATCTCTCGTTAGCGGGAGGCGAATTCTACAGCGTTAATCGCTGCTGTCAACACCTCTTTTTCTCCGCTTTCGACCGAGAAGATCGAACCGTTAAAAGAGCCAAACATCACCGCTCTTTCAACTCCTTCCAGGCTTCGATGATCTGAAACAAGCCGCTGCCGAAAACTGCGTAACTCATTGAATCTCAAAGAGTTTTCCGTTTCGACTGCGCCGGAAGTGGGGCGAATTATAGACCTCTGGAATTCGCCGTCAACCCCCAATTTCAAATTTATTCAGATTTCAGCGTAATACGTGCAAAAGCCTTCTTGCCGGCCTGACAAACGTGAGTCGCTCCCAGTGCATATATAAAGGAGCGATCAACCACCTCACCATCAACACGCACCCCGCCAGCCGCCAACAGATCTCGCGCCGCCGCTGAGTTCTTCACCAAGCCAGCCTTATTAAGGACGGCAGCGATTGGCATATCCTCAACCGAAGACAGTTCGATCTCAGGCAAGTCATCTGGAAGCTCGCCATCCTTCATGCGGTTGCCGGCGCCTCGGTGAGCATTCGCCGCAGCCTCCTCACCATGGAAGCGCGCAACGATTTCTTCAGCCAGCTTGATTTTGATGTCGCGTGGATTCGCCCCAGCTTCAACGTCAGCCCGGAAGGCGTTGATCTCATCCATCGAGCGAAAGCTGAGCAACTCAAAGTAACGCCACATCAGCGCATCCGGGATGGAAACCAGCTTGCTGTACATGACGCCTGGCGCTTCTTGGATACCGACATAGTTGCCCAGCGACTTGGACATCTTCTTCACGCCATCCAGACCTTCCAGCAATGGCATGGTCAGAATGCACTGGGCTTCCTGGCCATAACCACGCTGCAACTCGCGACCCATCAGCAGGTTGAATTTCTGATCGGTACCGCCCAGCTCGACATCGGCGCGCAGAGCGACCGAGTCATAACCCTGGACGAGCGGATAGAGGAACTCGTGAATAGCGATCGGTTGGTTGGTGGTATAGCGCTTGTCGAAGTCATCGCGCTCGAGCATGCGAGCGACGGTGTATTGCGAAGTCAGGCGAATGAAATCCGCTGGCCCCATCTTGTCCATCCAGGTGGAGTTGAAGGCAACTTCGGTTTTCGCCGGATCAAGGATTTTGAAAACCTGAGTCTTGTAGGTCTCAGCATTTTCCAGAACCTGCTCACGCGTCAGTGGCGGACGCGTGGCGCTCTTGCCACTCGGATCACCGATCATCCCGGTGAAGTCACCTATAAGGAAGATCACCTGGTGCCCCAGCTCCTGGAACTGACGCAGCTTATTAATAAGCACGGTATGACCAAGATGCAGATCCGGAGCGGTAGGGTCGAAACCAGCCTTGATACGCAGCGGCTGGCCGCGCTTGAGCTTTTCGACCAGCTCGGACTCGACCAACAGTTCTTCCGCACCACGTTTAATCAGCGCTAGCTGCTCTTCAACCGACTTCATAACAGACCCGCAAGGCTCAGATTCAAAGGGAACCAACCATACAAGAACGCGCACCAATTACAAGTTTTGCCCGGCGCACGGACACCAATCCACAGACCCTAGGTCTGCAGACTTGCTTCAGCGATGATTTGGTTATATTTTATACAGTTATTTCATCTTCATCATGTCATTCATCTTTTCCAATTCATCTATTTCAAAGTCAAAAATTACCTATGACCACAGAACCGTCTAAAGCGCCCCCGCTTTACCCGAAGACCCACCTGCTCGCCGCAAGTGGAATCGCCGCCCTTCTCAGCCTGGCGCTGCTGGTATTCCCCTCCAGCGATGTTGAAGCCAAAAAGACGACTCTGAGTCTTGAACTGGAAAGTCCTGCTGAACAACTGACACAAGATCAAGACGCTGCTGATGCGGCTCAAGCCACAAACGAGCCCGTAGCTTCGCCGTTCGCACAAATCGAAAACAGCGACGAAAACGCCGCGCAAACCGCTGAAACCGCGCCAGCACCTGTAGCCCCTGCTGAGAAACCAAAAGAGCCTGGGCACCGTGAAGTCGTGGTTTCCAAAGGCGATACGCTGTCTACCCTGTTTGAAAAAGTCGGCCTACCGGCAGCCTCCGTGCACGAAATACTGGCAAGCGACAAGCAAGCCAAGCAGTTCAGCCAACTCAAGCGCGGTCAGAAACTCGAATTCGAACTCAGCCCGGAAGGCCAACTGACCAGCCTGCACAGTAAGGTCAGCGACGTTGAAACCATCACCCTGACCAAGAATGACAAGGGTTATTCGTTCAACCGAGTGACTGCCAAGCCAACCGTTCGCACTGCCTACGTCCACGGTGTCATCAACAGCTCACTGTCGCAGTCCGCGGCCCGCGCCGGCCTTTCTCACAGCATGACCATGGATATGGCCAGCGTCTTTGGCTACGACATCGATTTCGCGCAGGACATTCGTCAGGGTGATGAATTCGATGTGATCTACGAGCAGAAAGTCATCAACGGCAAGGCGGTCGGCACCGGCCCGATCCTGTCGGCGCGCTTCACCAACCGCGGGAAGACTTACACCGCTGTTCGCTACACCAACAAACAAGGCAACAGCAGCTATTACACTGCCGATGGCAACAGCATGCGCAAGGCTTTCATCCGCACGCCGGTTGACTTCGCCCGCATCAGCTCGAAGTTCTCCATGGGCCGCAAGCACCCGATCCTCAACAAGATCCGCGCGCACAAAGGTGTCGACTACGCAGCGCCGCGAGGCACGCCGATCAAGGCTGCCGGTGACGGCAAAGTGTTGCTGGCCGGTCGTCGTGGTGGTTACGGCAACACCGTGATCATTCAGCACGGCAACACTTACCGTACGCTCTATGGCCATATGCAGGGCTTTGCCAAAGGCGTGAAAACCGGTGGCAGCGTCAAGCAAGGTCAAGTCATTGGCTATATCGGTACAACTGGCCTTTCCACCGGCCCGCATTTGCACTATGAGTTCCAGGTCAACGGCGTTCACGTCGATCCGCTGGGCCAGAAGCTGCCAATGGCCGATCCGATCGCCAAGTCCGAACGCGCGCGCTTCCTCGCGCAGAGCCAGCCGCTGATGGCGCGCATGGATCAAGAGAAGGCCACCATGCTGGCCTCGAGCAAGCGCTAAGCCATGACCCTGTATATCGGTGTGATGTCCGGAACCAGTCTCGACGGGCTGGACATCGCCCTGATCGAGCAGACCTCGGCGATCAAACTGATCGCCACCCACTACCTGCCAATGCCTGACTCCCTGCGCGCCGAGCTGCTTGGCTTGTGCGCCAGCGGCCCCGACGAGATCGCCCGCTCGGCGATTGCCCAGCAACACTGGGTCGAACTTGCCGCGTCGGGCATTCACGCCCTCCTCGCGCAACAACAACTCAAGCCTGATGCCATCCGTGCTATCGGTAGCCACGGTCAGACCATTCGCCATGAGCCGGCGCGCGGGTTTACCGTGCAGATCGGTAATCCAGCCCTGCTGACTGAGTTGACCGGTATTACCGTCGTCAGTGATTTCCGCAGTCGCGATGTCGCAGCGGGTGGCCAAGGTGCGCCTCTGGTGCCAGCCTTTCATGAAGCGTTGTTTGAAGAGCGTAGCGGTAACCAGGCCGTCTTGAATGTCGGCGGATTCAGCAATCTCAGCCTGATTGAGCCGAACAAACCTGTAGCCGGTTTCGACTGCGGCCCGGGGAATGTTCTGATGGACGCCTGGATTCACCGGCAACGGGGCGAGAACTATGACCGGGACGGCAAATGGGCTGCGACCGGCAAGGTTGAACCAGCCCTGCTCAAGGCGCTGCTCAGCGACCCGTTCTTCGTCACCAAAGGCCCGAAAAGTACCGGCCGGGAAGTCTTCAATCTGCCATGGCTGGAACAGCATCTATCGCGTCTGCCGACTTTCGCTGCCGAAGACGTTCAGGCCACCCTGCTCGAACTTACGGCGCTGACCATCGTCGAGTCGCTACAAAACGCTCAATCGGGTACTCAGGAACTGCTGGTCTGTGGCGGCGGCGCGCACAACGCCACGCTGATGAAACGTCTGGCGGACCTGCTGCCAAATACCCAAGTCGCCAGCACCGCAACTCACGGGGTTGATCCGGATTGGGTGGAAGCCATGGCCTTCGCCTGGCTCGCCCATTGCTGCCTGGAAGGCATCGCCGCCAATCGGCCAAGCGTCACCGGCGCTCGCGGCCTGCGCGTACTCGGCGCCATCTACCCGGCCTAAACTTCAGATACAAAAACGCCGCGGAACCGAAAGGCTCTGCGGCGTTTTGTTGTGTGCGGTGAAGCGCGATCAGATCGAGAACGACGACCCGCAACCACAAGTCGTTGTGGCATTCGGGTTCTTGATCACGAAGCGCGAACCTTCCAGACCTTCCTGGTAATCCACCTCGGCACCGGCCAGGTACTGAAAGCTCATCGGATCGACCACCAGGCTCACGCCTTCGCGCTCGACGATGGTGTCGTCATCGGCCACGTCCTCATCGAAGGTGAAACCGTATTGAAACCCTGAACAACCGCCGCCCGTAACAAATACGCGCAGCTTCAAGCGATCATTCCCCTCTTCATCGACCAGGCTCTTCACCTTGTGCGCAGCACCTTGAGTGAATTGCAAAGCCGTGGGGGTGAAGGATTCGACGCTCATGCTGACTATCTCCCGGCGTTACGCCGCCATAATGCGTGATGACGCGCATTATCCGCTTGTCCTAGAAAATTGGTCAACTATTAGAGGAGCAGCGGCAAGCTTCAAGCGGTGAGCTTCAAGCTTGCCTCTGATCTCTTGTAGCTTGTGGCTTGTGGCTTGAAGCTCGTAGCTGCTTTTAAGGCAGCATGCCGGCGTGTGACAGGCCGAAGCGCTCGTCCAGTCCGAACAGAATGTTCATGTTCTGCACCGCCTGGCCCGAGGCGCCCTTGACCAGATTGTCGATCACCGAGAGCACGACCACCAGATCGCCATCCTGTGGACGATGCACGGCGATGCGGCAGACGTTAGCGCCGCGCACGCTACGGGTTTCCGGGTGGCTGCCGGCTGGCATGACATCGACGAATGGTTCGTTGGCATAGCGCTTTTCGAACAGTGCCTGCAGATCAACCGAGCGATCCGCTACTGTCGCGTAGAGCGTGGAGTGAATACCGCGAATCATCGGCGTCAGGTGCGGGACGAAGGTCAGGCCGACATCCTTGCCCGCCGCGCGACGCAGGCCCTGGCGAATTTCCGGCAGATGACGATGACCTTTTACCGCATAGGCCTTCATGCTTTCCGACGTCTCGGAGTACAAAGAACCAACAGCCGCACCACGCCCGGCACCACTGACACCGGATTTGCAGTCGGCGATCAAACGCGATGCGTCGGCCAGACCTGCTTCCAGCAACGGCAGGAAACCCAATTGCGTAGCGGTCGGATAGCAACCCGGCACCGCGATCAGGCGCGCTTTCTTGATCTGCTCGCGATTGACTTCCGGCAGACCATAGACCGCTTCGTCCAGCAATTGCGGTGCGCCGTGTGGCTGGCCGTACCACTTGGCCCATTCATCAGCATCTTGCAGACGGAAGTCAGCGGACAGGTCGATGACCTTGGTGCCCGCCGCCAGCAGCTCGCCTGCCAAGGCGTGAGCCACGCCGTGTGGCGTGGCGAAGAAAACCACATCGCAGGCGCCAAGGGTTTTCACGTCCGGCACGCTGAACGCCAGCCCGTCATAGTGACCGCGCAGGTTCGGGTACATGTCAGCCACGGCCAGACCGGCCTCGGATCGGGAAGTGATGACGACCACTTCTGCCTGCGGATGCTGTGCCAACAGACGCAGCAGTTCGACACCGGTGTAACCCGTGCCGCCGACGATACCGACCTTGACCATAAACCTGCCCTCAACGAACCCACTGGAAAGCCGTCGATAATAGGGGCCGCGCGCGCCTGCGACAACCGCCAAGGTGACGCGCGGACGCTCAAGCCTCTACTATCTGGCTACCGTGAATGAGGGAATAACCAAAAATGCTCTATCTATGGCTCAAAGCGTTTCACATTGTCAGCGTCGTCTGCTGGTTTGCCGGGCTGTTTTACTTGCCGCGCCTGTTCGTTTACCACGCGCAAAGCACCGACACGATCAGCCAGGAACGCTTCAGCGTCATGGAGCGCAAGCTGTATCGCGGCATCATGGGCCCGGCGATGATCGCCACGCTGATCTTCGGTGGCTGGCTGATCTACCTTAATCCATCAATCTTCAGCCAGGGCGGCTGGATTCACGCAAAACTGACTCTGGTCGTTCTGCTGATCGGTTACCACCATATGTGCGGCGCGCAGGTCAAACGCTTTGCCCGTGGCGAAAACACCCGCAGCCATGTCTTTTATCGCTGGTTCAATGAAGTGCCGGTTCTGATATTGCTGGCTATCGTAATTCTGGTCGTGGTCAAGCCGTTCTAACTTCAACCAATACAGATCCTCGGGGTGTTCTCAATGTCGCTGCCCGCTCTGCTCGAACAACGTCTGCGTCTGCCCGTCGTGGCGGCGCCGATGTTTCTGATCTCCAATCCGGAACTGGTGCTCGCCTGCTGCCGCAACGGCGTGGTCGGCAGCTTTCCGGCGCTGAACCAACGCGAAAGCAGTGGGTTCAAGGCCTGGCTGGAACAGATCGAAGCGGGCCTGGCGACGCTGGATAATCCGGCCCCTTATGCGGTGAACCTGATTGTTCATCACAGCAACCCGCGTCTGCAGGCGGATCTGGACATCTGCGTCGAGCACAAGGTGCCGATCGTGATCACCAGCCTCGGCGCGGTGAAGGAACTGGTCGACGCAGTACACAGCTACGGCGGCCTGGTGTTTCACGACGTGACCACGCGACGCCATGCCGAGAAAGCCGCTGAAGCCGGTGTCGACGGGCTCATTGCCGTTGCGGCCGGTGCTGGCGGGCATGCCGGCACCTGGAGCCCGTTTGCGCTGATTGCCGAGATCCGTGAGCTCTTCGACAAGACACTCTTGCTTGCAGGATGTCTGAACCACGGCCATGAGATTCTCGCCGCACAGTTGCTCGGTGCGGATTTGGCCTACTTCGGTACGCGATTTATCGGCACCACCGAAAGTCACGCGCCTGACGCTTATAAAGAGATGCTGCTGACAGCCAAGGCTGCCGACATCATTCATACTCCAGCGGTGTCGGGAGTGCCGGCCAGTTTCATGCGCCAGAGCCTGGAGGCGGCCGGTTTCGACATGGCGGCACTGCAAGGCAAGGGCGAGGTCAATTTCGGCGACAAGCTCAAGCCGATCAACGATGAAGCCAAAGCCTGGAAGACCGTATGGTCGGCGGGTCAGGGTGTTGGCCAGATTGGTGATCTGCCAAGCGTGGATCAGTTGATCGCGCGGCTCGACGTTGAATATCGTCAAGCCCAAGCGCGCGCTGCACAGTTGCCACAACGCTGGCCGCGCTGAAAAACATATCTGGCCAGTCCTGATCAGACTGGCTGCCAAATGAATCGCGACAAGGATGCCTCGGCCATGAGCGACACCCGTTACAAGATCGTCTTCGATGGCGCGCTACAGCCCGGCGTCGACCTCACCACCGCCAAACTGAATCTGGCGGATCTGTTCAAAAGCGATGTGGCCGCCATCGAGCGCCTGTTCTGTGGCCGCACCGTCGCCCTCAAACGTGATCTGTCCCACAGCGATGCCCAGACGTATCTGCAGGCATTGAAAAAAACCGGGATCGATGCGCGGATCGAAGCGGAAACCGCCATCGAGCTGAATCTCGCGGATGTCCACGATAACCCTGCAGCGGTGGTGGAACCGGACTCGCCTTACGCCCCACCCCGCGCCAATGTCGGTGAAGCTCTGCCGCCATTCGCCACGCTCAAGCCATTCAGCGTCGAAGGCCGGATCGGTCGCCTGCGCTTTCTGGCCTGGACCATGGTCTTGAGCCTGGTGACCCTGCCCATCGTCGGCGTGTTTGCTTTAATTGCGTTGGGACTGGTCAGCGGCGACTCGACTACCGGCCTGATCCTCGGCGGCATTCTGGCGGTCTTCCTGTTCCTCGGCTTCATGATCGTCAGCATTCTGTTCAGCGTTCAGCGCCTGCACGATATCGGCTGGTCGGGCTGGCTGTGGTTGTTGAATCTGGTGCCGTTCGTGGGCAGTTTTTTCCCGCTGGTGATGATGGTCGTACCCGGCAATACCGGCGCCAACCGCTATGGGCCGCCACCACCGCCGAACAGCACGGCGGTCAAAGTGCTGTGCTCGTTGTGGATCGTGTTCTTCGCACTGATTTTTGCCGGAGGCCTTCTTGGCGGCTTCTCGGCTGTGCAGGAAGAATATGAAAGCAATCTGGAGAGCAGCTATGACAGCGGCGCGGTGACCACCGACGAAGTTGAGGTTGTCGAGCCGCCAGCGATTTCCGCCGACGAGGCAGCCGAACCGGCGCAGGCCCCTGTAGACTCTGCGCAAGAATGAACAGCGCTCCTCGCCGTGACAACCGCGTCGCCGGCGCGGAGCTGTTGCGATGGAGAACTGCATGACCCGTTACGCTCTGATCACTGGCGCTTCCAGCGGCATCGGCCTGGCCATGGCCGAAGCGCTGGCCCGGCGCGGCCGCAGCCTGATTCTGGTGGCACGACAGCGTGATCAGCTGGAAAGTATCGCCATCGAGCTGACCCAGCGTTTCGATGTCGAAGTATTGTTTCGTGCCTGCGATCTCGGCGAACCGTTGCGCCTGTCGGGCTTTTTGCTGGAGCTGGAAGAAGGCGACCGGCAGATCGATCTGCTGGTCAATTGCGCAGGCATCGGCACCTGCGGACCATTCCTCGCGCAGGACTGGATGACCGAGCAGGACCTCATCGAGGTCAATATCCTCGCCCTCACACGCCTCTGCCATGCGGTGGGTAACAGCATGGCGCTGCTGGGTGGCGGGCAGATCCTCAATGTCGCCTCGGTGGCTGCGTACAGCCCCGGCCCATGGATGAGCACGTACTACGCCAGCAAAGCCTATGTGCTGCATTTTTCCGAAGCCCTGCGCGTGGAGCTCAAACAAAGCGGCGTGAAAGTCTCCGTGCTGTGCCCTGGCCCGACGCGCACACCGTTCTTCCGTACCGCACAGATGACTAGCGAAAAGATCGAAAGCAGCCACTCGCTGATGAGTCCGGAAGAAGTGGCACTGCATGCCGTGCGCGCACTGGATAAAAACCGCGCCATCATCATTCCGGGACGACGCAACCGCTGGCTGGCGTTCCTGCCGCGACTGGGTTCGCGCTGGCTTAACCGGACGATTGTCGGCATGGTCAACAAAGCTTACTGCCCCCGCTAGAAACACGACTTCGAAGCGGTACACTCGATTCAGCCCAACTCAACGGAGAAACAGCAGTGGATACTCTGTTCACCAAGATCATCAACCGGGAAATCCCGGCGAAGATCATTTACGAGGACGACCAGGTTCTGGCCTTCCACGACATCGCCCCCCAGGCTCCGGTGCACTTTCTGGTGATCCCGAAAAAACCGGTGCGCACGCTCAACGACCTGACCGAAGACGACAAGGCGCTGGCCGGGCACATTCTGTTCACCGCGCAGCGTCTAGCGCTGGAACTGGGTTGCGAAGAAGGCTTCCGCGTGGTGATGAACTGCAATGAACTTGGCGGGCAGACTGTCTATCACATCCATATGCACGTGCTGGGGCAGCGCCAGATGAACTGGCCGCCGGGCTGATTGGCGACAACCAATTGTGGGAGCGAGCCTGCTCGCGAAGGCGCCGATACATTCAACACTTCAGTAGCCGATAATCCGCTTTCGCGAGCAGGCTCGCTCCCACAAAAAACCTGACCGCGCAGCAAGTGACCCAGCGCAAACCCTCGCCGGCCGATTCGGTTAAACTGGCCGCCGAGATTCTTCCCGGAGGTCAGCATGACTACCCAACGTCACTACTCGCCCATAGACCGTCTGCTGCTGCAAGCCGATGCCGCGATGCGCACCCTGTTGCCCTTCAGTGGCCAGCCGTACCGCCCGTCGCCAGCGATTCTGCAGCCGGATACGCAGATGAGCGATGAAGACACCCGCCACGTCGCCGGTCTGATGCGCATCAACCATACCGGCGAAGTCTGCGCCCAGGCGCTGTATCAGGGACAGGCGCTGACCGCCAAGTTGCCGCAGGTACGCGAAGCCATGGAGCACGCGGCTGAAGAAGAGATCGATCATCTGGTCTGGTGCGAGCAGCGCATCCATCAGTTGGGCAGCCACACCAGCGTGCTGAATCCACTGTTCTACGGCATGTCGTTCGGTATCGGCGCGGTCGCAGGACTGATCAGCGACAAGGTCAGTCTAGGGTTCGTAGCGGCGACCGAGCATCAGGTCTGCAAGCACTTGAACGAACATCTGGAGCAATTGCCGGCCGAGGACGAAAAGTCCCGGGCAATTCTCGAGCAGATGCGCATCGATGAAGAACACCATGCGGAAAGTGCGTTGGATGCGGGCGGGTTTCGTTTTCCGGCGCCGGTCAAGTTCGGGATGAGCTTGTTGGCCAAGGTGATGACCAAGAGTACTTATCGGATCTGAGATCTGTGTCGGTGCTGATGACCTCTTCGCGAGCAGGCTCGCTCCCACAGGGGTTTTGTCTGAAGCATGAAAAAGGCGACCAGGAGGTCGCCTTTTTTGTGTCCGGGAATCTTAGGTCGGCATGTTGCGCGCGTAGAAGATTTCCAGCATTTCGTGTTTCACACGGTCGGTCACCTGGGCACGCTGCTCGGGCGAGAGGTTGCTGGTGGCGTCGCCGAACAGGTAGTTGTCCAGTTCGAAGTTCTTCAGCAGCATTTTGGTGTGGAACAGGTTTTCCTGGTACACGTTCACGTCGGTCATCTGGTACGCGTCGCGGGTGTCTTCGGA
>Ga0308166_1004659_pt1 | contig 10838 bp, 7 predicted proteins | sample PhyCR2_2_FD_202137 | JGI IMG/M metagenome (GOLD analysis project Ga0308166, IMG submission 202137) | Phyllosphere microbial communities from UC Gill Tract Community Farm, Albany, California, United States - DLSLCC.R2 | ecosystem: Host-associated > Plants > Phyllosphere > Unclassified | place... | reverse complement strand
TTTCGTGAGTCGCATAAGCGTTGATCGTTTATCGCAATTCTCACTGAAACCAAGCATCGAAAGGGTTTGAATGGCAAGCACAACAGTTGCCCAACTCGCTGGCGAATTGAACCGTAGCGCATCAGCGCTCCTGGAACAATTGCAAGCCGCGGGCGTGCAAAAGGCGACGCCGGAAGACGTCATCACCGAATCGGACAAGACCCGACTGCTCGACTATCTCAAGCGAGCACACGGCAGCGCCGAGGATGGCGCGCGCAAGAAGATCACGATCACCAAACGCGAAACCAGCGAAATCCGCCAAGCGGATGCCACCGGCAAGACGCGTACCGTGCAAGTGGAAGTTAAGAAGAAGCGCGTGCTGGTCAAGCGTGATGAGCCGAACGCGGCACAGGCTGAATCGGAGGCCGCAGAAGCTGCACCGGTGGTCGATGCCGAGGAAGTTGCGCGTCGCGAGGAAGAACAGCGCCGCCAGGCCGAATTGCTAGCCCGGCAGGAAGCCGAGCTGAAGGCGCGCCAGGAAGCGATGGAGCGCGAGGAGGCTGAGCGTCGCGCCCGCCAGGAAGCAGCGGAAGCCGAGCAGAAACGCCAGGCTGAACTTGCTGCCAAGAAGGCGGAAGAAGAAGCCGTTGCAGCCCGCGCTGCCGCTGAAGCGTCGGACGAAGCCCCGCGCCGCAAGGCCGAGGAAGACGCCGCACGTCTGGCAACCGAGCGCGAAGCCGCGCAGAAGGCTGCTGACGAAGCGCGCGTTGCTGCCGACAAGATCAAGGCCGAGGAAGACGCCGCTCGCAAGCGTCGCGAAGCTGCTGAAGCCGAAGCCCGCGCCATCCGCGAGATGATGAGCGCCCCGGCTCGTGTGCTGAAGACGCCCGCCGAGCGTAAGGCTGAAGAGGTCAAAAAGGCCGAGCAGTTGGGCACGCTGCACAAGCCGGTCAAGCCGGCTGGCGAAGCACGCCCGGCTGCGGCTACCAAGAAGCCGGCTGCTCCGGCACCTGCCGCTGCTGCACCGAGTTCGCCTACGGGTGACAAGAAGGGCGGTCGTGGCAAGTCGGGTTGGCAAGACGACAACCGTGGTGGCAAGCGTGGTGGCCTGAAGACGCGCGGCGACACCGGCGGCGGTGCCGACGGTTGGCGCTCCGGCTCCAAGGGCGGCCGTAACCGCCATGGCGACGACAACCGCAATGCCTTCCAGGCACCGACCGAGCCGGTCGTGCGTGAGGTGCATGTGCCGGAAACCATCTCTGTGGCCGATCTGGCGCACAAGATGTCAGTCAAGGCCGCCGAAGTCATCAAGCAGATGATGAAGCTTGGCCAGATGGTCACGATCAACCAAGTGCTGGACCAGGAGACCGCGATGATCGTGGTCGAAGAAATGGGCCACCAGGCGGTCGCGGCCAAGCTGGATGATCCGGAAGCGCTGCTGATTGGCGGCGTGGAAGAACCGACGAATGCCGAGGCAGAAACCCGTCCGCCGGTCGTGACCGTCATGGGTCACGTTGACCACGGCAAGACCTCGCTGCTGGACTACATCCGTCGTGCCAAGGTTGCGGCAGGCGAAGCCGGCGGCATCACGCAGCACATCGGCGCATATCACGTCGAAACCGATCGCGGCGTCATCACCTTCCTGGACACTCCGGGTCACGAGGCCTTCACGGCTATGCGTGCACGTGGTGCCAAGGCAACCGACATCGTGATTCTGGTGGTGGCTGCCGACGACGGCGTCATGCCGCAGACGAAGGAAGCCATCGCCCATGCGAAGGCGGCCAAGGTGCCCATCGTGGTGGCGATCACCAAGGTCGACAAGCCCGAAGCCAACCCCGACCGGGTCAAGCAGGAGCTGGTGGCTGAGAGCGTGATTCCGGAAGAGTACGGCGGCGATGTGCCATTCGTGCCGGTATCCGCCAAGACTGGCGAAGGTATCGACAGCCTGCTCGAAAACGTGCTGCTGCAGGCCGAAGTGCTGGAACTGAAGGCGCCGGTCAATGCGCCGGCCAAGGGCCTGGTGGTGGAAGCGCAGTTGGACAAGGGCAAGGGTCCGATCGCTACGGTGCTCGTGCAGAGCGGTACGCTCAAGCGCGGCGACGTGGTGCTCGCGGGCACGGCCTATGGTCGCGTGCGCGCCATGCTGGACGAAAACGGCAAGCCGGCCAAGGAAGCTGGCCCGTCGATCCCGGTGGAAATCCAGGGTCTGTCGGAAGTGCCGGGCGCCGGCGAAGAAGTGCTGGTGCTGCCGGACGAGCGCAAGGCACGCGAAATCGCGCTGTTCCGCCAAGGCAAGTTCCGTGACGTGAAGCTGGCGCGCCAACAGGCTGCCAAGCTGGAAAACATGCTGGAACAGATGAGCGAAGGCGATGTGAAGTCGCTGCCGCTGATCATCAAGGCAGACGTTCAGGGTTCGCAGGAAGCATTGGTGCACTCGCTGCAGAAACTGTCGACCGACGAAGTGCGCGTACAAGTTGTGCACGCCGCCGTGGGTGGCATCACCGAGTCGGACGTCAACCTGGCAACCGCGTCGAAGGCCGTCATCATCGGCTTCAATACGCGGGCCGATGCGGGCGCACGTAAGCTGGCCGAGCATCAGGGCATCGACATCCGCTACTACAACATCATCTATGACGCTGTGGATGAGGTGAAGGCGGCGATGTCGGGCATGCTCTCGCCGGAAAAGCGCGAAGAGACGACGGGCCTTGTCGAGGTACGCCAAGTCTTCCACGTGCCGAAGGTTGGCGCCGTCGCCGGCTGTATGGTGCTGGACGGTTTCGTCAAGCGCAATTCGCTGGTGCGGGTGCTGCGTGCGAACGTGGTTATCTTCTCGGGCGAACTCGATTCACTCAAGCGCTTCAAGGACGATGTGAAGGAAGTGAAGCAAGGCTTCGAGTGCGGCCTGTCGATCAAGAACTTCAACGACGTTCAAGAAGGCGATCAACTCGAGGTCTACGAGATCACCGAGGTGGCGCGTACGCTGTAATACGTTAGCCGGACGCTTCGGTGTCCGGCTCGACTTTGCGACGGTGGCCCGGGCGCGTCCCGCGCCACCGTTTTGTCTTTTTGGGCCGCGCCGGCGTGTGCTGGTGGCGCCCATGTGAGGAACACACTATGCCGAAGAAATCGGGATCGGCCGCTGGCCGCAACGTGCGCATCGCCGATCAGATCCAGCGTGATCTGGCCGAATTGATCCAGCGCGAAATCAAGAACCCGGCGATGGGCCTGGTGACGCTGCAATCCGTGACGCTCACGCCTGACTACGCGCACGCCAAAATCTACTTTACGGTGCTAGGTGCTGAGCCGGAAGTTGCCGGCGCCATTCTGAACGAGAAGGCGGGCTACCTGCATTCACTGTTGTTCAAGCGCCTGCACATCCACACGGTGCCGACACTGCATTTCCACTTTGATGGTTCGGTCGAGCGCGGTATCGAGATGTCGCGTCTGATCGATGAGGCCAACGCCACGCGTGCCAAAGACGATTGAAATGGCCGAGCAACATGTGCCCGCGCCACAAAAGCCACCGCGCCGCGATGTGCATGGCGTGCTGCTGCTGGACAAGCCGATCGGCTGGTCGAGCAACGATGCGCTGATTCGCGCTAAGCGCCTGCTGTGGGCAAAGAAGGCGGGGCATACCGGCACGCTCGATCCGCTGGCTACGGGCTTGCTGCCGCTGTGCTTTGGTGAGGCGACCAAGTTTTCGCAGGATTTGCTCGATGCAGACAAGACGTACGAAACCGTCGTGCGTCTTGGTATCAAGACGAGTACCGCAGACGCGGAAGGCGAGGTGTTGAACGAGCGCCCGGTATCGGTCACGCCCGAGCAACTGCAGGCAGCCATCGCGCGCTTTGTCGGCGAGATCGACCAGGTGCCGCCGATGCACTCTGCGCTGAAGAAGGACGGCAAGCCCTTGTACGAGTACGCGCGTGCGGGTCAGACCGTGGAACGCGCTGCGCGGCGGGTAACGATTCACGCGATCGATGTGCTGGCGACGGATCTAGAGTCGACGGAGCCGACGATCACGTTGCGCGTGTCATGCAGCAAGGGAACGTACATCCGCACGTTGGGTGAAGACATTGGCGAGGCGCTGGGCTGCGGCGGGCATCTGGTTGCGCTGCGTCGCACGCAGGTCGGCAACCTGACACTGAACGGCGCCGTGACGCTCGAATCGCTGGATGCAGCCCCTGAAGATGCCCGCGCCGCATTGCTGGCGCCAGTCGATGCGCTGTTGCAGACGCTGCCGCGTGTGGAGTTGGATGCGGAAGAGAGCCGCCGCTTCCTGCATGGTCAGCGCTTGCCGTTGCGATTGGCGTTGCCGAACGCAGATCAGGTACGCGTGTACGGCGTGCGTGAGACGATAGAGGCGGGCGCCGCGGCGTCGCTGCTCGGAGTGGCTGCTTGGCAAGATGGTGTGCTGCGACCGGGGCGGCTCGTGCATCTTTAAGCCGATCGACCGGCAAACAAAAAAGCCACGCAGCTACGCGTGGCTTTTTTGTTTGCTCGATGTTGGATCAGTGCGCGCCAGCTGCCGCTTCAGCACCGGCCGCCGACTTCGCCGGCTTGGTCAGCCAGATGAAGACGATCAGCACGATAAACAGCACCGCAGAAATCCAGAAGATATCGTTGGCGCCCAGCATTGCGGCTTGCTGCGAGATCACGCGTTCGATCACGCCATTGGCCTGCAGGTTGGGCATGCCCAGTTGCGTGTACTGGTTGATCGACGACGCATAGGCCGGGTTGTAAGGATTCACGTGCTCGACAAGCTGCGCGTGGTGGAGGGCAGAGCGGTTGTCCCACACCGTGGTCGAGATCGATGCACCGATGCCGCCGAACATGATCCGCACGAAGTTCGACAGACCCGATGCCGCCGGAATCCGCTCGGGAGGCAGGCCTGACAGGATGATCGATGTGAGCGGGATGAAGAACATCGCCATGGCAGCGCCCTGGATCAGCGTGGGAATCATCAGCGTCCACGTGTCCACTTGCACGGTAAAGCGCGAGCGCATCCAGAACACCAGCGCGAAGGTAACGAACGCCGTGGTCGCCACCCAGCGTGCATCCATCTTCGGCAGGTTCTTGCCGATCACGGGCGACAGGATGATGGCGAAGATACCCACCGGCGCCATGATCAGGCCCGCATCCGTGGCGGTGTAGCCCACGATGGTCTGCAGCCATAGCGGCAGGATCACCAGGTTGCCGAAGAACAGTCCGTACGCCACCGAGATGGCAACGACCCCCGCGCTGAAGTTGCGGCCCTTGAACAGCGTCAGGTCCACCACGGGGTGATCTTCGGTCAGCTCCCACACCAGGAAGAACGCGAAGCCCACGATGGCAACGACCGTCAGCACCACAACCTCGGTCGAATTGAACCAGTCGAGTTCTTTGCCGCGATCGAGCATCAACTGAAGCGAGCCCACCCACAGGATCAATAGCGCCAGGCCGATCTTGTCGATCGGCAGCAAGCGTGTCGGCGATTCACGGTCCCTGTAGATGACCCACGTTGCGTACGCAGCCAGGATGCCCACCGGGATGTTGATGTAGAAGATCCACGGCCAGCTCATATTGTCTGAGATCCAGCCGCCGAAGATCGGCCCCATGATCGGCGCGACCAGCGTGGTCATGCCCCATAGCGCCAATGCCATCGAGCTTTTGGCGGGCGGATATGTCGACAGCAGCAGCGATTGCGACAGTGGAATCATCGGGCCTGCCACAGCGCCCTGGATGATCCGGGCGGCGATCAGCATGCCCATATTGGGCGCCAGTCCGCACGCCCACGACGACAGTACGAACAGCAGAATGGACGTGACGAACAGGCGCACCTGCCCGAAACGCTGCGTCAGCCACCCCGTGAGCGGCACCGAGATGGCGTTGGCAACCGCAAACGAGGTGATGACCCACGTGCCCTGGTTCGGGGCCACGCCCAGGTCGCCCGAAATTGCCGGGATCGACACGTTGGCGATGGACGAATCCAGCACGTTCATGAAGGTGGCCAGCGACAGCGCGACCGTACCGATCGCCAGTTTGGCGCCAGTCAGTGGCTGCAGCGGCTTGGGCGCGGCGGTTGCCATGCGTCAGACCTTGGGTGCGGGTTGCGAAGCGCGCGGACTCGTTGCAGCCGGCACGTTGGTGGCGGCCGGTGCATTAGCGCCGCCGCGGCCGGCGTTGGCGGTGATGATGCTGGCAATGACCTGGTCGGCGTCTTTTCCGGCCTGGTCGTACACCGTCGTTTGCAGCGGCGAAGCCGTCGGCGCGGTGGCCAGGCTTTGACCACCTTCGTCATGGATGTCGACCTTGGCTTCCATCGACAGGCCCACGCGCAGCGGATGGTCCTTCAGTTCCTTCGGGTCGAGCGACACGCGCACCGGCAGGCGTTGCACCACCTTGATCCAGTTGCCAGTAGCGTTCTGTGCCGGCAGCAGCGAGAACGCCGAGCCCGTACCCGCCGAGAAACCCACCACCTTGCCGTGGTACGTCACGCTGCTGCCATACACGTCGGCCACCAGTTCAACCGGCTGACCCACGCGCATGTGGCGCACCTGGACTTCCTTGAAATTGGCGTCCACCCAGAGCTGGTCCAGAGGCACGATGGCCATCAGCGGCGTGCCCGGCGCGACGCGCTGGCCGACCTGCACCGAACGCTTGGCCACGTAGCCCGTGACCGATGCCGGCAGGCTGGTACGCGCATAGGCGAGGTAAGCCTCGCGGACCTTGGCGGCAGCCTGCAACACGTTCGGGTGACGGTCCAGCGTGGTCTGTTCGGTCAGCACGCGGTTGCCCTGCAGTTGTTCCTTGGCGGCTTCCAGTGCGGATTGGGCAGCCTGCACAGCGGTTTGTGCGTGCGAGATTTCTTCTTGCGACACGGCGCCCGTACCGGCGATCTGCTTGCGGCGGGCCAAGTCGTCCTTCGCCTTGGCGAGATCGCTCTCGCGCATGGCCAGCGTGGCGGTGAATGCGCTGGTGTTCGAGTACAGCGTACGCACCTGGCGCACCGTCTGCGCGAGCGCGGCTTCAGCCTGCTCCAGCGCGACGCGCGCATCGGCACGATCCAGCTCAATCACGGGCTGGCCGGAGGTGACGAGTTGCGTGTCATCGGCGCGAATGGCGACCACGGTGCCTGCCACCTGCGGCGTCACCTGGACCACGTTGCCTTGCACGTAGGCATCGTCGGTCGACTCGAACCAGCGGCCGTACAGGCCCCAGTAGACGCCGTAGCCGACGCCGGCAACCACCAGTGCGGCGGCCAGCGTGGTCAGCATGCGCTTGCGGTTTCCATTGGTATTGCCGTTGCCGGTGGGCGTTGCCGCGGGGGCTGCGGACGGAGCGGCTTGGGGCTTGTTGTCACTCATGATGTTGGCTCGAAAGAATGCGTTGGAACGGTCGGTTCAGTTCAATTCAATTCAGTACAGGTCAGCCATGCGATGCGGTAGCCTCGGGCTTGATGCCGGGGAGGTCTTCTGCCGTATAGCCGCCGCCGAGGGCCTTGATGAGGGCCATCTGCGCATCGAGTCGGCGTGCCTGCAGATCGGTCGCGAGCTTGCGTTGCTGCAACACGGTCGTCTCCGCGTTCAGCACGACCAGTTGTGTACCAAGGCCGGCGCTGTAGCGGGTGCGGGCGAGGCTGTAGGCGCGCTCAGCTTCGCTCAAGGCGGTGCGCTGGATGGCGATCTGCGAGTCGATGCTGTGCAGCGTGGTGATCTGGTCCGCGGTGTCGTGCAGGGCTTCGGTTAGCGTCTGGTTGTAGCTCGCGACAGCGGCGTCATAGTTGGCGTACTTGCCGCGCAGGTTGGCGCGCAGCTTGCCGCCCTGGAAGATCGGGAGCTTGAGCGCCGGACCGATGCCGAGCTGACGCGATGCGCCAAGCAGCAGGTTTTCCGGCGCAATCGAAGCCAGCCCCAGGAATGCGGTCAGGCTGATATCCGGCAGGAACTCCGCCTTGGCGACGTCGATATCCTTCGACGCGGCTTCCACGCGCCAGCGTGCGGCCACGAGATCCGGGCGACGACCGATCAGGTCGATGGTCAGGTTGTTAGGCAGCTTGGGCGTGGCTTGCGCGAGCAGCGTCGGGCGCGTGATCGTGAGGCCGCGGTCCGGGCCCTTGCCCAGCAGCGCGGCCAGTTGGTTGCGTGCCAGCGTGATCTGCTCGTCGACCTGTTCAAATTCCGTCTGCGCGGCGGCCACGTTGGCGCGAGCCTGCGTGGTTTCAACTTGCGTATCGAGCCCCGCACGCAAGCGTTGGCCTGCGAGGTTGGTCAAATCCTTGCGCTGCATGATTGCACGTTCGGCCACGTCGCGCTGCGCGTAGAGCGCGGCCAGCTTTGCGTAGGTGCGTGCCACCGTGGTCGACAGCACCAGTCGCGAAGCCTGGCTTTCCGCTTCCATCGATTTGTCGTCGGACAGCGCAGCTTCCAGCGCGGAGCGATTCTTGCCCCAGAAATCCAGGTCGTAGCTCACGCCAAGCTGGATCTTCGATTCCGTGAACCACCGGCCAGCGAGCGGCGTGCCTTCAAACATGTCGTATTCCGACAGGCGCTGGCGTGTCATGTCGGCATCGAGCCCGACGCTCGGATACAGATTGCCGCGCACCACATCGGCCATCGCACGCGAAGCGCGCACGCGAGCAAAGGCGACTTGCAGGTTCGGGTTGTCCTTGATGGCCTCGTCCACCAGTGCGCGCAGTTGCGGATCGTTGAACTGATCGACCCAGTTCTGCGACGGCCACTGGCCGCCCTGCGAGGGCAACGATTGCGCGCTCGCCAACTGGCCCGGCGTTGTCAGCGTCTGCGTGCTGCGCGAATTGCCGAGGTTTGCGCAACCGGCCAGCACAGCCAGCGTCACGGCGGAAAGCGCCACGCCCAGGCGCGCCGGCCATTGCGCGCGCGGACTGCCGGCGCGGCTTAGGGGCGAAAATGCCTGAGGGGCGGAGTTCGAGGCGTTCATGTTGTTTGATGGGTCAAGCGATCAAGAGGGGCGGAAAGCGTTCGGTGCTGCGGGTGCAATTCAGGCAGAGCAGCGTCAGTGACCGGCGGGGCGTACGCGATGCCCCTCCGTTGCGGCACCGTTGTCGAGAATGCGCTTGAGGAGCTCGCGCAGCGTATCGACGTCGCCCGGCGTGAAGCCGGCAAAGAAGCGATTCAGCACGTGCGTATAGATGGCTGGCATGCGGTCGGCCAAGTCACGGCCGGCTTGGGTCACCTCCAGATGCACGACGCGGCGGTCGGACTCGCTGCGCACGCGCTCGATCAGGCCACGCTTTTCCATGCGGCTGAGCATGCGCGTGAGCGAACCGATGTCGGTGTTCAATTCGCGGCCGAGGTCGGTGGCGGTTTGGCATCGGCCGTTGGCGAGAAGCACCAGGCAACTGGCCTGGGAATGCGTCACATCCATCGCGGCAACTTCCTGCTCGATGGCCATGGACAGCGCCGTCTTGGCGCGCCCCACGAGGTAGCCCACGCTTTCGCACATGCGGTAGTCCTCCACCCGGAAGAGGGTTCCGGCAGCAACTTCGGTGGCGGGTCTTGTCTGTTCGGACATCTTATGTATGCACAATCATTGTCCGGACAAATATACGAATTGGCGCAGCAAACAGCAAGGTACTGAATGTGTGATTCCAGTTTAGGAAATAATGAGTGATTCAGTAATCACTCAGACCTCGCTCCCTTATCGATTCTTCACTGAGTGTCATGTCTTGCGCATCGCAGCATGCTAGAATGTCAGGTTATTCCGCGAGCTGAATTTGGGTGCTGTCCCGGGCTCGTGTCACGTCTTTTCGAGTTCACATCCCATGCGCGCGCTTCGCAACATCGCCATCATTGCCCACGTTGACCACGGCAAAACCACACTGGTCGACCAGCTCCTTCGCCAATCCGGCACGTTTCGCGAGAACGAGCAGATCGCCGAGCGCGTGATGGATTCGAACGACATCGAAAAAGAACGCGGCATTACCATCCTCGCGAAGAACTGCGCGGTCGAATACAACGGTACCCACATCAACATCGTCGATACCCCGGGCCACGCGGACTTCGGCGGCGAGGTCGAGCGCGTGCTGTCGATGGTCGACGGCGTGCTGCTGCTGGTGGATGCCGTGGAAGGCCCGATGCCGCAAACGCGCTTTGTGACGCGCAAGGCGCTGGCCCTGGGCCTGAAGCCGATCGTCGTGATCAACAAGGTGGACCGCCCGGGTGCGCGTCCGGAGTGGGTGATCAACCAGACCTTCGACCTGTTCGACAAGCTGGGCGCCAACGACGACCAGCTCGACTTCCCGGTGGTGTACGCCTCGGGCTTGAACGGTTACGCCGGCCTGACCGACGACGTGCGCGAAGGCGACATGAAGCCGCTGTTCGAGACCATTCTCGACAAGGTGCCGCAGCGTAACGACGACCCGAACGGTCCGTTCCAACTGCAGATCATCTCGCTGGACTACTCAAGCTACGTCGGCAAGATCGGCGTGGGCCGCATTACGCGTGGCCGCGTGCGTCCGCTGCAGGACGTGGTGGTCAAGTTCGGTCCGGAAGGCAACCCGATCAAGGGCCGTATCAACCAAGTGCTGAAGTTCCGCGGTCTGGAGCGTGAGCTGGTGCAGGAAGCCGAAGCCGGCGACATTGTGCTGATCAACGGTATTGAAGAACTGGGCATCGGTTGCACCGTGTGTGCGCCGGACGCCCAGGAAGCGCTGCCGATGCTGAAGGTGGACGAGCCGACGCTGACGATGAACTTCTGCGTCAACACCTCGCCGCTGGCTGGCCGCGAAGGCAAGTTCGTGACGAGCCGCCAACTGCGCGATCGTCTGGACCGCGAGCTGAAGTCCAACGTGGCCCTGCGCGTGAAGGACACCGGCGACGACACGATCTTCGAAGTGTCGG
>Ga0308166_1004657_pt1 | contig 10846 bp, 7 predicted proteins | sample PhyCR2_2_FD_202137 | JGI IMG/M metagenome (GOLD analysis project Ga0308166, IMG submission 202137) | Phyllosphere microbial communities from UC Gill Tract Community Farm, Albany, California, United States - DLSLCC.R2 | ecosystem: Host-associated > Plants > Phyllosphere > Unclassified | place... | reverse complement strand
AGCAGGTCGCGGGCGCGCCACAGTTCCTGGTCGACCGCGCCGAGCGGCGAGCCGCGGTAGCCGCTGACGAAGCCGGCCGTCTCGAGCCCCTGCATTTCGTCGCAGCGTTTCTGCATGCACAGCAGCCGCACGAGGGCCTGGGTACCGGTGAGGAACACCCGCCCGCGCTCGCGGGTCAGGTTGTCGTCGAGCGTGTAGTCGGGGTCTGCCAGCCCGACCGACACGGGAAGCGTCATCGTATTCATCGTTATTGGTTTGGTATCGAATCGTGGAGACAGGATATGCCGGCGTGTGCGAAATTTTTTTTCTATCTCTTCGACCTGCGCGACTAGAATTGCAAAATCATTTCGCAATAGAGGCCAAAAAATGAAAAACATGTCGCTCGACGCTGCTTCGGTGAAAATCCTGGCCGAACTGCAGAAGAACAGCCGGATCTCGTCCAACGAGCTGGCGGAAAAAATCGGGATGTCGGCAAGCCCCTGCTGGCGGCGCCAGAAGGAACTGGAGGACAATGGCTACATCGTGCGCTACACGGCGGTGCTGGACCGGCGCAAGCTGGGACTCGCCGTCGTGTGCCTGCTGCACGTGTCGCTGCTGCGGCACGCGGAAGGGGTCGTCGAGCAGTTCGAGCAGGCGATGCGCATGCGGCCGGAAGTCGTCGAATGCTACGAGACGACCGGCACCGCGGACTATCTCGTGAAAGTGGTGGTGGCCGACATGGACGGCTACCACGACTTCCTGCACAACGTGCTCGTCAAGCTGAACGGCGTGTCGCAGGTAAACACCAGCGTGGCGCTGCGCGAAGTGAAGTACGAGACGGCGCTGCCGCTGGCGACGTAGCGCGATCAGGGACGGTATCCGGACACAAAACGCGCCGCCGCGGCACCGCCGGCCGCACGTTGTCCCGCTGTGCGGAACACGTTTCCCGGCGATCGTTGCCGGGAAATGTCACATTTCCCGCGAAGCCATACCGATTTTGATATAGAAAACCCGAAAAAAGTTATTTGATTATATCCATGGAATAACTATCATCGGCAACGTTGTTTAATAAAAGAAAACGGAGATCGACAGATGAGACTTATCAAGAGCGCAGTCCTGGGAATTGCCGTGAGCGCGGCCTTCATGGCAAATGCCTACGCACAGACCAAGGGACCGGTGGGCATCTCGATGCCGACCAAAACGTCGGCACGCTGGATCGCCGACGGCAACAACATGGTCAAGGTGTTCAAGGAGCGCGGCTACAACACCGATCTTCAGTACGCCGACGACGACATCCCGAACCAGCTGGCCCAGATCGAGAACATGATCACCAAGGGCGCCAAGGTCCTCGTGATCGCCGCCATCGACGGCACCACCCTGACGAACGTCCTGCAGAAAGCCGCCGACAAGGGCATCAAGGTCATCGCCTACGACCGCCTGATCCGCGGCTCGAAGAACGTCGACTACTACGCCACCTTCGACAACTTCCAGGTCGGTGTCCAGCAAGGCGCCTACATCGAGAAAGCGCTGAACCTGAAGTCGGCCAAGGGTCCGTTCAACATCGAAGTCTTCGGCGGTTCGGCCGACGACAACAACGCCCACTTCTTCTACAACGGCGCGATGTCGGTCCTGAAGCCGTACATGGACCAGGGCAAGCTCGTCGTGCGCAGCAAGCAGCTGGGCATGGAGAAGGTCGCCACGCTGCGTTGGGACGGCGCCGTCGCCCAGGCCCGCATGGACAACCTGCTGAGCGCCTACTACACCAAGGAGCGCCTGAACGCCGTCCTGTCGCCGTATGACGGCATCAGCATCGGCATCATCTCGTCGCTGAAGGGCGTCGGCTACGGCACGCCGCAAATGCCGATGCCGGTGGTGACGGGCCAGGATGCGGAAATCCCGTCGGTGAAATCGATCGTCCGCGGCGAGCAGGCTTCCACGATCTTCAAGGACACGCGCGAGCTGGCCAAGGTGACCGTGAACATGGTCGACGCGATCTCGAGCGGCAAGACGCCTGAGGTCAACGACACCAAGACCTACAACAACGGCGTGAAAGTGGTGCCGGCCTACCTGCTGAAACCGGTCACCGTCGACAAGTCGAACTGGATGGACGTCCTGGTCACGAAGAGCGGTTACTACAGCGCGTCGCAGATCAAATAATCAATATGCTTTCGGAAGAAATTATTCTTCAGATGCACGGCATCAGGAAGACCTTTCCTGGTGTCGTCGCATTGGATCAGGTGAACTTGCGCGTACGCACTGGCGAAATCCATGCGATCGCGGGTGAAAACGGTGCCGGGAAATCGACGCTGATGAAGGTGCTGAGCGGGGTCTACCCGCACGGCAGCTACAGCGGCGACATCGAATTCCAGGGCAAGGTACGCGAGTTCGCCGATATCCGCGACAGTGAAGAAGTCGGCATCATCATCATCCACCAGGAACTGGCCCTCGTGCCGCTCCTGTCGATCACCGAAAACCTGTTCCTCGGTAACGAGCAGGCCTCCGCCGGCGTCATCGACTGGCATGCCGCCCACGCCAGGACGCGTGAGCTGCTGCGCAAGGTCGGCCTGAACGAATCGCCGGACACCCTGATCACGAACCTCGGCGTGGGCAAGCAGCAGCTGGTCGAAATCGCCAAGGCGCTGAGCAAGGACGTCAAGCTCCTGATCCTCGACGAGCCGACCGCCAGCCTGAACGAAAGCGACAGCGACGCCCTGCTCAACCTGCTGCTGGACCTGAAGGCGCAGGGCATTTCGTCGATCCTCATTTCGCACAAGCTGAACGAGGTGTCGCGGGTCGCGGACGCCATCACCGTACTGCGCGACGGCAACACCGTCTACACGCACGACTGCCACGCGGCACCCATCAGCGAAGAACTGATCATCGAGAAGATGGTCGGCCGCCAGATGGAGTCGCGCTACCCGCACCGCACGCCGCAGATCGGCGAGACGATTTTCGAAGTCCGCGACTGGCGCGTGTTCCACCCGGAACATGCCGAGCGCGAAGTCGTCAAAGGCATCAACCTGCGCGTGCGCAAGGGTGAAATCGTCGGTATCGCCGGCCTGATGGGCGCCGGCCGCACCGAACTGGCGATGAGCATCTTCGGCCATTCCTACGGCCGCCGGATCAGCGGCAAGGTCCTCAAGCATGGCCAGGAAATCGACACCAGCAACGTCAGCCGCGCGATCCGCCACGGCATCGCCTACGTGACGGAAGACCGCAAGGGCCTGGGCCTGGTGCTGGAAAACGATATCCAGACCAACATCAGCATGGCCAACCTGGCCGGGGTCGCCAACGGCCTGGTCATCGACGAGGCGCGCGAGCACGAGGTTGCCGAGGACTTCCGCAAGAAGCTGAAGATCCGCTGCTCGGGCGTGCTGCAGAAGGTGCTCAACCTGTCGGGGGGCAACCAGCAGAAAGTCGTCATCGCCAAATGGCTGTTCTCGGGTCCGGATGTCCTCATCCTGGACGAGCCCAGCCGCGGCATCGACGTCGGTGCCAAATACGAAATCTACAGCATCATCAGCGCGCTGGCGGCCGAGGGCAAATGCATCATCATGATCTCGTCGGAAATGCCTGAACTGCTGGGCATGTGCGACCGGATCTATGTGATGAACGAAGGCGCTTTCGCCGCCGAGTTCGATGCGGCCGAGGCCTCGCAGGAAAAAATCATGCACGCGATAGTCAATCATGGAGAACAGCATGGGCAACAATAATATCGACGCCATCCCGGGCGCCGACGTGGCAAGCCCGCCACCGTCCCGCAACTACGGCAGCTTCCTCAAGAACAACATGCGCGACTACGGCATGCTGATGTCGCTGGTCGTGATCATGGCGTTCTTCCAGTTCATGACGGACGGCACGCTGATGGAGCCGCTCAACCTGACGAACCTCGTGCTGCAGAACAGCTACATCGTCATCATGGCGCTGGGCATGCTGATGGTGATCGTGGCCGGCCACATCGACCTGTCGGTCGGTTCGGTCGTCGGCTTCGTCGGCGCCCTCGCCGCCGTGCTGATCGTGAACCACAACATGGATTACGTCACCGCGAGCATCATCTGCCTCTTCGCGGGGGCCGCCATCGGCGCCGCCCAGGGTTACTTCGTCGCGTTCTTCAAGATCCCGTCGTTCATCGTCACCCTGGCCGGCATGCTGGTGTTCAAGGGCCTGACGCTGACCCTGCTGGAAGGCCAGTCGCTCGGCCCGTTCCCGCCGGGTTTCCAGCTGCTGAGCTCGGGTTTCTTCCCGGACTTCAGCACCACTGAAGGCCTGCACCTGACGTCGCTGCTGATCGGTGTCGTGCTGACGTTCGTCGGCGTGGTGGTCTCGCTGCGCGGCCGCGCACGCCAGGTCCGCAACGGCATGGAACGCGAACCGTTCGCCTTCTTCATCGGCAAGCTGGCCGTCATTGCCGGCGCGCTCGTGTACTTCTGCTACCTGCTGGCATCGTACAAGGGCATTCCGAATGTGCTGGGCGTGATGTCGGTGCTGATCGTGCTCTACACGTTCGTCAGCAACCGCACGGTGCTGGGCCGCCGCGTGTACGCCGTCGGCGGCAACGAGAAGGCGGCACGCCTGTCGGGCATCCGCACCGAGCGCGTCAGCTTCTACACCTTCGTCAACATGGGTGTCCTGGCGGCCGTCGCCGGCCTGATCTTCGCGGCGCGCCTGAACACCGCGACGCCGAAGGCCGGCCTGGGCTTCGAACTGGACGTGATCGCAGCCTGCTTCATCGGCGGCGCATCGGCTTCCGGCGGCGCCGGCAAGGTGATGGGCGCGGTGATCGGCGCGTTCATCATGGGCGTCATGAACAACGGCATGTCCATCATGGGCATCGGCATCGACATCCAGCAGGTCATCAAGGGTCTCGTGCTGCTGGCCGCCGTCTGCGTGGACGTCTACAACAAGAACAAGTAAGCAGGTTTAACTGCCGACACGGCGCTGTTCTGCGGCTTGCGGGCCGGAGGACAGCGCCGTTTTCATTGGCGCAGCGCGGGTGACGTCACCTGCTCATGGCGTCGCGAAGCTGCCCATCGGCCGGTTGCGCCTGAGGGCGAACGATCTTCCTTTCCGCTTCCATACCGCCGCTGGCGGCAATGCGCAACAAGACCGCTTCACCACGCTCCAGTTCGTCTCGATACTCTCCGGTCGAAGTGTTTTCCTTGCGCTCGCGCTCGACGACCCGGGCCAATTCTCCACTGGCGTAGGCATCTCCCTGTTCGACCAGGGCTTCCAGCTTCCTCACCGCGGCGGCCGCGCCGGCATTCTGTTCGATGCAGTCAGCGGTCAGGTCATTCATCGTTTGCCTGCCCTTGCACGGCGTGACGCGGTCCAGCTCCCGACGCAATGCTGCCGGATCGGGACGAACTCCCGCGCTCTGCGGCTGGACGTCGCCGCCGCACCGTGCACCGTCCCTGCCGAACGGGTTGGCAAGGACGGAGCCGCTGCAGCCCGTATCCGGTCCTGCCTTCGCTTCCGCTTGCCGGGCGACCGGGCGCGCCGCCATCGGAGCAATGGGCAGCCCGCTCGCGGACGCCGTATGATCGCTCAGCCCGTAATGGCTGAACGGCAGCGCGACGGCGGCCGCCAGCGCACACCATCCCCATCTGATGTTCAACATGCTGGTCCTCCTGGCAGATGCGGCGCTGTCCGTGGGCATCCGCGCCCCGGGGCAGCGCCGCTGACCATGTCAATTCACGCGTTCGAGCAACCAGTGCTGGGGCGCCTGGTCATTGCCCGTCCATTGCTGGATCAAGCCGCCATCCGCCGTGCTCCCGTTCTTGTTGTCGAGCATGAGGCCGCTGTTGCGGTTCTTGAGCGACACATACTGGCTCGTCGTCGGCAACAACTGCCAATGCTGGTTGGAGGTGCCGATGGCCGGATACGACTTCACCGGCGCGCCGGCCGCGGTACTGAAGTTGTAGACGTCGGCCACGTTGCCATTGAAGCTGGACGTCAGCTGGACGTAGCCGCCGCCGACCGGATCCAGCGACCACAGCTGGTCGGCATTGTTGAAGTTCGTCCACTGCCAGATGGCCGCGCCGTTGGCCGGATTGGCTGCCCGGTCGATGCTCATGACCTTGCCGCTGGCTTCGTTACGCAGGCGGTACAGGATAGTGCCGTTGCCTTCGCCGCCCGGACGCGTGACGGGCACGCCGGGCGCCGTTGCCGTACCGATGACCGGTGTGTCGCCGTTCCACGTGATCTTCTGGATACGCGTCGTACGCTGCTGGGCGCAACCCTGGCCCGGCGCCGGGTTGGCGTGGTAGACCACCCAGTCTTCGGTGCCGTCCGGCGACTTCACGAAGCTGTTGTGGCCGGGACCGTATGCGCCAGGGCCCTTCTGCAGGATCGGCGTCGGATTCTTGGTCCAGTTGCCGGGCACCGTCAGGTCGGCGCCCAGGGTGGCACTCAGGTTACCGAGCTTGTAATCATCCGTGCCGCAGAAGCTGGCCGAAAAACTCAACAGGACCTTGTTGCCATGCACGAGGAATTGCGGCCCCTCGTTGACCGCGCCGCCCACGGTCTCCCAGGCGTAGGTCGCCCGGCCGATCTCGACGCCGTTACCGGCCAGCGTGGTCGGACTGCTCATCCTGGCGATCCGGATGACCTGCGGGAACGTGTCATTGGCGCCGGCCATACCGGACCATGCCATGTACAGCTGGCCGTTGATGTTGGCGACCGTCTGGTCGATCGCCCAGGTATCGTTGGCATCGGCCACTTTCACCGGCGCGCTCCAGGTGCCGGTAGTGGGATCGGCGCTGGCATTCGACATCACCCAGATGCGATGGTTGGCATGATTGCTGTCCCCTGCCGAAAAGTACAGATACCATTTGCCGCCGATATGGTCCAGTTCGGGCGCCCAGATCCACTGGGTGTTGCAGTTGCTGCCGTAGCAGGGCGTGGTGGGCGGCGTCCACACCGTGACGCGCTTGCCCGTCCCGATACCACTCAGCGACGACGCCTTGGTAATCTCCAGCTTGTCCCATGACGTGAACACATAGTAGTAATTGCCATCCGTGTGGCGCATGACGAACGGATCGGCGGACGACGTGGTCGATGGGCCAACCGGGTTGATGAAGGTGGTCGAAGCGGCCTGTGCAACGGGTGCCATCGACGCCAGGCAGAGGGCGGCCGAAGCGGCCAGCACGCGTCTGCTCACAATGGAAATGCGCATGGTGTTGTCTCCAGTTTCCGAAAGATGTGGCTGCTTACTGGGGCTGCTCGATCACCCATTTCTGCGCATCGAGTCCGTTGTCCGGCCATTGGCGCACGTTGGTGCCGTCCGCGGGCAGCGCGTTGTACAGGTCGAGCGCCTTGCCGCTGTGGCGCGCGATCAGCTTGTAGCTGCCGTCGCCCACGTAGACGATCCGCCATTGCTGGTTCGCCGCGCCGGTGTACGTGGCGATGTCGACGTTCGCACCGTCGGCGGTCGATCCGCCGGCCACGTCCAGTGCCTTGGCACCTGCCTCGTTGACCAGCTCCCAATAACCATTCCCGACGTCGTAGGCGAACCAGCGCTGGGCCGTATTGCCCAGGTCTTCCCATTGCTGCACGTTACTGCCCTCGGCGGTGCCGGCGTTGGCGTTGTCGAGCACCTTGCCGCTGCTGCGGTTGGTCAGGCGGTACCGGGTGTTGGTGCGGAGGGACGGCAGCACCTCCAGCCGGTCCAGCTCGGCATACCCGGCACCTTTGGCGATCCGCACCGTGTTGTTGCCCGCATTGAGCGGCACGTTGACCGACGTGGTGCGGTAAGTGCTCCAGCCATCGCCGGCATAGTACGGGTAGGTCAACGTGTACACGGTGGCGCCGCCATTCACGGTCAGCGCATGCGTGCTGCCGGCACCCGAGCCGTTGGCGTAGCGCGTCGCGAGCGTGTAGGTGCCGGCGCTCGGCACCGAGACGTTGAACTGCACGTAGCTGGCCGCCGTATCGATACGGCCGACCTTCGCCCCACCGGACGCGGCGGCGTCATTGACGACACTTGCACCCGACCGCGTCGCCGCTTCCGCTTCGTAGCGGATCGGCTCGACCTGCACATAGTCGACCTCGGCGAATCCGGCGTTGTAGCCCAGCGTGAGCGTGTTGCTGCCGGCATTCAGGTTGACGTTGACGACCGCCGTCGCGAAGCTGCCCCACCCTGCCGTCGGCGCGTAGTTGACCGTGGCGGCAGTCGTGCCGTTCACGCTCAGCTTGTGCGATGCAGTGGCGCCCGTCCCATTGCCGTACCGGATCGTCACCGCATACGCGCCCGCGGCCGGCACCTTCACATTGTCGAACCGCACGAAGCTGCCGGCATCGTTGATATAGCCGACGTCGTTGCCGTTCGACGCATTCGGATACGGCAGCGCTTTCGCCGCGCCGCCCACGACACCGTATTCGGCTTCGAAGCGGTTATCGCCCGACGGCAAGGGCATGACCGTACCGGTGGACACCGGCTTGCCGAGATCCGGCGAGCCATCCGCCTTCCAGCCGATTTTCTGGATGCGCATGCTGCGCTGGTCGCCGAAGCAGGTGGTGACGCTGCCATCGGAAAAAGCGTGGTAGATCAGGTAGTCCTCGGTGCCATCGGGCGACTGGGCGAACGCGTTGTGACCGGGACCGTAGGCATTGGCCGTCGGATTGGAATCGAACACGGGCGTCGGGGACTTTGTCCAGGATGTTGCGGACAGCAGGTTGCTCGTATCGGACGCGGTGAGCATGCCCATCCGGTAACGCGGATCGCATGAGCTGGCCGAGTACGTCACGAAGATCTTGCCGTTGCGCTTGATGACTTCCGGTCCTTCGTTCACCCACGGTCCCTGCTGCTCCCAGGTCAGGTCCGGCTTGGTCAGCATGACCTGGGTGCCGGTGTCGACATGCAGGGGATCGGTCATCCGGGCGATATAGATATTGGAATTGCCGGAAATCGCCGGATCCTTCTGGGCGAACAGCAGGTACTGGACGTTGTTGTGGATGAACGTGGTCGCATCCAGCGTAAAACTGTCCCAGGCGGTCGCAATGCGGCCCCGTTCGATCCAGCCGCCGGTGGTCGGATCGGCGTTACTGCTCTCCAGCGCATACAGGCGCACGTTGAAGGCATTGCTCGATTCGCCGGCCGTGAAATACACATACCATTTATTGTTGATGAAATGGATTTCCGGCGCCCAGATGTTCGCACCCATGATCCCGCTGGCGTGCTTGTTCCAGATGACCACGGGGGCGGCGCTGCCGATGCCGCTCAACGTGCGCGATTTACGCAGTTCCAGCCGATCGAATTCCGGCACCGTCGACATGTAGTAATAGTAGCCGTCCGTGTGTTTATAGACCCATGGGTCGGCACGGTGCAGCAGATTGGCGTTGCGGAATCCGACGGCCGTGGCGGGCCCCTGGATTTCGGCGTGGGCGAGCTGGGCGCCGGCGAACAAAGCGATAGGCAACAGGAAGGCCACCGCCCTGCGGGCGGAAGAAGGGATGTGCATGAATTGTCTCCGTTATACGTGTCGTTTTTTCCCGGGTGGCTGCATGACGGCGCCCTCGGGTTTATGCTTTTATGCTTGTCGAGACTTGTGAAACGTGAGCGTTCCGGCCGTTCCGACGACTTCCAGAAAGACCATGACCCACCAGTGAACGACGTGCTGCAATCCGTCGCGAGACCATGTTATGGCGCGAACTTTATTGATGTCTAATCAATTTTTCTCGCTCTGCGATGTCAATTTGCATCAGCCGGGCGGTCCACGGCCTATGCCATCCTCGCCGCGGACGGCGCCATCGCGTGTGCCTCGGCGCTGTGCCTGCACCGTCTTAAAGCTGGGCGAACACCCGGCGTCCCCCACGCAAGGCACGTGGTTGCAGCGGACGACGCGCACCTGTAAAGCCAGGTAAAAGCTTGCAAATCGGAATAAGACGCCAGCACAGCCGTATGGACGTTGCTTACACTCCGCGGACCCACCGTACCAAGGAGACCTACACTGTGAGCATGCCCTCCCGTCCTCTCGCGGCCTGCACCGCCGCGCTGGCGATCCTGCTGGCTGGCTGCAGCGGCGACAGCGGCGCCGACCTGCCGGCGATCGCAAGCCAGCCCGCTTCCGCCGTCATCGCCACCGGCAGCAACACCGTGCTGTCGGTCGTGGCCGACGGCGTCCATCCGGCCTACCAGTGGTACAAGGACGGCGCGCCGATCGCGGACGCCACGGCCGCGACCTATACGGCGACGGCCGCCGGCACGTATTACGTCGTCGTGACGGACCCGAGCGGCACGATCAGCAGCGCCAACGCCACCGTCACCATCACTGACAGTCCCGCCATCGCAACGCAACCGCGCCCGGCCACGATCCTCGCCGGCACCAGCCAGACGCTCGACGTGGAAGCGGTCGGCGCCGGGCTGTCATACCAGTGGTACAAGGACGGGACCGCAGTCGCGGGCGCCACGCGCCCGACGTACGACGCGTCCGAGGCCGGCACGTACGAGGTCGTCGTGACGAATGCCGCCGGCAGCGTGGCGAGCAGCCCGGCCACGATCGCCGTCAGCGCCACGCTGGCCGCGCCCGCGATCACCGGCCAGCCCGCCGCACTCACCGTCAACGCGGGCACGCGCGCTACCTTCGTCGTCGGCGCGAGCGGGACCAGCGTGGCGTACCAGTGGTACCGTAACGGCACCGCGATCGCCGGCGCCACGGGCGCGCGCTACACGATTCCGGTCGCAGCCGCGAACGACGCGGGCACCTATACCGTGATCGTGAAGAACACGGCCGGCAGCGTCACTAGCGCGGGTGCGACGCTCGCCGTCAACGTGCTGGCCGCAGGCAGCAACACGGCGGCCGTCGTGAACGCGGCCAACGCCTTCCTGGCGACCCTGGCGACCGACCAGAAGACGGTCGCGACGTCGAAC